>Ga0247733_1000014_pt1 | contig 327968 bp, 283 predicted proteins | sample UWRJL043104R2_FD_180932 | JGI IMG/M metagenome (GOLD analysis project Ga0247733, IMG submission 180932) | Plant litter microbial communities from Arlington Agricultural Research Station in Wisconsin, United States - UWRJ-L043-104R-2 | ecosystem: Environmental > Terrestrial > Plant litter >... | reverse complement strand
GAATCGGGTGGCGGTGCGCAGAACCATCAGCCTCGTGGACCGTCTCACGCGAAAGGGTTCCGCAGGCAGCATCCAGGAGGCCTGCAGGAAGGGCGTTGGATACATATCCAAACGACAGCCTTCTTCCCTTCCACCCACACCAGCGAGGCCGTCGTCAAATCATCAGAGCAACATCTCGTCCCGCATCCGCCCTGTTCTCCGCCCACATACCGGATGGATCCGATGGTTCAGCCGATCCAGGATCAGCACGTAAGTCCTTCAACGTCACCTTGCCACATTGCGCTGACGGAGGCCTGTGGTACAGATGGCGGCAACGGAGCCGTCGCGCGAAGACATTCATCAACAGGAGGAGCATGTACCGCTGGAAAAGTCGGGCGTGTACGTTGACCCTTGGGCCGCCGACGTAAGTTACCGCATCGGCATCCTCATGCTCACAGCATTGACTTCATCATGACAGCAATCTGGTCGCTTTCAGAAAGGCGACATAGTCCACATGTCAATGATCGAGGGTGGCATCCGAACCAAAGGGATCTTCACAGTCGCCAAAGGCCGCCTCCACCCTCTAGGCGCCTACTACGAGTACCAACTTCTTGATGCCAGTGGTTCGTACAAGAACGGGACTTGGATCCGCGAGAAGCAGCTGCGCCTAGAATCACGCAGCTGCAGCTGAAGTGCTACAATGCCTGTGGCTGAGCCGTTACATGTGGCACATGGGCGACTAGGCAACCGTACATTGATTGGTGTTTAGGCCTTTGTGGGGCTGGCGGAGGGACCGTCACCGGTCGGCGCCGGGGTCATCGAGCGGTCTTCGTGCATTCCTTATTACATAGAGTCTTCACCCGCCACAGTGCAATCACAAGCCACTTCGTCTTCCTAATGTCTGTCTAGCACTTCTTCTTTCCCTTGTTGTATTGCAAAAGTTGGTCGTTTCTCCCCCGCGTTTGTATCTCGTGCGCCGGTCGCGCTCAGCCCCAGCGCTCAGCAATCAAATGGCCCCCGCCCGCACTATGACTGGGGATACGGTTGTCAGTGATGCGGAGGAGGGTCCGCAATCGCCCGCGTCGCCTACGAACACCGATGACACCCTGAGAGGGGACGCCATTATTGAGATTCGGGAGGAGCACGATGCGTTTACCACGGGTCCTTCGTTGGACTCGGGCTCATCGGTCAACGAAGCGCCTGCACAGCCTCGTAGGTGGTCCATGATTCCCTGGCTGGCCCCCACTTGCATCGAAATTGCATGGTGCACATGCACATGCACATTGAACCGGCGCAGCCGAACTGAGGCATTGCAGACAGCGAGAAAGAACCACCAACATTCCTCCGCCGAGTAACAGGGTCCTTCAAATCCGAACCAGACCCACTCTCCGTCACTGAAACAAGCACCAGGAAGCGTACGTACAAGATGTATCCTATTCCCAATAACATACTCATTACCGTCAGTCGAGAACACCCCAAATGGGTTCCCACGCCTCGCCGCCTTTCAGTCTAGCGAAGCCAACTTCTCCCTCTACCGCTCGTTCAGCTACCTCCACTCCCGCCTCCTGCTAGATTTGCAAGATGAAATCACTGCGCTAGAGAAGGAACTCGATGAGGTAGATTGGGATGACCATGACGACAACCCCGACCGGCTTCGCTCACGCGAGGCCGATGTCGCGGCCGCTGCTCGCGACGGTGGTAACGTCCGCAATCGACGAGTCATCTTGAAGGAAATTCGAGTGAAACTGATGGAGTATGATGAGCTTCTCATCAAAGCGAGGACGCTCGAGTCTTTCCAAAAGCCAAGCGATCGTAACTACCGCTCAGTAAGAAGGTACCATCACAACACCAAGCCACTCATGGACGCCGAGATGGACTCGATCCGCAGCAAAGAAGACACCGTCTCCCTTCGCTCCGGCCGCGAATGGGCTACCTTTGACGGCGGGGTAGAGACGGTCATTGGACAGGTCGACCACTGGCTCAAAAAGGTCTTCAGGTACCAGGAGCCGCCGCTGCAGGTATAGTTCAACCTTGTCCATGATGCTTGATCGATGCAAAGTCGATGACTGACGTCGAGCAGAAATACTTCCGCACCCCTGAGCTCCGCGCCAAGACGACAAACAACTACATCTCCTTCTACAGCTCTACTCGCATCGACAAGCTCATCAACATACTCATCACCTTGGTCATATTCATTCTCCTCGTCGTTCCCGTCGTGACCATGTACCAGCTTACATACACGGCCGACTCTCCGCCCCTGAACAATGGCACTGTCAACGCTTCTGGCACAGCCAACGCTTCTGGCACAAGCGGCGGCAATACCCAAAACACGTTCAACGCGGTGGGTGTGCTGATTGTGTTCACACTACTGTTCAGCGCGGCGATGAGTTTGCTTACGAAAGCGGCGAGGCACGAGCTGTTCGCCGCTAGTGCGGCCTATTGTGCAATACTGGTGGTTTTCATTGGGAACTTTACTGGCCCTGGGAATTAATGTAGTTACGAATGAACGAATGAGCGAATGATGCTAATGCCACCATGTCGCGTGTGCTGCGGTTCTGATATTCGAGTGGACCTTGTCGGTGTTTGTAGGACTTGACCCATCCATGTCCATCGTCCGGGACTGCGCCACATGAACGCGCCACTACCACATGCATGCTGAAAAATCTACACAAGCCAGGTTGCTCCCCGCCACTCCGCCACCCCGCCAAAGCACATCGCTTTGAACACCTTCGCGACTGAAGAAGCACGGGAAGAAGAACCACTAATTCGGCATGGCTCCTTACGACAGCGACTCGGACGACTCGGACGAAGGCGACGAGTACACCGAAACGAACGTGCTGCTGGGCTACGCGTCGAACGAAGCTTCGGGCGACCCTGTCTCGCACCTCGGCGGACATCCCGTCGGTTTCCCCCGTCGCCTCGCTACCGCCGCAAGACGCTGATTGCGATGCTAGACATGGATCGACGACAAGACGGCTCCCTCGGGCACTTTGGCCAAGTGCAAGGTCTGCAACGGTCTACTCAGCCTGCTTCTCGAGCTCAACGGGGACCTCCCCGAGCAATTCCCCGGCCACGAGAGACGACTGTACATCTGGAGCTGCAAGCGCAAGACATGCAGGAGGAAAGAGGGCAGCGTGCGGGGCATGCGTGGCGTGCGCGTCGCACAGGGCGCGGGGGCCAAAGCAGCCGTCAAGGTGGAGAGGAAGGTAGCGGTCGAGCCGGAAGCACGCCCACTGCCGCAGCTGGGAGAGTCGCTGTTCGGCGTCAAGAACGGCGCGAGTACAACGAACCCTTTTGCGAACCCATTCGCCTCAAATGAGGCTGGTAAAGCGCCAGTCAATCCATTTGCACCTGCCGCTGCGGCCTCGAACTCATTTCCCTCTGCGACACCTGCCGTCCGCGTCACAGACGAGCACACAGCCGACGAGGCATCGACAACGTTGCCAGAGACCTTTGCCGACAAGGTCCGCGTCTCGTCATCCCAGCCGAGCTCACAGCCTGCGCGTCCTCACGAGCCATGGCCCACCGAATCTGCCTTCCCCGCACCTTACCCGCAATACTACCTCGATGCCGAATATGAGACGCTAGACGCCCCCTCTAGACCGCACATGCCGGAGAGTGCGCGGATGGATGTTGACATGGACGGGGACGGCACGGGTGGCAAGGAGGACAAGGAAGTTTACGAGAGCTCGCTCGACAAGACGTTCCAGAGATTCGCCGACCGCGCGGGCCAGAACCCGGAGCAAGTGCTTCGCTACGAGTACCGGGGAAAGCCATTGCTCTATAGCGACGGAGACTCTGTGGGCAAACTTCTTGCGTCTCACTCGGCGAACGCAGCATCCTCGAATGTAAAGGTCACGACGAGCGGCCCACGAGGCGCAGCAGGCATGGCTCAATGCCCCAATTGCGGTGCGGACAGGGTTTTTGAGGTTCAGCTGACGCCGCATGCCATCACCGAGCTCGAAGCGATGGACATGAGCATCGATGGGATGGAGTGGGGTACCATCCTTCTGGGCGTGTGCAGCAAGGACTGCAAGCCTGGCGACGTCTCAGAAGGCGAAGTGGGATATCTCGAGGAGTGGGTTGGCGTACAGTGGGAAGAGGTGGCTTCCAACAAGTGAAGAACAAATACCGGCACCCGATGTTTGACCGTCACTTCGTTCACTTTGCTCCCGTCATTGGCCCCCTTCCAGTTTCCAGGCTGGGCGCACACCACTTGTAGCGTGCATTCGCCAACATTTTTCCACAGCAACGCTTCAGCCTCAATATATCCCGAGACCCTTTCAGCCAGTCGATCATTAGGACCATTTTAGCGCTACGGTTGCGCTATCACGCTATACACTTTAGGACTAGCGCACATCTACACTTCGCCCTCCCTTCCCTTGACGGCGCAATGATTGGCCGCCCACCAAATGACAAGTCAGCACCAGATTTGACCACCTCCACCCTTCGCGTCCAGCTTCAACATGCTCATTCCAGACTTTGTCGACGCACTCGTCTGTGCGCGCGGCCACTCCCTTTCCTCAAAAATCGATGTCTCGCATTGGCTCGATTGGGTGCCTGCGGCAGTGTACCGCCATGGATGGTCGGTCTGAACAAGCACGGAGCTTGCACACGCCTTCGAGAGCATCTGTGCACTGCACCTGCTAGAGGTACATATGGTGAGCTTTGCGTGCAGCCTTCATATAGCTTGCTTGCAACTTTACTGCTCTAGTTCACACCTCTCTACCTAGAACGACACCTGTTACAAGTCCCTCTTCTCTTCACCCCTCTACCCTTCTTCGCGCTCTCTTTTGTATGCTTGATACCCTTCACGTTCTGTTCCAAAGTCGGGGAAGAGTCTCGGGTTCCGCTGTCGAGATGCGTGCTCCTTGCGCTCTCTCACTACTCTCTGTCCTAGCCCTCGGCAATGTTATGGCATACATGAGCTCAGTCACATCTGCGCGCCCTTCCGACTTTGGACGTAACATGCTTCGCTCTGTCGACGCCGCCCCGCCATGGAGCGTCTCACCGCCGAAGACGCGGGCATGCACAAATGCCATCACCAATCCGTCGTTCGAGTCTGCCTTTGTCGCCCCTTGGACCTGCTCGGCGACGGGTTCTTGGGCGAGTCGCTCCGTCCTGAAAGCATTGTCCTTGCCCAAGGCACACTCGGGCGCGTACATGTTCCACGGAGAGAGCAACAGCACGAATGCATCTACAATCACGCTTTCGCAAACGGACTTGAAGATTTCAGGCGGGAGGAAAGTCGGCTGCTCCGCTTGGGTGTACGCGGGTGGGGACATGGGGGAACGAGGCACGGTGCGGTTCACTGCATTCTTGGACGGGACGTGGTGTGGGGGTGTGGAGGTCAAGGCTGAGGACGGACGCGAGTGGAAGAGAATTGGAAGTGAGGTGGTGGTGCACGGGGAAGTGCATACGCTGTCCATTGTGGTCGAGGTGGATGCGAAAGGGGCGCCCGGGGCGGGTATCCAGGCCGGGCTTGACGATGTGTGGGCTGGGTGGTGTTGAGAGTGGACATGTGTTTGACCGTGTATTCCGGGTGGCCTCGCAAGCAGGACGACGGCAAGTTGGACCGTATCATCATGCAACGAACGAGAGTGGTGTGGCGTGCAAGAGTGCAACATGGCTATGAAGAGGGCTCGGCAAAATGGGCCGAGGCGGCCGGGCCATGCGATTGGTGCGGGACAATGTGCCGGCGCGTGGTACGGCCGCATAGCAAAGCTGGAAGCAAGCGCAGAGTCAATTGAGCGGGCAGCCTCTGCTGCGTCTGCTCCGAGGGAAAAATAAATTTCGATGCGAGATATCCCAGGCCGAAACAAACATGGGCAAATATCGTTCCAAAAGCGGGTGGTGAGTCGTGCCCGGAACGAGCATCTTCTGTCGTCGTGTGCTAACTAGCGGCTGCAGCCAAACATGCCGCCACCGTCGCGTCAAGTGTAAATGCACATGGAGAATCCTCGCGCGCATTCCGTATTGACCAGACCACAGGCGACGAGAACCGCCCAGTCTGCGGGCAATGCAGCAAAAAGATGCGTGACTGTCAGTGGGAGCCGCAGCACAGTCGGTTTCGTGGCTACCGGCCAAGCTCGCACTCGTCCGAAACAACGCCGGGCGGCATGGACTTGGACGAACCCGCCCTCAACGACGATCAAGAGGATGAAGACCACGACACCAGCACCAGCATCGCCACGGCCTACCATGACGAGGACCACATTCGGGACGGTGCCCACGAGTTGCCCCGCCGGCGGAAAGACAGCCGTCCCGAACTGGACCTCGCCAAAGCTGTCCATCCTCCCGGGCTCGCAACCGCAGGCCTGCAGCAGATGTCCGCTGCGCCTTACCTCCCTCGGGCTGCAAGTGCGAGTGCCCATGTGCATGTGCATGCCAATGCCAATGCCAATGCCAATGCTACCTCCCCCGCCGCGAGCACCAGCACCAGCGGTGGTGGTGTGTCCATTCCTGGAGTCTTCTCCGCTGCCCTACCAACAAGAGAGCCGACGTCTCTCTCCCGCCATGAGGCGAAACTTGTTCGCCATTATGTAGAGAATCTGGGCAGGTGGCTGGATGGCACTGATCCAGCCCGCCAGTTCACCCTGCGCGTACCCCTGCAAGCGAGACACTGTCCCATCTTGCTACATGCTATACAGTCCTTCTCCGCCCGCCATCTTGGTGACGACGCTGCCGTCGATGATGCCTATGAGCGCTGCATCACTCTGCTGATTGAGCGCCTGAACCTGAATATCGCCACCCACGACGAGGACCTGCTCTGCGCCATTGTCATCTTGCACTTCTTCGAGCAGCTCAACGTGCCCTCCATAACCGAGTCGGACAACGAGCAGCATCTAACGGGCAGCTCCGCCATCCTGCGTGCTTCCCAGACCCATACCATTGACCCCTCAGCCCCAACCCTCCGCGAGGCTGCCTTCTGGGTCTATGTCCGCCAATGTCTATTCAAGTCGACCATGGACCAGCTGCCGCCCAACATTGACTTTTCACTGCGCCTGCATCCGGAGCCTGCGTCGATGCGCGACCTTCACCCACTACCCCAGCTGCGCTTGGAGACCGCCTGGGCGAACCAGATGACCTGGCACTGTGCTTGCGTCGTCAACTTCTGCTTCGATCAGAACGAGCCGGGCGAGCGAGCCCACAGGATGCAGCGGTGGCAGGCACTGTGCGATTCCGTGGCCGAGTGGAGGCGCGAGCGCCCACCTAGCTTTGATTCTCTCTGGACTGGCGTTGCCGACAAGGGGAGTACCTTTCCAGAGGTACTCTTCACTGCTGATTGGCACGGTAATTTCCACTGGCCTGCTCCCTATACTACAACGGAGACTGACAGGCGCGCTAGTGGTGGCATCTACATATTTTCACTTCGCCCATATACTGCTCCTGAATTACAAGCCGGGCCCCAAGTTCGCTATTCGCAGCGTACAAGGCAAGCTGTCCGAGACTGATGTAAGTTTACTTGACTCTTAGAATGGAATTGATCTTTCGCTGAACACTATAGACCAAAATCTTGGGCCACGCCCGCAGAATTTGCGGCAACTGCAAGAGCTCACCCTCGGCTGTGTCGAGCCTCATCATTCTCTGCCACACCATCTTCATTTGGGGACCGCTACTGTTTGATTCTGACGAACGAAAAGAGGTATTAGACATGTTTGCAACGTTCCAGAGGATCCATAAATGGCCTACTGCGTGGATCATCAGTGCGCTCAGGGCCGAATGGGGCCTTGAATAGAATTATTCACATGCACGTCCCATGTTACCTAGTGGTTCTTCACCGTCTTACACCATCGAAACACATACAGTCTGGAGCGCGAAACGATTCGCGGAGTCCAGAGCCGAGCGTCAACATACAATGCATATCCAGCGGGCCGTTGGTGGTTGGAGGCGCATAGGACGTGCGGCAGCATGCGTGGCCTATCACGGTCGTGAACCGTGGCAGCGAAGCAGGGGTGTGTGATGGCACGCTTACGAATTCCGAAGCAATGCCAATACCTCGATACGATTTGCCCGCTATTCAGATCCACATGTGCCTGTAGCCCGGCAGTCAACGCACGATAGCGGAGACAACTGCGACAGTGCTCATCATTGTCCGTGTTTGTCAGAACACTCGTCCCGTCCAGCAACGTCTTTCTTCGTCTTTAGCCATGTCGTGGTGCTACCAGTCTACATGTGCAGGTCCGAGATGTAGGTAGTGGTCTTCGGCTCTTCTAGCCGCCGCATCACTAGTTACGCCTTGTCTACCACCATACAGGAACAACACAGACCCACCACTGAGATTGGTCGGGTCAGAGGGTCCGAGCCATGCGCCCTACTGCGTACAGCTCCGGTAGACAGCCGCAGCGTACGGTAGGCTTGCTCTAGCCGGGCCCATGCCCTCCAGTGCGCCCTCGTTCCGAGCATTTTTTAGACCATACCCACATTCTTTGATAACAAGACTTCGAAGTTTGCAGTCAATGCGGTTCGGGCTTGTCTCGTTCAATTGCACGCTGCTGGTTCGGTCACCTCGGCTGATATTGGCAAACACCTTACCTCGGACTGTAATTCACGACAATGTACACGGTACGAAACGAGTTTATCACTTCATCGGGGAATTCGTGTCGACTTCCACCGTTCGGGATCTTTTGCCGCACGTGATGCCCAATGAGCCTGCAGTCGTCGTGCGCCCATACTTACTGAGGCAATAGCTACATCACGCTTTGCCTTGAAATTCTTCATCACCTGGAACTACTTCCCGAGGAATCCTGATATTTGAAAAGGCCCAACTCTCCGATGCACTTCAGTACGCTCCCGCCTCCAGCAGCCCAGCTTCACCATGACGATGACTATGGTCCAGCCAACTAGAGCACGAAACGACTCGGCAAGCTCAGAGGAGACGCTCTCCAAGAAGATGGCTTCACACCATGTGACCATTAAGACATATGCAGCTGAACCTCTGGACCTTACGGTTCTGGGCGTGTGCACGGGCGCGGCGCTGAACGGCGTCGACTGCGTTCTGCTGCGATACCAACAGGACAGTCCCGAGGAACCCCTTCACATGGATGTTATACGGGTAGGCCACCCCATCTCGAACATGCCTGGACTGCGCTCACAGCACTCACACAGTACGATGTAGTACCAGTCCCTCTGCGCGTCCGGCTCCCCATCCTCAACCTCCTCCGCGATCACCCCCGGAATGGTCATGCCATGCTCCGGGTGCAGAACATGCTTGGACACATGCTGTCCACTAGTGTCAAATGCTTCTGTAAAAATCACGACATCCCCATAGAATCCATCGACCTCGTAGCTGCTCGGGCGGACTCACTGCCTCCGTCGGTGCTCCCCGCATCGGGCACCTACTCGGAGAGCGAGACGACCCCAGCTCTACGAAGCTGGACGACCGTTATAGCCACAGAGACGGGCACCACGGCAGTAACAAACTACCCACGCATGGGTCGGCCGACCAACCCTTCAGGCTCTCCACCCGAAGCCTCCATCGACAGCCTCTTCATGCAGCACCCGACCAAAGTTCGCGTCTGCCTGACCATCAATGACCTCTTGTATATCAGCATCATCCCTCCCTCCGAATCTACCGTTTCCGACGCTTTGCCTAGCACAGACTGCGGTCCCGGCACCCTATTTATCGATTACGCCATGCGGTACGCAACCTCGAACTCGTTCGAGCACGACCGCGACGGCAGCTACGGAGCGCGCGGGAACATCAACAATAGCGTAGTCGACACGTTCCTCGCGCGACACGACTATGCGAGCCGCACACCCCCTATGAGCATCGCCGTCGAGATGTTCGGCCACCACGAAGCACAAGAACTTATCGACGAGTGCCTTTTCTTAGGCATGTCAGATCTAGACACCATCGCCACCATGACGCGCATCACGGCCGAGAACATGGTGCGACAGTACCGCCGGCTACTCTCCACACATCTTCCACCAGAGCACAAAGTCGACGAGATCTTCGTTTGTGGACCGGGCGCGCAGAATACGGCGATTGTGGACTATCTGGAGGCTGTGCTGCCCGAGGAGGTTATTACGCGGCCGCTAGACGATATTGGAATACCGGGTGACGCGAAGGATGCTGTATGGTGTGCGCAGTTGGGGCTAGAGACAGCACTGAGATGCGCGTCATTGGAGCACACGCCGACCGAGGCGGAGCAGTATACCGTTCTGTCGGGAATCGTCGTTAGAGGGGTAAGATGGAAAGAGATCAAGGACCGGGTGGTCAAATTTTCCGGTGGCAAAAGTTTTCCCGCTGTGTCGCGAGTGGTTGTGGACCGCGATGACTCCTCAGACTAAAAGTCGTGACGGAGAAAGGTTTTGGCGCGACCTACTTACGATTGTAGACGACTTTACGGCCAACGAACCATTACCAAGTGGTTTTCTTTACAGCGGGCTTAATGGGACGGTGGTGAGCTATTTAATGGTATGAGCGGGAACTTAACCTGTCAGTAGTCTCGGAAAGGCGTACTAGAGCATTGGAATTCCTTTCTGAGTAAGTTCCATAAATGGGTGGGTATGTAAGACAATTTGCTGTCGGAAGATCCACAATGAACAAAGGTCTCCACAGCACGTTAATACTATATAATATGAAAGGTGGTGAATTGATAATTGGTACATTGTGACGTTCAGCGGATTGTAAATGCGGGCTCAACTTGCAGGAGGTTTACTCAGGGTTGTGCTTGAATGAATTAGAGACACGTGCGGGAGGGGCGAATGTACATACGATACCTCGGGTTTTTTTAGAGTGGAATGTACAGAAGCTTGCGTGGCAGACGTAAGCCAGTTTGACGACGTGCCTTGCACCGATGACACTTTCAGTGGCAAAGTACTTTATCAGATACTAATTAACGCGAGTATTGTATTTACACTTAATTTTTTTTACACGTATTTGGTGGAGGTTGTATCCAAATAATTATATTGGAATTGTTGGAGTGTAACTTTTGCATTCTTTCGAGGTCATAGCCGGGTATTATCAGGGTGTTGATATACAATTTCTATCTAAACGACCACCATAAGGCGTTCTTCCCTCTTAAGCACGAAGTCGTTTAATCTACCCCGCTACGTGCCGTTAATTTTCTTTGCAAAGACGTTAGTTCGATCCTTTTCGACTCTATCGACGACCTCGACACGATACCGACACGATACTTGATCACTGACGGGACGTAAGTGAGTTCAGCCCCAGCTAAATACGCAGATCTAGATCTTCCGCTTGTCTTCGTCCCCCTCTTTTAACATCCTACTATCCGCCTCCTGCGACTCGTTATCTAGGCAGGTAGGCTAACTGTCCTCAACGCCCGGTTACGTACGCGTATTACCCATGCTCGCAAGCACGCAGCACCTAGCTATGCTACTTCCGATAAGTCTCAGACTAGTAGTAGTTAAGGAAGTCCTCTAATACTTCCTCTAAGTCCTCCTCGTCGCATAAGTGTTTAACTAGCTCCTCTATCTATTTCTCTTACTTCTCTAGCTCCTTGAAGTCCTCTTGCAAAGGTTCGCAGGAAGCTATTACTTTATAACTTAGGTAGTATAGTACCGCCTATGTAAACGAATTGTAGATATTCTATAGTTACTCCTTTCTATCTACGTAGAGTAGCTTAAGGTACTTTATACGCCTATACTGATAGCTAGGGTAGCTATAGATAGCAATTTCTATCACGTTCTTCGTTGGTTTATAGAGCTATTTAATATAGGCTAGGTATAGATAAACAAGAGAGCGGTCGATAGGGTTATCCTCGCTAGACAAGTCGACAACTAGTAGAGGGGCAAGGACGTAGACAATAACTATAAGGATAGTTAGAAGAGAGTGACAGCGATGCAGTTCGAGCTATTATATCTAGAGAGCGACGTGGTTATTAGCTACGGCCCGTAGAGACGTAATAATAATAGTAGTAATAGAGAGATAACATAGGAGCTATCGCGGATATAGACTTTTACTACTACTCTAAAAAAAGTAGCAGGTCACGTTGTACGCTAATTACTCGTAGGCTATGATCGAAGTTGTGGGTTGTGAAGAGTCGCTACCAACCTTGTCTAGCCGCTATATTAAGCTTCAGTGCAGCACTATACGTTGAAGGCCTTGGGCTGAGGGTCTATTTGGTTTAATGATTAGTTTATTGCCATAAGCTCCGAGCTGCATGAGGTACTACACAAAGAGATTCTGATCTAAATGACCACTATAGTCTAATGAGACATTACACCTCAGCCTTTGGATTAACCATATCGAAGATTACTTGGCCTTTATCTTTCTTTTCTACCTAATCAGGACAATTTCCGTCTACATCCTCCATTTTATTATACACGTAGCCCGGATAAATGATGGTATACACCCCGGCTTTGGTTCATTTCTTCATTGTAGCGGCGTATGGAGCGAATCGTGGTAGGTTGTGCGTGCAGTCCTATCTGAGTGGGTGGCGCGTGCAAAAATCTCTTTAGTGGTGAAGTGGTGGGTATCGTAATCTGGATGTCGGTGTACAAATCTAATCTGGAGTATTGAATGCTGTCATTGAAGTTGTAAGATATCCGGTTCAATTACTTAATACATATGTGGAAGAGAAATGTGGATGTATTTATACTTGATAGTGCTTTTGAGTTAGAAATGTTGATTGGGTAAACTTGACGCAATTCTGTCCGACAAGACCTGACCGGGAGTGATAGTAGAGTTAATTCATGTTCTGGTGATTGCGGAGTGCGCAGTTGGTCATCAAGTCCCAAGCCACATAGATTTAATTTACACCGGGCACCAACAGATCTGCCTATGGGCCTGCTAGAGGATCTTTGGCCCTTACGGAGAGCACTCAACATACAATACTCGATCGCCGGGCAATAGGTAAGATGGTGGAATCGAGCCCACGGCATTAGCGTTTTGCGTGCTTCGATCTTACGCTGATGTAAAGCCACGGAGATCTACTAATGCCACATGTCGCACAAACGAGAGGATTTCCTCTGTATCATAGCTCAGATCTCAACAAGAAACTTGAAATATACAGTGCGATATATGTGTTGGCATTCTTTGCCGTCTAACCTCACCTGTGATCCGTATCCTAAGTATATTTCGATCTCAACCAAGTTCCTCAACGCTTGCCCACCCACACATCACACTTGCTCTTATGTGCTCAGAGTGGCTTCTCACGCTTCTTTCGTTCAGCTAATCATACAAGCTGATTACGAATTTCAGACTTTGGGACCACTGTCGAGTTCGCCTTGGTGGTGAGATAGTATAGTCCGGCATTTGCTGGAATTGCGGCATGCTTCAACTATCCCTCACAACCATGTTTCCTCCACGGGACTACTTGGTCATGAAAGCGATGTAGAGCTGACCGCGTGTATACGGAAGGACTGACGAAGGAGATGGTGGATGGGCGAACGATGTATGCGTTGGCGATGGGCGAATGCTTTAATACCGTGAAGGCACCAATGCCCGGAAGGGATCACGTATTTGTGATCAACCCACGCATAACCCATGAGTATTTCTACCCCACCATGGATTCAATCCTCTACAATACACCAACACACTTCCAAAGCATCAACCAACACCCTCCCTATCCTCGAATGCATTTACCAAGACATCGATATCCCAGCGTAATAGGAATGAATACTCTACGTAATATCGGAACCAACTGGTATTCTGTCTCAACGAGTGTTGACGAAGCCCGTGAGTAGGACACAGAGGAGCGCATGCGTGGAATGAGACATGGATATTTCATTAATCCTACATGACCATATGTGCAAACGGCCCCCAACGCCGAGCGTTTATGAAGCTCTAAAAGCAATATACACGAAGATCGTTGCCCAATTTCAGCCAAACCTGGCCGTCTACTTGACCAGGACGGGCCCACCCCTGCGTGCCTTCTCCGCAGCGAAATCGGCAAGCTTTTGCAGCTTTTCGGCGCGCACTTGGCGCATGTATCTGAAGAGCAAAACGAAAACCAGTTCGATTCTCTCCTTGGCCATCATGAGGAAACCCTGTACGAGCAAGCCTTTCATGATCTGTGGACCGATGCCTTTGAAGAGGCCGAGGAGGCCTTCGTGCTCGACGATGAAGCGCATGACCTCGCCGAAGGTCTTAAAAGGCTTACCATTTCGCGCTGGGGGTGGCTTGGACTGGAGACCGACTTTAGCGACGATGAGAGGTTGTGTTGCGATTGTGGCGAGCGACTTGGACATGGCGCCGAGGACTGTGTCATGTTAGAAAGGTGGATCTTTGGTCAAATAGTAGAGCAACGTGAGCTACGTACCAAAGGCCTCCCAGGGCTTCAACGTGGTCCTGCCCGGGTAGAGGACGTCCCTCAGACGCTGATAGGCTCCGTAGGTGATGGCGGGGTTCACGACAAGTACCAAGCTCGCCTTCATGCCCCTCCACAGGCCGGTCCAGCCATCCTCACTGTCAATGACCTCCTGTCCGGTCGCGAACAGACCCTTCCTTTCGTGCTTGCTGACCGTCTGTTGCCGCGTCGTCACAACGGCGATGGGGATGGTGAAGAGCTGGGCGACGGCGCCGGCGGCTGCACCCAGGGCGAGCTCGGCGGCGGTGCCGGGGGGTGTGTTCAGGGCGCGGTACTGCAGGTACAGGCTGCGCACGACGGTATACCAGTAGAAATAGGCAAAATTGGTGGAGCCGACGCCAATGAGCGAGCCAGCCATGCCCGCGTAGAGGCCCGAGACACCCTCTGCGTTGACGATCTTGGTGATGGCGTCGAGGGCCGACGTGTAGTGCTGGTCATCGGCCGGATTCGCAGCGGCCGACGTGGGGACGCGCTTCATCTGGACCTGGAGACGCGTCTTGACGCTGCGAAGTGTCAGGGAGAGGGTCTTTGGGCTTTTTCGTCTCGTCTCAGGGCGCACTCACATGTCTAGCGGGTACACCAGCGCATTCGCCAGCACGGCGCCCGCAGAGCCCGCCACGGCACTGCCCCATGGCGGCAGCTTCTCCAGCTTGGACGGGCCTGTCATTCCGAGTGTGATTGCTTCCGCTACCGTCGTGGGGAGAGAAGCTTGAAGGTCGAGCGGGGGGTGTGTTGGTGTAGATTGCCGTGCAGGACCGCTATCTCATGGTCGCAGCGAACAAGGAGGCGAAGGACAATCGAGACACAGAGCAGACGGATAGGAAGACGATGTCTGGTGCTGCAAGTGGGGAGGCGGGCTGGGCTGGAAGTTTGCAAGAAAGATGCTCGCGCCCGGCGTTGTGGTGTCGACGAGCATTGTGCATGGCTGTCGAGACCCGAGCTGGGCCGAGGTCTATGGATCAGATGGCTCCGCTGGATGACGGCAGTGGGGTGGCCCGTGCCACCGTGGGACGCCTTCTGGTCTGGTCCTCTTCAATGGCAACGACAAGGACTCGAGCCAGTGATGGATGATGGATGATGGATGGAAGGAATGAATGAACGAATGCATGTTGCTTGGACAGCGCGCAGTCCAGCACGTGACTGCCGCTGTTAGGGATGGCTCGGAAGGCACGTGCGCCGCCGTTGCCCGGCTCAGGCTGGTGTGAGCCGCAACACCACGACCGTACCGTATCACGGTCCCACCAGCACCTTCAACCCCCACGGCATCTCGTCTCACCATCATGCTCCGCTGCTTTGCACCAGTCCGCCGCACGGCTTGATTGATGACATGGCGGACCAGACTGCCCAGCTGCACGCGTTCAAGCTGGCTGCAAGCGTACGTGATATTGACACCAGCATCGGCACTGACAGCTGCCGTTTCTATATCCAGCGGTGCATGTCACGTACTTACTCACTCCTAGAGCTACCAGTCACAGCTACAGACCGCCGTCACCAAGAATGAAGCCCTCGAGTATGCAATCGGGGCCGCCGATAATCTCATCAAGGCTCTCAAGCTGTCTTCAGACACAGACGAGAAGAGGGAGTTGAAGGTCCAATTTACGGCCATCGCTGATGCTGCGGACCGCATCAAGAACGCCGAAACTTGGTCACCTCCACCCAAGCCCCAGTCTCTGCCACAGGAGACGAAGAGTGAGATGATTGGGCAGTGGGCCGCAGACGTCGCACATACTGCTGAGTCGATTGTCAAAGTAGACACTATATCGCCATCTAACGCGTCCCGCCCCGAGCGCTCCAACACGGCACTCTCGGTTGGTAGACTACCCGTTGATGCTCGGCCCCATGATGGTAAGCCGCCAGCCGCCAGTGACGTTCTTATTCATGTCACCACAGCCGGCACTTCGCTTTCCATGGCCGAATACTCCCACATCCGCACGCTCACCGAACCCGTGTCAACGCGGAAGCGGGCCAAGAAGGAGGAGATTATCCTTCTGAAAGCCTCAGTCGTTGATGGCTTCAAGTGTCCTCCGTGGGGAAGACCGCCTTCGTCCACTGAATTCGTACTCAGCAACACGACTGAACCATTTGTGTAAGTTGAGCGCGCATCTCTGCCTTTACCACGTGTACACTCCTGCGCAATCTGTCCGTGCCAGCTACCATTGCTCTTTTTGTTAGCCTGTCTTGCTTGAATCTTACCACCACAGCGATACCCACAATCTGAGCTTGTCGGCCTACCAGCATCAGTTCTTTGAAGGATGGGTCCACGCCAAGCAGGCGTTGCCTCCCCCTTCCATGTTCCCTGGCGATAGAGATGGGATAGGGCCCGTCATGTCTACGCCACGGTCAATCGACCTCGTCCAGGACGCAGCAACTGACTGCTCGGTGGTTGCCAGCCTGTGCGCTGGCATTGCTCGCGCCGAACGTGGCCACGACCAGGTATGTCAATGCAGCGCTACGCACCGGCTTCGCTAACGGGGCAGATTCTCTCCAACAAGATTTACCCATTCGACGAAAAGCTCGGAAAACCTGTCATATCGACCAACGGTAGATATATTGTTCGTCTCAACTTCAACGGTTGCTGGCGAAAGGTAATCATTGATGATCGGCTCCCACTTTCGAACTCGCACCGTCTACTCCACGTCGTTGATCGGCGCCAGCCGGGATTACTATGGCCTGCACTCCTCGAGAAGGCCTATCTCAAGGTCCGTGGTGGGTACGACTTCCCTGGCAGTAACTCTTGCAGTGACCTGTGGACGCTCACAGGCTGGATTCCAGAGCAGGTACGCCTGCAAGAGTGAGTATACCTTATGGCGTTGTCTCGGCGTTTGCTGACTGTCCAGGACCGACACTGTACCGACCCAATTATGGGAGCGCGTCTACAAGGGCTTCATGTTCGGAGACGTCCTCGTCACACTCGGCACAGGGAAGATGTCCAGCAGGCAAGAACGAGAGTTGGGTATCGAGGGCCAACACAGCTACGTAGTTTTGGATATGAAGGAGACGGATCATGACCGATTGCTACTCATAAAGAACCCATGGGTCGAAGGCAAAGGTTGGCGCGGGCCCCGCCCTGCCGCGGCCCTTCTCCGAGATTCGTCCACATCAAGTGGGGATTCGAAGAGCAGCTTGGAAGCCTACCATCGAGACAGTCTGCCTACAAAGGACCGACCTCATCCCACAACATTTTGGATCGGTTTAGAGCAGGTCATCCAACATTTCGAGAGTCTCTACCTCAACTGGAACCCGGGCCTGTTCAGCCATCGCCAGGACATCCACTTTGAATGGAAACTCGATGGGCATGAAGTCAGTGGCGGATGCATCGTGAAGAACCCGCAATTCTCCTTCTGGTCTAAACGGGCAGAGAATGTCTGGTTTCTTCTGACGCGCCATTTCCGTGATGCGCCCGACGACAAGGGCGGGTCCGACGCCTTCAACGATGGCAGTGTCCGTCCGGACACGTACACTGACTCGAACGGCGAGACGTCCAAGGGGTTTATGAGCATCTGTGTCTGCGACGGAAAGGGTGAACGAATGTACAAGAATGAGTGGTGTGTTGAGCAGAGCGACTATGTCACAACACCTCAGTGTCTCCTGAGGTGCGATACGGAGACAGACTCGAGATATACAGTGTTCATCGACCAAGATGAGCTCCCGGCGTCATCCTACACTTTCTCGCTTTCAGCATTTTCCAGTTCAGAGATTTCACTTGAACCAGCCATCGAAAAGTATCCTCTGCAACAAGAGGTGACGGGTGAGTGGACACGACAGAGTGCGGGCGGCGGGGTAGGGTCTTCACGGTATTTTGAGAATCCACAGTACTCACTCCGAGTCGGAGAGAAAGGGCCTATAGCTATACTTCTCACGAGCGCGACCCACAAGAACCCGCTGCACGTCAAGCTCACCCTTGGGTATGGCAAGAGAATGTACCGACTGCAAAGCCGGGATGTCCTGGTTGATTCGGGCAATCACAGCCCGACGTACGCGTTTGCGGAGATGGAGGATGTTCCGCCAGGGTTGTATACCGTTGTCTGCTCTCTGTTCGAGGCGGACTTGGTCGGCGACTACACGTTGAGGGTAGACAGCACCAGCGAGGTTGAACTAAAGCCAATCCCGCGAGACGGCGCTGGATTGCTACTGATGAAGCTGTCGCCCGCATGCTTCGGGCCCGAGGTACACAAGATCGCAGCGCCGATCGAGCCGCGGCGCCTGGCTTCTTGCACTATCGTCGCCCGGTTCCTGAAGGCAACTACGCCGCGCTCGATGGGCATGCTGCCTGTTGCTCGCAGCCCCTTCCGCTTCAGCATCGAGGTGGGACGAGGTCCCGAGCGGCAATTCATCGTCGCGAGCGAGGATGGAAGTTACACCGACTCGCAGATTATTCGTTGCGAAGCCTTTACCATCGAGCCGGCTCGGTATGCGCCTGGAGATGTCTGGCTCGTGTTGGACAGGCTGTCAGGCCCTGGCGGACCCGTGGAGGAGTGGTACGACGTAGAAATGTTCGTGGACACTCCGCAGGCGTGCTCGATCGGGGTATGGCGGAACTGGAATGATTGACAGCCTTTGGGGTCTGGGGCTATTCGGCGTAGCGAGGAACGGCGACGTTGGATGTGGAAGCTTGTAGCGACATGGCAGCGTGACTGGGCCACATGCGAGTACTTTGTTCGGTGTTGCCAGCATGCGGCACCGCCACCTCCACCTTTCTGTAGCACCATTCGGTAGCCGTGAGCACGTCTGCAGGTGGAGCTAGCACGGCGCGTGTCGGATAGTGCAAATGGGAGCGGCCCTGACGCTTCGTGTCGCCATGATTGGATGGAGTCTCACCGCTGGCGGCGAGCATGCTTGCAGGCTATCGACGTGCATGCTGAAGTCGCGATAGGACGTGTGCGAGGCAGTTCTTATACTGAACCGTCGCCCTGCCCGACCCGGCCCTGCTCTGCTCTGCTCTGCTCTGCATTCCCCTGCTCTCCTCTGCTCTGCTCTGCTCTACTCCGCGTGCCCCCCCGGCCGGCCCGATAAGGCTATCGTCGTCGTACGTCAGAGGCCCTGCGCCAAGCGAGCAGCGACGCCCGCCTTGACTCGACTTGGACCGACCTCAACGACTTGGACTGCACCCAACACCCGGCACACCAAACACACCGCGATCGCCATGGCGGATGTCCCCGCGAACATGCTCGCCGCACCGAGCGCCTCGCCGCCGAACTCGGCCGCCACCTCGCAAGAGCCCTCGAGGGCGACGACGCCCGCCAACGCGCCCGTGGAGAAGCCGCCGGACGAGAGCTCCAAGCTGAAGACATTTTTGGGTGTGCTGCGGCGGTTTATTGGCGTGTCGGACCTTGCCGCCGTCCGCTTCTCGCTCCCCGCGCAGCTGCTGGAGCCGACGCCGAACCTGGGTATGTCTATATCTGTGGCTGCCTCTGCCTCTGCGGGCGGGCCTGGCTGACGGGGAGCAGAGTACTGGCACTATCTGGACCGGCCCGAGACATTTATTAGCATCGGCGACTCGGACGAGGCTCTGGGCCGCATGCTGGGCACGCTGCGCTTCTGGTTCACCAAAGACTTGGTACGCCCCTGTACTTTCCCCACGGCGGTCGCGGCGTGTGCTAATGCAGGCAGAAATACGTCAAGGGCAAGCCATGCAAGCCCTACAACTCGACCCTGGGCGAGTTCTTCCGCTGCAACTGGGAGGTCCAAGACACGCAGCCGCCGCTCAAGCACTCGCCCAGCTCGCAGCCCTCCAGCGCCGCCGCCAGCGTCGCCGGCGACAAGCTCGTCAAGGTGTCGTACCTGACCGAGCAGACGTCCCACCATCCCCCCGTCTCCGCCTTCTACATCGACTGCCCCGCCAAGGGCATCGTTGCCCGCGGCTTCGACCAGCTGAGCGCAAAGTTCACGGGCACCAACATTCGCGTCATTGCCGGCGCACACAACCTGGGCATCTTCATCACCTTGCAGGACCGCGACAATGAAGAGTACCAGCTCACACACCCGGCCGCATACCTGGGCGGCCTGCTGAGAGGCTCCCTTAGCGTATCCGTCGCCGATTCCTGCTACGTCACCTGCGCCAAGACGAAGACGAAGGTCATCCTGGAATATCTGGAGGAGGGCTGGCTCGGTCGATCGCAGAACAGGGTCCATGGCGTCATCTTCAAGTACGACCCGAACAACGACACCAAGACCAAGATCAAGGAGGTGTCAGATAAGGATGTGCTGGCAAGGGTCGAGGGCTCCTGGCAGGACAAGGTCTACTACACGCTCGGGAGCCAGCCTTTTGCCAAGTCCTCCGTATGCAACCCCTTTTCCCCCGAGCCCGAGCCGCTACTGACATTCGCACAGGAGAAAATCCTCCTCATTGACCTTAACCCACTCTTCCCCCTGCCGAAAAACATCCCACCCATCGAAGAGCAGCTTCCCAACGAATCTCGCAAATTTTGGGATGGCGTCACCAACGCCATTGTCAACAAGCAGTACTCGCTCGCTACAACGCTGAAGCAGGAAATCGAAGAGAAGCAGCGTGCCAAGGCGGCCGAGCGCAAGAGCGAGAACAGAGAGTGGCAGCCGCGCTTCTTTACTGGTGCGTTGACACCCGTCGGCAAACCCGATCTTACTCGGGATGGAGAAGAAGCCCTCAAGGGCTTGCACGAGGATCGCTTTACGCTGGAGCCGAGTAAGGAGAACGCAGCATTTTAGCTTGTCTCATTGGACGGCTTGGACTCTCACTGAGGTTGGATACGCGTGCATCTATGGAGTCTTGGTGGTTCGACTACTCTCATTTGGATGTGTTGGGAAGAATAGCGGGATTGAATCGTTGTATCATTCATCGTTTGGCGTCCGTAAGTGTTTGTTGGGGTACATGATGGTACTGTTAGATTTCACCTTCTGTTTGTCTGCATAAGCGCCCGAATAGATGATTTCAAGTCTTGGGTCTGTTCCATCGTAGTCATGACCAAGCTCCATGGTCGAATAGATACGGCTGACGAAATAGGGTCGGACATTTCGATATGATGAAGTCTTCGGGCAAGGTAGATAGTCATCTGGTCGGGGATGCGAGGAAGTCGATGGTGGAGGCCATCCACAAATGAGATGCGAGATGTCACATGGAACAGGAAGTCGCGTCTTCGCGTGGTGTTGCCGTTATTAGCCATCTACCTAGGTGTAACGCTATAGACAAGAGGGTAACAATTGACAGCTGGAGAGTGACATAACGATCCACCAATGCGTACAACCTAGCAATCTCGTGGCACCATGCATTATTGACTTATGCCCTTTACCAGTTTATAGCTGCTCGCGATGTCGACGGCGGAAGATCAAGAGCTCGGGTCTCCGGCACCGTTGCAAATTGATACGCAAACGAGACCTGAGCTGCCTTTTCGATAACTGGGAAACAAAATCTTGGTCACGCAGCAGGGTACGCCGCTGGTGCTTGGCGCAGCTACCTGACCGACTTCCAGGACAGGACTCGCGCAGCTAGGACGCCGTAGGAGTTTCTCTCCCAACTCGCACGTGCTACATCAGCGAACGATAGCTTCCAATGCCAGAGACACTTGGACAAGTTCTCTTGCGAAAAAGCCGTTCACCCGGAGAACCCAGGGTTGACGAGCTTGCTTTTCGAGTCGCCTTCCAAATCCATGTCGTCGTCTTCCATTGGCAGGAGATGTGCATTTGATATATGTCCAGAGAGAGACTGACTAACATCTTCTCAGTCTACCTTGCTACTTCATCGTATTGGTCCTTCCATGGACAGTTCCTCGGCTTGGTGCACCTGTTCGACGAGGAAGATTTCATGCTGAACCTACATGCCTACTGCTCTCATACGTAGGGTAGATATCGAAGGAGAGTCTCTAGTACATACTATTTTTGATGATTCTTGTATTTGAATCACCGTTTATGTAGAGCAAAATGGACAAATATTGAGATCCCTGGGCACCGACCCGTCCATTCATAACCTTTTTTTGTCGCGAGCCTATCTGAAGCAATAGGTTACAGTCTTGCGTTATTTGGAGCGCTTTGTCTCTCGCAGACCTTCAACGTTGCCTACTCATGAATACCTATGGTATGAGCGGAGTTGGAGAAACTCCGTCCACGTCAACCACTGCAGGCAACTGGGTGAACGTTACAAAAGCACGCCATTTCAGCTCCCGTTGAAGTATTGCGGCACAACAAACAACTGGCTCCTCTATCACGACATTCCGGATGACGTGTATGCAGCTTACCCCGCCTCTGCAAAAGTTCGTACCAGCCACCACTCAAAAGCTAAGCTCACTTCAGCTTTCCAACAAACTGTCTGAGAAAGGAGGTGTAGAGAGAAGGACCTTTACCAGCGGCATATTTTAACAACTCAGTTATGGCGATCTTCGACATAGCGAAGCCTACGGGGCAGCCAGATATTGGATACACACCTGACTACAACAAATACCTCGCCCGCACCAAGCATCGCCTAGCAACAGAACAACTCGACAAGACACTGCCACCCGGATTTCCAGAAAAACTCGAATCCGATCTCGTGTGGGACAACACCGACATCGCGTCACGATACGACTGGAAGTACACCCTCACTCCGACAGATCTAGAGGAGCTGGAATCAGCACTCCAACACTTCAAAGACTTGAAAAAACCCCTAGGCTTCGTAAATCAATCAACTTTCCCGTTGGCCGGTCTCCACACCAAACTACGCGAAATCTCCCGTGAAATCCACCAGACCTTCGGCTTCAAAGTCGTCCGCGGCATCCCCATCGACAACCATACGCGCGAAGAAGCCTTCATCATTTATGCCGGTCTTGCATCCCACGTTGCCTCCATCCGAGGCCGCCAGGACCACCAGTGGGAAGGCAGACCTGCCGATGTCGTGGTAAATCACATCAAAGATCTCAGCGCGAAGGTCGGTGCTAGGACGATTGGCGCACCTGCATACACGACAGATAAGCAAGTTTTCCACACGGATAGCGGGGATGTGATTGCACTCTTGTGTTTGGAGACGGCGGCGGATGGTGGGCAGAGCAAATTGAGTAGTAGTTGGAGGGTGTACAATCATCTTGCGGAACATCGACCGGATATTATTCAGACGCTTACTGAACCGTGGCCTACCGAGGTGTAAGTCACCGTCTCCTTTTCAAGGTATTGATGTGCTGATCGCGATAGATTTGATGGCCAAGGGAATTCTTACGTTAATCGCCCCTTACTGTTCTACCAACACGCCACCGGTATCTCACCGGAGAGACTGATCGTACAATACGCGCGCCGCACTTTCACCGGGTTCCAAGGGCTCCCGCGCTCTTCTGATATCCCACCCATCACCGAAGCGCAAGCCGAAGCGCTTGATGCTCTGCACTTCCTCGCCGAGAATTATGCAGTCCCACTAGACTTTCAGAAGGGCGATATCCAGTTCGCCAATAATTTGTCCATCTTCCATGCTCGAGATGGGTTCAGGAACACACCGGAGCAACAAAGGCATCTTGTGAGATTGTGGCTGAGGGATGAGGAGTATGCTTGGAGGCTTCCGGATGCGTTGTATGGGAGGTTTGCTAAGGTGTTTGAGGGTGTGGAGGATGGGAAGCAAGTCTTTCCGCTGGAGGCTTTTGTGAGGAGCTCGGCAGCGGGTAAGAGTGGGGCACTAAAGGATGATGGACCTAGATGAAGGTAGGCGGATCATGCAGAAGAAGCACGATGGATGGAAGGCCAGTAGTAGAATGAATTGAGATTATATTTAATGATTATAAACTATGCTCAGGGAGCGTGGGTGGAAGGAATAACGCCAACGCTATGCCAAATTAAAACCAAAGCAAACGCTATGCAAATCTGTCTCTCTCTCAGAAAAGTGACCACCTCAAGATCGTTCAAGCACACTACTCCTTGTCGAGATTGCAGAGTCAGCATGCTTTACAAAGGAACATTCTCCATAATGTAACCGCCCTGGCTCGCAAGCGGATCAGCAGACGGCTGCTTTACAACCGCACTCTTCGCTTTCTCCTTGTACGCCGCAAGAGTCTTATCACTGTTAAAGTTCTGGTTGATAACCCCACTCATTCCACTCTTGCAGTGCTCCCCAGCCGTTTGCGAGCAATAATACCAAAATGGCTCATTGCTCTTCACCATAAATGTAAACACCTTATCCGCCTCACCCTCAGCCGTCTGAAAGTTGAACCCGGAGAAGATACCGGAGCCGTCGGCGAGGGGCTCACAAGGCTTGTCGAAGGAAGATTGCACGACAGTGTGGTTTTTTGGGAGGAAGTGGAATTCGATAAGGTCCCCAATTTCGGCGACTACGTTTTGGGGCTCGAAATGAAGGCCGTTGTTTTCGACTTTGGAGCCGGCGAAGATGCGGTGGACCACACCGGTGGAGCGGGCGGTGTGCGGCGCAGCGGTGGCGAGGCCCAGGAAAGTGGTGAAGGTCAGAGCGAGGGTGGTGTAGGCGACCATTTTGAGCGTTGATGTAGTGTTGGTGTGGTGGGAAGGGTCGGTGATTGGTAATTGGTAGTGACTTGTGTATTAACGACTAGAAGATAAGAGTCGAAAGAGGCAATAGAGATGCTGGATTGGGTGGATGGTTCGATGGTGTGATAATGAGAACGTTTGAGCGGAATACTAATGACCTTATATACAGAAGTATATTCCACTCCCTCGGCCGCCGGCAGGTTCAATGCAGAGTCGTGGGGCCGGATGGGGTCGCAGCCGGAAGGCGGTACAACGGGCACGTTGCGGCGTGCTGTGATGGTAAGCACCAAAACTCACCCCAAGTGTCACTCAGCCATGACCGCACCTCATTTCGCTTGAGCCTTAAAATGTACCCCATACCTGGAATCAGCATCTTTTTACGAAAACTCTCCGAGTTCTCTGTGAAGTGACCAATGAGTGTGCACGAAGCGTCGTTAAAATGACCGAAACAGGAATAGCCAACAAAAATAGCTTACACGCCCGGCAAACAGGCGCAGCGGTGTTGCTCAGCCGCCACAATCCAGCTTGCTGACAGCTATTTCTTTCAACCTGCCCGAACTATTGTTAGTCTAGAAGTTAAGCTTATTTTCGCACCGCTGCCACGTGCTGGTCACATGTGCTGGGGCCACCTGGAAGGCTAGAGCCTAGGTGACCCTCCACCATCTGTCATTGGAGCGCATGTTTCGCTTCCTCCACGCTCGAAGGCTGCCCCATCCGGAAAGTGGTCGATCCGGCACGCACCGACGAAGGGTAGTGCTGGTTTCGATCGCGTCCTGACATGTGAGTGACAGTTGACAGCAGGGCCGCTTCCTAGTAAGGGTGAGAAGAGCGCCGCCGCACCGCCATGGTTGTGGAGTTTCTAGTTCTGGGGCTAAAAATAGACGGGCGTGTTTCGGATCGATGATGGGCCGCCTTGGAGGCTCCTCGTACTCAAATAACATTCTAGGTATGGCGCTTGGTCAGGGTATGGGTGCTAGATTCTAATGTGACGACTTTTACGAGTGTGGAGATAAGGGACCTTTACGACCCGCAGGCACAAACACAGTAACGCGAAAGGCCCGTGCTTCGTTATGGAGGGAACAGCAAGGCACTTCAGTCTCGACGGGCAGTTGTCGCTCCACAAGAACCGCAACACCATCAGGATTAGAGTACTTGGCTGAGGTTGGGTCTAACGTCAGTAGAGCTTGCCTAGAGTAGTCTCGATGTGCGTTGCCTAGAGCAGGCTCTACAATCATTAATTTTTACGACTCAATCTGTACCCTAGCCCATGGACAAACATATGAATGGTCGTTAAATACTCTACTCTCTATGTTTGATCACTTGAACTATCCATTGCAAGCTAATTCAAGCAGCGAACCTACCACAGTCACCTCTCTCACGATTGTGGACCTGGGGTGTATGAGATGCTAGAGATAGTGTGGGACTGGAATGCGGTACACGAACGGCTAAATCTGCAAGGAAGGCGTCCCAATTCGTTCCATCTTGTGTTGGCCTCTTTTGTCAACTTCATCCTGCTCTTGTTCGTCTTCCCTCTCGTTGTCCTCCGTGATCTCTACAGCACGGTCTTCCACTTCGACTTAGTTGCTATCTCCAACTAGAGACTCGTAGTAAGTTCTACCACTCGTAGTCAACTGCAGCGCTTGTATAGTGGGACAGTAGAAATATTGCGTGTTAGTCAAGACTCGTCTGTGTACGGTCCGAGGCAAGACTAGGACAGGGTGAGGCGCTTGAACGCCAGGTAGATTGCGGCGGGAAAGCATCTCGGCAGGTACAGGCAGTGGTCTTCGCTGCCTCTGTCTGCATTAAGTCTGACGCATAGAAAGTAAAGCATGTTGTATTCACTTGGTGGCGCGGGTGGCGTCCAATCAGACAAATTCTCGCGTACAAATCCGAGCGACCAGATACTCGAAATTTGTAGATTGAAGTGCTTGAAAGTGTTTGCAGTGTCCAGGATATGCGTGGATGTCGCGTATGCCTTTGCTACCGGCCGGGATCCATTACCCACTTTACTTGCTCCACTTCCTCCCACCACCATTGGGTATGCCTCGTCTCGCACTGGACGATGGAAATCCGTTGCCATCCCTCAGTCTCGCACCCACGTCGTCCTTGTTCCTCTCACTGAGTTGTTTCCAGATTTCTGTAATACCTAGTCGTTTCGCCGGTAACATGCTGTACTGCAAGCTGTACAGGCTACGTCTATGAAGTGGAGGGACAAATCGACCAGAGACAAGATGCAGGAAAACTCCCGGCGAGAAGTAGTGTTTGCGAATGACGTTACCGAGTTCGAAATAGGAATCAAACATGGCGCGGAGCGAAAGAGGTATAGACTGTCAGGTATAAGTAGGATCCTCGTTGATGGTGACTGGAGGGGCGAACCTTCAAGACGACATAGGATGTTGGCGCCGAGAGTGAGGCATCTTGCAGTAAGCCTGTACCTCTGACGTCTTGCAACTCGAAACGTATACCACCTTGATACGGTCAGTTCAGAGTAACGACACGGAGAAAGCGTAATTTACCAGGCAGGCGCCTCGAATCCTTGAGCCGAAGCATAGCCGCAAAAAGTGGAAAATGGTTCAAGCATGCGAGGCCGATCTCGAGCCCACCTTTGAGACTAATCACAGCCACCCTTGCTGTCGCAAACGTCAGATAGAAAACAAAGACCGTCGGCAAGAGGAACACTAATAGCGTGAAGAGAATGGTCCCGAGTAGCAGCTGATCAAGCTCATAATCACAAGAGTCAATGCGGTTGCGCAGCACGTTGCGTTTCCGCCCTCGAAATAAGTGAAAGAGCGAGATGATGATGCTGAGTTGCCAGTGAAAGATGCGAGCTGACGTGACATAGAATGCGTAGATGTGTAGCGTGAACAGGGACATGAGGTCGGAGAAGAGCGATATGGACATGGTGGCGCCAGCAAAGGAGGAGCAACCTATGAGGTAGATGATGTCTGGTAGATGCGGACGCAGCACAGCCATGCAACCTGTTCGATTTAGCGACAAACTCGTAACGGGGTTGCTGTGACTAGATGTACACACCTGCCCAGTGATCAATGACCCAGAGGAAGAGATCGCCCATAAACTCAGCAAGCTCAGTGTTCAGCTTGAGACCGCCAGGCCATTCCATGAGCCACGAGATCATTCGGCGCAGCCCTTCGATAGACCACACGCTCAAGATGGTATCCACTTGAGCGGCTACGAAGACGTAATTCTCGATAAGGTAGGAGCCCAATGCAATGCCAATGATGACATCGTTGGCGACGAGCCAAAGGCTATTGTAAAAGCGTATGTACTCTGGATGGCTGCTAGTTATGCTTTCCCAATTCCCTTTGCGCTTACGAAGTGTCAAATATTGAACAGGCCAGTAGCAGGACTGCTGCAGACGAATATCAACCTGCTGAGCTGTAGCGGAGACGTCCTTGAGCGCAGGCGAGTCCGAGGAGCCGGGTCGCCAGTCTAAGACGCGCAGTACCATCTCACTAGCGCTGCAATAAAGTAGCGCGCCGATGATGACGACCTGAGCAGCCACCGGACAACAGACTATCCAAACTTGGTTCAGCAGAAAGATGACATAGTTCCATAGGCTGTTGGCAGACACGGTCATGCGCTCGCCTACGCTCAGGGCCCGCTTGAGACGCCTTCCAATCACGCCAATATTCTTCTGGAGAAGCGCATCTAGCTCATAGGAGCAGTTTATCTGATCGACGATCGTGGGCAGCGACACGTCCTGGTGCGTAGCTGTGTGAACTATGACGGTGTGCAATTTCAACTTGTCCACAAGCTTGTCCTTTTGCTCGCGCGCCGTTTGGCCTTCTCTTCCCGCACCTTCGAAGGCCGCATCCCACTGCCCCGTATCCATCTTATCGCACAGGGCAAGCGACATGGGCGCGAGCGAGAGGTACTGCATCTGTGTCGAGTGCGGGCGTTCGTACATGATGACTTGGAGGGTCAGGTCCGCGTCGGCAGGGCAGTAGAGGCGTGGAAAGCGGGTGGACGCATCTGTGTACGTTGTGAGGAGGCGCGGATCGAAGCTTTTGGAAGGCGCCTGCGGGTTGACGCATCCGAGGACGCGTAGCGAGGAATGTCGGCACTGTTTGAGGAGCTGGTTGACGTCGTGGGTGCTGTGCCGTAGCAGCGTCCCAGTCAATAGGCCATTCTCCACATGGCGCAATTCAACGCCTTGTAGTATGGCTACCACAAACACGTCCAGCTCAGAGTTGCGGAAGCCGACGAGCACGCCCGGGGACTGTTCCGCCGGCGCATCCGAAGGCCAGAATATGCGCATCAACCCATTGCGTGTGACCATGTCACCATGGCGCTTCGCCGCTAAAAGGAGCCACGCCGTGTGAGCTGTTCGCGCGCAGAAAAACCGCCGCCTACCGCGCGGGGGTGCAGGTCTATTTCGAGGGCAGCGAGGCGCTCAACGGGCAGGATGATGACGACGAAGACGGCAGATAGTATGGCGAAGCCCTTCGCGGCGCGTGTGACAACCCCGTGGTCCCAGGCGAAGATGGCGAGCTCGTACAGGCGCGTGACCAGGTCCCAGCGCGCAGTGGAGTAGCCCGCGACGAAGATGGCGAGGGCGACGATGGAGAAGGGGTGCATCTACAGTATCGTGAAGACTTCTGCGGCGTGTGTGCATGCCATGGGGGGTCGCGCTGTGGCGGCATATATCGCGCTATACGTGGAAGCGACAGCCTTCTTCTGCCGCTAACCTTTATTAGCCTAGCACGTGAGCTCTCTCCAAATGTGCCCAGCGACGACGAGCTCAATCACATAGAAACCACAACAGCAGACTCGGACCGAACATGATATAACCAACCATACACACCGTCTGGACATCTGCGGTGCCATCGGAATTGTACTCGGCACCCTATGGTTCTCCCCTTCCCCTCAACTTCTTCGCGCGAGCACGACTCCGGATTGACCAATCAGCGCGTGTGAGGCGTGTGAGAGCTCTGTCTTGAATGCCAGCATGGAGAGATCGAGATGGGCTACTGACGGGCGCAATCCTCGTCGGAACCACGGCGAGTTCTTCAACAGAGAAAGGTAACGTCAGGAACAAGCATCAGCACTCGAACAACCACGGGTGTCAGCCACACCATGGTCAGTGCCAGATCGGGAAAGGTCGCGCTACGCGTTCGCTTGACTTCTCACCTCCAACTCCCGCTCTCGTTCACGACGACACGACGCGCTCGTCGCAACAATGCTGACCCAGTGACAGCCTCTTCGGAGCCCCGCGAACAGATACCACTCGGACTCTCGTTGATTACACCGACATCGACATGGCCATCTGCAACTTTTACCAACGTGGCACGTGCAAATTCGGAGGTGGGTCCCCATCCAACAGCACTCAAGCGTGAAGCTCACACTCGGAAGACAGCTGCAAAAACGAGCATCCCGGGAGCCAGCGTGACAGTCGTGGTGGGTTTGGTGGCGGCGGCTTTGGGAACAATTCGAACGCGAATCGCTTCAATGCCTTCAGCGGCGGCGGAGGCGGTGGAGGCGGTAGGGCCGACGACCGTTATCGGCCCGCGCAACAGTCTGGAGGCACTTTTGGAGGTACGCTACAAAGCAAAGACTGCCTACAAAAGCTAAGCCCGTAAGCAGGTCGACGTGACGCGAATACGCCTCACTTCCACCTAGACAAAGAAGACATCAAGGCCGACTTCACGGGACAGCGTCCTGTCTACCCACTCTCCTGCTATGGACCTGGCCGCGACGCGCCTCGGCAACTCATCGAAGGTCCCGTTGAGATCAGCCCCGAGGAACTCCGAGCGCGATATTACGTCCAACGCGCTTCTGGTACTGAGGCTGTAGCAGTACGTACCCTATTCTTTTAATACCAAGACCACTTTCTAACATGCGACAGCAACAAGAGGAGGCCCAGCTTCTTGCAAAGGTGGAGGAGCAGGTCAAGACCATTCTCAACGACCTGAACGGTGCGGTCAAGTACGTGGAAGACGGTATTGAAGTCCATCCGAATCGAATCGACATAGCCCAGGGAAAAGCGGATCCCCCTGCCGCTGCACCTAGTGCACCTGGTGTACCTGGTGCTTCGGATTCTTCAAACCCCTTCTCAAAACCACCGGCAAACGCCTTTGGTAGTGCATCGCAAACGCAAACACAGACCCCGGCTTTCGGACAGGCTCCCACTCCGGCCTTTGGACAAGCCTCTGCTCCAGCCTTTAGTCGACCAGCTCTCTCTGCCTTTGGACAGCCCTCGAACCCAGGCCAAACGCCGTCGGCATTTGGGCAACATTCCAATCCTGGCCAGACATCGGCATTTGGGCAAGCATCTGCCATCGGTGGAGCATCCGCTTTTGGCAAACCTTCAGCGCCTGGCACTGGTGCTTTTGGCCAGCCGTCTGCCCTAGGTGGCGGATCAGGTTTTGGCCAAGCTTCTGCGTTTGGCAAACCTTCGCTACCGGGCGCCGGCTCAGCGTTCGGACAACCTCCGGCGCCAGGAGCGACGTCTGCCTTTGGACAAGCTTCAGCACCAGGAGCGACATCTGGGTTTGGGCAAACGTCAGTACCTGTCACGACATCTGCGTTTGGACAACCCTCAGCACCAGGGATGACACCCGCCTTTGGACAACCCGCAGCACAAGTGACCTCTGCCTTTGGAAAGCCTTCAGCGCCAGGACAGACTTCCGCATTCGGCCAGGTAGGCGGACTTGGACAGAACAGTGCATTCGCCAAGCCAGCTTTTGGTCAGACCGGTTTTGGTCAGACATCTCAGCCTAGCGTGGCCCCTTCGCCATTCGGACAGCATGCCCAAGCAAGCCAAGCATCTCCTTTTGGCCAAACACAACCAGCAGCTCAACCATCTCCCTTCGATCAACAGAATCAGTCTCCCCAACCCGCGAATCCGTTCAGCAAGCCTGCGGAACAGCAGCCGTCGGCCTCGGCAAACCCTTTTGGAGGCGCGAGTACATCTCAAACATCGGCATTCGGTGCAAAACCTTCTCCCTTTGCCGCAGGACAAAGTCAAGTGGTACCTGTACAGGCAGCAAACCCTTTCGCCGCTGCTGCTAAGCGACCAACGCCATCCGCAACCGCAGCCGTACCTTCAGCCTTCAGCGCACCGGCCCAACAGCCTAACCCCTTCAGCCAACCTCAGGCTTCGCAGCCACAAACACAAGCTGCTTCGCCGTTCGCTCAAGCGGTCCGACCGGTCGCTCAACCAGGTATTAACCCCGTTACAGGAAAGCCCATAGACCCCAGGGATCGGTACAAGGAGGGGAAACCAGATGAATATGAGGGTGATCAGGGTAAGAGACTGGAGGAGATTTACAAGCGCGTCGCGCAAATGGGGTTGTTTGATGACAACGAGGAAATACCACTGATACCTCCGAAGTGCGAGTGGATTGTGCCGATTTAAGTCTGGCTGTGTTGCGGATACCGGTTCGGGATGTACGAGTAGACCTTAGTGCAGTAGAGTGTGTACAACAAATATCTGGAGGCGAAAGATTACGTATGTGGGGCACTTGTCGGATAGAAATCTACATTTGATAGGCAGGTCGATGTATTGGGGAAACACACTCACAAGTGTCGCACGCTGATGACTTCACCCCGAGAAGACACCTCTTACTTTTGCACAGAGGTTACACGTCTCAGGAACCCAGAGGTAGGCACAGAAAAACTACCCAACAACATGGTCTGTATGGCTTAAGACCATAGACCATCCAAGGTATAGGGAGGATAGAAAGACAAGTTATGCACTGAGACTACTCTGGACGAGCTTTGCAAGATTTGTAATTATATGCATGTTTGGTCTCCTACATACTGCACTTGGATTTCGCTACTTCGTCGAGCGAGTTGCTTCTAGGCGCGGTCAAGCTCGCCGAGGTCCGAGGCGATACACACATGGCCAAAGTCACCGATCTCGTCTTCGGATCACCTTAAAGGCCGCGAAAATTGTTTTGGAAGCAGAGAAGCCTCAGAAAGAAGCTAAACGAAGAGACTGCTCCGATTGTGTCGGACTTGCGAGGTTCGGGTCCCACGTGAGCATACACAAACTGGATCTACGCAATTCTCTTCTTCTACAAGCCACAGCGTAACAGCCGTGGTCGAGCAGATTTTCGGAATTACCACAGCGGCGGGACTGCCCATTCCAGTTAGCCAGCAGGAACCTCTTCCTATTCCGTCCTAGCGCATCCTCAACGCTCATCCATTCCTACGCTCCAAACACTGCGAATTCGTGCCCTTCCGTTGCCTGCACTTCCCCTAGCTTATGGATTATCTCAACAGCATTGTCCAAAAGCCCCCGCTATGCAGCATCGGCGTATCAGGGCCCGCGGAAGTTGAATTCTCCCGACGGCGATCTTCCCCGCACGCGAGGTTTCTCGGTCTCTTTTTCGGTACAGAAGAAGCACGATGTGTACATGTTCGGATTTTCTTCCTGAGTAGGAAGTGTAGTCTGATTCGGTTACTTCCGGTGCGGGGGGCGGAGAGGTTGCGGGGAGAATTGCCATTGATTAGGTAGAGAGTTGTATGAAGCGCTGTCGAAAGTGGATATGACAACGTCACACGGCGTCGTGCCTAGGTCCCTGGTACAAGAACGACATATATACCCCGCCTGTCAATACTTCCGTTACAGCTACAACTCTTCCTCTCCTCTTCCGCTTCACACTGTTTGTAACGCTCTCGACGTTCGCAATGCATCCGCCGTTCGCCCGGGTGTTACTCGCTTTTGCAGCTACTACGCTGCTCTTGGGCGACTCGTCGGCATATACTAAGCGACAGTCTGGCAATGTCTCCGAGTTCGTGATTCCGGGCGCTTCGAGTTACAATGGATTGAACCTCGTTCCTCAGATGGGGTGGAATAATTGGAACGCCTTCCAATGCGATGTCAACGAGAGTCTACTCCTCACGACCGCCCAGGATATGATCGACTTTGGTTTGAGGGATCTGGGCTACAACCACATTGTGTTGGATGATTGTTGGTCCATTGGCAGAAATGCAAGTGGTTATCTGGTCGAGGATCGTGAGTACAAGTCTTTCTTGAAGAAGAAGATGATAGCTGATTTTCCGAAGCCATCAAATTCCCTAGTGGCATGCGATCAGTTGCCGACCGGATCCACGCCTTGGGCTTCAAATTTGGCATGTACTCTTCCGCGGGTGTCCTAACCTGCGGCCGATTTCCCGGCTCCCTCGGTCACGAGCAAGCCGACGCAGACCTCTGGGCCAGCTGGGGCGTCGATTATCTCAAATACGACAACTGTTTCAATCAAGGTCAATCTGGAACTCCAAAGCTCTCCTTTGATCGATATAGCGTCATGTCAGATGCGCTCAACAAGACCGGGAGGGATATTGTATATGCAATGTGCAATTGGGGCAACGACGACCCCTTTGATTGGGCATACCGCATTGCCAATTCGGGACGAATGTCTGGCGATATTTATGACTCGTTCAACCGCCCCGATGCACGATGTCCATGTACTGAAGCGATTGGATGTGCCTGGCCGGGTTTTCACTGCTCAGTAATGAACATCTTGAACAAGATGCCAGCCATCACATCGAGGACCATGTCTGGCTACTTCAACGACATGGACATGCTCGAGATAGGCAACGGCGGCCAATCCGACTCCGAGTACGTCGTACACTTTAGCATGTGGGCAATGAGCTCATCTCCACTCCTCATCGGGACGAATGTCGGCACACTATCTCCCGCCAACCTCGCCATCTACAGCAACCCAGCAATCATCGCGCTGAACCAAGATACTTCCGCCAGCGGAGCGATCAGAAAGTGGCGATATTTCGTAGACCCTGACGAAACTGGCGAGGGCGAAATCGCCTTGTGGACACGCAAGCTCGACAATGGTGACAGAGTGATTGCGCTTCTCAACGCTGCAAACTCCTCCATCACCATGAACGCTACTATGAACGATATCTTCTTCGATGAGCGCACAGCCGGTGCGTATCGCGAACCCGCGGAGCTGCGCACGACCTGGGATGTTTACGACTTGTGGGCGAATCGCATGTCGGAGGAGGAAGCTGCCTCTATCTTGAGCGGCAATGCGACGATGAGTGGTAGTATGAATGGTACCAGTGCGACGAGGTACAATGCGACAGCTGCCAGCTACGAAGATGGGATTGCGAAGAACAACACGGCACTAATGGGCGTGCGTGTAGGCACGATTGAACCCAGTGGCACCTTTTCGGCGGAGATTGCGCGACATTCAGTGGGTGTGTACAGGCTGCGTGCGCAGTCTACAGGAGGTACGAGGAAGAGAGATGAGCTGTGAGGGTATCGGAGGAAAGAGCCGGACTCTGATGTTAACTGCTACAGCGTAGTGTCTCCCATTGCAATCCAAAGCTAGAAGCACTCGTGCGAAGGCTGTTAGACCTAAAAACCTGACAGTGAGATGCTAGAGAATGACAAGGGTATAAAAAGTATGTGTGCAAGCACCCTATGACATCCAACTCCGCGCATATCCTTAGTGAATGGCGCCACTCGCTCCACACCGAGTAGTAGCGTGGTGGACGGTCGCAGCATTTGGCGTCGTGGCAGTTGCATGCCATCGCATCTGGTATGCCTCCAATGACAGATGGTTGATACAAGATGGGTTGCACTAGGTTTTGATCGACACGTCCGAACCATGGTCGAGTACAAATGGTGCAACACGATCTAGTTCCATCGCTCATCGCAATGATCTTCCTACGCGCCCGCCCGTACCGACAGTGACAATCACTGTGGGCGATGTCATGTCCTGTCGAACTCAATCGCGATACCCGTCCGGTCCGGCTGTCCATCATTGTCAGCGCAGCGTGGGGCACATACTCTTCGTGCAGTAAAGATCAACAAGTACTGAAGATGATGCGCGACAATCAGCCTTGCAAGATGTCACGCTCGTGCGAGAAGCCCACACCCTTCACTAGTCACAACCAAACAGGTAGAACCCAGCGTGCCGTTCTTCCACCAGGACGATACGTTTCACCGTGTGATTACGGGCCTAGGAGGTACCCAGTTCGCCTCACTCTTCAACGGTCCGACTTTGCTGACCAGGAACATCTGAGATTCCTATGTTGCTGTAGAATGTTTCCTCGTGGAGATGTAACCTTTTGTTCACGAAGACTTGTGCACAAGTCTGCACACCGCTCACGCATAATAATCCACCAAGAGAAAGTTCTCATCAAGAATGGCGATCATTCCTCGATACTGCAGGTGCTTCGTAAACCTTGTTCAGAGCCCCAAACGGCTAGTTGGTGCGAGCATCTCTGGAGCTCCAAACCCGCCGTCAAATGTTAGTCCTACGTGATAAAGGACATGTTAAGCGACAAGCTTGCGACAAGAGCGAGACTCGCTGCAGCCATTTCGGCCCGTCCGCGGTTTCGGCCCTACTCGTCCAACATGCCACAAACCTGCGTCCCCGCAGCGCGAGCTTGAAAATCACAACAAGACAAACTTTCGGTTCCGCTCGGCACACCCCATGATTGATGCAAGCCAAGCGAGCCCCGGCGAGATTGTCCCCGGCCACGTTACCGGATGAAACCTAGTCGTTCCTGCATACACGGAAATGCTCCGACTACATGTATAAAAGTCGCTCACCTCTAACCGTCCTGAGCCCGCTACTTGTTCACTACGGGAGATGTTCACCATTCACCACTCACCACTCAGCACTGTGCGCACGCTAAGCCTCTTGGGCTCTTGCTAGAATCCTTCGCGTGCTTCCCAAATCCTTCGTAATATTCCGCGCAGCTGGTAACGGTGTGTTTCATGGATAAAGGGACGCGGCCGCGGCAGCGGCAGCGGCTTCGTAGACATGACCTGATGTGATGTGCGACGGGCTTCGCGAGGGAACTTGGGGAAGTCATGAGTTCAGTTCACGATGTGCAAAGCGCGGCGAACAGTGCCAGTTCTGACCGCGTGCGGCGCCTCCCCTCCAGGGCCTCCACGCCCGTGGCCCCGGGCCGATAATACGAGACCAAGCTGCTGGGATTTGGTAGATTCGAAAGCGCTTTCTGGAAACCGTCTGTGGAACGCATGGCGTAAGACAGTGCGGCGTGCAGTGCTGCACTGGTGTCGCTATCGAGATGTTCCATTGGGGTCAAATTTGACCTGGGGTCCTCGTGCAGAGACTGAGTATACATACTGCGGCCCGATGAAGGTACGTTCGGTGTGAGAAGCCAAACCATGCTGATGGCGTTGACTTGAGGCGGGATGGGACCCTGGTGACACGGCACGGCAAAGATACCCTCCGAAGTACGGCTCGGCTCCGCGCGCAACCCCATGTCTTGACAAAGAAAAACCCCCGAATGCGGACATGGGCGCAAGGTCTGTACAGCAGAAGTTGCGCGAACGTGCATGACACTACGTCGGTCTTTGAGTCGCGCGTTCAAAGTTAGACCTCCAACAACACGAGCTGCTGCGACCCGATCGCGCTTGTGAGTGACGGAAACTAAAGAAGTTGTGGAAGGATTGCCAAAGTTTATCGCGGGGGACGGGGGATTCATCCGGTGCGACATGGCCATCAATCTCTTTCGAGCTGCCAGCTCCTGATTCGATGCTCGGAAACTCAAGCTTCGCGACTGAATCCGCGGGCAGCTCATCTTGTCGATCTCGTGTGGTTTGTGACTCTGGCTGGCTGGCTGGCAAGAGGACGCCTTGACACCCAATTTTAGACACGGATGACATACGAATAGTCCTTGTTGCGACGGGCGGTAAAAGCCCCTTCGCCATCTGTTGGAGTCTTGTGTGAATGTGTGAACGATAATGGAAGCCGTTGGATCATACGAACGCGCGACTGGCCTGAGCACCGCGGGCCTGACGTCCGCTATACCACCTACCTCTTGCATCTTCGCCTGTGACTTTAAGCCTTGCCGTAGTGCATCGCGAAACCCTGTTCCTACAATAGATGTCGGTAAGCGCCTCCGGCCGCTCCTTGCAAAGCGACCGATGATCCTTCCACCCAAATTCTACTCCGATACGAACAACGCCTCACATCCTGAACGAAATGGCGCCCAATTTAACGCTCAGAATTCGCTTACGTTCTTCCACGAGCTGTATTGTCGGAAAGAAGCCACTTTGTTTCGCGGGCGCTCTTCCCCCCGCGAAGCCGCGAGCCGCGAGCCCTGAGCCTTACCCTTTAGCATACAATCCGTCCCCACTTTAATGGCTGGACGGGATCACCGACAGCAGATTAACAGCCGTCCACACTCGAGCGAGGAATTGACTACGTGAAGACCAACTTGGCTAAGCCTGGATACCCCCGGTTGTTCCTTGGTGCTACAGTAATTTGATGGTATCCATCCCTGCCGATGAACCCTAATACATTGCCTCCTGGAACAGCATACAAAGGGGAGTCCGAACCCCTCGTTCACATTCCTCGATCGGCAAACTTATGGTACTCGGGGACATGACATAGTGGATGGGTTGTGCCTCTCGAATTTCGGATAACATCATATCGCTCCTTACATCCACGGACCCGGACGATCCGCACGATTGCGACTTCCTTTCGTTTTGCACGACATTTTGTGCGCATCCCATCGACGCTCAACCAACATGCCCGGTCTTCCGCAGATGCTCTTCGACGAGCTACTGCCCCTACGGCCCCGGTTCAACGTTTCACCAACCAGTGACCCCAATGCACCCTTCGTGCCGACCCCGGAGAAGTTCCGCATAGTGTCGGAGTCGCATTATCAAATTGCCTGCGCTATCCTGATTCTCACACCGATCGTCCATGCCTTCGCAACGATGCTGTTTGTTGGACGGGCGTACACGCGAATGGTTCCGACTTTTCGGTTCGGTCTGGATGACTACCTTATCTCTGTAGCATGGGTATGTCTGTGACATGGAGTCGAACACTACGTCTTGCCTTGGATCTCCACTGACTCGGTATAGGTTTGCATGACATGCGAGTGGGCCTTGCAATACGACGCTGTGAGCTGGGCTGCGGGATTCCGCCGACTCGAATTCAAGACGCTGGAGCATTCGGAACGCACATTTAGAGACGGCGTGTTGGCATTACCCTTCTGGGCTTGGTCGACGGGCCTCATCAAGATAAGCATCGCGTGGATGCTGCTCCGGTTCCAGCGCACAAAGGGTTGGCGCTTCTTCGTCTACGCAATGATCGCCCTCAACATCTTCTTCATCTGCTTCCTCGGCATCGCCAACATCTTCAACTGCGTTCCGTACCAATCCCAATGGGACTTCAGTGGCAGATACTCGCCGGAGAAGGGCAACAAGACGTGCTGGTCCAAAGCAGCGGCAAACTCGACCATCTACGTAACAGTCATTATCAACGTGGTCTCGGATGTTGTCCTTTCGCTCGTTCCGTTGTCCTTCCTGCGTAAAGTACAACGGCCGTTGCGCGAGAAGATTGTTATTGGCTGCCTTTTAGGCCTCGGCATCTTCGCCTCAGTCTTCTCGATTCTTCGGATGATCACCCAGGTCGCTCCGCACTATATTGTGGAGCCAGGAGCCAACGGCGTCTTCTCTGGTCTCATGACCTGTCTCGAGACTGAAGCCAGCTTCATCGCTGCGTGTTTGCCCGCATTACGCAGCTCGGCGAATCGGTGGATTCAGAAGGTCGGTCTCTGGAAAGGTTCCTCCATGGGCCAATCTAGGTACCAGCAGTACCAGAGATACGGACCAGACAAGGATACAGACTACGGTGCGAGGTCATCCAGGGGAACGGAGCTGAGTCGATTGGCGACCACTGGCGGCATAACAAAAAAAACCACAATCCAAACTACTACGCATGTCTCCGGTTCGAATGGGTCGGACCACTTCGTCATGGACCCTGTCACCGGTCGCATCGTCCAGGAAAACGATATCAAAGACTTGAAAGAAGACCAGGACAGCATAACGAACCTAAACGCCGAGTGGGAGGGCGTGGAGCCTGCCGAGAAAGTGCAGAAGGAGTGGCAAACCCAGAGGGACATTGAACCAGGACATGTCAAATGATGTATCAACTGACTAACGGCCGCGATCTCGTTTACGCCAACCGGAGTTTGGGCGCGTTATGGAATCTGTGCATGTCTGAGCAAATGTTGTATGATTCGTTTCACACTGTCAGCTATGGCGCGCTACGCGCCAATGTTTTTTTAGAGAGCTCCAAATACCCCAAAAGTCAAGACTAGAGAGAAGATTTGTTATTAGACCACGTTACTGCTTCATCTTCTTTGATCTCTGCAGCATATTTGCCGGGAACATGGCACTCTCAATTACGTTTCGTACGTAGCTTTGGGGTACAAAGTGCGTCGTGATTGTGAGAGAGTTTAACAATTAGTCAGAAGATCCTGTACTAGACACCTTGGATGAGCTGTGCTACCTGTATCCTCTTAACGTTTAGGTATGTATCTCTAGGGTACGAACTACGTCGCGACCTGGCAAATGCCAGTCTAGGCTTTAAGACGTCAGACAGTGAGACCCCTCGGGCCAGGCTTTGCAGAAGTTTGTACTCAGGCCTCTGAGATACGTAAATTCGAGGTACAAACTGCGTGCGTTGTATATCCAGGACAGCGTGGCCCCTAGCCCAACACAATATACGCTGTCATCCTTGTCAACGAGTTCTGCTGACCTTGTACCCAATCCTGCCTGTCGTCTCATCGTGGCGAATCGGGGTGCATCGTTACGATGAACCCGAAAATACATGCGATGATCGAAGCCATGGCGCGTGAAGGCTGGAGCGATACGCTTGTCGGACTTGACGTTGGCGATGTCGTATGCGTAGGCTCGGGATGTCTGAGCGTTGCGTTCGGAGATGCGCCTTACCATATCAGGTTAGCGCTTGTCCTTAAGCGATTGAAACGCGACCTAGGAAAAAGTTCATCACGGAAGCTCGTGGAGTACATCAAACCATGTCGAAACTACCCAAGGATGAGCCACCGCATGAGAGCACGAGAGATGATGCTCTGACTGCTTCTGGGCCTTCTGTCGAGCTCAAAAACGGCAAAAAGCGGAAGCGCAAGGCAAAAGCTGCGGCAGACGAGGCAAGAGATGGAGCGTTCATCAAGAAAGGCGCGGGTAAACGGATGAAATTCGATGTATCAGACCACGAAGAGAATGCTATGGAGTCGCTAGAGAATAAGCGCACCGTTTTGTCGACGAAGGCCGAGGTCGCGACTGTGGACCGGGGAATCAAGACAGTGACTGTAACTGATGAGCGAATAGCACAATCTCCTGCGAAGCTTGCGAAGTCAAAAGGGAAGGATGCAAACCCCTCAAAATCGGATGTGTCAAGACTGGAGAAGCGACCGGATGGCCGACGAGACCCGGGCGGTAATGCTACGAGGCATCATGACGGCCGCCGACTGCCAGTTCACACCAGCGTCCCCGTTCACTTACTGAAGAAACGCGACGAGCTGCTCATCACGCGAAAAACCTTGCCTATCTGGCCGCATGCCCAGTATATCCGCGAAACCCTCCGGAAGAACAATATCCTCGTCCTCACGGGTGAGACCGGTTCCGGAAAGTCAACGCAGGTGCCGCAGTTTCTGCTAGAAGAATCTTGGTGTACGAAGACAATTGCAGTTACGCAGCCACGAAGAGTAGCAGCTATCTCGCTCGCTCGTCGTGTGGCTGATGAGATGGGAAGTTTCTTTGGCGGTCAAAGTCCGGCCGCGAAGGTGGGCTACAGTGTTCGTTTCGACAATGCTTCTGGACCGAATACAAAAATCAAATTCCTTACTGAGGGTATGCTACTACAAGAGATGCTGCGAGATCCTGAGATGAATCAATACAGCGCAGTCATTGTGGATGAAGTCCATGAAAGGAGCGTCAACGTGGACCTGATCCTGGGCTTTCTGAAGACTCTAGCATCGGGTTTGGAGAAGAACAAGAGGAAAAGGCAGGTGCCACTTAAGATTGTGATCATGAGTGCGACGGCGGATGTGGAGGGGCTGGTACGGTTCTTCGGCCAGAATGCGGATGAGAACGTCGCGCCGCCGACTGGAGAGCTTACGCCAAATCCAATTGGCATGATCAGTACATGCTTCGTGGAGGGCCGCCAGTACCCTGTTCAGACAGTCTACCTACCGGAAGCCAGCATGGACTGGGTGGAGTCTGCTCTCAAGCTCATCTTCCAGATACACTATAAGGAGCCTCTACCTGGCGATGTCCTCGTCTTTCTCACAGGTCAAGACAAAATCGAAGGCCTCCAGAAGCTTATAAACGATTACGCGGAAGGCATGGACAAAGAGGTTCCGAAGCTTCTCATTCTTCCACTATTTGCAGCTCTTTCCCAGCAAGCTCAGCAGCTCATATTCCAAGCTACACCACATCGAACGCGCAAAATCATCCTCGCAACCAACATTGCCGAAACCTCAGTTACGGTGCCAGGCGTACGCTTCGTCATTGACTGCGGCAAATCGAAGATCAAGCAATTTCGCAGCAAGCTTGGCCTGGAATCGCTACTGGCCAAACCTATATCAAAGTCGGCAGCCATACAACGCAGAGGTCGAGCTGGTCGTGAAGGTCCCGGCCAATGCTATCGGTTATACACAGAAGCCGACTATAAGACGTTCGAAGAGAGGACAACACCTGAGATCCTTCGATGCGACCTCATGCAAGCTCTTCTCACAATGAAAGCACGAGGGGTGAACGACATACTCAATTTTCCCTTTCTCGACCGTCCACCACGAGACGCACTCGAGAAAGCCCTCTTGCAATTATTGCGCCTCGGTGCATTAGAGAAGACGGGTCCGATTAGTGACATGGGACTTAAGATAGCCAAGCTGCCCGTGACACCGGCACTTGGGCGTATCCTAGTCGAAGCTGCGAAGCCGGAGCGAGACTGCCTGCTCGACGTCATCGACATTATAGCTGCCTTGAGTACGGAAGACAACATCTTCTTCAATATAGTGAGCGAAGAACGTAAAGAAGAGGCCGAGGCGGCGAGACGAGAGCTATATCGACGAGAAGGTGATCATATAACTTTCTTAGCTACGGTGCAGCGGTACGCAGAAGAGAACTCTGATAGGAAGGCGTGGTGTGAACGACATTTCGTCTCTCATCGTGCAATGCAGAATGTCATGGTAAGCTTTCCAAACCTCAAGAAAATTTTGGGCGGGCAGCACTGAACCCTTCCGCAGAACATCCGGAAACAATTGCGCCAACAATGCCAAGGTCTCAAGCTCCTAAGCCCTCCCGAGGCCACTACTACCTCCACCGCGCCTAACGTCGACGGCATTCTTGCCTCACTCCTGCGGGGTTTCATCTCAAATACTGCTCGACTTATGCCTGACAACAGCTACAGGACCTTCATTGGAAATCACACAGTTTCCATCCATCCCAGTAGTGTAATGCATGGAAGGAAGGTCAAAGCCGAGGCAGTTGTGTTTAGTGAGTTCTTATTCACGAATAAGGCGTATGCGAAGAAGGTTAGTGCGGTGCAGATGAACTGGGTGGAGGATGTTGTCAAGGAAGTGTGGAGCGTGTAAGAGGGTTACAATCTAAGTGTGCCCATTGCGAATACCTGCCGAAGAAAGTCTGCATATTTACGAACGACGTTTCGGCGCCTTCTACTTTTCTTGTGAGACCGCTTCTAGGCGGAACGGAACACTCGTTATATCTGCGTCACTTTGCCGAGTGATACTGTGACACGCAAGATCCAAATTCCTCACACAACCCTCCGTGGTTGTGTACCTCCGCAGCAAGGTGTATATCTCCAGCGCCCTCTAACCACACCCACTCTGTCATCTACCTTCTCCTCCCAACACCGCCACCCGTACCCGCCCCCTCCTTATCCGCCAAACTAACCACCTCCCCAATTCCCGCAGCCTCCTGCTCATCTTCAAGTGCGCGAATCTCTTCCCTACAATCCCACCACTTCTCCTCCGCACGCTCAAAGCCCGCTTTCTTGATCTCCTTGGGCGACCTCCCTGAGCCCTTTGATGATTTCGACATTTCATCAAGTACGAGGTTTTGCCACGGCTCCGAAGTACGCGCGTAAAAGTCGCGTAGAGATTCAAAGGGGCGCGGGTGTGGAAGGGTATCAGTGAGGGCGGAGATCTCTTCTGTGGTACCCGGGTCTTCTTCGGAAGTGTCCTTTGTGACCATAGGAGTAATCGGGGCAGTGGAGATTGGTGAGATGAGAGATGATTTGTCGTCTTCTTCTTCGTCTTCGTCTTCATCGGAGTACTCTTCTTCATCGTCCTCGGAATCCGCGTCGTCGTCGCTGCCTTGCCAGTCTTCTACCTCACGCTTGAAGACCTCTACGACACCATCCAGATGGTTCAAATTCAGTGACCAGAGTTCATCAAATGTGTACTCGCGATCGCCTTTTTCAAAGGTGCCACCGAAGATATACAAGATGTCGCCTTGTACAGTGAGAGCAGCATTGAACCGCGGATGCGGGAATTCGTAGACGCGCGGTTTCTCGGGCCTTGTGTCTTCTTCTTCCTCTTCCTCTTTCTCCTTCTCATCCTCATTGTCAGAGTCCGGCGATGCGGCACCTCCGGCTTTCATTTCCAGCGCTTTGAGGTTGGCGAGTAGCTCTTCCTCGTCCGCTTTTGCGCGACCGCGGCGGCTTACGTTGGCTTGTTGCGCTGCCTTCTTGTTTGCATTTGCCTTCGGACGGCGCAGTGTGAGCGGCATGTATCTGTTTCGCTCGATATTCCACACGAACAATTGGTTGAAGAACTCAGAGTCCAGGCCTTCTTCGCTTTCTTCTACATCATGTACGCCGCCGAACATGATGCCGCGACCTTTGTGGAATGCCATCGTCGCTCCTGCTCGCGCGGGATTCGGCGGATTTGCCGGGCGTTTGCGGCGCTCCCAGGACACGGTTGGTAGCGTTGTTGAAGGCTGGTCGGAGGGAGGAGGTGTGATGCGGAGAAACCAGGTGTCCTCGTGGACTTTTGGTTTGAGAACCACGCGGGCGCCGCCACCGCCACCTCCTCCGCCCTTCTTGCCCTTGACTTGTTGTTGTTGCTTGCCGCCGGCAACAGCCTTTACTCGAGAATAGCCACCGTACAGAACGGCCCCCTGTTCGTGAGGTAGAAGCGTAAAGCTAGATCGCGCATCTGGCAATGCACGCGCGGCCTGTAGCTTCGGCGCATGCCAGACAAAGTTGACGCAGTCATATATCCAAAGGTCGTTCAAATATTTGGTCGTTGCTGAGGTATCCTGAAACCCCCCAAAGAGTATGATGTACTGCTTGAACGCAACCATACGATGGCCACTTCTCGCAGGCGGAGCCGCAGCCTTCCCCTTCGACTCAACCCGTGTCCATTCACGATTTCCGGGATCCAGACGCCAGAAATCGTTGTAGTGGTAAAAGGTACCCTGCTTAGGCGAGCTGAATTCTCCACCAAACAGATAGATGTCTTTCGTGTTCCCGGCCCTACACCACGCATGTCCAGATCTCGGCAACGGCGAATTAGGACTGGTGACCTTGTTCCATGTATCCTTCTTGACATTGTGAACAAGTAAGTCATTAAAAAATTTCGCAGTCGCTCCATTGAAGTACTCGCCACCGAACAGGAATAGCTCGTTGTCGTTCGCCGGGTTGCCTATAATCAGGCTGGAAGCTCTTGCCGAAGGCGGCTCACAGGCCACTTCCGTGATAGCGTGATATTGCTCTTGCTCCTTTGCGTACTGGGCCAAGACGGCATCGAGATCGACGGACTCGTTGTCAGAGTCAACGTCTTTGCTTGCGAGCTTCTTCTCCTTCTTGCCGGATTTCTTCTCTTGTTTTGCTGCTTTGGCTGCTTTTACGGCTTTCTTATCACCGGCCTTCTTCTTGTCTTTCGCCATGATGTATCGGCAGTCTAGTAGGCGATGTGCGACGCGCGTGCTTGAGTGGCTAGAAGTCGCGAGCCTCGCCACACAGACTTCGAAAATTCTCAACTTCGGTCGATTGTGGCGCGCAAGGTGTAGGGAACGATGTATCTCGTACTTCCAACGATTAAGGTTTTCTCTTTCTATACGCACGCCTATTCCCGTCAATTGGAAGTGTTCGCAAGTTGGTGTAGCAGCGACTGTGTAGTAGTGCATTTCGTGCCGTGCACGATGACCCCCTCTAATCTTTCGGAGCGATTTTTACTGATTCGGAACAGCGCGCATCTCACTGTCGTCCTCCACTCACTACCGCACCCATTCCTCTTCTCTTCTCTAACCTCAACAACCATCATGATCCAAGCTGCCAAGGTACTGGAGCAGAGAAGTCATCTCGTCGCCGGTATATGACGTCTTTGAATTTGCGTGTGGTCACTCACTTTCCACTAACAATGACCCAGGTAAACTCCGCATAACGGAACATCGTTTCCAAGTCCCCCGTGACTATGCGAATCCCTCCTTAGGTTCAATTCAGCTATTCGCTCGCTCGGCCCGCAAAGCAGAAAAGCCTGCGGACTACTCGTCATCAGCACCAGAAGACCCAAAGATGATTCAATTACCATGGCTCGTCTACCTCCAAGGCGGTCCAGGTTTCGAATGCGCAACCCCCCAAAGCATCCCTTGGACAAATTTCATCCTCGACAAGGGCTATCAAATCCTTACTCTCGACCAACGTGGCACCGGTCTGTCGACAGCCGTCTCTCAGTCTAGCCTGCAGCTCCGTGGCGACGAGAAGGTTCAGGCCGAGTACATGAAGTCTTTCCGCGCAGACAGCATTGTGAAAGACTGCGAAGCTATTCGCAAAGCACTCACAGCTGAATACCCCGAACAGAAAAAGAAATGGAGTATCATGGGTCAGAGTTTCGGTGGCTTCTGCTGTACGACTTATCTCAGTTTCTTTCCCGAGGGCCTGAAAGAGGCTTTTATCTTGGGAGGATTACCGCCGCTAAGGACGGGGCCTGATGAGGTGTATGAGAGGTTGTACAACAGGGTGAGGAAGAAGAACGAGGAGTATTACGCAAAGTATCCAGAGGATGTGGATCGGATCAAACGCGTCGTCAAGCTTCTGGGTCGGTTCGGCGACACCACTGTCAGGGTGCAAGGAGGGGAGGGCTACCTAAGCGCTCGACGGTTTATGCAACTTGGGTTGTTCCTTGGTTTTCACGGTAAATCAAAGCTCCTTCTCTAACGGCTCAATTTTTGAGGGTGATCATTAGTATGGTTGACTGACCATATCAGGCGGCTTCGACATCGTCCACAACCTTGTTCTTCGCGCGGACAATGACCTCTCCCTCTTCGGCCACCTCACCCGCCCAACCGTCCTCGCAATCGAAGCAGTCCAAGGCTGGGACACGAATGTCATATATGCGCTGCTCCACGAACCCTGCTACTGCCAAGGCGCAGCCGCGGACTGGTCCGCTGAGCGCCTGCTCTCTAAAAACCCCGACTTCGATTTGAGCATGCACCCCGACTTCGACCCCGACAAGTCTAGTAGCTCGGGGACAGTCGGAGGCCACAGCAAGCCACTTCTATTCACGGGCGAGATGATATACCCATTCATGTTCGACGCTTACCCTGAACTCAAGAAACTAAAGGCCGTTGGTGAGGCGCTGGCGCGGGAGAAGCATTGGCCGATGCTGTATGATGAGGAGCAGTTGAAGAAGAATAAAGTACCGGTCTACGCGGCGGTGTATGTTGATGACATGTATGTAGACTTCGATTTGAGTATGGAGGCGGCGGGGAAGATTAAGGGGTGCAAGACTTACATCACGAACGCGATGTATCATAATGCTCTTCGGGCGAAGAGCGATGACGTGCTGAAAGAGCTTTTTGCACTGCGGGATGATGTTATCGACTGAAGAATTGTGGCACGTCCTAGCGTGAATGGTTTCAAGAGCAACAGCGTTAAGTGATTACAGCTTTGTAGTTTGTGTTCTATGGGTTCAATAGCGATACAATTTAGCTGATTGAGAGGTGTCTATATCTCCGCATCCCCACCGTGATATATTTTCTTCGCTCTCTCGACTTCTTCATCTAAATCAACATCCCAAATCCACTTCATCCGCTGCCTGAAGTTCGGCTCGATCTTGTCCAGATCGTCGCCCTCAAGTTCAAAATCATACAATGTCCCCGCCTCTTTACTAGTCATGACATTCTTCTGGCTCCTCCCCCTTCTCACCTCATCATACGCCTGAAACGCTCTCTGCACATCTCCTACACCCTGTGCTTCTTTCAACAGTACAGAGAGGATCAACGAATCTTCGATACACATACCCGCGCCGGCGCCCTGATGCGGGGTGGTAGCGTGCGCTGCGTCGCCCAGTAAGCACACCCGTCCTTTGTAGTATGTCGAGCAGGGCAGATGATAAAATAGAGCCCAGACGTCGGGTTTCTGCATGGCATGGATTATCTTTTGTACGTGTGGACCCCAAGAGGCATAGTCTGCGACCATTTCTTCTTTAGAGGTTGTCACGACCCATTGGTCGTTATTCCATTCGGGACAGGAATTAAAAGCGACGACTAGGGCTATTAGTACGAGAGGTGGGTGGTTATAACATGGATCGGATGCTTGCCATTCATCGTTCTACCCTTCTCGATGGGAAAGGTAAGGAGATGACCGTGGTATCCCATGAACATTTGCGAGTTTCGCGCAACTTCTTCTCCGAGTAGGTCCACAGCGTCGTCCATAGGAATTAGTCCGCGATACGCGTACTTACCCGAAAATACAGCTTTTGTGGCTGGGTCGTCTTTGCCTAGCAGCCACTCTCGCGTCGTGGATTTGATACCGTCGCATCCAATGACTGCGTTGTGTCGCGCCTTCGTCCCATCCGCAAAGTAGCACTCGACATCACCCGAACCGTCTCCCACCAGACACATATCCACAAGCTTCTTCCCGAATTGCGCCAAACCCTCCGGTATCTCCTTGACCAATTCGTCTAAGAAACGCGCCCTATAAACGCCTCCCCGCCCTCTGTCGCTCCCGAATTGTACGTCAAACAGCTCATCGCCCACCTTTTTAGACCCCCTCACATATCCGTCCTTGTCTGCCTTCCGCGCATCGCCGACCCTCGCCGTAAACCAACTACCCGACTTGCTAGGCCACTGGTTCGCCGTCTTGCATTTCTCGAATGCTTCGTGGATTTTGGGCGATATGAGCTTCATGGCGAGGGCGGCATTGGGACCGAAGGCGACGCCGGCGCCAATTTCACCGAAACGGGAGGCGGACTCGTAGATGGTGAGGGGAATGCTGTGTTGTTGGAGGGCGATGGCAAGGGTGAGGCCTGATATGCCGCCGCCGATGATGGCGATGTTGAAGGGCTTTGGAGAGGGCGCTGTAGATGGCATGATGGGTCGTGGGGTGGTCTGGCTGCTCCTATTAGCATTTGTTGGGGAGATGTCTTCCCATATCGTGCAAGATGGCTGGTTGCGGCCGGGTCCGGTTCTCTCCCGCGTAACATCATCCGATCATATTCGGGATGGATACGCTCCATTTTAGGACCATCTCGTATGCACTCACCTACCTGTCAAATGCGATCGACGACCTTAAGCGCATGCGAGCTTGCCGACGCAATTCCGATGCACAATGGCGCTGTGGAAGGGGAGACTTTGGTGAGAACAATTGAGCCTTCGATAGCTATACAAAGAAGCTCCTATCGTTGCCAAGGATCCTACATCGTCCCATCGGGTTCTGCAATGACATTGTCGGCATTTGCTTTGCTGCACGCGATGCGGGGGTGGTGCGTCGCGCCTCGGAATCGGAAGCGAACCGGTACGTCACGCAACATGACCAAATACACTGTTTTTGAAGGAACGGCTGATTAGGTGTGCCGAGCTTGACCCGACTCACCACCTTCGTTGAGGCACCCCTTGCGTCTTCTGTGTAACTTCTCCGCCTAGCAAGTGTTCGGTATTCCCTGCTTTTGCCTATTCTGCAAGTAAGTATTTCCTCCGTTAGCGTAGTGGATGGCTCGAGTAGCCGTCCTGCATGTGCTGCGCAGTGCCTCAGTTACGGTGTCCAGACGTCATGGAGCAACCTAAATAGTATGTACATTCAGGTGCGAGCTGTGGCTGATGGCTTTATAGGATCACAACGATAGCGGGCGTGTCGTTCTTGCTGTAACGTTCTACGCTAGTAGCTGACTTCGATGCCTCGAGCCACTTGGGCGACGACGGAACGGCAACCTCCGTCGGAGAGACGGGAGAAGCCTGTGACGGTGCTCATCACTGGATTTGGGGTATGGCGCTTTCTCCATGTTTTTACCTATTTGCGCATTGATGGTACTAGATGGAGCCTACAGTATCACAGAGAGTGAATGCGCTGCAACGCATCTATTCCTCGTCCTTTTGTTGTCTCTGGGGAAAGGAGTTGTCGTAAAATCTGACTGAAGCTGACGATGTTAGCCTTTCTTAGCAAAGTATCCGCGGAACTCATCATGGGAAATTGCTTCTACTCTCCCGGCCATCATCCCCGCCACCGAAGATTTCCCCACACCAATCCACATCTACGTCCACCACGAAGCAATCCGGGTAGCCTACAAACATGTGGTCAACTTCATCCCCCATCTCCTTCCGCCCGCCAACCCCATAACACCCAAGCCAGACATCATCCTCCATATCGGGCTCGCTGCAGGACGCCCGTACTACACGCTCGAAAAAGGTGCGCATGGTCGAGGCTACGGTGCCATCCCCGATGTAGACGGTGACAAGTTCCCGGATGATGTTGCCAATGAGAAATTTCCACCCGAGCTATTTCCATACGTGCTCCATACGAGCTTCGACACTTCCGACGTGGTAGCTCGATGGCGGTCTAATCTTGGTCACACATGGGCCGACGCTCACCTTCCCGCTTATGCTCAAATTCAAAGTACGGATGCTCCGGATGTTCGTTTGAGTCCTGATGCGGGGAACTTTTTGTGTGGATTCACATACTGGAACTCGTTGGCGCACTACTACTCCATGAATGAGGACGAGAGGCCGGTGGTTTTCATGCACGTTCCCGATCTGAGTGATAGCGATGAGATGTTGGATACCGGGAGGGACGTGACGATTGCGCTCATCAAGGCGCTTGTGGAGAGCAGAAGACTAGTCGGTATTTCAGATGACTACGGGAAGGAGACCCGTGGTGAGGAACAGAAAGTCCGCGTTGAGACAGATGTAAATTTTGTATAGAGTGCCGCAGGTTTCTCTTTTGTTTTCATATGATTACAGTCTCCTTTGTACATGGGCGAAGGCCATAATTTATACGGCACGCATATGGTTAGTTGGTGACAAGTATGTATATATGCCCATGGCGCCCAGCGCCAGAACCCCCGCCATCAAGCTTTCTTCAAATAGACGCGGCAGAAGAAATTCGTCTGCTTCAAAAACGCACATTCTCCGTTATCAAGTCTTTTTCAGGCACCACAACCTCGAGGTCGAACCGTCGAACAAGTTCCGGGGCCAGTTTTGAGATCCCAAGAATAGATATATTCTTGCCAATGCACGAACGCCGACCTGCGCCGAAGTACACAACACAGTCAATGTTAGCCGACAGGCCAAGGTTCGTACAAGTTACCAGATTGGATGGGAGACCCTACGGAAAGAAGATTGATGTCCATCGCAGCCGCAGATTCTGGGCTTTCGAGCCACCGCTCCGGACAAAAGGCGTCAGCGTGAAGTCCAAATATATCAGCACTTCTATTTGCGACCCATGCATTCACTCCGACCACTGTTCCTGCCAGAGATTGACGGTCAGAGATTAAGGCTCCTTCCGGAAAAATCCTTGCTAGAGGCAACCCGGTAGCTAGATGCAAACACAAGGCTTCTTGATACAGGTTTGCAGATAGCGCATCTTATGTGCGTTTGAGAACCGGACTGTACCCTCTGGAAGTTGGCACTCCACCAAAGCTGTAACCTCTCGCCTAAGCTGCTTCACTGTCAGCATTTTCTGCCAGACATGCATTTGGGACCAGCAAGCGTGTCACTGACCTTCTCTAGACAGTCCGGGGTCTTGATTAGATGATATAAAACTGCTGCAAGGCTTATAGATATAGTGTCCAACCCAGCACCAACGTCTGTCAAACACACCTACATCATATATCTTGATCGACTTTCGCTGGATTCTTCTCATGCATGCTCCGTAATCTCGTCAGAAAGTCACCACGCCCGTATCGTCTGTGCCTCAGCCCTTCGTTTCGCGAATCCTCTCTTGCAATTGTTGCGCGGGAAATGTGTCATAGCCTCTACCAATCATTCCAGGAATCCAAGAAAGGGTGCCATTCGTGGATGGTTTCGACCTTGGCACAGTGTATCAAATACTGGTGAATGGCGCCATAGAGGTTTTTTATCATCGCCTCGATCTAGAGAGTCGGAACGGCGTGCGAACTGCACAGCTGAGTCAGTAGCACACACGCAGCCCGCTATCACGTACGGTAAGTGGCGCAATAACATCAAACACCATGCACTGGATGCAATACTTAATATCGACCACCTATTTACTCTGACCCATCTCCTCAATACCTGGTCAAAAGTATCTAAGTCGATTTGTGACATATAGCTCGTACTACACAAGCGAAGACAGTCAGTGAAGACTCGCGACTCTTTTCCTACTCTCGCTGTGACGCTTTGTCATCGGTGAATAGGTTCTCTACAGTCGGATCTTGATGCCCGCTTGCTCGATACCAGGGTGCTTTGTTGAAGTGCGTTCCATGGCCGTAGATGGTTTTGATGGCTGTCGGGTCATTGATGCTGTACTCGTTTGGGGCGATGCGGATGATGGATCCTGCATGATTCAGATACTTTCTGTGTATCACGCGAAGAGTAGCATAGGTATACTTGCCCTATTGTTTGTGTAAGGCAATGTTCACTTGCTCGAACTTGCCCGACAAAACCTTTTTTGAAGACGACAAACATGTGACTCGCAAGAAACGGGCCGGGTATGCTTCGAAGTGGGCTACAGATTGCTTTCCCGACTCTCCGTGCTACAAGGATTGCAATTATGAGGAAAGGAACGAACCACGTAGTAGGATAGCTACCTGCAAAGGCAGTGTCGACCGATACCAGCTTCATAGTGTCGCGCGCTGGGGGAAGTTACAATGGCAGAAAGGAAAGGGCATGATACAATAGCAACACGGTTCATTCTTACGACCCGCTACAAACGCGGTATTCCTTCAGCGGTGTCCCCACTCTTCAGCGGTGTCCCCACATACAATATGTCTGCGTATCTACCGCTGCTCTGTTGCGGGGTCATCCTACGCTAGTTAAACTAAACACGGATACGGATGGTGGGGTTGGTGGGGTGATACCCCAGTCTTTTCTCTAGAGGACAGACGCCGGAGACGTTGCCTAGGCTTCTATGTACTCATGATTCGTTTAACATAGTATCAAGTAGCCTCTGATCAAGGCATCATACTATAGCGCCCATCAAGCCAACAATTCCGCCAACACCCATCAAGACTGCCCTGACACCGTTCATCTTCCCAAACTTGTCGAACAAGCGCACAACCTCCTCTTCATCACCCTCCGTACTATCCTGCGACGTCTTTTCTTGCGGTCCGCTTAGGTCAGTCCATTGGCTAACATCGTCCTTGCTACCCGTCGATTCCTCCGCAGTACGCGTTTTGGAGCCTTTCTCTTCACGATATCTCGCCGAACCCGCACTCCTTGATCCACCCTTCTCCTCATTCCTCTTGATGAGTTCAAAGTTCGTAGGAACCATGACCAGTGTTGTCCAGGGCGCGATGGAAATCGTTAATGCTGCTGCGGCTACATATAAGCATGCCTGTCCCTTGGTTGCATATTGTAGGAGAGCTGGAAGTGTGCGCTGGTTTGCTGGGATGGCAGAGTAGGCGAGATATGTGAAGCCAGATGAGGAGAGAAACGCGGCTGTAGGGAAAATGTGGGAGCCGCGGCTGAAGAGCCAGCGTATGGAGGGAAGGGACCTAGATGCAGGCTGAGATTTTAGAAGTGGGATGTCGAAGAGAGAAAGGCTCGCTATGCCACCGGAGGCTATAAGGGCTGTTGAGATGCTGAGGACTTGGATGGCTTGGGTTGCGGACATGATGATTCGGCAGATTGGGTTGTTGTTGGGGAAAGTAAACATCCATTGGTGTTATACAGGTGGTACGGCGGCTTTCGCATTGTTCGGGCTCCGTTATTAGCCCATGACGTCACTAAACCCTGACTTTGATCTTGATCTCGACGTCCGATGCAGCGTACTCCTTACCGGCGATTCGGTACACGGAGGCGGCGATACTTGTCGCAGGTTCGGCGGACTGCTCGGCCGAAATAGCTGGTCGTGACTTCCCTCGTCTTTATGCGCCATATGCATCGATGATATTTCGGCGCGCTCTGGGTAGGAATGGGAAACTTCACAGAATCTCGGCGGATTGATCGGCTAAATGCACAAGTGAGATAGCTGTATATGCAAGTCACAACTCTATGCCTGTTGATGGGAATTTTCAAGCTCCGAACTGTGGCATTCGGCACCTACTCAATGCCAATTCACAATGTCTCAAGACTGTCATCGACAATGCAACGTGTACTAAATATACCACCAGCAGCTTGATTTATATACCATACAATGACCACCATAGCAGCTATAGATTTTCTCGTCGACTCCGAAGAGATAGACAACCGTCGCACCACCCTCTCGAACACCATTATTAAACACAACTCGGCGTTGAACAGCACCGTATATGCAAGATACGCACTGACTACGAACGTGGAACTAGAGTGCGTGACACACCCCGGCAAGGTAGCCGCAGGCCTTAGGGCCTATGAAACACCTCTCGATACTCTGGACCTGCCCACTGTGACCAGCATCGCTATCGTCAGCAAATCTTCAGAAGCTTTTAATTATTCCGATGAAGCACTTCTCGGGGATTTGTTAAAGAAAAAAATCGAGACCGAGAAAGGATTGTAGGGGTGTGCGCTTAGGCTCTCGCGGTGTGCGATGTGGGTGAGATTGCGGTGGAATGTTAAAAAGATATCATTGAGCTCTAGGTGGCGATATCCGGAGGCCGAGAAGGGTCCAAGCGGCTGAGTCTGAGTGTTAGGAAGACACAAGAGAATGAGCGTAGGCCATGGATCGATGCGGGGGTCAGTGTGAAGCTTCGTGAAGGTAAAAGCGTGAGTATTTCTGAGCCCGAGCTGAACAAGCGGAAACGATTACCGGAGTAGACTGATCGGCGAGTGGGATGAGTACACTCCTACGTAACGACACCTACTCCTAGACGTACACTGACATCGAATAAGGCATTAAAGTGCCATGCATGAAGGACAGACCACCTCAAATACTCAACAAAGTGCCCTGAGTCGTTTGAGGAACATGCTCTCAGGGCAGCTTGATAACGTGCCGGCTGTTGTTTTAGTGCCGTAGCACACCGCTCCTTTTTGATCCGGCTCTACCAGTATGAGTGCCTCACGTAAGTAAGCGTTGAATTGCATGTCATGTCCTCGAACTACCCCGTCCTTGTGAGTCTCATATTGTTGAACCTTGTAGCAGGTTACTCAATAATTCTTCGAAATGGAAGTCATTTCCGTTGACAACTATTGTGCCGATATACAATGTACCTCAGAGATAGTCTGGTAAGTGCTATCGTGTGTGAAAGCTTTGATAACTCTTGATCCTAGAACGTACAGACGCGAACCGTTTCGGAACCGCTACCTGCAATCCAAATTAATAATAATCTTAGGCGCGCAGTCCAGGATTTGGAACTGCCACGGAACTGCCACGAGATCCGACAGAAGATGAGATGATTGCTGACAGCGCTAAGGGTCATGTAAAGGGTGTCATATGGTTACTGTCAACAGTACGCGATCGGCGAGATAGCTGGCATCAAGACACATTTCAAAGGAAAGCACCGCTCCGCAGGCCTCGTTATTCTACACATGGACGCGCTATTTGCTGGGTACTACGGAATACTTTCCCATCCAAGACGATCCATCTTTCAACGGGAACGGTTCGAAGATGCTGGACGCTACGAGCTAGTTTCCCAATTGAGACGATCCACCTTCCGACGGGAACGGTTGGAAGATGCTGGACGCCTAAGTCGACAAACCCTCGGTTGAGCGAGGCTTATGCTTTCGCCTCGTCGGTAATTGGCCATATCGCACACCGACGCAAGCAGCGCTTAGTACTGGGTTGTGCGGCCCTACCGCCGTCATGCAGTCGAGATGGGGGCTGGGGTGCTCCGGCGACGCGAAGGGCTAGGGTCGTTCCAAGCTCCAACTCAGCCTTGCCAGGGGGCCTAGACTAATTTAAGACCTCAAACGATCCCATAACCCTCGTCATGGCCACCTTGTATGTATTTTTCTTGCCATGGCTTCTTCAAGATTTGCTGAATTCCAGAATTCTGCCCCGCAGAGCGTTATTGCTGAGCATCAAAACTCAGCTCCTGAAAGCATCGCTGCTGAATACCAACACTCTGCTCCGGAAAGTGTCGAACCCCCGAAATTTGCTGAGCACGATGTCGATACCGCGCCACAGTTCCATTTCAATGACGACCCAAGGTCAGCACCGGAAGTCGTAATGTCAAGCGAGAAAGAGCTGCTTGGCTTTGACGAGGATGTTCCAAAAAAGAGGAGGTTCTGTGGGCTTGCGAAAAGCACAGTGATCATCCTCGTGCTTGTCGCCGTTGTCGTCGTGGTTGGCGCAGTTGTGGGTGGAGTGCTCGCGACCAGAAATACCCGTCAAGGTAAGTCGCCGTATGCGTATGCGCATGCGCCGTGCGCTTTTTGCGGCTGGCTAATCCTGGCCAAACTTCAGCAACTACAACGCAAAAACCATCCCCAACATCCCCATCTACTCAATCCGGGACTACTACTACGCCTACACCTACGCCTACGCCAACAGCCATTACCATCAAGAGTGCCATATACGGAGCGGCAGACGTCACCGATGTAGCCCAACGCTCTTTTCCCCAGGGAGCAGCTCTCGATGTGAATATGAGCGCAACCACCGATTGGAATGTGGAAGACCCATGGCCCGATGTCCGCAAATGTCTCTCATTACTCCACTCCTTCGGTGACTCCATCCGTACGTTCATCGCCTGCGATGGTACTGGAAACTTCGATCTTGTTCCCGGAAATGTCGGTCTATCGCCAAACACCCAAGAGATTACGACACATGCCCCCAACAGCACTGATTTTACGATTGTGAGCGTAGTGTGGGGTCTATCCGAAATTAGAGACAAGGCCGTGGATCAGGTGTTATGGGAGTACAAGCAGAACGGTTCGGCGATGCTATTCGAGAGCAGCCTATTCGGAAATAAGGACTCGATGCCAAACAATCTGAAATCGGGTATTATTTGGTACACGGAAGATGACTTTAAGACTTTCAAGAGCGTCTCGGCAAAGGAAGGGGATAGTGCTGGCTTTTGAGCGCGGCGTATCACATCCGGTTTGAGGCGTAACATTTCTTCTCGAGACCTGTCACCTGCGAGTATCATCGACACAATCGCCCCTCTCACATATGAACGCAGTTTCACGCCATCAAGTCGTTGCTATCTCGAACTTGTACGTCACCAACATCGACCAGCGCCGACATACCGGCCAAATCACCAGACCTGAAACTTCCAGGTAGAGTGCTACGGTCACCAACTCCGGCAAAATTTCATTCTTTGGGCAGTATCCACCATTCGGGAGTCATTTGATGCGAAATCGAAAATGTCATCAGATTGACTTGAAGTACAAGTCAGCGCTACTTCGGAAACCCATCACCAGTGTCTAATAATGGGAAATTCTTTAGATCTCGTGCTATTTCAAATGCTTGGAGAAAAAGCGGGGAAGTCGACATTGTGATTTCGACTCATGCCAACAGCTTATTGGCAGAGAGCGTGCAATTTGGGTACACAGTCAGCAAAGCTCAATAGAAGTGCGTCAGTACCTCTTAATTGTACTGGTACTATACTGGTCCACGGCCGCGCCGCGCGATCTCTAAATAATTGAGAGACTTGGGAAGCATTGGCCTAGGATTGTATTACTATGTCCTTTCGATTGAGTGCGGGTATCCCTGACGTAATCGTTGTTGAGTGCGCATGTCTGCTACATTGTGCAGTTGTACCCACTTTGTCGTTAGCAAATTTTCAGCGTTTTGACTGCTCGCGCGGACATGTGTATCTACAATGCACGACGTCCGCTCTTCGAATTTAACTCTCTCCATCTTTACTCTATCTTCCGACATCAACACATACCAACGACAAGTTCAACCTCTGCACACACTTCACGAACACCGCCCAACCCTTTTTTGGTTCATACCATATACCAAAGAAATAAGCCAATGTCGTGTGCCCCGAGGTTAGACTGGTTCAACAATCTGGACAACCTTCCTACGTTCACAGATACGCTGCTCTCATCCCTTGTAGAGCTTAACGCTCGCTAAATACTAACCGTGATTACTGGTGATATATGTGGGTCCAAGGCTGGGGCTCTCGCCAACACCTCCACTTGCCCGCTACCGAAACGTTAGAGATCGAGGGCGTAGATCTTTTTTGATAAGATCAGGATTGTTTTGATCGAGTGTAAGACCATTTCAATCGTGTGGACGTTAATAGCATATTGACAATGCTGCAGCAGGCGAGGGTGGATGGCGAATCATCACGGGAAAAGAGGCTAGAGAAGTAGTCATCATCAACATAGCCCGCTACCAGCAGCACTTGCATCATTCATTCTCGAATAATGCACCGCAGAGTGGGTGCGGAGCAAGATAGGCTGCTTACAGGGTTGCGCAATGTCTCCGCAACCATGAGCGACGGGATGATATTACATATTCAAGAGCAGCGAATGAAAAGAGCAACGTATACCGAATGGCCTATCCCTATAGTTTCGGGATATCCGAACGAAGAGTATGCTGTCGATAGACGTACTTACTACGCTCTCAATAAGGATGGCATTTGCGACCTGGTTTGTCTTCTAGAGCATCGCCTCTTCTTCAAATAGGAGGAGGTTGTAGGCCGTGTTGAGCCGGATCCAGGTCAATGGATGCGCGACGTTGAAGACCAAGTGCGTTCACCAATGGAGAACAGTGAAGAAGCATGATAGATCAATTTGACAATCCAGGCCACAATCCAGGCCATGGACGTAGGATCCATGGGTAGTAGATCAGCCCATGGATTTGAGCGCCTAATTCATTAGGCGAAAGACCAGCCCCAAGGAGGAAGGCGTAGTCCTTTATCAAATGTTTGGGAGACCTTCCAACGGAACCGAGCGCAGGATCAGATTTGGTCAAACTTCTGCAAGCCAATTACTCTTCGGTATTACGATACATAGACTGATCCATCATCTATAAATCTCAGTCAAAGAATGTGGAATTTATCCATGGGAATAACTGTGGAAAGGAAGAGTGCACCACGGACGAGCGGGACTACTGCACAGTGGAAAAAAAATCGTAATGCTACCCATTGCTCCTTTACAAAGTGACCCAACATACGGGTGGGCATGAAGGCGATAAGAATCATCCAGGAGATTCTCGATAGGTAATGGTCCACGTTCAAAACCACACCACCTTGCGGCTGCGACGCGTTTGTACACTTCCACCGTACACTGGTTCAAGTCATACTTCTCAACAAGAGCCGAGCCAAAAGAAAAACTTGTTCGACAACGAGTCAAAGTCTTCACGGTTACACTCTGGCTTCATCGAGATACCCTTCTCGGGTAGTCATCCGATAAATCATATTAGCGAGCAAAACCAACAACGGCCTACGAGGTCAAGTCACTATATCTGATAACATGTTGAATCATTGTGCCTTTTGAAGATGGCTCGCTCATCATGAGAGATCCCATTAGTGCTACCAATTGAAGGGTCTGGTGACGTGCCTGTAGTAGACCGCTTTCTAGTTCAGTGACCATCTGGCTGGCTCGATTTGGCGAACCCAGCCATAGTTTAAGAAGCAAGTCTAGTGGAGCAATAGGTCAACTCAAAGAGGTAGAGTGTATAGAAAGGGATGGTGCGATTTTAGAAAACATTCGATGGAGCTGAGTGTAGAATTAGAGTTGATTGAACCCCCCCAAGCCAATCACTACACAACATCTATAAACTATGGCCCGGTCATGAGCCATATATCTCAGGCCACGGCTTCATAAGCCAGCCATAAAGACCACTACTCCAGTCTTTAAAAATGTATCCGAACTTTCATAGCTATACGTGTGCAAGAGACTGTCCGGAATGGACCCCCACCGCAAGTGATACCTTATCGCATGTCTTCTTGGAAATTTGCATATACATACTTGTCATTTTTGGATACTGTCCGCTGGCTCTCTACGCGCTCCTCGCTCTTGTTACTCTTGCGATCGCCTTTTGACATATACAGACTAATTGAGTAGGGGAGCTATAGACCTTCGAGCCGGCTAAAGCCAACGGAGGGAGTCGAAGGGATATAGATCTCATAGATCTGAGTATGCACTAGGAACTGACGATTTTTGACTGAACGATTTCCGGTCCAGGTTTTATTTTGGATATTCAACATCATCGCTAGTCTGCCTGTTTTTGTGCTTGAGCTTGTGCATCAAGACGTTGTAATTGTTCATTCTGGGGTTGTTGTTCGCGGATCATGCTTCGCCTACCGGGCGACAGTGGTCTCAAGAAATCCACTTGGCGTAAATTGCGATGCCGATGACGTGTACGGATGATTTTTTGGTTGAAACTGTAGCTGCGCAGACAGTTGAAAGGTCTGTTGCTATCATAAATCCCTTCCACGACGTTAGGGTGGCTATCATGAACATGCATTTCACCATCACTCGTTTGATGGTCGTAATGTGGGTTTTGCAAAGTTGATACTCATACAGCCCTTCGGCTACTGGAACGCAGTATACATGTGGCCACGGCATCTTTTACAGGGATATATCCGATCAGACCCCGTTGACGATGTACTCGTTCGGTACATTGGGTCTGAGAGCGTCCGCATATGCCGCAACACCTTCGCATGGAGCTCAACACTATTCTCTTTGAATTTTCCAACCCGCTCCATTGACCGGCGAGAGAAGTTCAGGCGCACCATCGAGATGGAGCAGCATTCTTGATTTAGCACTTGTCCATCCGCCATATCGCCATCTCAAACGGGCAGCTATGACAAATCGACACCCGCAACATCTGCACCATCTTCGACCACCAGCTAGAATAATATATCTTTACCAAAAGGACCACACCGCTTGGGGCCATAGTAGGCAGAAAGTTGAGCTTCATAGCAGTATTAAGCGTCATAACCTTCGCAGCCGTTGTGCTCGTCCGGCGACGTCACCAAACAAATGTGGAAGAAAAGAGCACGGGAAGTGCGTCACCAGCCGCAGCTTTGGGTGAGCTTATGGTGTAGACGTAGCAGTGTCCTTGGGGCACTTAGGCTGCGAACGGTTTGCCGGAGTGGCGGAGTAGCACGCACGAGCCTACGAAAACATCAGGGACTGGAATGAAAGGCCCGACATCTCACCCTTCATGGAGTGGTCAGACCACGAGTCAGTTACCCGAATGGGGAAGCATCACTTGATCATCAAACCTATGGAGAAGAATCATCACGGTCAAACAACTCAATCTAAAAGCAATTCTATTCTCCAACTTCTATTGTTCATCCATCAGAGGGAGACAGTGCACAACAAAGCACTCCACGGAGTACATCAACAACTCCTGGGGTATCGGATACGACCTCACCAAAGCCTATCCATGAGAGTCTTAGGTGCTCAAGCTGCGATCTTCTCAGACTCAATCCTCCCACTCAGACTCATCCAACGATGCCAAAGCAATCCTAACAGTATCCGTGATTTCCCTTCTCAACCTCTCCGCCACCTCTTCCCCCTGCTCCGTTCGCCACCACTCCCAATAATACTCCATGCCCTCCTGAAGAAACCTCCTCACCTCTCCCTTGCCCAAGCTCCTGCCCTCAGGTGTCTTGTCCAAGACCTTCGCTAGAGTATCCACATCGATGCATTCCAGCACCGCTTTATACTCTGCGCACAGCGTCGAGTACCTCTTGAGATGCGTTAGGCATTCGATGCTGAGGGCTTCGAGGAATGGCTTAGTGATGTCGGGTTTGTTGATGTTTCCATTGATGGCGGTCAAAGTGGTCTCGAAACTCTCGTAGGCGGCATCTATTTTGATTTCTTGGGCGCCGAGGGTCGTGATTAGAGTGTTGAAGATGTTATAGGAAAAGCGAGTTATGGACTTGTACTCTGACATGCTGGTATATGATGTGTGTGTGTTGTAAGATGGTCGGGGGAAACACTGCGTGGCACTGGTGGTAGCGGGTGGGCGTAGTCGTAAGAGATGAGCGTATTTAAGCGTGGTTGACAGTCGTGTGTTCCAAGGTTCAAATAAATCTAATCATGGTGCAAAGTGTATACACTATCCGTCTCGGGGATCCTCTGATGTCATCTCTATTGTGCATAAACGTAGAGCATATATGATGTTGCGTTTAGCAGCGAGTCCACCACCATGAAGTCTTCAGTGCACCAACATGCCTGCATGTACAATGTTTATCGTCTAGATGCGCTCGGAATACCAACATACTGGCGAATAGGCACGTTTCTCCATTTGCATCATGTGAGCGTTCTTAGCGGTACCTTGTATTCTACTGCCTATCTCGATGCGTTGTGCGTCGAGGTGTAGGATTGCATGGCCCTCGTAACTACTACTTACTACACGGCACTGAGCAAGTGTGCACCAACGCAGCAGTTGAATGTGGATACAGATTACATATAGATAAGATTTGAGTAGATGCAGGGTGATCAAAAAGAAAAAGTATGCCTAGTCTATTAAGAAATCGATGTTGCAGCGCCTAGTGCATGTTTTGTTCCTACTCCTATTATTCATCGATGACCAAAAGCTACCAATATCTTACGACATGCAAAAACAAAAATATAATCTCTCTCTCGGGGAATCGAACCCCGGTCTCCCGCGAATATTCATCCTGTTAGGAATTGACAAGCGGAAATCATAACCACTAGACCAAGAAAGATTCATTGAATTGATGAAAGATGAAGCGGCAAGTAAATACATATACTATCATCTAAATGGAATAAAGCACCAAACATCAAAAGCAGCATGAGACTTCTAGCGCGCCTGCAAATACTGCTAGGGTGAAGGTTTAGCGAGCGAATCGGAAGCTAGCAGTAGAGTGGGACGATAGCTCCGCTATTCATGGCCCCGCTGTGGACCCACTATTTCGTGCATCCATATGTAGCATCAATGACGTTAAGGCGGAGTCAAGGAATGAAAATAAAATCTAGTCTAGATGAGACTCACAAGTATAAAGCTTTTCTAGACTTTCTTCTGTTGCTATAACCAATTCGTTAAGATCAAGACTTTGTCAATGAACATCGGCGAGTGGCAGAGGTTAATCTCGAAAGAGGACAAAAAAAGACGGGGAGTGATGATCATCGTAGAATCAGTTGATTCGTGATAAGAGTTGCTTCTAATGCCATAGGACTCTACATCTTCTGAAATGGATGTTCAATTGGACAATAGTAGGTATAGCATTTTTAGCTGTAGGTCTATAACGTTTATTGGCATATCATTTGACAAATAATTATCATCTAGGATTGGAAGCTAGAATACTTTATTAACGTTTCGTTGATGTTGTATGACTATTTTCTTTTGTATCCATATATTACGGAGGATCTTAAGTCAAATTTATATGTTAAGACTTTTCCAAGTATTCTGTTTATCAGAACAGTTCAAAGTAAAAGGTAAAATTTGTCTGATTAGTACTGAGAGTTCGAACCTCTCATCTGATACTATGCTTATTGTGTCATGAATTCTATTGTTATTATCTAATGCAATTACTTTAAGCCGTGACCAATGAATTATATACTCAAGAGCAACTACTACTATTTTAGTTGTTGCCATTGTTTTCAACACTTGAAAGATTTGCCTGTGAGATGACACCACTTAGTGTCTTAACGGAGGGGTCGCGCCAATTTATGGATTTCAAGACGCGGGTTTGGCCTTGAATGAAGGGGGAAACGTATCCAATCCGCCCTCTCCTTCCACCCAAACGGAACCGCCACTGAATAAGTCCACCCTCTAGTTCTAATACCGTGAACCTGGTCCGAAGACCCTCGTCGCGGAACCTCACATGCATAGCACTCGCCGTACGGTTCTGATGCTTTTCGTAGCTGCCTCTTCCATGGAACGTCCCAATTGTTTCGCTCACGGTTTCGATCAGTTGACATATTTCCCGCAAGCGTTCCGAACGGGTTCCTACCTCTTCCTCTGTCTGCGCTGGTGACAGGGTAGGTATGGGCCGACGTGGACGACGAGTGCATAATTCGACACGACAGTGTGGACATCAATCTGCATTCTCGCTGTGCCGTTCAGCCAGGCTGCGAAGCAGATCGCACCGATGATGTGACCGCATTAGGAGGCAGAAGGACGGGTGCTCAACGGTGTCGTAGCCGTTCATGCAGATGCAGTAGCGAAGGGTGTGGTCGCAGTCTTGGCCGCGTAAGCCCTTTGCTATAGTGTATTTCTGGGTTTACTCAATCGCAAGGTGGATCTCCTGACCGTGATTGTGAATATGTGTTCCGGACGAACGTTGACGAGCTTCGAGGATCTTGTTTAGCTTGCTAATGTTTTCATCGAATTTTTCAAAGCTCTTTCGGAGTTTCTGGCGGTTTACGAAGCCTGGAGCTTGAGATCGGGAGGCAGTATCCAAGTTGTGTGCAACGCGAAAATCCGTAATACGTTGGTAGACTCGTGCTAGTACGTCAATCACCTCATCCCTGCAAGCAGCTCACATCCTGGGTGGTTACAAGGGGAGTGAAATTGTAGCGGTGACTAGATCCATTTGAGACGTTTGAGGTTCAGAGATGGTGCGATGAAGACTCGATGTTCGCTAGGCATGCTTCTCGCGTACGGGTTGATGGGATGCGTTGGTCGGCTGTAGTAATTCGTAGTTGCGGTGTACCGTGGCGACGAGCGACAGCAAGATTGAAATAACACTGGTGGTGCTGGCGACAATTTTAGGCCACAATGGATGACATCTAAGTCTGTTTTGCGAAAAACTATAGTGTTGGATGGACATTGTGTTAGGCCGCAGATATCTGACAACGACGAACTAGGGTGATAAAATAGACATCGGAAAGGGAAGGCGAACTAGTGACAGAATGCACTTGAAGTGAACACCTTTCTTTCTATAAACATGTCTTGGTATCAGCGAGTAGCATGCGACCGCATTTTGAACGTGGCCTGCACTCGTATGGCCCCCTCCCCACGAGTGGTCCAGTCACTCCATCGCAGATGCGGCCTGTCGAGCTTGTGGTTTAGTGTCAACTGGGTAGTAGGGGACGATTCGAACTAATTCGAGGCTTTGTCGGTTATCGACGGACGAAGAGGCATGTCACGTCCTGGTTGTTAGATTAGTCGTGCACTGCGAATGACGCACATCTGCGCACCTAACGGTCATGTCTCCAAAGACAGATACAAGGCCTGCATACAATCCGGAGAGGTGCCTGTACGGTGATCAATCCTGGTCTGCGCGGTATCTCACCCCATCATACTCTGGTCGCCGTCGTCTGCCTCGCGCGCCGGCTGTCCGAGCTGCTGCAAGGACGCTTTCAGCCGCTCGATCCTCGCCTCCAGATATTCAATCTCGTCCTGTTGGTCCTCGCAGGTCCGGTCAATGTCCGGCAGTGCCATGACGGCTGTGCGCGCCCGCTGCAGCTTGAGCTTGACCTCGGTGGCTGCAGCCGCCACCTGCTGGATCTCGAGCGGGCCATCGGCGGAGGCTTGGCCCGGCGCGGGCCCCGCAGGCTGAGTCGCGGCGGGAATGAGACGACTGAGGATCTTGTGGAGGTCGGGGAGGATGTCAAAGGTCGACGGCGGGGGCAGCCCTGGCGTAGCTGGCCGGGGTGGGAAAGCTGGAGTCGCAGCGCCTGTAGCGGGCAATGACGCCGCCCCAGAGACAGACGCGTGGGGTGTCGCAGCCCCGGACATGATGCGCGATTGTGGTTGTGGTGAAGATAGAGTGGTGTTGAGCTGGCACGGCTCCGACGCGCGCTGGACGGCAAAGGCAGACGAGCGAGGCGACGGCACGGAGCAGCGGCCGTGTAACGCGGGCGGGCGGCGGACGGGCCGTGACGCGTTTCGTGGTGTCAGTCGGGGGAAGAGATCACGAATTGCTTTTCGCGACGCGTTATCTAGGCCCGTGGGTCGCGCGGTGGTGTGTGGGTGGATGCGTTGTGACGTTGTCGAGGGAAGGTTGGAGCCTCGCTCGCTCTCTCGCGCTCTCGTTGCTTTTTTTCTGCTGGGAGCTTAGTACGTACCCCGCCAGCGCGCTGCCCCTCCAACCCTTTGGCAAGCACCGCACCACCGCCCGCAGCCAGCGCGATTGTCTCCCTCCCTAGACCTCGTCTCTTCTACATACATTGTCCACCCCATCCGACGCCCGCCATGGTCAAGGTCGACCAGAAAACCGTCCTCATCGTCATCGATGGCTGGGGCGTTGCCGGCGAGCACTCGCCCAAGGAGGGCAATGCCATCCTCAATGCCGACACGCCGTGCATGGACGACTTCGCAACGGACGGCTCCAAAACAGCACAGGGATACACGGAGCTCGAGGCCTCCTCCCTCGCCGTCGGTCTGCCCGAGGGGCTGATGGGCAACAGCGAGGTCGGCCACCTGAACATTGGCGCTGGCCGAGTGGTGTGGCAGGATGTGGTTCGCATCGATCTCACCATCAAGAAGGGCGAGCTCAACCAGAACAAGACCATCCAAGAGTCGTTCCAGCGTGCGAAGAACGGCAACGGCAGACTTCATCTGCTGGGCCTAGTCTCTGATGGCGGCGTCCACTCCCACATGAACCATTTGGTCGCCCTCCTCAAGGTCGCAAAGGAGATCGGTGTTCCCAAAGTCTTCATCCACTTCTTTGGCGACGGCCGAGACACCGACCCCAAGTCCGCCGCCCGCTACATGGAAGAGCTTCTCGCGTCTATGAAAGAGGTCGGCGCCGGCGAGATTGCAACCATCGTCGGCCGCTACTACATCATGGACCGCGACAAGAGATGGGACCGCGTGGAGATCGGCATGAAGGGTATCGTCACCGGCGAAGGCGGCGAGGAGTCGGACGACCCCGTAGCGGCCATCAAGGCCAAGTACGAAAAGGGCGAGAACGACGAGTTCCTGAAACCCATCATTGTGGGCGGAAAGGAACGAAGAGTTCAAGGTATATATCAACTCTGTGAGCACCGTGATATCCCACGCTAATCCGCCTAGATGATGACACACTATTCTTCTTCAACTACCGCTCCGATCGTGTCCGCGAGATCACTCAGCTCATTGGTGATGTCGATCGCTCTCCCAAGCCGGACTTCCCTTATCCCAAGAACATTTCAGTCACGACCATGACGCAGTACAACGTCAAGTACCCCTTCTCTGTGGCCTTTGCGCCACAGAAGATGAACGACGTGCTTGCAGAGTACCTCGCGAAGAAGGGCGTCCACCAATGCCACGTGGCCGAGACGGAAAAGTATGCTCACGTTACCTTCTTCTTCAACGGTGGCGTAGAAAAACAGTTCGACAATGAACAGCGCGACATGATCTCCTCGCCCAGGGTCGCCACGTACGACCTGGAACCTAAGATGAGCGCCATGGGCGTTGCAGACAAGATGGTGGAGCGCATCAAGGAGGGCAAGTGGGAGTTCATCATGAACAACTTTGCTCCACCAGACATGGTCGGCCACACTGGCGTGTACGAGGCTGCCATTGAGGGCGTCACGGAGACCGACAAGGCGATCAAGAAGATATACGATCAGTGCAAGGAGAGCGGATACGTCCTGTTCGTTACGTCTGACCACGGGTGAGTCGACGTCTTTTCTGGAGTTGGACCAAGACTAACGCTAGTCAGCAACGCCGAGGAGATGCTGAACGAAGAAGGCAAGCCAAAGACTTCACATACGACCAACAAGGTGCCCTTCGTTATGGCCAGCGCACCAGAGGGCTTCAGCTTGAAGAAGACGGATGGCGTCCTAGGTGACGTTGCACCAACCCTCTTGGATATCATGGGCTTAGGCCAACCCGAAGACATGGATGGCCACAGTCTGCTTATCAGGTCGTAGAGCTCATTGGCCAAAGTCAGCTTGACAGCCTTCGGACCACAATCAGTGCTGAGTTAGGCATGTGCATCACGACGCGTCGCTCGGCGCGATGGGATGGATAGAGCGCTTGGCCAGTCCCAATGACGACAATGTTTGTCCGTAAACTTCCTCCACGTTTTGTGTTGAGTTCTTGACTACCTCTCGGCCTCTTAAAGGCGACGCTTCGATGTCGATACAGTAAAGCATATAGAAGAGTCAAACATCATAGACTTTGAAGGTTGTCCGACACGGTTTCACTCGCGCGTTGCTCTTGACCCAAGGTATGACCTGGAAGTGAATAGCCGCGGTAACGGCCGAGCTAAAGGAAATCTCGCCGTCTAGTCTGTGAGCAGGTCAACATGCCGACCAGTGCGATCTTGATCCAGCGGATACAATTTGTCTCAAGTCCCACCTTGTAGCAACGGCAAGGGTTTGCCTCTCTTGAATGTGAGAAAGGACTTGACCCTCAAGCTGCAAAGAGTGTTGACAGCGGGATGGATCACATGTAGAAGGGGACGGAAGGGACGACCCGCCGCTCTCACGAGCTAAACCAATCAGAGAGATGGCGTCTTTAGTAGCGTACAGGGGTCCTCACCGGCGGCCACACCCCACCATGTCGCAAGTGACGGCACGCACATGGCTTGATTGAGTTTCCGCTCGCGCTCGCTCATCCTTCCCCGCAACCTCCTCGCCTTCGTCACTCGACATCTGGGTAGGTCACATCTTCGTGTGACACGGACCCTCGGCACGTCGCTTTTGAACCCCTTCGCGCTTGGTGAGGGGCATTCCTGGACGAGCTGACAGACCAACGCTTACAGCTGAACGACAGATCCAGTATACCCACGGTGCAAGTCTCGATCGCTACCTATCCTGGGTCACTGTTGGCTTCCGACAGAGCCATACTACGATTGAATACCGCCATCTCACCGCACACCGCGCGCACGCGCACCACAGCTGGCCTGAGACAGTGGTTGTTGTCTATAGCTCTCAACGCCATCCTTCGGCCATAGAGACAACTTCCCGCCCTCTGAAGACACTCATACTACGCCCGAATCGTTCAGTCGCAAGATGGCCTCGAACGGCGGCTCAGGCGCGCAAACGCCGCAACCACAGGCGCAAATACAACCATGCCGATACAAGACGGGGAAGACGCTGGGTGCGGGTAGCTACTCGGTGGTCAAAGAGTGTGTGCACATTGACACGGGGCGATACTATGCTGCCAAGGTGATCAACAAGCGCCTGATGGCTGGACGAGAACACATGGTGAGTACTTTGGGAGCAAAGGTCGTTCGGAGCTGATGCGCGGGCAGGTTAGAAATGAAATCGCAGTGTTGAAGCGCGTCTCCATGGGTCACAGGAACATCTTGACGCTTGTGGACTACTTTGAGACCATGAATAACCGTACGGACGTCGAGTCGAAGTGTGGCATGTTGCTAATGCGAGCCAGTGTACCTCGTCACCGATCTTGCGCTCGGCGGCGAGCTTTTTGACCGTATCTGTCGCAAAGGCAACTACTACGAATCCGATGCCGCCGATCTCATCCGAGCGACTCTCTCCGCCGTCGCATACCTGCACGACCACGGTATCGTACACCGCGATCTAAAACCCGAGAACTTACTCTTCCGAACACCCGAAGATAACGCCGACCTACTAATTGCGGATTTTGGACTGTCACGCATCATGGACGAGGAGCAGTTCCATGTTCTGACCACCACATGTGGAACTCCCGGCTACATGGCCCCAGAAATCTTCAGGAAGACTGGGCACGGAAAGCCTGTGTAAGGAGTGCCTGATACCTCATCGTTCCAGTACTGACCCATTCTAGCGATATCTGGGCAATCGGCGTCATCACCTACTTCCTCCTTTGCGGTTATACTCCCTTCGACCGCGACTCCAACCTCGAAGAAATGCAAGCCATCCTCGTCGCCGATTACTCCTTCACACCCCTCGAATACTGGCGCGGCGTCTCCCTCTCCGCCCGCGAATTCATCCGCCGCTGTCTCACCGTCGACCCCGCCTCCCGCATGACGGCGCACGAAGCCCTCTCCTCGCCCTGGATCGCTGACCTCGGCAAGAGCGACGGAGAAGGTGAGGAAGATCTGCTGCCCACCATCAAGAAGAACTTCAATGCTAGACGCACGTTGCATGCCGCCATCGATACTATCCGTGCGATCAATCAATTGAGGGCGGGCGGCGCTGCGGGTATGATGGATGGGGTCAAGTCTGGGGAGCCGAGGCGTGGGGCACCGGCGTTGAATGTGCCACAGCCTGAGGAGGAGGGCGATGATCCGATGGAGATTGACAGTCGGGGCAATGGGCATGGGCAGACGGAGGAGATGATCAAGGAGCAGGAGAGGAGGATTCGGGAGACGCAGCAGGGGCTGTGGGGCAAGCGGTGAGAAGATTCGAGACGAGCATGGACTTGGAGGAGTCTACTTGCAGGCCAGGCATGAGAGGCTTGGACCTTCACAGGACGTGTTTGCGGCCAGCATGAGGGAGTCTAGTCTCTTTCGGATTATTGATGTATCGGAGATGGTACGGCTTCATATCACATGTGCCTTTCTTTTGACGGCCTCGAAGGACGCCAATATTTCTTATATATATATGCCAGCCTTCTTCAAGGGCTTACTACGGAACTCATGACTACATTCTCCAACGTACGCCAGAATACCAATTCCACCTTCCGGAACCCCCTCGCGTAATGCAATGAGATGCATGGAGATAGGTGCCTCGATTATCAACCGGTGCACGATGCAAGATAATGGATGCTTTGAAAGTAGAGAAGATTTTTGTAGAAATAAGAGATATTAAATTACAGTCGTCAGCTCGTGAATTATGCCCTCGGTTCTCCGTGCCCTATAATGGCGTGCCGCTATACAAGCACCCAGCCTCAAGACACCAACGCCCAAATCCCAAATTGCCCATGGACAAATCCTCTTCGGCGCTCGGACTCCCTTATTTGTTCGCCTCAGCATTTCGCTTCGACGTAGCGTCCGCGGTCCCGATCAACGCAGCCGGCGCATCATCCCACCTCATGACCAATTCAACAAACCTCAACTTCTGCGTATCTCCGCTCGCAAATTCTTCGTTCTTGAACAGCTCTTCCACCTCCTGCTTCGTCTCGACCCGATACGTTGCCACTTGGCCCTCCTTCGCGCCAAAGGCAGCAGGAAGGTCCTTGTACCTCCACTCTTGGACGTCATTGTACTCATCCTCCATGCCGTGGATGAAGCGCTCGATCGTATACCCATTGTTGCAGATGATGAAGATGATGGGGTTGAGCTTCTTGCGGAGCATGGTGCTGACTTCTTGGGCGGTGAGCTGGAAAGAGCCGTCGCCCGTGAAGAGGATGGTGCGCTTGATGCCTGACTCCTGAGCGGCGAGAGCAGCGCCCTGGCAGGCGCCTGTTGCGAAGCCGATGCTGCCCCAGAGGACTTGCGAGATGGCCGTTACGTTCTTGGGGAAGCGCGTCTCCCAGATGCCAAAGTTGGCGGTGCCCGTCTCGGTTATGACAATGTCGTTCGGCTGAAGCCATTGGCCTAGACTCGGCCAGAACCAGGCTTGCGTTATGGTGGGTTCGGACGTCTTTTCGGAAGTGGGGATCTCGTTGGTCGGCTTGGGGCCGCGCTCGATGCTGAGCTGGCCCATCTTCTCGGCGACCTTCTTTAGGACGCCATTCATTCGGACGCCGGGGTACTCTGAGTAGCGGACTTTGACAGCGTAGCTGTGGAAGTCAATGGTGTTGAGTTGTGAGACGCGGTAGGTGAAGCCGGCGGTGTTGAAGTCGGACTTGATGGGTCCGATACTGAGGATCAAATCGGAGGATTCGACGCGTTCACGGACGCCCTTGTTGCTGCCATCGCCTGCGTAGACGCCTCCATAGTTGGGGAGATCCTCATTGATGGCGCCCTTGCCCATGGGTGTGACGAAGACGGGAATGCCGGATTTTTCGACAAGCTCGTTGGTCTCTTTCAGGGCACGGTGGCGGATCGCGCAGGCATCGACGAGGATGACAGGGTTGCGCGCCGCGTGAAGGTACTTCAGTACAACATCGACCACGTAGTCTTCTTTCTCGGTGTCGTTTGGTGGATAGGACAGATCCAGGGGGGTGTTAAGCCTATCCCCGTCCACCTTCTTCTGCACGATATCGGTCGGGAGCGAGATGTAGACTGGCCGTGACTTGAGAATGCACTCCCGTATGGCGTTGTCAATCAATGTAGCGGCCTCGTGAGGGTCGTTGAGCAGAGACACGGCGCAGGAGATCTGGGACGACATCTTGGAGAAGACATTGAAGTCGCCATTGCCGAGCGTGTGATGTAAGAGTAGGCCATCTCGTTGAGCGGTTGTGGACGGATAGCCCACGATGTGGACAACGGGGACGTATTCAGAGTACGCGCCTGCGAGAGCATTGACGGCCGAGAGTTCACCAACGCCAAAGGTGGTGACGATGGCGGCGATGCCTTTTACTCGTGCATATCCGTCGGCGGCATAGCCTAGGGATTGGTCAGGAACGTGCCGATTCCGAAAGCGTACTTGCTTGTACTCCGGAGCTTCCGGCGGATGGAGGGGTGGAGGGGTGGAGGGGTGGAGGGGCAGTTTAGTACTCACCAGCATTGAGCTCATTGCAGTTGCCCACCCATGATAGTCCTGCCGGCTTGATGTAATCGAGTGCAACAAGGTTGTAGTCGCCGGGTAGCCCGTGGACTGACTGCACGCCGACCTGGCGAAGGCGCTTGAAGAGGTACTGCGCGGGCTGTGAGCTTCGACGCACTCACGTGAAAGAGTGGAGCTCACCTCTGCAACGTCGATGGGGTTCGTGAGTTCCTGTGTTCTCAGATCAGGTGCCATGGTATCAATTGGGAGTTGGCGATGGTTGGCAAAAGTGTGATGGAAGATGTGAAGGTGTAGTGAGGGAAGCAAGGCGTGGTATTGTGGCCAGCATGTTTGTTGGGCGCGACTTTCTTTATATTGTTCGCGTCCAAGCTAACTATGACGATATGGTCCAGCTGCATGGTTAGTCAGAATGGTCGGACGCTACATCAGCTCATGGCGTGACGCAAATGCATCAGTACGATTTTCGAGGGCTCAACAGAGGCAACGGGTGATAAGAGTGGGTACTGAAGACACGGCGTGAATGCGCGCAGGCGAGAAGAGGCCGAGAGGCATCCTCGTCCAGGTGGATCGGAACAGTCGAGGTCTCGGTGACGGTGAGGTCTCGGTGAGAGGTTCCTCTGTCTCTGGCTGCGAAGAAGTCCGGCTGGGTACAAGCCAGGCGAAGCATCGAGGGCAGATGGTGGCGGCGGGTGGGCCAAAAATAAGAGTCGGTCCTGTCTGGGATTTCCACGCTTGGCAGGCACGATGCTGTTGCAAGCCAAACCGCCGATGTTATGCCGTGAGGCAACTCCAGGACGAAGTATACGAAGTAGTCCCGGCACCAGTGCCCACAATGACAGGACGTCACCCGATGTCTGTCTCGGTCTTGACAGCCCCAGCGCCGGGGCGTCGTGCAAAGCGGCCCGTATCCTGCTCGCCTCCACATACATGGCTGCGTCAGAGAGTCGCGCCGTGTGTTGCGCCAGCCCGCCCGCCGTAAGAGCGTCGTCAGTGAGCAGTGACGGGCACGGGTGCAGGGTGTGGCGCCAACCAGCCACGCCTGCGCTGCGCTGGCGACGAGGACCCGCGCATGCTGTGTAGAGTCCAGTCGGGGCTTGGAAACAGTCTACCGGTATCCCTCGACATGTTTCAAGCACCCTTCTCATCAGCTCGGAACGCGAGCCCAGGGAATCCAACCCTCTGAGACTCTGGCACCAGCCACCACCGGCGTCCGTGCCCCCCACGCGCGAGCGAACGACGGCAGCCCTCCCATCTCCCTCCAGCTGGAACACCACAAGGCACGGCACCTCGCCCTCCCACCGCTGTCCCCTCCCCCTCGCCCTCCCCCTCGCCCTCCCCGTTGCCGTCGCTCGTCCTCGCCGCCTGCATCCATCCTCTGTGTCCTGCGCCTCGACCCGTCCCGTCTCGTCTTTGTTGCGCCGAGCCTAAGCTCACCTCTCTGCAAGCGCCGCCGCGTGTGCTCCTTAGACGTGCGCTGACGCCAGTGTCGCGACTTGTCGTCTGTCCCCCCATTCCTAGCGCCTCTGTTGCTCTCCAGTGCTGCTACCGCCTGCCGCCTGCTGGACCTTGACGTCGGTCAGCGCCGCACCAGACCGCGCGACGATCGGATACAGCTCCGTGATCCGCTCACGAGTCAGCCACCACAAACCCAACGACCCCCCACAGGAAACACGTTGTTTGCGGAGAGGGGACGACACCGCTCGCCGAATCATTCTTCCCCTGCATCGTCATGTCGTGATGCGCCGCCGCATGCCCTTTGATCAAGCTGAGGAGTCTTCTCACGCACCCGTCGAGGCCCAGACATGACAATTGCGTCGCGCCAACGCTCCTCGTCCAACATATCCAACACGTCGGACCGGGCTCGCCGCGGTCCTCCTACTCCGCTCTCGGCGAACCGCTCCAACCTTACCGTGCCCAACGACATAGGGAATCTAGGTTCGCCGCCCTCGTCGCTGCTCCCACCCAGTGGGCCGTCCTCGCCCTATCCGTTGCTGTCCCCGGGTCTTGTCAACCACTCGACCAGCCCGCGAGGCCGGGCGCACACGGTGGCAGAGCCAAACCTCCTCCAGCGCCAGCAGAGCTACCGCCAGCAGTCAGCCATGCATCAGTACATCCCCCCGCCGCCTCCGCAGCCGACCTCGACTCCGTCCCACAACATCAACCTCCCACCGCCCCCTCCGCGACCCACCAACCAGAACAACCTCGGCGGCATCTCGATACCCCCTCCGCCCCACCAGAACTTTGGGTGGGGTGCTCCGCGACAGTACCAGTACAACCCTGGCGCATACCATGGCTACCAAGGCAGCCTACCCCCTCCACCAGGCCCGCCACCGCCACAGCAGCAGCAGCAGCAGCAGCAGCAGTTGGAAGCTCCTTTGACCTCCGCGACATATATCCCCGGTGGCGAGTCGTTCGGCCCGGGCGTGGGGATTCCGCCTTTGCACACTTCTAGGCAGTACTCGGAACCGGCATTCTACACAGAGGACACTTGGTCGGCAAACACCGATGGTTCGGCGACCAGCTTCCCCACTCAGATCCAATACGGAACTAGCACAGGCTATACCCCCACCAATCGCGGCCATCTCAACATTCCCACCGACCGAGCCCAGAATTACGATACGCCGGGGCCGCCCACGGCGACCCTGCAGAACCCAAACCCACAGACGCACGGTAGTATCTTTCAACGCAACGAAAGCGCCGGAACAACCCCCATCTCGCCCAACGACGCCTCGGCACAATGGCCCACCGACCGCGTTCAGATATGGCTGGCGAGCAATGGCTTCTCAAGAGACTGGCAGGAGACATTCAAAACGCTGGGTCTGGAAGGTTCGAGATTTCTGGAAATAGGTCGCGGTCATGGCGGAAAGGGCAATGTTGCCATGATGCACCAGGTCATCTTTCCCCAGCTGGCAAAGCAGTGCACTGCAAGCGGAACTGGTTGGGATCAGAACAGAGAAAGAGACGAGGGACGCAAGCTGCGCAGGCTAGTACGTGCCATTGTGGAAACCGGAAGCTCAAGCAACGTGCGAATGCCACAGCGAGCCGACACCGGCATGACCAGCGCAGGCACGGAGGGCACTCTCGAGAACTCGCCGTACTTGGGCACCCGTATGGATTTTAATTCGACGCCCACGACAGCTGGCAATGGCGAGGAAAGCCCTGGGCGACAGATGCCCTTGAATTCGCCCCCCTCGGCCACGGTACCCAGGCGCATTTCGACCCAGCGCACTTTCACTGTCCCAGGCCTGGGACCTCCTCCCGATTACAGCGAAACAAGTGGGCGGAGTGCCTTTTCAAAGGAGGTTCTGCAAGCGCTTGATTCGAAGCCGAAACGTCACAGTCCCAATGCCTCTGGCGAGTTTGGCCCTTCGTCCTTTGGCGCCATGAACCACCGGGAAGCCATGAGACAATCAAGCCCGCAGCATAGCCCTGGCCTTCAATCGGCGCGTCTTGCGACAAACGGCGTCCAACTCAACGGAGGACTGAGCTCGTCTGCACCTAGATACTACAGCCACAACCGCGGCAACAGCTCCGAATCAAATCTCTCTACCTTTGCCACAGCCGGCTCGGCCAATGGAGGATCTGGACCACCGTCCGGGAAATCATTCGATGGTCGTTCTGAGAGCCGCAATGAGCCCAGAAGAAATGGTTACGATGCCTCCCGACCCGGAACCGGCATGTCAAAGCACGACACTAGGCACGACAGTGCAGAGATACCCACTAGCGCGAAAGAACTGAAGGGTTTTCTTCCCAAGTTCATGCGAAGAGAAAAGAGACGGGATGAGGGCCACCCTTCGCCCGACGATACCAGTCTTGATTCGCCGACTAGCCCGGCGAGCCACCGTCACCTTCCCATGTTTGGCAAGCCTGGCATGAACTCCAGCGAGACATCGCTGAATGAACGCCCTCCTTCCCGACGTTCTGCACAGAATGACCCCGAAGCACGAACCTCCGGACGTGCGAGAGGATCGTCGACCAAGGAGTCTGAGCGAAGATTCGCCTTTGTGACCCCTGACGGTTGGAACTACCGGCTCGTCGACATCTCAAACGTGTCTTCAGCAGCAGCTTTGAGAGAGATTTTGTGCGAAGAGCTCAGCCATGGCTTAGGCCAGATTCCTGGCGTCCAACTTCATCTGACCACCCCTGGCCAATACGAGCATGAGGAGCCACTGACTGATTCAAAATTGGTACAAGCTCGCTCACAGCTAGGCAACAAGATCGGCGACTTGAAGATCTACGTCAAGTACCCACGAGAGACGGCCGGCTTAGGTGTCTCGATGCCACCACAAAACGGCAAAGCCTTCGACGAGGCAACGTATTCCCGACTAACAAATGCCGATTCGGAGCTGGATGCTCCTGATGTCAAATCGGGCGAATCCACTCTTGTGCCCAGCAAGACTGCCGCATTACGCAAGGTCACCGAGAAGAACGAGCTGACCCCCGAGGCTGTTGCTGAACGGCTGAATGGTGGCAGCAGAAACCCAGAGCCTTCTTGGGCTATGGGCGACGATCTCCCGGAAGAAGAGCGCCAGAGGCTTCTCTTGGCTGCTGCTGAAGAACATCATCGCGAGACTAGACGCAAACAGCAAGCTTATCTTGCGTTACGGCAGGAAAAGCTCAGGAAAGATTCATCGCCAAATCCGTCAACTTCCTCTTCCTCCAAGGACCTTGGCTTCCACAGTCCGGGTATCATTGATTTCGACGAACCCCGTAACTCGCCTTACGAAGACAACAGGAAACCCTTTGATGATCAAAAAAGAAAGAGCAAGCAATTGGTGCCGCTTAGAGAACCACCGCCGGTGCCTGCGGATTCGAGTACTCTCCTCAAGGCTAACTCCTTGTCGAAAGCTAAGAAGGATCGAAGCTCGTGGCCCGAGGGTGAAGAGCCCCAAACCAAGCGAAGATCAACCGAACAAGACGCGAACAAGCGCAAGGCGATACCACAAGGTCCAGGGGGTCTTTCAAGTATCGCTGCCGCCATTATTGGAGCGGGCACCATTGGCGGTTCCATCGGCGCTGCAAACAAGGCACCACCCAAGGTTCCTCCCAAAGATGGTGCTCGAGAAACCTCGCCAGAGAACATTCGTCCGTCGCAAAGAGTCTTGCAAGAGAGCGGTTTTGGGGCCAAATCTGGCACAGGTAGGAACAGTCCAGGTGGGTCACCTCGCAGTCCTGGGTCCTTTACAATGAGCAAAGGCAACGTACCCTTCATGATACCTGACTATGAAGAAGATGTGCCCGACGATGTCTCTCTCGACAGACCAGCCCTTAAGCTCAAGATGCCGAGTGCACCGACGAACCCGACAATCACGAAACTCAAAGACGAGCAAACTACAAAACCCAGATCGCCGGATGTCAGTCCTCATTCTGCGCATCCACCAGCATCAGCGCTCTCCCGGGAGTCGTCAAGACTCTCCATATATGGCCCTACACACGATTTTGAAGAAGCACGAGTGTCTTTCCACACCAAATCCCCAATGCTGGCGCCACTCGATTCCGACGATGATGATTCCGACGAAGGACTCTTCGCTATGCCTCTAGCTAAAGGAGGCCCAGACACTCCCACGACTAATGGGCTAGTGACACCGAGCGACTCTCGCAGTCAACGACCGTCACTCACTCTCAAGACGTCACGATCGAAAAATTCGCTCGACAAGGCTGTGGACAGATCAGGCGAGCAAAGCGCGAGAACAGATGACACACGCGCTTCGCAGCCTAGTGATATACTTCCTGAGTCGGCTGCGTCAGCAACCTGGACAGATTCTCCAGACGAAGCGAACAGGTTCATGCGCCGCGAGTCGTTCGCAAGTGATGTTTGGGCAAATCGTCCGCCCGCGGAAGCACTAGTGGAACATCTCGACGAATTTTTCCCCAACGTCAACCTCGATCAACCGATGCTCGAGGAAGATGGCGAGACTGATGGTTCGAGTGAGGTCACAAGCGATTTCACGAACGACTTCTCGAAAGACAATCGATCTGTCACCTCTATATCCTCGTTCGAAGAAACCGGTACCATGAAGTCAACCCTTAACAGGGCTTCAGTCCAATCAATGGCCCAACGAAATATCAGGAAGTCTGGCGTCGGTCTCGGTCGCACCAAATCTATCCGTGAAGTGGTCAAGTCGCAGTACCAACCATTTGGAGACAAGAGACCGTTTACCGGACAAGGCATTCCCGACGCAGGACCGTCTCGCGTGGCTACATTGCGTGGTAGTGCCGCTGACAGTATTGTTCGAAGGAAGTCGACCAAGATGTTTCACGCGAAGATCGAACAGGTGAAGCCGCCGCGAGGATCGAGACTGATCCAGCTTGAGACTATACCGCAGGATCACCTGCCGCTACCACAACGCCAACTCACCTTCAAATGGATGAAAGGTCAGCTCATTGGCAAAGGAACGTTTGGTCGCGTCTATCTTGGTATGAACATCACTACGGGCGAGCTGATCGCTGTCAAGCAAGTCGAGGTCAACCCCAAGGCGGCCGGCTCCGACAAAGACAAGATCAAAGAGTTGGTCAAGAGTTTGGATTCGGAAATAGACACGATGCAGCACCTCGACCATCCGAGTATTGTGCAATATCTTGGTTGCGAGCGCAAAGAGTACAGCATTTCCATCTTCCTGGAGTACATTAGTGGTGGCTCAGTCGGCTCCTGCATTCGCAAGCACGGCAAATTCGAAGAGTGTGTGGTTAGCTCTCTAACCCGGCAAACCCTTTCCGGTCTCTCCTACCTTCACAGAGAAGGCATCCTTCACCGTGATCTCAAGGCGGACAACATCCTTCTCGATCTCGACGGGACTTGCAAGATCTCCGACTTTGGTATCTCTAAGAAGTCGGATAATATTTATGGCAACGACATCACAAATAGCATGCAGGGTTCCGTGTTCTGGATGGCGCCTGAAGTCATTCGCTCACAAGGCCAAGGCTACTCCGCGAAAGTCGACATCTGGTCGCTTGGGTGCGTAGTGCTGGAGATGTTTGCGGGCAAGCGGCCATGGTCAAAGGAAGAGGCAATCGGCGCCATTTACAAGCTGGGGAGTCTCAACCAAGCACCGCCTATTCCGGAAGACGTTTCCAGAGTCATCGGTGTGGAAGGCCTCAGCTTCATGTACGATTGTTTTACAATGTGAGTACCACTTGTTCGTCCCCAAACGCGACGGATACTAACATAGATCAGTGACCCCGCCGAACGTCCTACCGCCGAGACCTTGCTCCGCTCGCCATTCTGCTTCTCCGACCCCAACTATAATTTTCTGGACACGGACCTGTACGCCAAAATCAGAGGGGCTTTTGCCTAGACACGTTGTCTTACTTTTTCCGTTGCTCGTTTATACCCTTGTTTTTTTTCTTTGGAGAGCTTGTGGTCCCTACCCTATTACCTCGTCTGGTGGGTTGGACATGTGGCATGTATCCGCGCTTAAGCTCGTATTCCTCGTTTCTTGTCGATGAATGTGATTCTGGTATGAAATTCCGGCTAGCGTGGCGTTTTCATGGAAGGGATTTTGCGAATGGGGTTTTCTTGTGCGGGATTAGGGGTGTGGACAGGCGCACGCACCTGTTCGTGAACATGGATAAGATGTGGACGGCTTAGATAGGTGTGGGGTGATAGGCGTGGGTTCCTCGGAGCACACTCAGCGCCGTGTAGGAACGCGCTGAATCATAACAATTTTCGAGGCTGAAACCTTGGTCTACTTGATGCGATCTCCGGTGCAGCGAATCTCTCGCGCTTAGCTCGTCCCCACATCGCACGACTGCTCACACGCTTCCTGTGTCCGCTCTCCAACTCCCGGCTCAGTGTACTTCGCTCCTAACAGCCCAGCTATCTCAGAAATGTTGGTATGATCTACAGTGTTCTGCATCCTGTAGATATACTCGCATTCTCCCGCTGTTGGTCTGTCAGCGAAAACATCACGCAAAAAGACGTCTTTCATCAACACAGACATAACTCACCAGCAGAAACAAGCACTTCACCGCCATTCAAAGCCTTTGGCCCGACATAGTTCACATGTTCAAGGTGTCCAAGGGCGCCTTTGACACCGCCCCAGACTCGACTCATGGCACTGCCCGCACTACGCATATAATCCCTCTTTTCGTCGCCGCTTTTCCCTTCGGCTAGGTTGGACTTGAATTTGAAGATGGCATGTAGGCGAAGTGTTGGGTCTGTGTAGATGGGATACTGAGAGGCTGATCGCGCGGCGTACGTGTCGATGGGTTGGTGTGATCCGCAGCCAATTACGAGAACTGGTACCGATGGGGTTCTGTGGTTAGTGGATGAGGTGAGAAAGTATTTTAGGGGTAGGAACTTACTCTGGGTCTTTGGAGGTAGATTCGCAGGCGGTATAGACTCGCTTAGACATCTCACGTACGCTTGACAGTTCAAGCACCCTCGACATGTTATCAGTCCACTTATGCATCGAAGCGGACGACTCGCAAGCCCGGGCAGACTTACAGAAATGCCGGATAAATATCAGCGCAGTCCGTTGCCCCTTCATTAACTCGCCGAGCGACTTTGTCTTGCCTTCTCGGTCATACACGTCCACTTTAAGCGCCTGCGACAATTCGTCGGGCGTGAGCGGGGAACCAGGTGTTGTGAGAGCATCCGGTTGAGGAGCAGACGCAGACATCTCGATTTGTCGGGTCTATCTTGAGTCGAATGTGCGAGAGTGGTTAGCATGTAGATGAGAACGGTCTGTGTGGGCGGAAGGGAGTGCGCCATGCAGATGTTACGTTGATCCGGCATGACGCACTAGCGCGTTAATCCGATGCGAGTTACACACAACGCTCTCCACTTTGCACATCATTCGAATAAGTATCATCCATCACGTTCAGGAAACGGAAAAGGATAGTTGCTCATCCAAAGGGATCCACATCGAATCAGCACTGAATGCATTGTTCATCATGGGAACATAAACAGAGGGTACAACGTGTTGCACCAATCAGAAGACCAAGCGACATCGCGCTCTCTAACCAACCTCACTTCTTTGGTGCGCTGTGTATCTCCTAGCTAAACGTCCCGCGAGAGACAAGATTATATAGAATAGGTGCTGAGGATCAGACGGTTTGAGTGAGTCAGAACATCAAGTGGCCGCAGCACAAACAGTGAGCAGTCTTGCTAGAAACTGGCGTCGCTGGACTGCTCACCCCGATTTACTTCCAGACCTTGGGTTTGGCAAAATCATTGTGTAGATCCCCTTCTGAATTCGACGCACTGAGTCAGTCCATGGTAGGGACTCCTCAAACCAGCGGAAACCTACGGTTTTTGCACATTGGTGGAACTATGGTACAAACATGACCGCAAACGAATGGTAACCACGGCACCGTCCTAACATCTTGTGAGAAACGAGGTCCAGAAGGCATAATCTATCAGATCAGTTCCCTCTCACTGCCTCTCAACTCACAAGAAACGCCCGCCTACCCGATCGCAAAAGCCACCCAAGACAACCCTCACACAACCAAACACCAACCATGCCCAACATTGAGCCTGGCTCACCCCTCAAAACCAAAACCACATGGAATGAGATCCCTACACCGTACTTCCACGATTTCGTGCCCCGCCCAGCAGTAGACGGGAGTGCCGCTGAGAATCCGTATTTCCCCTCGCTAGCAGAGATGCGGGCGCGAGGGATGCTACGCGATAGTCGTGAGAAGGAAAAGGGAAAAATAAGTGGTGATGGTGTCGACTCAACAGCCAGATCAAGGTGGAACGAGTTCCGCTTGCTAGGCGCAGAATCCCCTCCACCAGCGCCGACTACAGTACGATCCGCCCCGACCGGCAAGTACCCGACAACATCGGAATGGGAAGAAGCTGTCAACGAGTTACCACTGCTTACGCGGCAATCGGCCCCAGCTACACTTTCGCAGCCGCCCAGTGAATCAGGGGATGCCAGCAACAGCCAGGACGCGCAAAATTCTTGTATCGTTACTGGGCAACACCGGCGTCCACGCTACATCCCTATCCCGCCTCAAGCTCTCGCCGCGGCGGTCCCGCTCGAGGGAGATTCTAGCTGGAATGACAATCCACTTGCTGCGCAAAGCTATGCCGCTGCGATGGCGAGCAAGATGGTGTTTGAGATGCGGAGTGGAGCTGCGCGATGGCATTACAGGGAGCTTGTTTCACCGAGGAGTGGGTTGAAGCCTGTAACGCTGAATTCCGATTTCGAAGACGCTTCGATTGGCAAGGTGGCGCTGAGGAGCAAAAGCGATTTGGAACGAGAGAAAGAGAGTGCAAGAGAAAAGGCTGTCATGCAGCGACAAATCGACCTCTTAGTCTCCATGATATGGGATCGGGAAGAGGAAGCGAGGTGGTGGAGGCATCAAGGTGTAGAGGCTCAGAGGCGCGTGGTAGAGGGCGAGAGGGAGCTAGAGAAAGAAAGAGCGGTGATTGTGAGGTCAAGGGAGAAGGATGTGGCTGTAATGAAGGAGTTGGAGGGGGTTTTCTTGACAGTTCTGGTAGTGGTAGTGGTGACTTTGGTGTCGCTTGTTGGGTTGGCTTCAAGTGTGGTGTTTAGGTGAGTTAGTGTAGCACTGAACAACGACGATCGTGCTCAATCATTCTATTTCGATTGGCGTGGTGAGTCTCCACATTCGAATGATCGAGAAAGGAAAATCGGGGTTGAGGGTACCTTGTACGTAAACTTCCCAAAGGGAATGTCGTGTGGCGCTACAATCAGTCAATAGCGCAGAATCTCCCGAAAGACAGCTGAGGAGCATCTTTCGGGTTCCAAGTGAAAAGACAGCATCCTTCCGTTCGAAGCTTGTTACATTGCTAGCGATGCCAAAAGTGAGCCGAATCTTTGCTCAGCCTCTCCCGAAGACTTCCCCGTCTCAACAGTGCCTCTGTGACGGTTGTCAAGCGGCATCCACGACCACGATACCCGTGGTAGCGGGCCTTTTGGTTACCGTGACTCGCATCATCATCGTGCTCGTACGATACTGCGCTTTTCGAAGGCAAACCCTGTTAACGTAGGCCGCGCGTATTTTTACCTAGAGCAGGATTACATCACCCGTCTGTAACGCGAGGAGAGGACTGTAACATAAACCAGCTGGAGCATCCGTGTAGCCGTCGCTTTTCGAACCCTAAGCGCTAGTGGCAGACCCGGATGCCATTGCCGTAACACTGCGGCAGTGTCGCTGGCTCCGATACCGTGTACGACGGTCGCTCCGTGATCGATCGTGCAGAGGTTGGTGGCTGCGCCTATACGGTAGTCCAGTGTATGGAGTTTACTGCGCGCCCGTGACGAGGAGATACTTGCCGAGCTGCGACTACAATGCCCATTTCACACTCACGAGGTCCTGCGCAAGGCGGCAGTAAGAGGGAGAAGACGTCTACTCAGAGGCCTGTCTTCACTAGAGAAAGATAGAAGAGCCTCTTTCCCAAAATGTGAGGTACTCGAACTGGCGCAAAAACCTGCCGTCCAGCACGAAATTGAAAACTTGGTCGTATGCAACGAAAAGCGTGTTGTAGGCACCGCGGCCGCGGACAGTGGTACAGCAACGAAAGCGAGACCAACGCTCAACAACGTAGTTGCTTGTCGGGATTGACGTTGGTAGTTGAGGCAGTGTCGGCAATCCTCAGCCGGCCACGTGCGGCGAACCAGCGATCGCCCAGCTGAAAGCGTCTTCGCGAAAGTGAGATGAACGTACAAGCCCGTGCTAGTGCGACGTAAAATGAGCAGGGCGTGGTAATACGAAATGCCCGAATGCACAGCCGCAACGTGGCGTGGGTCTGGAAAGGAACGCGACGGCGTGTTTCTGAAACATTTGCGAGCTTGCGGTGGTACAGAGGCTGCTTGTACAAAGCCGCGGGTGTCGTTCTTGAGACGGCGGAGTGGTCAACAGGTCGCCTGACCGTGAGCGCGGTTACTCGTTGCTCTCCAATTCGTTGTGGATGGGTCATTGGATGGGTGTCGAGATTCTGGTCTCGCACGCGGGCGATGAGTGGATGGCGGCAACTCCTGCATTGATGAACACGTCATCTGGTTGCAGCCAACGGTTCTCGCTGCATCTCCCTCGACGTGATGAGTCTGCGCTTGCGTAGGGAAATGTGGTGAGAGGTGCCTACAAATCCCCACGGAATATTCAAAGTCGAGCGCAGCGGGAGGGGACTTGGGCGAAGGGCCTGAGAGGAGTGTGAGGACTTTTCGTGTGCATGTTCCTCGCACGTGCGTAGCCCAGCGATCTGAAACGCGCCAGCTAGGGGTCCGCTAGGGGCCCGCAATGTGTCCCTGACGATCCTTGCGCGGATGATGATCAGTGAGGGAAGGCTTGTTGTGGTATACTGGGCCGAGACGGGACGATAACGAGACGACGATGATCTGGACCTGGTGGTTTGGGGACGACTGGTTCCGTGTTGGAGATGGTGGTTCTACATTCTGATTGCCCATGCCGGTCGACCTTCGAACCGTCACATACGCCTTTAGATGGGCGCCGTTGCTATTCCCAGACCCTCGCTCTCACCCGTACACGCAGCGCGCGAAGTCCGGTCAGCGTGCGCGACTCCACACAGACGCCCGTGGCCCGTGCAGATCTGCGTTCGACGGCATGGCTGCTGCTGCGAGTCGCAATCACCAACACCTGCTGGTTCCGTCCGATCCTTTGCGCCCCGCCAACCATCACTTCGTCTCCATCCTACACTACTATGGTATAGAGAGAAGCGAAAATATTGCAAGAGTATGGAGAGTACGACACCAATGCGACTCGCTTCTGCTCACGACGCGTCACTGAAGAACCATAGTGGAAGCCTCGCCGTTGGGCCTGCCGCGAGCATGCGCAGTGGCCCGGAACAGCGCCTGGCAGCCCCAAGCGGGCTCGCGCCGTCTTCCTGTTCGGCATAGTCAGGGGCAGGGCCCCATGGCGTCTGCTCGTTCTGGCGCGATCGGGGGTCGCTAAAATCCACAAGGCACCGCCAGTGGTCCAATCGCTGTCCCACCCCTGCCCGCCTACGATGCGTCCATGCGTGCACCGTCCAAAATGGCAATCTTCGGAGTCAGCCATAGGAATAGCCTCTATATGACCCTGTGGCCTGCCGTCCCTGCTCCACCCTCACACCCATCCTCTCTCTTAATTCTCCACAGCCTCGTTGGACGTCGGGTTTGCTTTCCTTTGCATCTTTACATGACCGAGGCCTTGTCCGAAGTCGCTACACTCTTTTATCCCACAAGTCGCATCTAATTCTTGTCTATTTCTGGTTCAGTCTGCTCTTTCGTCCTGGCCTATCCGGTCTTTCGATAAACGCATAGCTTTGACAGCCTTTCACCATGGCCGCATTCAGCACCCCCCGAGGTGCCCTCGGCATGCTCTTCACCATCTTCGTTCTTCTCCAGGCCGTGGTCGCCTCGCAACATCATGCTCACCACCCAGTCCACCGCTCGCCAGCGGCCATGGAAGCCCACCTCCAGGAGACGAGGGCCATTCTTGAGGAGCGCGCCAACAACATCGCCATCAGGGGAGCCGCTGACAACGCCCAGCACCCGCGTCTTGAAATCCGCGAGCTGCAGAAGAAGGCCGACCAGTGGAACCTGTATCTCCTTGCCATGGAGAGGTTCAAGGCCAAGCCGAAGAATGACCGCATGTCTTGGTACCAGATTGCTGGTCAGAACCGTCTTGGGTTACATATCGTGCCTAGTACTGACTGGTGTAGGTGTTCACGGACGTCCCTACGTTACGTGGAACAACCAAGGCGCCCTCCTCAACCAGGCTGGAAACTGCCCTCACGGCCACCCGCTCTTCGGCACGTGGCATAGGCCTTACCTTGCCGTCTTCGAGCAAGCCCTTTACATGAACGCGGCCGAAGTGGTCGCCAGCTTCCCCGCCAACCAGCAGCAAAGGTGGAGGAACGCACTCGTCGGCCTCCGCACGCCCTACTTCGACTGGGCCGCGAACCCGGCTTCCGGCCAACCCGCCGTGCCCACCTCCATTCGCGACCGGACCGTCACCGTCACCAAGCCCAGTGGATCCGTCACCATCCCGAACCCGCTCTACTCGTACAGCTTCGGCGCTACACTGCCGGCCGAGATAGGCTCTGGCCCGGTCAACAACTCCCCGGTTACCATCCGTCGTCCCAAAGGCACCCAGAACAACAATGATGAGATGAACGTCATGTTCGGACAGTCCCAAGTCACATGGCGCCAGCGTGTCTATGCGCTCTTCGCGAGTAAGGCCGACTGGGGTCGCGCCAGCACCGCCGCGTTGGGTGCCCGCACCAACCGCCGCAACGCTGACAGCTTCGAGTCCATTCACGACGAGATCCACGGAACTGCTGGTGGAAACGGTGGGCACATGGCCTTCCTCGATATCGCTGCTTTCGACCCCATTTTCTGGCTGCACCACACCAACGTCGACCGCCTTCTCGCCATGCACCAGCTCCTCACGCCCAACACCTGGGTCGCCCCGGGCCCCATCAACCGCCCCATGGCGCAATGGCGGCAGGGTGAGCAGAAAGACCAGTACTCAGCCCTGAGGCCCTTTACCAAGAACTCCAACGGCGATTACTTCTCCAGCATGGACGTCAAGGAGACTCGCACATTGGGCTACTTCTACCCTGAGACGCAGGCACGCACTGCCCAGCAGGTCATCTCTGCCATCAACAGGCTCTATGGTCAGGGTGAGCGCGCCATCACCAAGCGAAGCGATGAGGCCAGCACCATGTACCCCGGCCGTGCGTTCAAGGAGGGCGACTATGACACGGTCATGTCCGTCGTCGGTGACAAATTTGCCATGTCCGGCTCCTACTCAGTGCACTGCTACCTGGGCAACAAGCCCGCTAACGGTACCATCCCATCCGCCAACTCTACGGTTCCCACATCCCCTTACCCCGTGGACAACTCCACGGCGCCCGCCACCAACGAGACTTCGTGCTCCGGCTACGGCGCCGGCTACGTCGGTTCGCACACTTTCCTCGGCGGCTCCATGGCCGGCGACAAGTCCGCGCCCGTAATGGTCGAAGGCGCTATCCCGCTCACCGCGGCCCTCCAAGAAGCGCAAGAAAAGGGCGAACTCAAATCCCTCTGCCCCGAAGACGTTGAGCCGTACCTCAAGGACAACCTACACTACAAGGTCGTCGGCCCAGACGGCAAGGAACTCGACGCCGACTGCGTCGAGAACTTCCACGTCCAGGTCAAGAGCTGCCCGGTCACACCGGCCAAGGGCGACGAGCTCCCTAGCTACGGCGACTACAAGGAGGTCCCTGTGCCGGACCTGCCTGCTAGCAAGCCGTGGGAGTACACACCAGGCCCGAATGCGCTGCCGTCGAACGAGCCGGGTACTTCGCCGAAGTACCCTGAGGGAGAGGCGCCGTGGTCGGAGCCAGGGTACTGTGTTACCCAGCACACTATCGTGTATGTGGATGAGAGTGGATCTATGCTGTATGAGGAGAAGTACTAGATGGGAGCTGCAATTGTGGATGTGAAGAAGCAGGACGGTTGTATATTGGTATGACATATTCTTTTTCTTTTCTCTAGCAGCCCCGGAAAGCCGGGAGCGCGCGCCCTCAATGTGGAATTGCATAAGATACCATGGGTTATAACATTTTTGGGCATGTTGTTTTTATTGGCGTTTGCAGCCTCACGGCTTGTGTTTTGGAACCCGAACTGTCGCCAGCTGGACAGTGTTTTGAGTTAACTGTAATGTTACTTTCTTGTGTCGATCATGCTGCTTCTCCTTTGCTTTTGCTGTGAGGACTTGTATTTGCTTTCCGCTGTGAGAGTGACGTGTCTCAGTGCGACATGGTTCAAAGGTTCCATCTCTCTCTATCTCACCACAATGATAAGGGGAGATGCATGGTGCTACAGCAGTATGCACGCGCGTCTCCACCGCCATCGTACGAGATTTGTGATCTGCGACGAGGTGCTAATGTCCACACGAACCTAACTTCACTACATATCTTGACCCCCCCTCCTAAATAGCCCCAATGCCATCGGATAATTTTACAGCAGACCTTGTGACAAAGCCACCTGTAAAGTTGTCACGGCAAGCGTTTCAATCGCAATGATAAAAGTCGCCATGGCGACTCCATCTTCGAGACTACCTTTGACAACAGCCCAGAACACCGCAACCGCAATAAAACTGCCACCACCAAGAGCTAGGTAGATGACCAACCTAGGCCAATCAAACCCCTCTTCAAGATGGATTCCCCATCCGATGTGGTTATCCGGACTTTGGTTTGGTATGGCAGGCCCCTCGATGCGTTTGGCAAATTGTTTGAGGCACCAGTCATCAATCTCACATGCAGCCGGGTTTTTGAAAAAATGCATCAGCCACTCCTTTCCGATTGGAGGATTGGATTTCACATCCTTGGGCTCGTATTTGTAATGGGTTGCAGTAGATGGAGGCATGTCGTACTCGATATTGTCAACACCAAACCCTGGCCGAAACGTGAACTAAAAACATCAGCACCTGCTCTTCATAAGTTGGCGACAACTATACTCGGACGAACCCGATGCTCTGCACGCTCCATAAACTGAATGAGCGACGCCACCATGAAGAGGCTTTCTTATGTTCCGCTCGTATTTCCTCAAACGTTTCGAAGTCGCGTTTGAAATCGACTTTGATATCGCTTCGCTCTTTCCAGGGCCGGTTCTTTTGGATGCATACCATAAGATAATCCTCACGCTTAACTGGGATGATATGAGGCCCTTGTGTTTGCACTTGTGGCGGTGTGGTACTTCGCGAAACCTGTCCCGTCGACTGCAATGAACTTGTGCCCTGTGGATCGCTCTGCTCTGTGGATGGTGCCGCTCCAGCTGCGGACGGAGCTTGACTAGCTGTGCTTATTGATGCTTCTGGGTCGGCTTCAGATTGTTTCTGCTTCGGAGTTCCTCCAAGTGCATGATTTTTAATTGGTTCTCGTTCGGCGGCGCCTGCAGATGCGGGAGTTGGCATCGGGTGACGAGTGATCCATTGAGGCGTCGGCAAATCGAAGAGGAAGACTAGGTCCAGTACAAGATTGTTCATACGGACCCACAGCTGCTGCACTGCAAGTTTGATGGAGTCATGGAATCCTGCTGAGGGATTCCAAGTCTCCACTTTCACCTTGACGCCACGCCGCCGGAGTCTCTGCGCTATCTCAGCTACGGATCCGGATTCATGCTCAATGTAGTGATCTATGCCTTGGTGACCGCAACTCTACAATGCGTTAGTTGGTGTCATAGAGATTATAGTAGTAATATTGCGGTCGTAAATTGATGAAAGCGCTTGTCCGACGCCACTTACACAGATCCAATGCATCCGGAAAACCTTGGCTGAGTAGCCATGAGCAGCAAATGGCGGAGCAGATATTGTTGCCTCTTCGGTCGTGAAGTCCAGGGGTTTATCGATTGCTCGCTCGGACTCACGTGCTACATTCTCCAATAGGCCAGAGTTGTTTTCCACTCTGTACATGGTCAAGTGGACATTGTAGGTCGTCCAAGCCGTCTGAGCGCCAGGTTGGAGGCTGTCCATGATCTGCTTGAACACGTCTTCCATGTTCGGGTCGTTGCCATGCGGTCCCTCCAGCAGAGTCTCCGTAATTTGTGACTTGGGTTCCGATTGAATCGTAGCATCTGAAGGCAATTTTAGTTCAATCCGCATTCGATATCGAGGCCTGGTCAAATTTTTGCCTTTCATGGAGATCTCCAAAGCACGTTTGATTACCTCGAAAGCCCGCAAGGCTATTTGTTCCACGGATAATCGAGAGCCTTGTAAAGAATTATCATGTTCTTCGGAGGCATCCACGTGCGGCTTTGGACCCACTACCCTATGCTGGATGACCTTCTTCACGAAGGACATCTCCGCAAGATCCAAGGTAGAAACGCCATGCTTTGTAGGTACCATAGGATTCGCCGCGCAAAAGAGTAGTAGATGTTCGACCAAGTCCTCATTTTGCTCTCGAATTGCTGTCTGGAGAGGCGTCTCATCTTCGTCATTCGTTGCTTCGGTATTGGCACCCATGCTCCGCAATTCAGTAAGTATGCGCGGACTCCTCCAGCATAAGACAGCCTTGTGAAAAGGCGTATAGCCCCTCTGATCTTTGAGTTCCAGGATTGCTTCCTCGTCTCCCACCACTTTGAGTCGCGCCATGACTAGCTTGATCATCTCCATACTGTCTCTGCTTGAGACAGCAATGTGCAAGCATGTACCGCCGTTTGCAATGACACGAATGAGCTCGGGATGCCTATCGAGGAGGAATTCTGCGTTTCCCACTTCATTCGCAGCAACCATCCTATGCAGTAGAGTCAAGCCTTCAAAATCGCGTTCTTCGACGTTGGCGCCTTGCTCGAGAAAACGTTGCAGAATCGCCTGATCGCAAGAAGCTTTGGCGTAGGCGAAGGCTGTGCGACCTTTTCCATCTCGGTAGCCCATACGAACCCCCTTGTCAAGTAACGTTCCAACCAGGGAATTGTTCCCGGAGCGCATAGCAGCATGAAGGACACACTCACGGTCGCGGAGGATGTCTTCAATCTGGAGGTCCTGCATCAGAAGCTCGACTGTAGAAGATCTTCCTGCTTCGGCAGCTAAGATCAACGGAGTTCGGCCTTGATTGTCGCACGCCTCGCGATTAGTCTGTCTCTCTATGAACATCAACACCACTTCGTCCCAACCACCCTGAGCCGCTAGATGTAGCGGTGTAAATCCCTCTTTGTCGGCGATTGATACGCCCACCTGGTGATGTGAAAGTAGTAGTTCCACAGCATCTTTACGACCGTTGGCGGCAGCTAGGTGAAGGGCTGTCCTGCCGTTGATTGTCATTGTGTGGATACTGTCTGGGAACTTCGACAGTAGCATCCCAGCAATGGCTAGATCTTTCTTACTCATCGCAAGATGGAGTGCTCCTATGCCTTCTGGGAGCAACGCTTCCACATCGACCGCGTGTTCCAATACTTGCCTTACAATAGCAACATTTCCAGCATCGATTGCCGAGCATAGTACTGTCCATCCGTCGCTCAATTTTCTGGTGTATATGAAGCGATTCATAGCAAGAATGTACTGGAAAACCCGGACATGTCCCAAAATCAGGCATAATCTTTCTCGAGAGACCGTAGATGTTAGCCTGAGTCTCTGTATGGCCTGTTTGGCTTTTTGTTGTACCATTTTTTGATCTTCACCAAAGGAACGTGTATTGCGATAGGCAATGGTATCTTCCACCTTCTTTGTTTCAATACGCAAACGATGTTGGATGTACGATTCTTGCCAAAGGCTAAAGTTGGTATCGATTATGTATAATCTTGCCACGCTTTCAACCACTTCGTTAGCAGTCGTGTCCTGCACGTCGAGGAAATGAGATGGCCACTGCGTCATAGCGTACAGGATTTCTTCTTTGGGGTGGTCGGGGGATGGATTAAATGATCGAATGCGCCACACACAACTTTGGGTGATCGTGGTTTTTGCTTCGTCTTCGCTGAAGTGGTACCATTGGCGAAGAGTTTTTGGATCTCTCGAATGCTCTGTGAGAAATTCTTTGAGACTGGTGCTTCTCATGTGTACTTTGCCAGACTCGATTGAGATCCCGGTAAGATGTCGCACAGCGTCAATGATATCCGTCAAGTAGTATGTGGAGGGGTTGGGATAGGAGTATACGGAAGTCGAGTGCTGGCTGTTGTAATTAGCTTGGTGCGCCGCCAACAGCCAACTCAATTCGTTCAAGGTCAGACGATAATTGGCGGCGACGATCATCTGGAGGATACACCTTACAATGGCGTGATTGTCGGAACGTATCTTGCCGAATTGCGTCTCGTACATACTGGATAGCTCATTCGGGATTCCTTGGAGTAAGTGCTGTATCTGCTCTTGGCTCAAGAGTGGGCTCTGGTCTTTGAGAGCTCTCGCATCTCTCGCAGCTGCGGAGACCCACAGATAGGTTGCTCCAGCTTGATCTTTGATCTGGTTAGCTGTGAATTGAGCCAGCTCTGGTTCTAGACCAAGGGCCGAAACTGTCATATCGACGAAAAGTCCAATATCTTGGCGTACACTGGTCAACTCCGCTTCCAGACTGATGGAGAATGGTGCCTTTCCCGAAGAGAACTCGAATGTGTCTGGGCGGCTCGTGAAGACCAACTTGACAGAGTTGGATGCGTGTAAGGTCGTGCTGAGCAACGATGATACCCAGCCCGAAGCACCGCCGCGATCTTCGATCTCATTCAAAGCGTCAATGATGATGAGAGTGTCTCCCAAATCAGGATCTTGCAAGCATGCCTCCATGATCTTGACCAGCGTATCCTTGCTGTCCACAAACTCATACCCTTGCATCCTCCAGTATGGGCGTGCATGTTTGATAAGACGGCGGTTCTTGGAGATAAGTTGGTAAAGTATGGATCGAAGAATGATGGTCCCGGTGCGTTGTGAGGCAAACTTCGAGTCGCAGAAGAAGTAACAAACAGCGGAGGTTCTCCAGTGATGATAGACCAAGTACTTCATAAGATAGCTTTTGCCATATCCAGGAGGGCCACTTATCCAGAGGACAGCCCGATTCAATTCTGACCATTGAATGTATTTGGTATGCTTGAGGATCCAAGAGCAGGTCGAAGGTAATGGGTCTTTGATCGACTCCATTGTTTGAAGAGGGGTAATAGAGAACACCGTCAAGAGTATGTCGATGTACTCATCATCGGAAATATGTGTGGCTGTAGTTTCGTTAGAAATGTTCCTCGAGTGATCGAACGGTATTCACCCTGCTCCACATCCTGTATTTTCGATGCAGTGACGACGTTGTCCATGTCGAGTCTTGACATCGCTGCCTCGTTCTGTTGAGACGACTCTCACCGCATGTTTTGTCTTATTATGCTGATAGACGGTTGCAGATGGTTTGGGGAGAATCCAGGCTAGAAAAGTGTGGTTGATTTAGAGGAACGAAGGGGCAGGAAGTGCTCCAGCCCAAGCGAAGCACAGCAATGTTTAAGACAATCAAACCCGAAAACAGCCTCGAGCAGTCAGGCCACGTTGAGTGAACGAGGGCATGATTAGCGCTGCACCGTAATCAGAAATTCTGTAAGTGCACCTTTGCAAATTGCCCAGGTAGCTCCATTGGAGCGTCATTTCCCGTCCCCGCACTTTGCTCACCGGAACAACCATCAGGCTGAGGCATCGACTGATCAGACTGTAGCGGAAGCACAGTCTGATACGCTGAGGGCTGTCTGTGGTGCAAGCCACAACATTTAAGCGACACTAGAATGGAAGGCTAGACACTGCTCGAACGAAGAGAATTCCGATGAGCTGCGGCGGTCTCGCTAAAACGCAAATGAAAGATGGGATCAAGCTTTAATGAGGTCATATCCAAGCAAGATAGTCGAGAAAGAAGGGTAAACTTGTGAAATGGTTGATATTGAAGAGAGGTACCCAAAACGGTAGAGGTAGCGTCCCAAAGGTCACCCATGTAATCGGTCTGGATCGGCTCGGCCCCCACAGCAGGAGCACGTTTCCGGGGCACCGCAGCTGGCTTGTGGCCACAACCGACCACAACCTCCGTTCAAAGGTGAGCTGACCGGTGGATATTTTGTTCCATGTGTTAGTCATTGGCCCAGACATGATGGCCCGTAAGACGAGGCTGAACTAAACGCCCAAGCTATGCAAGTCAACCCAATCCCTCCCCGTCTAAAATGCAGTTCTAAAAGCCTTTCATGAGTCATACCGTACCAACAAGATCTACTTCTTCTTCCCCTTCTTCCCCCCAGCAGCACCACCCTTCGCACCCGGCACAGGTGCCGCATGGTTGAAGTCCTTGATATGTTGGAACAAGCGCGTTTTTGACGAAAACCCTGCCTGGCACACGGCGCACTTGTTTGGGTGATCCGAATCGCTCACGTCGGCGGACTTGGCGGCTCTCTTTGCGCGCTTCTTTGCGGCGGCGCCGAGTTTCTTGCCGCCTGGTGTCGATTCGGTGTCGGGTGGGTCGGCGGGAAGATGCTCGTCGTTGGGGTTAGGGTTGGGCTTGGATAGAGGGTTGTCTGGGTCGTTGAGGCGAGCCTCGATGTCGGAGCGCGAGGCGTATTCGTCGTCCTCATCATCTTCGTCGACCTCTTCTGAATCTGCTTCGATTGGTGCGGTATTGACGTCGGGTTGTGGCTTGAGTTGCGTCGAGTCCACTTCTGTCGACTGAAGGTCCTCAGTCGATGGTTCATCGTGATCCGTGCTTTCATCTTTAATTTTTACGTCTTGAACCTTATCCGTCAAGTCCTCCACTGGGTCGTCCATGTCCTCGTCCATGTCCGAAGCTTCCTCTTCCTCTTCGCCATTAGCAGAGACGGGCGTTATGATACCGCTGTTGGTAACATCCTCATCCAGATTCAACAGCGCGTTATCCTTTTGCATCTTGCGCTTCAACGCATACACCGCTTTCTGGTGCTTCTTGCTCTTCTCGTGGGCATCGTATTGCGCCTCGCTCTTGAACGTTTTATGACATGCCACACACTCAAAGTGCTCTTCTTCCGACTCCTCGTCGGACACCTCCACATCGTCGTCGGGGCCTCTTGCCGCCGCCCACGCCGGAACAGCGTCTTCCTGCGCTTTCAACTTGGCCGCGTTCGCGGCCCGCGCCTTTGCAGCTTTTGCTTTGCTCGCCGCTCGCTGTGCCTTGGCCGCTTCCTCTGGTGACTGGGTATTGGGGGTATATCGAGGATCCCGCTTCCGCACAAAGGCCAATAGGGCTCTCACTGCCTCGTTGAACTCCCGAATGCCCTCCTCGCGGTACTTTTTGTTCTCCTTCTCTATCGCGCGGCGTACGCGACGGTCGGGAGCGTCGGATGGCCGGTACACGTCCATCCACGAGAAGGTCTTGACCGTCGCAAAGCCGTTCCATATAGCATAGAAGTTCTTGACCACATCCTCGTAGTCGTCGTCCTTGTGGCCAAACGAGGGGTAGTCGGGGATGCTGGCGCCCTCGTGGTCGGCGGCATGCTGCTCCTCGCGGGCCAGCTGCTCAAACGCTTCGCGCACGAAGCCAAAGAAGCCGTTGGGCGAGTCGGTAAAGTCGACGCTGCCTCTGAACTTGCCCATCATGCGGGCAATCTCGTCGGCGGTGGTGACGCGCATGTTGTACTCGTAGTGGTCGTCGCCGCCCTTGCCCTCGGCGCCCCGCAGGATGTCGCCCTCGTGGGCATCGTACCAGGCGCGCTCCTGGGGGTCGGAGAGGACCTGGTAGGCGGTTTGGATGTCGGCGAAGAGGGCGGTGGAGCGGTCCGTGTCGCCATAGTTGCGGTCGGGGTGTAGTTCGAGGGCCTTTTTGCGGTAGGCTTTCTTGACTCTGGCCGTGTGAGTGTGGTGGTGGTGGAATGTGGAGAGTGTCAGGCGGCGTACTCGTCGTCGGTCGCCGTCCTCTCGACGCCCAGCAGCTCGTAGTAGCTCGTCTTGATGTCTGCGCTGCCGTCCTCGGCCGCACCCGCACCAGCACCAGCGCCTCCGGTCCCGGACGACTGCTGTGCGCCCATGTCGAATACTGCCGACGCTTAGGAAAGGCGATGCGCGCTACCGTGGGACGGCAAGGGGAAGGCTTTGTTGCACCCCGTGCTCGAGGGATCCAGAGGCACGTTGTGGCCAGCGGCGACTGCGGTTTGTGGGCGGGCAAGTTTGGTATGACTCTTTCATTGGCACGCGCCTGGCGTCCGTCTTCCGCCGTCGCCCTTTGCGCTTCGCGGCAGCTAGCCATACGCGCGCTGGCGATGCCATCCGTCCTCTTAGGATACATGTCGTGCAAACTACAAAAGCGCCATGCTGCTCTTTCTTTTTTCCCTCGATTCCCCCAACGGCCGGCCCCAGAGTCTCCCCCCAAACCCGCGTTGCGCCCTCGCCGCTAGCGCAGACAGACGAGCCTTCGGCATCCCGAAGCGGCGATTCCGCATGACCTCGACGCCAGAACCTCTGCAATTCGCCTCACACCACCACGCATCTGCGAACTGCCGTCCATGAACATGCCCGTCCCCAGCTCTGCGCCGGAACCCAGCACCCAAACGAACTCAGTCCTACGTCATCCTCGTCGGACCCGCCGGAACGCGCTCGGAACCGTTCCGACACCGCGCCCACCAATCGCACCGTCGTCACAGCCCACGTGCGAAAATTTGCGCTTCCTAAGGCTTCACCACGGCATAGGGGCGACCCAGCAACCATGAAGTTCGGCCAAGTCTTCAAGCAGGCCCTTCGGAACGAGGGCTTTCCGTCGGAATGGATCGACTCGGCCATCTCGTACCAGCAGCTCAAGAAATGCATCAATCGTCTGACCGACGAGCTCGCGCAGCTGGGCCTGGATCCCGCTACCTTAGACAAGCTGCTGAAGCATGTCGAGCATTTCAACGCCTCGGCGGGGAAGCCTGATGAGGAAGATCGCCCCTTTGAATATATTCTTTCCGACCATGTCGACGGGGCGTCGACGAGCAAGACGTTTCACCCGAAGCTGCTGTTCTACGTAGATGAGGCTACCGGAGCACTACATAGCGCCAAACTCGACAGCGAGACGAAGCGGAAGCTCCAGATGCTCGCTGTCGAGACCGGCATGACGGATCTGCGAGTGTCGGAAGAAGGCTATGACTCCCCGCAGTCGGACGACTTTCCGGCCATCGCCCAAGAGGCTGCCTCCATCCAGCCCAACGGGACGAGGAAACGACCCGGCTACCGTAAAGTAGAGGTCCCCCTGACATCGGACATCGAGTTCTTCACCAAATTATCTAGCGCACTATCAGGTCTAGAAGCACTGCAACAGAGGGAAGAAAAGAGAATGCATTCCGAGATTGAAGTGCTCGGAAGGCAGATTGCACACTTAACGGACCCTGATCGTCGGGCGAACAGGAAGCTACTGGCAGTGTGGCGTCAGGTTTTCCAGATCTATCTCGAAGAGGGTATTTTCTTTGGCATCACCGAGGCGGACCATACTGCGCATGATGCAACCATGGCGACGGAGAGATACCTGGACTTTTGCAACAAGATCAAAACAGCTGGCCTTATCGACAGGATTAAGAAGAAGGAGAACTTGCAGGCTTTCAATACTTTTATGCGCATCAACGATGAGATACTACAGGGGTTGCGGTTTGGAGAGATCAACCAAATGGCCATGTCCAAGATTCTCAAAAGTGAGTCGACCTCTTTCCTTCCCTCTCGATTCCATTCTTGTACTAACCACCCCCAGAATTCGACAAACGCACCGCTCTTGGCGTAAAAGCTACCGTCCCTAAACAAATCGTCTACCCCTCCTTCTCTGAGCACCTCGCCAAAACCGTCTGCGCAGAGGTCAGTACCCAAATCCTCAGCCACGTGCCCCAGATCGACGACTACAGCTGTCCCACGTGCATGGAGATTGAGTGGCGGCCCGTGAAACTGGGTTGTGGACACGTCTTTTGCATACGCTGCTTGGTCATTATGCAGACAAAGAAGCAGGATAAGTGCCCGCTTTGCAGGCAGAGCACGGTGAAGACGGCCGATGCTGGTATGTATACTCCTGAGACGAAGAGGTTGAGAGTGTGGAACGTGGAATATCAGCTAACGTCCATGTGCCGCAGACAATCTTGATACCGAACTCGCTACCTTTCTCAAACGGTGGTTCCCGGATGAGGTCAAGGCGAAGCAAAAGTACAACGAGCTCATGGCCGGGATTGACCAATACGGCGAGGACTATGGGGAGAAGTGTGCCGTCATGTAACCTCTCACCCTCTTCCTCTTCTCGATTTTTCCTTGTCCTCGCGGGTATTTGGCGGATCACTCTTCTTTTTTTTCAAACGGGCATATGTCCCTTTCTTTTCCTGGACCACGCGAGATACCCCCTGTAGTACCTAGTAGTAATTCTGTTGGTTTTTGAGTGAAGCTCTGCTTCTCACCAGCTTGTGTACCTTGACTTTTTCGCTGCTTCGACGATTTTGCTAGTCATTGTTTGACATTGGCGTTGAACACGACCAATTCATCTTTTCCATCGTCAATCAGAGCGTCCTTTTGGAGATTGTATGCAAGCCTCAGGAGGCTGTTACGCCGTATCCTTATTGGAAAGGATTATCCAATGTGGTAATCGAATCGAGCAGCTCAACAATGCACAATTTGAAGGCGTAGCTCTTAATGTATAGGACGTCGAGTGCGCCATATATGAGTGCGAACCAGGCACAGGGCTTATTGAGCCAGTGGACCATCACGAGACCATCCCCATGAAGGAATCAAGACATCTCGAGTAAGGCAGCTGTATGTATCTGGTTGATTTCGAAGATGCGCAAGTACTCCTCACACGCGACGGAGCTTCCGCGGAAACTCCTTTGTCCACTCCCCGCGGACAGTCCGTCGGAAGAGATCGTACGACACTGGACGGTTTCAAAACGTCTGCCTAGTGGTTTGCTTCAGCTTGACTAGGCTATGCAGTTGCTTTGAGTGGGCGGATGCTGCTCCGTGTCGCCATTTGCAGTTTCCGGCAAGCCAACACTTGCTCTTACGGGTGTTTACGGGCTCTGGCCAACAACTTGATAATATCTGGTTGGAGACGGTAATTCGGAGACGGTAATCCGGAAATACTGATGCGGAGACGTTGATTCGGAGACGGCAACTCGGAGATGATGGGTCCGCGCCGCCGCGCGGTGCTTGATATTCACCGTCATGGATGTATATAAACCGTGCGAAGTTCGAAGCTTTCTGCACTGTCAGCGCTTCACCGCACTACTCACAGCCTTGAGAGTTTCCTCAAATTTGCTCCATCAAGTCCACCGGTTTCAATTCACAACCATGGAAGCCGTCCTCGACTTTGAAAACTTCCGCAAAGCTCCCTTCATCGACGCCGAAGCCAAATCCGCCTTCCTCCGCCCTAACCCCAAGCTCGACCACGCTCTAGCCAACTCAGCTATAAATGGCCTCCCTCCCATCAGCGTCCTTCCAATGTCCGGTCAACACCTCTCCGTCTTGACCCAGCTCCTAGGCGCCAAGTCCGTCCTCGAAATCGGAACACTAGGCGGCTACTCGACCATCTGCTTTGCCGAGGCCGGCGCCAAAGTGACGAGCGTCGAAATCAATCCCAAACACCGCGACGTGGCACTGGAAAACGTCAAAGGTCTAGACGTAGAGATTCTGCTCGGCTCAGCGCTAGATGTGTTGCCGAAACTTGTAGAGGAGGGACGGCAATTCGACATGGTGTTTATCGACGCGGACTTCGACGATCAGTTGGAGCAGTTCAATTTAGCAGTAAATTTGACGCGCGTGGGTGGATGTGTTTTCTTGGATGATGTTGTGGCTTCGATGTTTAAGCATGGACAAGTGGAGCAGGGGAACATGCCGCTTTTAACAGAAATTGGGAAGGATGAGCGAGTCCAGGCCACCCTCATGCCTACTGTTGCTTGTAGTCCAATGCTACCGACACCGGTGTTTAACGGACACATTCTGGCCATTGTTAAGAGTCATTAGGACTGCTTGCCAAGTAGTATAGGCTTAGTAGCGTACACATAGCAGTCTCTTTACTTCTGCACTATATTTCGCATGTTTACAGGATAATTACATGGGGTGTTTTTGTTTTTTTAAAACACAGTGCAATTTTCAGTGTGCTTATACTCCACATGAATCACTAGGGTTTGCAAGGTAACCGCGCCTAGTAGTTTCTCTAGGACTTAGATAAACGGTAAGCATACTCTATGAGCTCTTCATAGGTTCTCATCTCCCACAGATTTTAAAGTAACCACAAAAGAGTGAGCCATTGTTGGAACTGAAGCGACGAGGGTTTAACTTGTTTCGCGTGGACTTGCGGATATCGTCGCGTGTGCAGTGCGCGGAAATCAAGCCTTTTGAACAGTTAACAAAGGCGTATACTACCTCGGAACTTGCGCTCCACCCATGTTGGGCTGCTTCTAATTTCTTGTATTGGTGCTCCTTGTAGGTGTGTTGCTGCACACTGGTAGGCCTCATCCCATTCACTGTTCGATTTGGTATATATAAACCAATAACCGAAAGGCATTGGACTGTATTAAACTACGCATCTCTCATGTCTCGGTGCTCGCATCCCTAAACACCTCATCTACCTCCTTCAAGCTACGCCGCGCTCTCTCAGAACAACGACCAAGGCCAATAATGGTAGAGATTCGGGCCAAGCGTGAGACCGAGAATGGAATATCCTGTGTCGCTGAAGTTTGGAAGAGTACTCATTTACCGATGACGTCCCAAGAGACTACGAGAGTTCGTCGTGGCAGCGTGCATACGACTCGAATCAAGGCTCAGAACAGTATAACATAACAGAATGTGTAGTAACAATGCTCATCATATCTACTGTTCATAACACCCCTCTGCGGACCAAAAACGATGTCCTCGGGTTCTCTACATACGCCAACATGCCTTGAGATCATGTAAGAATGCTCGCTCAAAAGATATGTAATGCATCGCGCCAACGTTCCTGTCTAAGAACTCCGCGCCACTTTGTGGTCAAATCGTCATCGTACGTACCCATGCCAAATACACCACAAAAGATCGAGGCGGCTCATGTCGGCATGGCCATAATCGGGCCCCAGCCACTCGCCGTACCTCCTCCTCCTCCAGAACCGCCCGCGGGCGGCCTTCGGCTCCCAGCGCCAGCACCACTCCCCGCGGTTCTTGAGCCCGCTCTACCCAGACTTCCGGATTTCCTCGAAGACCCGGCTGTCTTACTGCTCCCTCTCTTCGAGACGCCCGCGTATGATCCTCCCCTTCCGAAACTTCCAGACCCCTTCTTTCGATACGGCCCTTTCTTCTTAGAAGTACCAAATTTAGCACCTGCGGCACGAGACGCAGCCGGTTTGACTGTGGTAGTCTTGGGGCGCGAGTTCGGCTTCCCCGCCTCGATTTGGGTAAAGCGGCTGTTGAATTGCTCGACTCGCGGATCGGCCGGCTGATCGAAGTGATGGCTGACGTGAAGTTCATCATCCTCTTCGTCGTCATCGTCTCCCAATGAATAGTTACTCTCAACTTCCACTGCTTCTTCCACGTCTTCATCGCTCTCACAGAGGTCAATCACATTCACGTGATTGGGATCCATTAGTTCCTGATTTTCCTCATCTTCCTCATCTTCCTCTGTGACCTCTACGACTCGGCGGCTTTTAGAAAGCATATTTTTCGGAATGGGTGGATCGTCGCCGAAGATCTGCGTTGAGTGTTTGACAAGCCTCAGAAAGATCTTCCCATATTGTTGGACCATTTCGGGGTTGATCCCAGGAATGGCGAGTAACTCTGCCTCATTCCTAGGCATATCCAGGCACATTTCGCGAAGAATGGTATCGGAGAAAGGTGCGTTACGAATGCCCTTCTTCATCTTGATGTCTCGTATCATGTTCTTAGCACCTTCCATGAAATCTCTCAAGACATCCCGCTGCATGTCACTTAAATTGGATACCCGTTCGTCGATGGTGATGGGAGCTGTGGGTAGTTTTGATTTTGGTTTTGCCTGTCGCAGAGATTTGGCGATGCGAACAGGTCCGAAGCCTCTATCATCCTCAGAGTCGTCGGGTACGATGAATTCATCGTCTTTATAGCCTCTCGAGGTTTTGCCACCAGTAGGGTGAGGAGCTTCGGCGTAGTAATCATCGTCGTCTTCGTCCCCGCCATACATGAAATCCTGTATATTCCTCTTTGCGACAGGTCGTACCGGAGAGGAGACGTTGGTTGATGGGTAGTCTGACTTGCTCTTCGTCGATTTCGTTGCCTTCTTCTTCGGCTCTTTCGCTTTTGCTTTGGGCTTGCGAGGAGACACACGGACTTGCATCTTGAATTGCGTTCGGCCTCGTTCGTAGTCGCTACTTCTGACGCCAACCTGAACTTTTTGTTAGCGGATTCGATACAGACTGTGTTCACGGTATTACCTTGACGTAGTTGGTAGCGAATCCAGCGTTGTTTGACTTGCTTTCCTCGCGCAACGTTTGAGCTTCGAGTAGATGCGTAAAGACGCGCTCGACATTTTCCCTGTCTAGATCCTTGCCAAACCCGAATTCATCTAGGCCAGCACTCTTCAGCTTCGCGTTGCTCGCGCCGCGAAATGCATCGACACACTGATGTAGCGTGACGTTTGACTTCTCCACTTGCTTTACCATACGAATAGCTGCGGCAGCGTACTCGGTGAGATCTTTCTCCTCGAACGTAGCGCCTGACAAGCAGTTGTCGCACGTCTGGTTGCAATTTTCGCGCTTGAACGACTCACTGAAATAGTTGAGCACCTGTACCCTGCGACAATCGCTCTTGTTCTCACAGAATTGGATAACGTTTCGAAGCATGTCGTGCTGCCGTTGCTTCTGCTCTCTGCTCCCGTCTCCTTCTTCAACCATTTTCCTTAATGTGTGGCAGTCTGCGTATTGGTAGTACAAGTAGCAATCCGAACGCTTGCCATCACGACCCGCACGACCTGTTTCCTGGTAGTACCCTTCCAAGCTCTTCGGTATGGTGTGATGGATGACAAAGCGCACGTCAGCTTTATCAATACCCATGCCAAAGGCAATCGTGGCAACAATGACATGATACTCGTTGGCCTGCCACTTCCTCTGTACATCAGACCTCTCGGCGGACTCCATCCCGGCATGGTAATGGTAGGCCTGGATACCCGCTTGTGTGAGCTTCTCCGCAACTGACTCGCAGCTCTTTCGAGATAGACAATAGATGATGCCTGACTTCCCGGAGTGTTTCGACTTTATTAGATTAGCCATCGTCTGGACGATGTTTTTGCCCTTTGCGTGGACCTCGTAAGAGAGGTTTGGTCGATTGAAACTCTGCGAGAACATGCGGCAGCCGCGTATGCCCAAGTTCGCCATCACGTCGGTGCGGACTAGCTGAGTCGCAGTAGCAGTGAGAGCTATGATTGGAACCCCGGCGAATTGGCGAAGCACATCCCCAAGAGCTTTGTAATCGGGCCTGAAGTCGTGACCCCATTGACTCACACAGTGTGCTTCATCAATAACAATTCGTGCTAAGCGGTTCCGGCGGTGCAGTTGCACAAGGGCAGCGATCATCCGCTGGTTCTTACTCAGCATCTCTGGCGTGACGTAGAGCACTTGTATAAAAAGCTCTGGATCGCTCTCCCCCAAACCTTCCATAATGAAAGTTTTCTCCGCTGCGGTAGATTCTCCGTTGATCAAGAATGCTTGCATGTGAAATCGATCTCTACAGGCCACGACCTGGTCTTCCATCAGACTTAGGAGTGGTGACACCACGATGCTCACACCTCGGGTCTTCCCAGACTTGATGACAGAGGGAAGCTGGTAGCACAGAGACTTGCCACCTCCAGTTGGCATGAGCACAAAACAGTGCTCCCCGCCGAGCGTTGCATTGATGGCATCCAGTTGTCCTGGACGGAAGCCTCTAAGTCCGAACTTGTACAGCAACGCATCTTTAACGTCTCGTGACCATGGAAAGTTCATACCCAGATTGTTGACTTGTGGGTTTTTTTGTGAAGGTGGAGTGTTTCGTTGAGGTCGATTCGTGGAAGCTTGCTGCAGGAATTCGCGCGATGGTTGTACGCTACGGCCGCTCACTTTGTCTGCTTTCCAATCGAACGGGCCACCGGGCGGCCGATTCTCGATATTGCTGATTTGGTGGAAGGCTTCATCATCATCGTCGAAGTCGAACTCGTCTTCATCGTAGAGATCCCCATGGTGGAGCTCAATAGGCTCCGGCGGTGCTCCCATCGTATTACTGAAGTGGTGACCACCGTCGTCAAAGTCAAGCCCGAAGTCTTCGTCTGGATTGTGAAGAATTTCAGATCTTGCATCACGAGCAGCCTGCACTTGCGGTCGCGGAGCCAATGGCTGATGACGACGTGGTGTCTCCGCTACTCGGTGAAGTTCGTGTTCTGGCGCAGACGTTGTTCTGTCGGCGGTATACGAGCGGTCCTCTGTGTGGTTGCGAGGATTGAGATTTAGCCGTGGTGGTGGTGGTGGTGGTGCCACAGTGCGTTGTTCGGAGAAACGAATGCGTCGGGATGGCGTCCACACTTCTTGTACACATATTTGTGTCTGCTTGACATATTGGGTCTGCGGAACATGGCTAGAGTCGGATACGTCTAGCTGCTTGGACAGGTTCGGCACGGGAGTAGCCTGTGTCGATTCAACAACAATGCCGGTGGCGTCTTCGTTGTTATCCTCCACTGAAGGGTGCAGGTACTTGTTCATTCCTGCTGCTCCGAGAAGAAAGTAGATCTGGACCTGAGCTTCTTCGAGTAACCTGAAGCTGGCATTCAAGGCCTCGCCATCGCCGGCGTTGTATGCTCCATTGTCGAGATCTTCGTCTATCTTCTTTCTCAACTCCTGCCGGTTCGCATTGATTTCGTCATACTTCTTCTTGAGTGACATAAGCTGCTCGATAGCATCTTTTGCAGCACGCGCCCGGCCCACTCTGTTCGTGTCGGCTGAACGCGTGTCACCTGATTCTATGAGCTTTAGAAACGTAAACTTTGCGTTGGCCCAGCAAGAGACTGCAGTGTCCAAATGTTGCTTCAAGCAAAACCCTTCTGCGTCTAAGAACGCTTCTACAGACTGGCGAATGAGATCTATCTGATTTTTTGACAGATGGGACAGAGAAGGAATGGTACGTGATTGGAACAGTGTGGAAGCTGGAGTTGACTGGACCTTCGGCGACGCTAGTGCTTTCCGGGATGATTGAGGTTTGGCAGGCGGAGTTGAGGACTCGTCGATGGTTTGCGAGGCGGTAATTTGTCTCCCAGGCTTGAGAGGTGAGCGAATTGGGAGTTGGGCCTGCGACAATCCATGACTGGCGGTGCTTTGCTTCTCCATTTTCAACGAAAGCTTCCTTGATGATGTGGCGGGAGGTGAATTGTTCGGTTTACAGTAAGGCACCGCATCGATTTCGAAGTCATCGAAACCATCAAATTCTTCTTCCGAATCCATGACGGCATTACGAGCCCTTCGCTTAGAAGGAGTCCGTGAGGTGCCGGGTCGAATTGGTGCGTCCATGTTTGCATACTCTGCAACCTTCGTTGGTGAGGGACTTCGGGCCTGCTTCCCTAGCTTCCGCACCGGCGCAGAGGTTTCTGATGGGACTCGACTTAGCGATTTGCGTTTCCGGTTCCTTGGGGTTCCCTGGGCTGCAACATGAGCCATCATGTGCTCTTCATCATCGGATGGTAAGCGAAAAGCGCCATCCTCATCGTAGAAGTTCTTCTTTGCAGAAGGGTTGAACTGCAGGCCTCTGGAATTATGGACGGTAGTGGAGTATGGTGGCGGCGGACTTTCAGGGACGCTGACTATCTCTTCGTGATTCTTACTAGGACTGGGTATCGCATTCGTTCTGACAGACCGCGGCGACCTCTGCCTCAGATCCTCTTCGAACTCATCACTCTTTCTTTTCTTGCTCGAACTGGCTAGGCTGGCACTCGAAGACGGATACCCAATATCGCCTGTCAGGTCTATCGATTCAATGTCCTGTGTTTGAGCACGCCCTTTCCGCAGAGTCGATGGCGCGATCCGGCTTCCCGAACCATGTCTCGTGGAGCTTTCGCCAGCCCGATCAGTGGCCCGTTCGCTCGTGGATGCAGGCGGCGCATCGTATGTTCCAGCGCCCGCTACCATTAGCCGTGGCCTCCCTTTCGCAGGCGTTACCCGCAGCCTAGCCATATCAGACGATCCTCCTTGCTCCGGCGGCGCCCTGTGTATATCGACCGTGTATGTCGCCGCTCGGGTGGGAGGCGGTCTCGAGGTGACAATAGGTGGTGCAGGCGTAGACTCGGGTGCATGGCTCGCAGGCTCGACCACGAATGATGAGGGTAACGAGGTGGCCGCTGAGCTCGTCGGAGCGTCGGGGTCGTAAGCAACAACAGCCGTGGCGGACGGGACGAATGGCTTCTCGTGTAACAACCACTTGATTTGTTCAGAAAGGTTGTTCTTGGGAGGCATTACAGCGCGGCTGTACCCGAATGGAGGTCCGCATCGGTATTTGGCGCGTATTCAAGCATTCGACGATGGATGTGCGGTGTCGTGGTGGCGATGCGGGGGTTTCGGTCTGGGTGTTTTGCCAGTCGCGTCTTTCGGTCGCGCTTTCCATGCTGACTAAACACACGCTAACACGTGATTCTCTCGGTACCGACACCGCGGACTCCTGCCAGATGTTGGACGATGAGGCGTTTCAACGTCTGAATAGGCATCTAGCAGGAGCGGATAACGACGGCAGGGCCTACTGATTGAGTTATGTCGGCGCGAGAATTTTTGTACTTATTAATGAGTAACTCTTCTAGAATCTCACCGCACGATCAAGCGAAAACCCTCATTCAATTAATTCTTCGTTCTGAGCCGCAGGTACACCTAATCGACGTTACTTTAGATTGATCCATACATACCCGGAATACTCCCTACGCAGCTCTATACACTGATCAGATGGAGTCACAATCTGAGACGGTACAAAAGCTCGCTTCCGCGATCGCAGATCTCCATACTAGTCCACGTGGGTTGCCCTCAAATGTTGACGCATTTGATACTGTTGGTCATATCAAGTCGGATGCAAGCATTGGTATTCTGCGAAATATATGCTAAGAATTACGAACCTCAGCTCCCGACAACGTCCTCCCATCCGCCCAAGCGCTAACTCACGCCCGCTCGAAGCTTCACCACCACCTCCCCACCTCCGGTCTTGGCCTTTCAGAGACGATACGCCATCTCCGAGAAGATCTAGCCCCCGGCTTCAACGCATCCTCACGCTCGCCAAACTACTATGGCTTCGTCACCGGCGGCGTCACCCCAGTAGCTGCCCTCGCGGACAATCTAGTCACCGCCTACGATCAGAACACAGCGGTGCACTTACCCAACGAATCCGTTGCCACCAATGTCGAAGATGCTGCGCTATCGCTTCTCTGTGAGCTGTTGAAACTCGAGCCAGAGCAATGGCCGCATCGGATATTTACCACTGGAGCGACGGCGAGTAACATCCTTGGTCTTGCCGTCGGTCGAGAGTACATACTCGCTGAAGCGTCTGCGCATCGGAGTGATGCGGAGAACAGCGTGGGCGAGCTGGGGATCGTAGAGGCTATGCATCGCTCAGGCATCGACAAGATACAAATCTTATCCACGGTGCCTCATTCGTCTCTCTCAAAAGCCGCTGGTATCCTCGGCATGGGACGCGCATCCCTCAAACATGTTGGACGAGAAGACGCGCCACACAAATTCGACATGGAGCAGCTGAAGAAACTGCTCGAGCCACCAGGTACCGCGTCTATCGTCGCCATCTCTGCGTCGGAAGTCAACACGGGATTGTTCGCCACAGCTGGACAGGAAGAGATGCAAGAAATCCGCAAGCTTTGTGACATGTACGGCGCTTGGATCCATGTCGACGGCGCTTTCGGTATCCTGGGCCGCGTTCTCACCTCACCCGCACACAGCTCTATCATCACCGCTTGTGCCGGCCTCGAACTCGCCGACTCCATTACCGGCGATGGTCACAAGTTGCTCAACGTGCCATACGATTGCGGCTTCTTCTTATCCCGCCACCGCGAACTAGCATCGCGCGTCTTCCTGAACCCGAATGCCGCCTATCTCAGCTCTGGTCCTGCCACTGATAGCATCATGTCGCCTCTAAACTTCGGGCTCGAAAACTCGCGACGCTTCCGCGCACTCCCAGTGTATGCAAGCTTGACCGCTTACGGCAGTGACGGGTACCGTGAGATGCTAGAAAGGCAGATTGCGCTCTCGCGAGGGATAGCAGAATTTATCCTGGACCATGAAGCCTACGAGTTGCTACCACCAACTGACGGATCGAAAGACGAGATATTAGATGGCATCTTCATAATTGTCCTCTTCCGCGCTAAGGATGAGGAGTTGAACATCAATCTTGTTGCGAACATCAAGGCTACCAGGAAGTTCTATGTGTCGGGAACGTCGTGGGGTGGTAAACCAGGATGTAGGTTCGCTGTCTCGAACTGGCAGGTCAATGTAGAGAGAGATCTACCGATGATAAAGGAAGTCCTAAAAGACATCGCAGAGAGTAGATCTTCGAAGTAGACACTGCACTCATTGTACACCGTCCTGCGGTGAGAGGAAAGCTACTTTCGCTAAAATGTGCATTGTGATACTACTCACAGCAAAAGTACGCCGAAGTTCCCATTTCCTTAAAACCACACGAGAACAAACTAAACCTATCATCGAAATGCTCAAATTAAAAATCCTCCAACTTATACACCTCATATGCCGGCTCCTCATATGGATGCACACTATCAGAGTCAGCATCTCACCTTCCATTACTTCCAAACACACACACACACACTCTCTCTCTCTCTCTTCCAATAGCACTTACCGCTTCAACGCCTCCACAGCTTTGGAAGCAATATCCCTCCCCACACAAACCGTCTCTACCTTCATCTCTTCCACACGCTCCAACTCGCCCGCTTTTCCAATCTACCACCGCATACATCAGCAAATACTATGATCAGATTACGATGTAAGCGGACATCGACATACATGCGGATTCGCCTTATCACCCGGTCGAAACTGACCTGTCCCCTTGGTGATGAAGGCACACTCTGTGTAGCCTGGATAATTGCCTGCACCGGCGGCGAAAATGGCGGTTTTGCAGGCGTTCAGGGCGGCACTGGGGACGTAGAAAATTAGCTTGAAGCGCTGCGGCACGGACATGGCGAGGTCGATGCAGATATTAGTCGGCGGGTGTGATGATAGTTCCACTCTGTGGTGAGGTTGATCAGGCCGAGCTTTTTGTTTGAGAGAAGATGTCGTGTAAGGTGACTCGGCTAGACTTGCCCAATCCGAAAAGAGTCGGTTGTGGTACGGATGGGTACAAACATCGTCACGGGATCTCTGTAGTTAATTATAGGGGGTGCTGACCAATGCACTGGTACAAGAAAGTCTCGAAACTCATACTCTCTGCGGCATTGATACCTGGGCTCCCACATCATCCTAATCTCACTTCTTCCAAAAGTCGCTCTTAATGCCTCCCTCAAGTATGAGATTCTTCTCCGGCGGCTCCGCATCCAACAAAAGCTTCATCTCGGGATCTCCCTTCTGCATAGCCCTCTGATACCCCTCCCTCTTCCCTACATCTCCCAAGTATCTCACAATATTCGGGTACTTCTCATACCCCACCTTGGGCCCATAGTAGCGCTGCGTGGTAAGCGAGTATACCACCAACACATCCGCGGCAGTGAAGTCTTCGCCCGCAAGCCACTTATTATCCTTCAGTCGCTCATCGATATGCTTGAGCGCTCCTTGAAGTCGTGCGCCGGACCACTGCTTCGCTTTGGCATCCTCTGGGAGCGACGCCAATTCGATAAACATATTGGCGGACATGGCGGGTTGCAGGCCGGCGTTGGCGTAGTGGAACCAATAAATGTAATCGACGTATCCCTCTTCGAAAAACTTTTTGTGGAGTTTAGGACCATTGTCGTTTCCGGCGTATTTGGCCATGATGTAGTCGCAGATTGCGCCGGATTCGGAGAGCGTAATGCCGGCATCTGGATCATCTAGGAAGGGTGCCTTTGCCGTTGCGTTGCCCGGAACTGACCTTAGCGACTCTGGGCCAAGGATGGGGTCGCGCACGTGGGTGACAAGTTTATATTCGATGCCGAGTTCTTCCAAAAGGAAGACTATCCGCTCACTTTGGGAGATGCCGAGGTGGTGGAGTGTGAGGACCATGCTGGCGGTTTGGAAGAGATGATTGTTTGTCAGGTGTGTGGTGGTGAGGGGAAGCTGAGCCGTGTTCTTGCACCTCGAGGTTTATAGCATGGAACTCTTGAAGACGAAGGTAGAAATTCGAATTCGCGATGCGCGATGGTATCCGTATGCGATTGGTAAGCTATTGTGGTTGACGTCAGTTCGGGCACCTTAGTACGACGTTAGTACTGGTACGTAGCCTTAAGCAGCCTCGCGCCGCGCCTTATTGTTAGAACACAAGTCGACTTGACGCTGATGCGCATGACTTTAGTTTTGCGAGCATGCAACGACATTGTCGACCAATGTCAGCTCATGTTTGGCGAGCAAGGGAAACCTATCTCAATAGCCTATCTCAATAGCAGGATAATTCCAGAACATCAGTCTCTACAGAATAAGTTCGAGATTGGCCTACCTACCTAAAATATTTTGTATGGCAATTCACCTATCTGCACCCCTGAGATTAGTGTCATCGTTCATCGTCGGGCGCCAGAAGGGCTCGATGTTGGTCATTTTGTGGTCGTATATTCGCCGCAGCTGCGGCATGTAGAGTATTTTGAACAGTACTTCTCGATCTTAGGCTGAAAGAGAGGCTGGTTGAATACTGGATACGAGCATCCAGCTTCAGGTGCAGATAATCCGTTTCCCTGCCGCCTTGACTTACTTGGCCTGGTGCCGTTGGTCGATAGAGGCCCGCGTCATATTCAATGCACCCCATAAGCCATATTGAGGAATGTCCCGACTTGTAGAAGATTGTGTGGCAAGTTCTATGATTGTAATTGGTTTTACAAGAAGAATCATGCTGTAATGACAAAAAGAGAGCATCGAAGTCGTTGCGCACATCGAAGAGTACTTGGCAATCCGGCGATTCAAGGACTGACTCCAGCATCGTAGGTGCTGCGCCAAACGGACCGCTGCGCTTGGCGTAATTGGTTAAAGACTAGCTGTAGCTGCTGCAGTGGTGAATGCAGAGAGTTACAGTGTGTACAAACCGACCAAGTACACAATAGAGTTCCTATGATCATACAGTGTGAGTATAAAGACGGCCCCGTTGTGACTGAGACTGGCGCCTTCAAGACCGACGTGAAGAGCTGGTGGAGTGCACGAGGAAATATTGAGATTTGCAAGCATTTGACCGATCTGGGCAACAGCGGAGACGAGAGTGGTCGTGGTTGTCACGCGGCGTACTGCTGAACGTAAGAGTCTACAAGGAATGATGTAACTTTAATAGCGTTGCAGGAGATGGTGTTTGCACTCTCATGAGCTCTGGACTGACAATCATTCGGTATATCGATAAGAAGTATCAATCTGAAGCCCTTCGCAGAAGCGAAGATGGCCCAACAGTGTCTAGAGAGAGCATAAAGCGTAGGTGTGTCCGAAGTATGACTAGACGCATTGCTCGTCTTCAGGGTACGCCAAGTGTCTCCGGAGCCATCGGGATATGCTTTCAAGAGCACGTCATACGTTGAAACTCCCCAAGATGGGCGTTACCGACTTCGCACCCAAATTGAGACCGATCCCAGTCAAATGCGCCATCCCGTGAGTGGGTCGTGGCATGGACCTGTGCGTTCTGGTAGATACCGAACAGATCGAATTCATCGTGATCATTGGATGCCGAGCTATGTCATAGTGATTGAGCAGCTGCTGTGTAATACAAAGGTTTCTGGATACGTCGAGAGCCGCTACTAAGTGGGCGCTGTCAACTTGTCGCTATTCGTTGGCACATTTGTCGGTTGGGGCCAGTCATCCGAAGATTCTGACTTTCGGCAGACCTACTGGAGACCAACTTGTATGCACGATCAGGCGATTCTTCTTTTGGCATGCTTCTGGTTGGGTGCCGGACAGAGGCCGGAGGTGCGGGGTGGGGAGGGAGACGCGCACGTGTTTATCGTGTTTAGCGCGTCGGTGGTCCGAGTGCCCATGTTTACCAACATCGCTAGTCGCACCAATATCGGGAGCATACAGAACGACAAACAACACCCGCCCTCTCCACTAACGCCAAAGCAGCAGCAGCAGCAGACATGTCGTCGGTATCGCCCCGTAAATCGACGCGCGCGGCCGCGACGCGCCGCAAAGCCCCCGTCATCGACGATTCCGAAGAGGAGGAGAACCAGGCGCCGCAAATCAAGCAAGAAGACGAGGACGATTTTGCACCAGCAGCAGCACCGCCTAAAAGGGCGGCGCGGGGCCGACCAAGAAAAACGACAGAAGATCCCTCCACACCGAAACCTACAGCGACGAGGCGGCGGACGCGTGTAACGGAGTCTATCGAACCGACCCAGCTGTTTACACCCGCCCCAGAGGGCTCGGAACCTCTGTCGCCCACAAAGAAGTCGCCCAAAAAGCGCACGAGCGGAAAGTCTAGTCGTGCTTCTCGTGTTTCGGTGACTGCAGGACCGATAGACGAGGAATCACAACTACTCACTCCCGCACCCTCACAATCGCCCGAGCCGGAGCCCACGCCCACGAACGTCCCAGGCACACCCCTTGCGGACATTACCGAGAGCGCAATCAACGAGCAAACACTCGCGCAAGAATCTGAGCCGACTTCACAGCCACAAGCCGTTGAGAAAGTTAACGTGCACGCCACGACAATGGAAAAGCCAATGGACATCGTGGTGAGGAAGCGGGCTGCTGGCATCGATCTTTCGGCAGAGCACGCGCCGCCAAAGCAGCGCACAGTCATCACTTGGCTCGTTTTGAATAACTTCAAGAGTTATGCGGGGCGGCAAGAAGTGGGCCCGTTTCATTCGTCCTTCTCCTCGGTCGTGGGTCCGAACGGCTCTGGCAAATCGAACGTTATCGACTCGCTCTTGTTTGTCTTTGGGTTCCGCGCGAGTAAGATGCGACAAGGCAAGATATCAGCTCTCATCCACAATTCAGCGGCATTCCCGGACCTGGACCATTGCGAGGTCGAGGTGCACTTCCAAGAAGTCAAGGATCTCCCAGGTGGAGGTGCTGAGGTGATTCCGGACTCGCGGCTGGTCATTTCGCGAAGAGCTTTCAAGAACAACTCTAGCAAGTACTACATCAACAACAAGGAGTCAACCTTTACCGTAGTCACAACACTTCTCAAAGACCGAGGCGTGGATCTGGACCATAAGCGATTCCTGATTTTACAGGGGGAGGTTGAATCTATCGCACAGATGAAGCCCAAAGCCGCAAATGAACATGACGATGGTCTTCTGGAGTACCTAGAGGATATCATTGGTACTTCGAAGTACAAGACACCAATCGAAGAATCTGCCGCCGAGACAGAAACGCTGAACGAGGTGTGCATGGAGAAGAACAACCGAGTTCAACACGTCGAGAAAGAGAAGAGCGGGCTCGAAGACAAGAAGAACAAGGCCCTGGCTTACATTCGCGATGAGAATGAGCTCGCGACGAAGCAAGCTACTCTGTATCAGATTTTCATTTCCGACTTCGATGACCACATCCAGGTTACCCAGGAAACGGTCGCCCAGATGCAGGCTCAGCTAGACGAGGAGCTGCAGAAACACCAAGGCAACGAAGAAGGGATCAAGCAGCTTGACAAGCAATACAAAAAAGGCGCAAAAGACTTGGAGAAGCTCGAGAAGCAGGCGCAAGAGCTTCAGAAGGATGTGGCGAAGATCGATAAAGAGACTGTCAAGTTCGAAGAGAAGAAGAAGTTTCTGGCCGGGAAGCAGAAGAAACTTGAAAAGACTAAGGAGACTAGCAAATATGGCATCTCCGAGTCGGACACGCTCGCAAAACAGTACGCAGCTGACGTCGAGCGCTATACAGAGGAGGTCGAAGAACTTGAGAGGAGCATGAAGGTCGAAGAGAAGGAGCTCGAAACCGTCCGTGCCAGCTTGGCAGGGAAGACTCAGGGGCTTTCAGATCAGATTGCGGCCAAGCAGAAATCTCTCGAGCCCTGGAGTGCCAAAATCAACGACAAACAGTCTGCCATCGCTGTGGCACAAAGTGAGCTCGACATCCTTCGCGAGAGGGAGAACGCTGGTGCCAAGGGCATCGCGGAAGTCGAGACCAAAATCGCTGCATACGAAGAATCGAAGCAGAACAAAGTCGTCGAGCTTGAAGAGACAAAGGCCGAGCAGAAACGAGTAGTAAAAGAAGCGCAGAAGGTCCAATCGCAGCTCGAGCAAGTCGTACAGAAGGAGCCTGCCTTGCGAACGAAGCTTTCGGGTGCTAGACAGAAGGCCGATGAAGCCCGCGCAAGTCTTTCAGCGACTCAGACTCAAGGCAATGTTCTTACAGGTTTGATGCGCCTGAAGGAATCCGGCCGTATCAGTGGTTTCCATGGACGACTTGGAAACCTTGGTGCAATCGATCAGAAGTACGACGTTGCCATTTCCACCGCCTGCCCTCAATTGGACAATCTGGTTGTTGACTCCGTTGAGGTTGGTCAGCAATGCATTGACTACCTACGAAAGAACAACCTCGGTCGAGCCAACTTTATCCTCTTGGATCGTCTCCAGCAGCGAGACCTAAGCGAGATCGATACTCCAGAGAACGTCCCACGCCTGTTCGACCTCGTCAAACCGAAGCACGACAAGTTCAGACCAGCCTTCTTCAGCGTTTTACAGCACACCCTAGTCGCCAATGATCTTCAGCACGCTAACCGAATTGCGTACGGCGCGAAGCGATGGCGAGTTGTGACGCTGGATGGCCAGCTAATCGACAAATCAGGCACCATGAGCGGTGGTGGCACCCGAGTCGCCAAGGGTGGCATGTCCTCCAAACTTGCGTCGGACGTTACCAAAGACCAGGTCGGAAATCTTGAGCACGACCGAGATGCGCTTGAGCAGACCTTCGCTGAGCTCCAACAAAAGCAACGGGAGCTGGAAACTGTTCTCCGTGATCTGAACGACCAAATACCCCAACTCGAGACAAAGGCTCAGAAGATTGGACTTGAGCTGGACAGTTTTGACCGCAACATTGCCGACTCCCAGCGCCGGATCAAGGAGCTCGGTACTGAGCAAGCATCGACCAAGACTGACAAGGGCCGCATCTCTGCGCTGGAGAAGAGCATCGCCTCTCTGGAGAAGGAGGCCTCCAAGCTTCACGCTGAAACTGCGGGCGTAGAAGCCGAGATCAAAGCTCTACAGGACAAGATCATGGAGATTGGCGGTGTCAAATTGCGGAGCCAGAAAGCCAAAGTGGATGGTTTGAAGCAGCAAATCGACACCTTGACTGATACTTCTTCAAACGCAGAAGTTTCTCGGTCGAAAGAGGAGAAGCAGCGGGCGAAGCATGAGAAGTCTCACGCTGACGCCGCCAAGGAGCTCGAGAAGCTAGTTAACGACGCAGAGAAGGTTGAGGCGGACATGGAAGCGCAAAAACGTGACGCTGCTGGTATCAGACAACAGGCGGAAGAAGCTCAGGAGGCCTTGGATGAGCGCATGGAAGAACTTCAGGCCGTTAAGAAGGAACTCAACGAAAAGACGTCTGAATTGAACGAGACTCGGGCTGTTGAAATCGAAATGCGCAACAAGCTCGAGGAGGGTCAGAAGGTCCTTGCAGAGCACGTTAAGAAACAACGCTACTTCCAGGATAAGCTGTCCAAGCTTTCTTACCAAACCACCAGCGATCTCGGCGAAGAGCAAGAATCCGAAGGCCTGCCTACGTACACCAAGGATGAATTGGAAGACATGGACAAGGGCGTCCTAAAGAACGAGATTGATCAGTTGGAAAAGAAGAACGAGAACGTCAACATTGACCTATCCGTGCTCGCTGAATACCGCAAACGCGTCGAAGAGCATGCTGCCCGGAGTCTCGACCTTGCTGAAGCCGTCACTGCCCGTGACGCGGCCAAACAAAAGTGCGACGAACTGCGTCGTTTGCGCCTCGAGGGCTTCATGACTGGCTTCAGCATCATCACTGCTCATCTCAAGAACATGTACCAGATGATTACCATGGGAGGGAATGCTGAGCTCGAGCTCGTCGACAGTCTGGACCCTTTCTCCGAAGGAATCCTGTTCAGCGTGATGCCGCCCAAGAAGAGCTGGAAGAACATCTCAAACTTGTCAGGTGGTGAGAAGACGTTGTCCAGTTTGGCATTGGTATTTGCGCTGCATCACTACAAGCCGACACCGCTGTATGTTATGGACGAGATTGATGCGGCGCTGGACTTCAGAAATGTGAGTCAATGGCAAATCCTTTAGATGCCAAGTTCAGAGCTAACGCGGATTGAAGGTATCCATCGTTGCAAGCTACATCCAACAACGCACAAAGAATGCACAATTCATCGTTATCTCGCTGCGGAATAACATGTTCGAACTCGCGGCGCGGTTGGTTGGTGTATACAAGGTCAATCACATGGTAAGCGTGCCTCAATTGCTTCATATTCACGATGACATCGTCTTAACGCATTTGCAGACCAAGAGCGTGACGATTGAAAACAAGGATTACATTATGGGACGGGCTTAGATGTGTACGTATTTGTTGTTTAGGTGGTTGGTAAGGCGTTTTTGGTTGGATCGGTGCATCACCGCAATTTGGGAGGAACGGATAGGACGATTTGGCTGGTCTGACTGCATGGTTGGGTGATTAGGGAGGGCCCTTCTGGGATACCGATGATGAGATACCTAATGATGCGCAATGATTTCAGTGCTCGTGGATCGTTGCGAGTCCCTGGCTTCTGATGTCGTCAGCAGAGGCGCTAATCAACTTCGACTCAAACTAAATCAGGATGCTAGGACACAGCCATGGTTTAGGCGGCCAGCACAATTTGCCATTGGACTCATCGATTAGCATAGTCGGCCGCGAGCCACGCAATTCCTTGGGAATGTCGGAGCTTGATTGCGCCGTCGGCCATGGTCTGAATTCGCCGAGCGCCCGTCTCCTCTACAATATCTGCCCGACTTCTATATTGCTCCGCCCCTCCCGCAGATATAGACCCCAGTAACCTTCGCTCCCACGGCAGCCGGGACGAAGGCTTCGGAAGCCTTGGCGGCCCGGCACCTGTAATCTAGCCCATGAATGCTGAAGAAACGAAGTACAGTACACTCACCCTCCCTGTCCGGGTCGTTAGCGTTTTTAGCGCTCAAGCATTATTTCTCTTGTAAAAGACCTCCTTCGTGGTCGTGCGGTGGCTTTACACTAATGACCCGGTCGGGGGGGGGAGTGTATTCTTACCACAGTAGCACAGGTTTTTCCTAAACGGCTCAGCGGAGTCGACCCCTGGTCCTTGTATTCGGCAGGGATTGTCACTTGGAGACTTGGAACCGGATAATGCGAGAGACCGGATTGGCCTCGGCCGTGGCAGAGAAGCCTCGGCCGAGCTCGTTTGGAGACTCCAAGTGCTCTGACCGCATGATTCTGAAGGACGGAAAGGCCCATTGGGCGGCTCGTTTGTGGAGAAATAACTGTACTAACGAGCTAGCGCTCATTTCCCCGTCGCGCTTGGACATATATATGAAGAGACCGGTATCCACACTGAGTGTTATCAACGTTCTACTATTTGCAACAGTGTTCATTGCCACCACCACCTCCCACCTACAAATACAACCCTTTTCTTCACGGCGAGCTAGTAACCATGGTAGGCCCCCTCCTCGCTACGATATGGGTCGCCCTCGCCTTCGTGCTATATAAAACCATCGCATACGTCCTCGAAGAACTACGTCATGCACGGAATGCGAAGCGTCTTGGCTGCCAACAGCCACTTCCGTTTCGCACGGAACGTTGGGACGTTCTAGGGATTTTGAGTGTCACCACGGCAGTGAAAGCGTTTAAGGCGCAGGCATTGCCGCAACTTCACAAGCAGTTCGTTGAAGCTGCGGAGGAGAGAGAAGGGTGGAATGTTCGGACGTTTCGCAATGTAAGTGCTTTTTTACTTTGCTGGTGAGTGGCGTGGGTTACTGTTCAGGTGATGAGATGGTAAATGGTATGGTATTGAGTGAATTGGGATCGATGGGCTTTGAAAAGTCTCGGGACAGCGGCCAGCGGCATCGTTAGAAAAGAGAAGAGAAGAACGAATGAGGCACTGTGAGAATACTTCTGATCACTACGACAGATGATATTTGGTAATCCGATGACATTCACCATCGAGCCCGAGAACATCCAGGCGATTCTAGCGAAGCAGTTTAAAGAATTCGGACTCGGAGAGACGCGGAATGCAAACTTTAATCCACTGCTAGGCCACGGCATCGTGAGTAGTCCAAAACAACTCAAATGGGGTTCTCTCGATACTAAGATCAATATAGTTCGCCTCTGATGGCGCGCAGTGGGAAAAGAGCAGAGCCTTGCTCCGTCCACAGTTCGCCCGAGCCCAAGTCAGCGACCTCGACCTGGAGGAAGCTCATATCAAAAATCTCATGGGCCACCTATCCGCGGATACATCTGGCTGGACACCTGTAACTGATGTAATGCCCCTGTTTTTCCGTCTGACCCTCGACACAGCCACCGAGTTCCTATTCGGCGAGTCGGTGGATTCACAGCTATCCCTTCTCCCCGGCTACGTATCCAAACGTAAACCCATGGCCGTCAGCGAAAAAGAATATGCCCTTTCGTTCGACAGGGCGCAGACTTTGATCTCAGCATCTGTCGCCTATGGTGATCTGTATTGGTTGGGGCACAACAAGGAGTTGAAGGAAAGCTGTAAACGTTGCCACGCCTTCATCGATCACTACGTGCAGCTCGCACTCAACAAGGACAAGTCCTCCGCGACCGAAATGACATCTGACGGAAAGAAAAAATACGTCTTCCTCGATGCCCTCGTCGAATCGACACGCGACCCCATCGAGCTCCGCTCCCAAATGATAAATATTCTGCTAGCAGGCCGCGACACCACCGCCTCCCTCCTTTCCTTCATCTTCATGGTCTTCACAGAACACCCACACACCTACAAGAAGCTGCGCAACATCATTCTAGAGGACTTTGGTACTTTCACCAACCCCCGGGAAATCACCTTCGAGAATTTGAAAGCTTGCAGCTATCTGCAATGGGTCATGAGCGAGACTCTGCGTCTCTACCCCGTCGTGCCGCTCGATGGCCGCCGCGCCCTCAAGGATACCACGCTCCCAACGGGTGGCGGCCCAAATGGCACGTCGCCCATATACATTCGCAAAGGTTCGCAAGTCGATTACAGCATATACGCCATGCATCGGCTCAAGGATATATGGGGGGCCGATGCAGATGAGTTCCGACCTGAGAGGTTCGACGGGAGGAGGAGCGGATGGGAGTATTTGCCGTTCAATGGAGGGCCGCGCATTTGCATTGGGCAGCAGTTTGCGCTTACGGAGGCTGGATATGTGCTTGTGAGACTGCTCCAGCGATTTGAAGCTGTTGAGGGCGTAGGGAACAGCTGGGAAAGTGTGGAGAAGGGGGGTTTTGGGTATGACCGGCTTGGGCTTACGTTGACTATGTGTCCGGCGGATGGGGTGAAGATTAGACTAAAGGAGGCGCGGGAATAGGATCTGGATGGATGACGTTTTGGGCTAGAATCATGGGAATGAAAGGAGACCTTGGGTTGTGGACGACATTAACGAAGCGTATCAGTGGTCTATCTTATGATCGCGACCTGCTTCGGACCCTGCACTTGCGAGAAGCGGGGGAAAGACGAGAGAACCTAAGAGAACACCAGGGATACAAGATGTGTTGTGACTGCGAAGAAGCGACGTCGATCAAGACCAGTGGTGCTGAGGCCCATTGACGTTTCCATGCGTGTCCGATTGACCAATCACCGATACTAAGACACGCAACTTTTTGTCTCTGAACGTCGCGTTTCAAGCCATCTCTACAATAAATTCCAGTACAACGCATGAGTAACACAATGTGTTCGTAGCACATTCTAGCAGGACGCTCTATGCCTCAATATCACAACCGATTCCAACCCACCCCTCGCACTATGTAAACACAATGCAATGCTGTATGCCTTAACTATAAAAACCTTCAGCAAACTTATCACGACAAAAGCCTCACATCGAGCACCGTCTCCACTCTCCATCCTTTATCCCACGCTATCGCCGATATTGAGACCCTTTGCAACAAACTTGAGAAGCCCCACTTCAGCAAACTTCAGTCGCATATAACGCGAGCCCCTTGCCTGGTAGCAGTATGTACCGAACGCCAAAACCCTCAAGGCATCCGAAACCACCACGCGAACTGCGGCCAGAACGCCCGTCATCAACGCGACAGTCAGTGAAGATGCAAGAACGTAAGAATACATTTCTTGGCGATAATTCCGGCGAAAGGAGTTGTTGGGGTGCTAACCGTGATCTTGAAGGTCCCCTCGGTAGCAATGGAGAGCATCTAACGCGTGCTGCATCGGCGCCACCTACTGGCAATGATCCATCGACAAACTCGGCACAAGTTCCGGCTCGAGAGGATTCTGAAAGTACAAATGAAGATGAAATCGAAGCGCCACTAGAAGAATTCATTCGATCTGGAGAAGCTCTTGATCGAGACGGGAGTGAACATATGGCCATCGATGAAGACGAGTCATCCGAATCAGCTCCACCACCACCCGCGATTCTGGAAGGAAAGGGGAAGGGAAAGGCAACCTCGAAAGAGCCCACTCCGACTCAAGAAGCCATGATTATCGACGAAACTGAGTCCAGGGCTGCCACGGAAGTTGGAGATGCAGGACCATCTTCTCCTCCGATGGTGAAGAATACGACAAGAACAGCCCAGGACACATTCCCCAAGACGAACACGGCACCAGCTAAGAAGCGACACACAAAGCCAGTCGTAGAGACCTTGGCAGGAACCCGTCCTAAGCGGGCAGGAGCGGGAGAGCGTTTTAAGAAGACGGGTACTGCGGGTGCGGATGGTCCACCAGCCGATGCTCCGGCCACTCATGAAAAGTCTGGACGACAGCCGCGGCAGGGGTTGACCGAAGCTGGAAAGGAAGATGCACGGAAACTGAAGAACAAAAATGGAAAGAAATATGGAGATGAACGTACACGCAATGAATCCAAAACGCCCAAGGGACCCAAGGCAACGGGACCCACACCCACCGCTGCTAGGCGCACGTCTATCACTATAGATGACATGACGGCTAGTATCATCGCAGCAGTGGATGGTGCGGTTGGTGTCGCGCAGCTATTCAGTGGCTTTCTTGAGATCCATGCAGATGCGTTTGGACGAGCGGAGGCTGAGCAGGCGCAGGGAAATATTGATGAGTGTTTGCAAGGGCTGAAGCGGGACGCGCCGGATGTGGATGACTGTGGCTCTGGAAAGAAGACGAAGAAGACGAAGTAGGGGGCGGCGAACTCTATGGTACTTGGTTTTCAAATAAGGGAACGAGTTGTGTTTCGTGGCGTTATTTCGTGGGTACGGAAGTCGATGTATACCTACAGTGGTAAATGAATAATGTCGATATTGCGCGGTATCGCGATGACCTTTTGTGATTGTGATTTCGGAAATTGATTTCTGGATGTCTCACGTGCGATAGATCAATGCTTCTCTCCAAGTCTTATTGTATACTGTGAGTAAGGATAAAGCGTTGGAAGGGGAGGCATGTTTTGATAAGACGATTACGACTACCTTGAGAGGGTTCGTTGGCTCCGAACTGACTTCGCAATCCCGATGAGCATCGACGAGAAGTAGGTTGTCCTGCACAGCTGTTGTATCCATACCTGTTCGAAATCTTGTAATTTTGGTGCGGGTTATTAAACAGATCATGTACCGCAGAGGAAGCGAGGGGTAGACCAATCGGTATGCTAACGTCAGTCTTTCACCCACTTCCATTCCCCACACTCAAAGTTCGCATAGCATCTGAACTCGTTGCTCAGGCCTTTCGCATGCTTTACTTCGTACGTCGTCGTTTTCGTGCCGACTTTGGAGTATAGCTTCGAGATGAGTGTCTCCATGCGTTCACCGGTGCACACGATCAAGCGAAGAGCATCTGCTGCATCTGACGGCGTCCAAGACTTTGCAAGCCAGCGTACCGTTAACGCCGCTATATCCTGTTAGCTGCATTAGAGATAGCACAGATAATTGACAATTCACCTTTCGTTTGACAGTCATCGCTCAAGAACGGCGGATCGCAAATAATGCGGTCGAACGATCCTTTCAGTTCACTAGGAAGCTTGATTGGTTGCTGAAAGTCGTACTGAACAAACTCCTTGAAGACAGCGAATCGTTCGTCATACTCAAGGAGAGTGAGGTGTGGTTTGCATGTGTACTCTCCGCAATTCTGCTTGTAGCTTTAGTGTTTGCTGCGGGCTAAATTGGTAATGGTGCGCATACGAGCAGGTTCTTGAGTTGGATGAAGGCACTAGGAGCCGATACGACTACTATTCGCGTCTCATCTGTAGCGCCATCGAGGAGTTGACGGGCAAGTAATGTGGCGGTTTCGTCGCTGTACTGCGCCGCTGTCAACATGAGTCTGTCGCGTCTTTAAGGAAAGCCTCATACCCAGAATTGACTCGCATTCCAATCTTCAGCGAAAGCCTCCATGCTCAGTTTCCCCTCGAAATCATCTTCGGCTTTCGTCTTCAGATCTTCGAACCGCTTCTGCCGTGCATCTCTCTCGCTGTAAAACTCCTTCAAGGCGTCGAGCGCGCCGCCAGAGAGCTGTCTTCAACTGTGAGCCGACGCTCGTACAATCCGGGAATATCTCCACTCACGGCATCTCATCATCATCATCGTCAATTGGTGCCATGTCGACTTTCTGCAGTGTGGTGGAGAGCCAAAAAAGTGTTAGCCTGCTCCCGAACACATGACTTTCTTGACGCCCCGCCGGCGCTAAGATTAAGCGACGCTCTTAACTCCGAACCTCGGGCTGTTACTTACCAGCGAAGTAACAGGCCCCAGCGATGGCGATATCGCGCCCCGCTCACGTCCACGTTCCACAGACTCTACTCCACAATGCCGGAATCACTGGTGCCTCTCCCTACGATCGAGAAGCTGAGTAGCCGGGTGATACGTGTTCTGGGTGGTAATCCGGGCAAGGTACGCTCCATTCGTTCATTGTTTGCGATGCGCTCGTCTGACAAGCTTCCAGTTCACATTGCAAGGTACGGGCACACACGACGAACATGAGTCTCAGCTGAACGAAACAGGAACGAACACCTACATTGTCGGCCAAGGCGCTAAACGCCTGCTCATCGATACAGGCGAAGGCAAACCAGAATGGATCCAATCACTCAAGAAGGTGTTGGAAGACGAGAAGATCACGATCGACAAAACGCTTCTAACGCACTGGCATCACGACCACATCAAAGGCGTTCCAGATCTTCTCGCGCACTCCCCGCATACCCAAATCTACAAACGCGACCCGCAAGACGACTGGCAGAACATTTCCTCCGGGCAAACCTTCTCCATCGAAGGCGCCACCCTCCGCGCGTTCCATTGCCCGGGTCACACTAAAGATCACACTGCGTTCATCTTAGAAGAGGAATCCGCCATGTTCACAGCAGACAACGTCCTCGGCCAAGGCACCGCCGTTTTCGAAGATCTAGCCACATACATGGCCTCTCTGGATGCCATGTCCACGCAATTCAAAGGTCGCGCGTATCCCGGACACGGGCCAGTCATCGAAGATGGTCCCGCAAAGGTGCTGGAGTATATTAAGCATCGGCGGCAGCGCGAGAAACAGGTTCTAGATGTGTTGGCGGGGGAGAAGGAGGGTGGGTGGACGTCGATGGATGTCGTCAAGGTTATTTATAAGGATTATCCAGAGAGTCTGTGGGAGCCGGCGGAAAGGGGGGTTCTGCAGATCCTGGACAAGTTGTTGAAGGAGGGAAAGGTTCAGCATGATGAGGGGAAGGGAACTTGGTCGCTAGCCGCTAAATCGGCTTTGTAGTCATCTTGTATATGAACCAATCATACATATGACATCCAGCACAGCCCGTTCGTCGCCCCGCTTTACCCCTCGAACACGTCACCCACTCTGCCGTTCAATTTTCAATACTTCTGAGAGACTTGACACTCGAGCTGTCTTTGTCTCTCCTATATATTCCCAGTACGTCTTTAAATTTGTCATCTTTCCTCTGATCGCAAAGTCGCGGTGCCAGAGTGGTTAATGGGTTAGACTTGAATCTCCTGATTTAGTCATCTAATGGCTTCGGCCTCGCAAGTTGTAAGTGTACAATTCACGCTCCAGTTCGCGCAATTTACTAATTCGAATTAGCGAATCTTGTCCGCGACGTAGCCACAATCTTTTTGGTTTTAAGTATTCTTTTACTTTTGCGTTGTTGTCGAGAGTTGTTGAACTTTTGGGGTCAGATTCATGCGGATTGCTATTTTCGGAAGGCCGGTTTGTACGGACATGGGACGAAAGCAGGATCGGCGCTAAGGTATCGGCGCTAAAGATACGCGAGCCACTCAGAGTCCGCTGCAGCCACCAGCCACTGCGCGGGGCACCAGCCACACCCCTTCACATGCACATCATGCGACTTGCTCGGGCACCACCCCGTCGGCGTGCAATAATTAATGTGTTGCCGATGGGGCGTAGTTTGCAAAGCTCATCCAGAAGGGTTTTGGTGAGTGATTCCTCATATCGGGACCCCCGCTGTTTTGTTTTTACGACGCGCCTCGCGCTCCAGGTCGGCAACAAAGTATTGCGTGGCCGTGACCCAGGGCGGCCTCTGGCCTGCGGCACCCTGAGGGAGGGCACCTCACCTGCCACTGCACGCGTGCGTCTAGAAAAAGCCTTTGGCGGATTCTAAGACTAGGGTACAAAGTCGCAGTCTGCAAAGCTCATCCACAGGGGTGTCAGTACGCAATGAATTAAGCTAAAATGCACGCTGTATTGGGTTTACGACGCCCTCTATACCCGCCGCAAGTTGGGAAACGACTGCGATTGCGCGCGCGCAGTAGTGGGCGGCAGGTGTACCTGGAAGTGTGACTTATGAGATGGTCCGCAATGTAGCTGAAAGCGTACTGTTTTCCAGTCAAGTCAAGTGCGTCTCGACAAGTCAAATGTGTCTCGTATGAGTTGAGACGTGTGGCGGGATGAGGAAGTTGTAGCGGGTGAGAACAACAAGTGTTAGAACGCGCGACTATTGTTGGAGAAGTGGCAGACAACGACTGTTTACATTATTCACGGACAGTCATGAGAGTGTGCTAGGCAGTATTTGGGCACTGTGTTAGAAGCGTAGGTTGTGTAGGCTGGTAGACCAGCACTTAGCTTAAGGCCGGCGGATGTTTAGTCTACCAACGCAAGAGTCGTATCATGAAATGAAACATCACGAGCAGGGCAGTTCAAATGTTGTGTTGTAGGTATTGAATTTGAGTTGCCTCATTCGATTGCCGACAGGCGTGGTATCATACAAAGCATAACCAGGGCGGAAAGTCGGAGCCAAAACCCCATCCGAACCCATCGTGAAACTCCATCCCATCATCGTCCATCATCGTGGAATCGATCGCTCGAGTCGAAGTATCTAGTGCTTGTCACCGAGGCCAACAGCGTTCTTGGCCTTGTCGAGGACGGAGCCGCCGGATGAGCCGTGAACCTCGCGGTCCTTGGAGCGGCCAGCCTTGTCGGTAACTTCTTGTCCGAGAGACTTCTCTGAGTCGGGCTGGGCGCCGCTGAATACTGTTAGCTGATGGTCATGGGAAGGAGCGCGAGGCCACGAACCGAGCGAACTTGTCTGTGGTGTCGGTGAAGGTCTCTCCGATCTTGCTCTGGGTGGACTTGGAGGAGTCGGGGACGATGCTCTCCTTGGCCTTGGTGGACCAATCTTTGCGGCCGGCGTCAGACATGTTGTTTGTTTTGTGGGGGGGTTGGTTGGTTGGAAGTTGAAGTATTGAGTTGAGGAGTCGTAGTTGAGTGATGATGGAGATGGCTTTTGGAGCGAGGGGCGAGGGGTTTAAGTACTGTTGCGGGTCAAGAATGCTCAGGAACCTACGTCACATCTGATGTTGCCGCATTCATCGTGGAAAGCACGCACAAACAGTCTGGCGGCAACGGGAAAGGCCGCCGCATGACCGTCGTCGTCATAGCCCGCAAGCGAGGGACAGAAGCTGGAAACAGAATGCCCCTCTTTCATTCATCGAGATTGCGTCTTCACTGTGCTTATTGGCTGCTTTCTCTCACAGCTTGCGTTTGCGTCCAGTGAATGTAGTGGGGGGTGATGTCATTTGCATCAGCGTGCCACCATAGCGGCCCGTGCAGCGGCGGTGCACAATGTCCGGAATCGACGAATGGGGAAATCTGGATCGAAATCAGGCTTCGGGCCAGATCTCCATGGAAGGCCGAGGTGCATTCCTGTTCCATCCGATTTGGCTCGCGTGGAACTGCCGGTACCTCGAACAAAGGCCAGCTGATGTCTGACGTATCTATGAATTGCGCGCTTTGCATGGCGATTGACGATCGTGAGCACGCTTCCGACGGGAGAATGGCTGAATGTCTATGTTGCAGCAGTAGCTTACCCGTGAATGCCCACTGTTTGCCATCTAGACCACTCGGAGTGTTGCCTGGGGGATACTGAGCCCAATCGACACATCAGTCAGCGCAACGTGCGACTTTGCAGCAACCACTACTTCGAGGCACACCACTTTGTATCGTCCTATGAAGGTGAACAAGGCACGCAATCCCCCGGAACCCTCGGCAACCTGGTTGCGTGTTAGCAACGCCTTCATCTTGTAGTTCCAGGGAGGTGGAAGGTCATGCGCGCCAGTGAAGCTTGGTCGAGCAAGATATGCAGCTCGAATGAAGCTAAAGTCAAGCGCTGCCCAACACTACTGGGCTCAGAGGATGCTCTATTGAATGATTGACACCCTGTCTTTCTGACCTATGCAGCGGTACTAGTCGATGAAGGAGGTTGAATGTACACCTACCTCTACACGATGGGTACATGTAACACTACATACTCACACTATGTGCATTGTTCACGATCTCCCGCAGATGCCTCAGGTGTTGGGGTGCAGTACTTCGTCGGTCCAATTCGACACAAGCGGGGATCTGGAGAGCCGATCCAAGTACCTGGGAAATGGAAGAGCATTGAGGCTAGCTCACCGACTTTGGAGGACAGACGCTGAAGACTACGAAGCTCAGCAATGTGGGCTAGAACCTATGCACTTGAACCGAGAGGCCTGTCTCCTTGCGCGAGCCAACACCTAAATACCAGTTCCGCATCGCATGCCGAGGCTATGCGACATGACTACCGCGCTTCAGCAGACGCAAACCAACAAGGCTCCCACTAAACATTCTTTGGGGATCAATTGATCTGACCTATGCATCCGGAAGAGCTACAGGACGTCTGTGAACGGCCGTTTCGATGCTGAGAAGCGATCAAATAAGACAGGAGAACGCATCATCCGGTCGTCCTTCAGCGAGGAGCGCGTTCAAAAGTAAGCGAGGTCCAACATGGCACGCGCGACGGGTACGCAGGCACGAAGAGCTCCTCGCAACTCTGCTGCCACGTCGCCCGCACGAAAAGACGAGGCTGGAGGAAGCCTGGCCTGCAGCGGCCCCGGAAAATAAATTAGCCAGGGCAGCGTGCTGGTTGGCTGGCGGCGGCGAGGCTGGGCAGCATGACGTTCCACGCGAGCCTAGCCCCTAGTGATGCGCGTTGCTAGGGCGCTGGCGTGTTTGTATGCGCAGCTCCCAGCCTCTCCAGCCACATCCCAACCTCACACATTTTTGCACCAAAAGTACTCGGGCTGGAAGCAAGGGACCAAAGGCGCACTCTAAGCATACTCTCTCTCCTTACACTCCTCTCTCCACCCACAACACACCGGGCAGATATTCTAACAGACGTTGGTCGCAGTTGAGAGATCCCGACGGAGCTCCAAGAGCTACCCTTCAAGCGTACCGCATCTCGAACGCCGACCTTTGCCTGCTTTCCACACCCGCGCACGCATCTCCGGGACCAAGCCAATCGCTCGCTCGCTCCCACATTCATTGCAGAGCCACTCCGCGACAGTCGCTTCTGACTGCATTCCGTCGCACGTAGCTCCGGCCCTCCGAGGGCGCTGGAGGACACACCCATTCCGCAGACGTTGAAAGCGGCCAACACACACAATGGCGAACCTACGGTTTGCGGTTAGCATGCAACGTGGGTACTACACTTTCCGGGGGACGGAATGCGCGCTGACTGTTTTCTAGGCATGATACCGTTTCTCGGTTATCACCATGTGCTCATGATACTCATAGCCATTGCTATTATTCTATTATGTGAGTCCTCCGAAACACCACGCGATGCATGCGCAGCGACTGACATTCCGCAGCATTATTATTAGCAGGCTGCTCGTCCACGTCGCCGCTGATACCCGGCATCTTCCTCGTTTCCATGTGGTACGAAAAGTACACACCGACCTACTCGACCGAACAGGTCGACCCCGGCGTCACCGCAGCCATCGCGAACATTGTCGGCAATGCGCAGCTCGCTGTCCGCGTGGGCTACTTTGGCATCTGCATCAACAAGGATGGCGGCGACTACATCTGCTCCAACAACGCGACCGCGCTTGTAGACGGTGTCTCCGTGGACCAGGACCCACTGAACTTGGTCTGGGTCGCATCGACGTTCAAGGACGCCGTCGTCTTCCCCTACCTGCTCATCGTCGCCATCATCCTCGCGTTCTTCACCTTCATCCTCCTCGCAACATTCCCTGGCTGGCACGAAGAAAGAGACGAGCGCACCGGCTCAGACGTCGATGTCAAGCCATTCCCATCAAGACCCGTGTCGCAGGTCGCGCTCGCGCTCATCTTCGTCTCCTCCATCTTCGTCCTCGTCTCCGTACTATGGCAACATACTGCATCCGTCGCCGCAGCAACAATAGTACAAGACCTGGGGAACGGCAGCGTCAAGTCAGGCGTGGGAACAAGTGCAATGGTGCTGGGCTGGTTCGGCTTTGTTCTGCTCATAATAGTAACCATCGGGTTGCTAGTCATGATTCTGAGCATCATCGTTCTAGATCGGTTGACCGACGACTAACATAGTCTACTGTTGCACCTTTATTGAAAAGTTTCGTTTCGGCGACGAGGAAGAAAGAGCTGGACCATGTTGGAGACGAGATTGCCGATGTTTGTTGCCGAGCGTGCATTGCTTCGCCCTCGAGGCTTCGATTCGAACGATTACATACCCCTTTTGCGATGCGATGGCAGCAGCTTGCTGCTGGAATAATTATTTTTTGGCATTCCCGGCGTTGGCGTGCTTTGCATTAGCTAGGACTGCGGAGGACTGCATGTATTGATGGAAACAACGACGAATCGAACCATACCGAATAGGTTGGAGAGACCTGTAACTATGTAGAATGAATCAATGAAGACTGGAAAAGTCACCACAACCATAACTTTCACGACTGCTTTGGACTATTGACGTGACTGCTATGGGTCCGGTTTCCTCTTGTGGATGAGTTTGCGGGCGGCCAGTTCGGGAAATTTCGGAGGCCTGGAGCATTACGTTACTGAATGCACCGATAGTGTCCGACACGACGAATGCAATGTAGCCAGCTAGGCGATTGTATGCTGTATGTGGTCAAGACATGACAATGTATCGCGCGGGAGCTGGTGGGTCGAACCTGGGGGGTCCGATGATCGCTCGAACTATGCCAAGCTAACCGGACATGCCCTAGCGCGCCTGCCCCTCGCAAAAAAGTTGCCCGCCGCGCATGTCGCAGTCAGAGATATCTTAGACGGAGGCGAGACCCAAATTCTTCTCTTCGACTACCCACTACATTCTCTCCCTCTTCATATACCCCAATTCACTTTGACGAACTCAACCACCCATCATGTCTACCTACGCGCTGCCCGAGTCCCACAAGGAGGCAAGTAACCCCGCACTCACAGAAAGTAGACAGTGAAGTTAACGTTTGCCAGCTTATGGAGAAGTCCTTGGTGGATACCGATCCTGATGTCGCCGCGATCATGGTATGCCCTCAACACCCTCTCTACATCTTCAACATACCAATTGCCACAGGAACGCGAGATCAAGCGCCAGCGCGAATCCATCCTCCTCATCGCCTCTGAGAATGTCACATCCCGCGCCGTCTTCGATGCGCTCGGCTCGCCCATGTCGAACAAGTACTCAGAGGGCTACCCCGGTGCACGCTACTACGGCGGCAACGAGCACATTGACGAGATTGAGCTGTTGTGCCAGAAGCGTGCTCTGCAGACTTTCGGCCTCGACCCGGAGCAGTGGGGCGTCAACGTCCAGTGCTTGAGCGGCAGCCCTGCGAACTTGCAGGTCTACCAGGCTATCATGAGGCCGCACGAGAGGCTCATGGGTCTGGACCTGCCGCATGGTGGCCACTTGAGCCACGGATACCAGACACCACAGAGGAAGTGTGTATACCTAAACTCATCGTATAGACGAGCTGCAGGACTAATAAGCGCAGGATCTCCGCCGTCTCCACATACTTCGAGACCTTCCCCTACCGCGTAAACCTCGACACCGGCCTCATCGACTACGACCAGCTCGAGCAAAACGCCCTCATGTACCGCCCCAAGGTCCTCGTGGCAGGTACCTCCGCCTACTGCCGCGAAATCGACTACGCCCGCTTCCGCGAGATCGCCGACAAGGTCGGCTGCTACCTCATGATGGACATGGCCCATATCTCGGGTCTCATCGCTGCCGGCGTCAACAAGTCCCCCTTCCAGTACTGCGACATTGTCACGACCACCACGCACAAGTCCCTCCGCGGTCCCCGTGGTGCAATGATCTTCTTCCGCAAGGGCGTGAGGAAGACGGACGCAAAGTCCGGCAAGGAGACGCTATACGACCTCGAGGGTCCCATCAACTTCTCCGTCTTCCCCGGTCACCAGGGCGGCCCGCACAACCACACCATCACTGCCCTCGCCGTTGCGCTCAAGCAGGCGCAGACCGACGACTTCAAGAAGTACCAGCAACAGACCATCAAGAACGCCAAAGCCCTCGAAGTCGCCTTCAAGGAGCTCGGCTACAAGCTCGTCACCGACGGTACAGACAACCACATGGTCCTGCTAGACCTCAAGCCGCAAGCCCTCGACGGCGCGCGCGTCGAAGCCGTCCTCGAACAGGTCAACATCGCGTGCAACAAGAACACTACGCCCGGTGACAAGTCGGCGCTCACGCCCCAGGGCATCCGTTTCGGCGCGCCCGCCATGACGTCTCGCGGCCTGGGCGAGGACGACTTCAAGAGGATCGTGCAATACATTGACACCTGCATCAAGCTGTGCAAGAAGGTGCAGGGCGAGCTGCCCAAGGAGGCGAACAAGCTCAAAGACTTCAAGGCCAAGGTTGCCGCCGGCGAGATTGAAGAGATCAAGACCCTGAAGAAGGAGGTCGCCGCGTGGGCGAGCACATTCCCTCTGCCTGTGTAGATGCCGTCTAAATGACCGCAGTCGAGTGGTGTTTTCATCTTCCCAAGGCGTTCGGTAGTCACTGCGTGGGACGACGGTAGGAACTGGTTATGGACAGCGCGGATCTTCAACAAAAAGTCTGCCTGTCTGGCATTGCATATTCAACATTTTGAAAGGCGTACACGACGTAAAGCAACGACTTGACGCTTTCCCATGGCTACGAGCCGGGAATGGAGAGGCGTTTGGCAGCTAGCTTGTGTGATCAACTCCGCATTGAGCGTCAATATATGACATATGCTGCTTAACCAGCCTTTTTAAAATCTATACTCTTTATCTCAAATTCCTTCTTGACCGCTGCATCATCCACGTATTAACGAATGATCCTCCCCGCTGTACGATTCATCCTAGTCATCCTCATTGTCGAACCCCAGCCACCCTCCCTACATATTGATTCTAATTCCCGGCGTCCCCGTTCTCTCCGTGCCCGTCCTCTCACTAGCACTATACCCACTATCGCTGCTCCCCTCCTCCCCCTCATACGCACCATCAAATCCCTCCCCACCACCCTCTCCACCCATAATCCCCAGACCCAATGTCCCAACCTTGAATACCCCCCCACACCAATCAGAGAAAACATCGGGATCCCACACTCCATCCACACTCCCCTTCCCCTTCGTGCTCCTCCCCGTGCCGTTCAGCGAAGGCGTATACGCTTGATCGTACCACTCCTCGTACGACTCTGTGACGGATTCCAAGACGGCCGCGACGAGCATTTCGCGAGTGCGATGGTCGGTGATGTATTCTTCTAGTTTGGCGCGGAGGAAGGGCGTTTCGTGGCCGATGTTGGCGCGGAGTTTGGTGGTGCGGGGTGCGGCGTCGGCGGGGGAGACTTTGATGGGGCCTTTTGCGGATTTAATGGGTTCGAGCATGCGGGCGACGAACTGTGCGGTAAAGTCTTGGATGGCTTTTCTCAAGACAGTGTCCACTTCCGCCTTGGCATCTAGCATGTTCTCCACCACCTTTGGAAGCAACAGGCCTACAAGACTCCGCGGATTGAAGAGGCCACCGCGTGAGCGGAGTTCCCAAAACGTGTTCGAGAAGTTGGCAAAGTCGTAGTGGATTTCTGTTTCGGGGGTGACGTATTCAATGTCGAAGGCGACGATTTGCTGTTTTAGGAGGAGTAGGTGGGAGATTAGGAAGAGGGCGGCGTCGGTGGGGGAGGCGGATTTGGAGAGTAGGGTTGAGGCGTGGGTGAGGGAGAGAGTTGTGCTGTGCACGATTCGGTGGGCGAGGTCATCGAAGACTGAGGACTGGTGAGAGATTAGCATGGATACAGATTGAATCGAATAGAGAGCGGCTTACATGAACAAGCCGGTAGATTTTACTGAGCAGCCAGATGGCTTTCCGCAACGTGGGATACCAGTCCTTGAACGCAGCTTCGGTATTGAAATTCCATCGCGAATCCGGTTCGTCCTCCTCGACCACCATGGGGGTCTTTGGCATCTGCGGTGTTGGGGGTTCTTCTGACTTGGGTCCCTTCTTGCCAGAAAGCGCCGGCGGACCCGACTTTGAGCCTGACAAGACCTGCTTCCTGTTCTTGGCCGGGTAGTCGAGATCCTCCGGTTTCGGCTTGTATCGCTCGATCTCGTCTCGAAGAGTGGCGAGCGACAAAAAGACTAGTCGATTCTGGGCATCTTCCAGAGCAGGGTGCACAATAACGGTGAAGTCGAGCTTGCTTGCCTCATCAACCGATTCGTCTTCATCTTCGTCCTCTTCCATATATCGGGTCTGTATGAGCGTGCACAGCTCGCACAGCTTCAAGATCTGGGTCTCGTGAATGGTACGTGGGCGCAGGTGATCGTATAGTGGCTCGCACACAGCTTCTAGGAAATCGTATAGGCCGCCATCGCCATCAAACCATTCGTGCCAGAGATTATACTCATCTAAACACTTCTCTTGGATATAGCTTATGCTGCTCCTCGCAAACGACACCAGATCTTTCGATGAGCTGGGTGCCTGAGCAATCTCGTTGATCTTCTTCGTGATGATGGGTAGGATGAGTCGTCCACGGGTTGCAGAATAGCTCTGGTAGAGCTCGTTCATCAGACTTTGGTACTCTGCTTCTGCGCCAGCCTCCGCCCCTGCTGGTAACACGGCCCGCTTCTGGATCTCCAGCCCAATCTGCTTGAGCTCGGGCGCACCTACGCGGAACTTGGCATACAGCAACGCGGACATGGTGGTGTCGTTTAGCTGGCGGTCTGCTATTCGCTTCGACACGTCTGCAGCGATCTCGCGAAGGGCGTTGGTGAAGTGGACGCGGATGAGTGTGAGGGCGCGAGTGAGCAACAGCCGGTATCTCGAACGATATGTGGCCGACTCGCGGTGCTTCTCATGCCTCTGCATGTACTCCAAGCAGCTGTCCAGGTTCGCCAGCATCTCCGTAAATTCCTTGCCCCGCACAATGCTCCCCGCACCGGGCGCATTTAGTCGTTTCGTGATGGGTTCGAGGTAGAGATAGTAGCGCAGATTCTGCTCCATGTCATCCGCCAGCGTTGTGATGCGCTTCTGGTCGTCTATCAGGCCTTCGCATTGCGTACGGAACGTGGTAGTCTGCGAGTCGACGGCTTGGAAGGATTCGGTGAGCGAGGAGAGGGTGTCGAGGGCGGATGTGGTGTCTGATACGATGGTGTCGAGGTGGCTGCGCATCAAATGCAGCTGGTCCTGGTAGAGTCTGGGCAGTCAGTCCAGCGCTTCTAATGTCAACTCCGGCAACGTACTTGTATTCGTCATGGCTGGCATCCAGGAGCTCGTCGTGCACACCGCTGTACCACTGCACAAACTCCAGCTCGTTGCTGATGGTCTCCTTGGATTTCTTCCGCTCAATGTCCCTCTCCTTCTTCAGATGCGCCCGCACGACATTGTAGAAGTCGCTGTACGATTTGGCGCGTCGGGCCACGGTGGCCGGCGGCGGCCCACGGGGCTTCTCGTCCACGACGTCCTCTATGGCCTCGGCAATGCCTTCTACGCGCGCGACGTCAGCCTGGCTCTCCTACAGATTCAACAATCAATACTGGTCCACGTACCCATGGAGCGGACGGTGGGCTTACGGTGGGCTGCTTGAGCAGCGACTCCCGGCGGCGGTGTTTGGCCTTTTCCAGAGGCTTGGCCGCCCGGGGCACGAATTGGCTATACCACGAGTCCTCGTACATGGTGGAAAAAGAGTGGCCTGGGTGGTGGAGGTGGACGTTGGCGGTCCTTTGCGGCGGCCACGGTCACCACCACGGCGCTGCTCGCTTGGTGGCATGCATGGTCGTGGGGTTGTCGGAACTAGTCCTAATCCAGGTATACACGCGCCTTCTACGTCTGCAACCTTCGCCATCACTCTTCACTCCACTCTCGACACCCAAACTTCTACTCAGCTGCCCAGACCTGGAAAAATGCAGCCCAGAACATTGTCTATCCAACGACTTTAACTCAGGGATTCCCACACACATTCCCCACAGATCCTCCGAGGAGATCACCAGCTCAACAAGGTAATAGCAGTGAACGACATCACACTCCAGTAATGGGATAACAGCAAGAATTGGTCTACCAACGCTCTCCTATCATTTGTGGACAACTCCTTGAGAAACTGACTGGACCCCCAATTCATCGCAGCACCCATGGCATCATCAAGTGGAGCGGCGTCTACTTTGGTGTCTTTACCCTGCGAGCTCCGCAGAATCATTGTGAACCACTTGGGCCCCGCGACCCCCGAGTCTCTACTGCCGGGCTGTAAGACTGATCTCAAGAACGCAAACTTGGCCCATCGATGCTTGAGAGAATGCGTGCCTGATGTCATGTTTCGCGATATGGCGCTTGAGCACGTTATCGTTGGGCAGGCTAGCCATCTCGAACGTTTTGCTTCCAATCACACTTCGCCCTTGCTGAAACATGTCAAGTATATTCAAGTCAAGGTTCGTAGAAACTCGCGCGGGACCTATCACAACAGGTGTTGCAACCTCTGAAGTTGACAAAGCTAAACAACACAGGTTCCACCAGCTATTCGCTGGGACGTCGATACACTAGAGCTCACTCCCGAAGACTTGACAATGCGACACCTCTGCGACAAGTTTGAAGTTCATGAGCCCGATGAACTACCGGAACATGCACGTCGATATTGCGAGAACTACCACAGAGCACTAGTTGAGCCTTTCATTGACAATCGTCGGTGGTATGCGCTACTACGCAACGCCCAAGCGTCGTGGCCGGACATTTTTGACGCATTCCCGAACCTACAAGAGATTGCGGTGGGCTGTTGTGAGCGAGTGCATCACCCGTCCCAGACTTACACCAACGTCTTTCTCAGTCGTCATGGTAAACAGGCCGTCTCAGAACTTAGGCCGTATTACTTGGAAGACCCAACAGTCAACATGGGATGGGCAAGCGCAGTTGTACTGGAATCTGTTCCACCAGGCCTTCGATCCTTGCAGCTTTCCATGGCGAATATAGACAACCTTAACTCGTTCGCTACTGTCAATCGATTGCTCAGTATCGTCTATCGCAGCTCGCTGTTCGTCGCCTCGAACCCTCCTCTGGGCATTACCAAACTATCGATCACTCTTCGCGGGGTACGCGGAGTACATGGCAGCGAGCCAAGCAGTGACACAGGGAGTGCCGGCTTGGTTCAGTACTGGGAGAAGGTTCTCAACTTGCTGCACAATCTCAAGCATCTCGAATTCCACCAGCATCGGCATAGCGACGATTTAGCCTTAGCATATACCGACGGTGAACGCACAAACAAAGTTGGAAACGTCGTCACGATGATTCTAGCTAAACTTCAGCACCCGCAACTCGAAACTGTACGGCTCCACGGCTTCTCGCTTGACGAAGTTACACTGATGGACATCTTTCGAGATAATGTTGTCGTGCAATCTCCCTGTTTACAGACATTTATCCTCGATAACATACGCCTAGCGTGTGTCGCTCCTCCGACATATCTAGACGAGGTTCCTTCGACGTACTTAGAAGAGGACGGGCAAGACGTTTGGCCCCATTGGAACAAGTCATGGATGCGCGCCCAAGGCGAGGGATGGCTTAACATATGCAAAACCATAACGCACAGCATAGCGGGTGTACAAATCGTGCTCAGGGACCCGTCGCAGAACATTGAACAACACTACACCAATGATGGTAACAACACATCGTGCGCTCTGAACCCAGCATTTATCAAGTATATCCAATCAGTGCCTGGATTCCAGCTGGACATTAGCGACGATTACACATCTAAGTTCAGTCCCCCATTCAAGTCCGTGGAAGAATTTGTCACCTTTATGGGCAACACCTCGACACAGTAAAGCTTGCTGGGCTGTTTCAATGCACAATTGCAATTTATCGGGCGTCGCGACTTGTACCAGACTCGACGGATTCCTAGGCCTAGTCTACATTGAATGGCCACCAGCCTATGCGACCGACGACACCTCAGTCGTCTGTACCTGCACCCCATTCCCAGCTTCCTTCAACTTCCCCAGCCTCTCCTCCTCCTTCTTCTTCAAAGCCATCTGAATCTTCACTCGTTCCGGCACAATCCCCTGTCTCTCCCCCTGAATCCGCCAACCTTCCAACCTCTCCTTCCCAAGCGCCCGCATAGTCTTCCGCTCCACCAAACTATAATCTCCATCCTCGCGGTCAAAGCAAAACGGCTCTTTGATGCTCACAGGCGGATTGGTAATTACCCGCACCTTTCGCAGCTGGTTGTTGCTCGCCGAGTGCAGCATCAGCGGGTGCAGTAGATACACATCGCCAACCACCCCCGTCGCTTCGACAAACGCCTCGTCAGGCATACTCGCCGCTACGTCGTTGAACCACTTCAGCCCAATCTTCTCTTGCACAAACTCCGGGTTCTCTGCCCTCGGTTGCATCCTTGGACTTACGCCCTCGGGATGCGCATACAGATGCTTCGCGACCAGATCAATCGCCGGTGGGCAGATAAACGTCCCGCCACCACCAGCCACGATTTCGCTCCATAATGGAATCACGAGCAGCGCCTGCTCCGGTGAATCCAGATAATGCACGAAGAAATCGCCGTCAACGTGCCAGCCCAGCAGCTCCTGTGGCTTCACAACCTTGTTGTGGCCTGCGGGCGTACCAAGGTTTACGATGAAGCCATCTTTCCAGGTTGATGCGTTGCCATCAGCGCGGTCGGCGCCGCCGACGAGTTGGCATATGCTGGACCAGGCTTTGGGGGCGAACGTGGAGACGGAGAACTGTTGATGCCAGGGCATGTTTGTACGTTCGGTGTGCCTAACATTGGGGAGTCAGCATGATCGTGCGAAACCGGGATGGCCAGTGTGTGGAGGGAGGACGTACCATGTCGAAGTGTCCTCAAGGTCCATACCTAGACGTGTCCAGAGCGTAGTTTGCAATTCAGCTGCTTGCTCGCGCGTGAAGCAGTTGGAGAGCTTGAGCCAACCATGTTGTAGGAAATGCTCCACTTGCTCTTGGGAGAGCTTGAAATCCTGTTCCGCCATGGTGATCCTTCTTTCTTCTGCCTCTTTCTCGGATGTAAGTGTGGATATTGCACACCCCCGCAGCTTTGACCCGGCACAAGACAATGTCAAATTGACCGTGAAGTAGAGGAGTTCTACACAAAGATTGATGCTTTTCGGTGTAAAGCTACCAGCTACCAAGCGTCGACAACGACCCAAAGCATCGACCCGACGGAGATTATATAGATTGCTTTGACGGCTTGTTTTCCAGTGGCGAGGCGTTTCGATCGGTGCGTGGCTGATTTCACCTATTTAACCGGTGCCAGTCAAGCTAGGGTCGCGCCTTATAGGTTAGATCTACCATCGTGGTGCCACTTATCAGCACTTTGCTGATGCGCTGCGGGGTGCGGCATTGGGGTAATCCGGCGCTGGGAAGCATCGGAGATGGGAGCATTCCGCGCCACGGAGTTCGTTCGGTGCGGCCTCCCGTTCAATGCTAGACTCATGCTATGCGGGAATCAAGGGAAGAACTTCGCAAAGCGTACAGAGATAAGCGTGGTATCGAAAACATTGATTGGAGTTCCACCAAACCTTAGAATGTAGATGGCTACTAATAATACACTTGACACAATTCCTACAAATACCCTAACATGCCGTGAGGAGTTGTCGCCGCTCTCACCTTGCCAGACGTGAATCATAAAATCCAGTGATAGGTGTCTTGCCTCAATATGCAACTGCCGCTTACTCTCAAACCACGACGATCACGTCCTCACGACGTCGCCGAATATACGGCTGTGCACCCTCTCCCACACTCCACCCTCTGCTCCAAATTCACAGTCCGTCCGTTAACCTTGACCTTCGACTTCGGCGTTATTTGAAATCGATGCTGTTCTTTCTCCCTTAACTGCTTGCTCCATCCCAACACACTAGCCGCTCTCTCTTCCTCCGCACGCTGATCCAATGGCTGGATATACGTCGGCGTAGCCACATTACTCCGCTTCCCCGTTCCGATCTGGTAGTACTCGTTGTTACCCCAGAATAGGATGTCACGTCCCCAATTCGTGTCATTCTCGGTGAGGCGCTTGGACCTTCCAGACACGGCGACGGAAGCTACGTTGGCCATGACGGCCGCGGCGTGCGAGGTGCCGACCGATAAGTGATGGAGTCTGATGGGAATAACGCTGTTGTTGTTCTCGTCATACTCGTATAGGCCGGAGAAGGCGGGGATCTTGATGGGCGAGGATTGATTGTGGATCCAGCGGCCGTTGCCGAGCTGACCTGTGAGGCCGAAGCCAAAGGCCCAAGTATCGGCTTGCACGCGCGTTGAGTCGCGGGTTGTTGAGACGGGCTTTGTGGCTTCGATGGTGAGGAAGGAAGTGTTGCCGCCGGCGAAGACGTTCGTGACCGATGCTTGTTGAGCGGAGCCGGCGTAGAGTCTTTGTGTCGCAAGTAGCGAAGGAGCATCGACGTATTTGGCTTCCGGGTTGAACTCAAAGCCGAGCTGGCCCACCGAGTTGTCGCCGAATGAGAATGCGCGGCCTGCGGAGTCGCTCACCAGGCTGTGAAAGTCGCCTGTTGCGATATGTTGGATCGGAAAGCCTTTTAGCGTCGTGATCTCGTGGGGAATGTCGAATGCTCCCTCGGGTCGTGTCTCCCATGTTAAACCAGGAATGCCTAGCTGTCCCTTGGTGGGGAAGTCTTGTGACCCAGATGCAAAGGAGAAGACGCGACCGGTGGAGGTGAGCATCAAACCATGCTCGAGGCCGGACGAAATCTGTGTGACCTTTTCGCTCCAGCCCAAATTTGAAGGTGTTCGAGTTCGATAGGAGATGTTGTTGGATGAGCCCCAGAATGGGATCCATGAGGTTGATGCTGGCTTATCGCCAGTCGTTTGCTCTTGTTGTGACACTGGAATCGAGTACACGTCGCCGGAGGTCGATAGGGCGATGATGCGATCCCTCGAGAGGGAAAGAGATGTCAAATTCTTCCCCCTCAGTGTCCGCGTAGGCTGTGTGGTGTCTTTGGAGAAGGCGGTACCCCATTGCAGCAGATCGCCCTTCTCGTCAATGGCCGCGGCAAAACTCCGATCCAACTTAATGTCCCGCAGTAACACTCCATCAAAGAAGGGTATCCGCCTAGGTGATTTGACAAAGGACTCTTGTGAATCGGGTGCCACCACCCGCCCGGCATTTGATCCCCAGGCATACACGCCCGGATTCTCCCAGCTCTTCAGCACCTGCAAATGCTGCGAGCTGATGATATTCCTGTTATCCTCTGTCGACTTCGGCTGTCTCCGTGGCTTTTCAAAGTTCAGCTCCTGCTCCTGAGGTGGCTCTTCAGCGTGGACATCTCGGAAGATCTTCTCGCCATTGTACCATTGCCATGCGGAGGCAGTCGCGAATAGGGTCGTTACGGTGGCTAAGGATCGGACGAAGTGTTGCTGTCGGCGATGTGCGTAGGGGTGGACGGCTGCTCTAGCCTGAGGCCGCGATCTGCTCGCAATGTTCCTACCCAGTCGCGGGGCATTCGGAGCTCGTAGAGTGGCGCGCGAGAGGCATCTTGAGTTGAGCATGGTGCTTGTGGATGTAGTGGGGGAGGAAAGATGCGCAGGGACAGGTATCAATCAAAGACTAGACATTTGCATCATTCGAGAAACCATGTGTGACCCGCCATTGATGATTGGTCACTGGAGTCCTGACGAAGTGCTTTCGTGATGATGTCGGAAGTCTAGAACGTCACCATTGGGCAAGCTGTTACTATGCGATCCGGAGCATGCATCGGGATCCGGAGTCGGTCTTAGTCATCGGAACGGAACATTATGAAGCCGGACACCGCTGATAGCCGCGGCTCATCTTCCGTCCCGTCGTACTTCGCCGAGGGCGAGCTTGACGGAATCTCGTTCTGAACATTGACACCTCGGAACATATAGAAACACTCCTCGGGTTCCAAGACAAGGCCACCAATTGAGCGTTTCACGGGTTCACCATGCCGCTTCTCCACCACGCAACTCCACGTCTTTGCTTGCGCCAATTCCAGCGCTGCGCGTATTCGACCGCCCAATCGCCCCTCATAAGAATCACCAGTGTGCCAGCACCGCATAGTGGTAGCATACGTATCCTATCGCTCAACCGCCCTGCTGCTCGAAACGCGATATCAATACAGCTGCTCTCCGAGCTGAGCCACCAAATCAACAGCATACACAATGAAGGCGAATCCGGGGCAACACGAGCTCTTATACTGGCTAGCGATGTAGACACGAGCTTCTGCGCCGGCGCAGATCTCAAAGAACGGGCGAATTTCACACCCGAAGAGTGAGCATTCTTTCCAGTTGGATTCAAGCGCGATGAGCTAACGTGTTGCATAGCACTACGAACTTTCTCACAACATTGCGCGGAACCTTTACGTCGATTTCTCAGCTCTCTATACCCACCATAACTGCGCTCGCAGCGCCAGCGTTCGGAGGAGGTCTCGAATTAGCTCTCACAACACACATGCGCATCTTCGCATCCAACACCTCTGTCGCACTCCCCGAGACTCGGCTGGCTATCATCCCCGGCGCGGGGGGAACCTACCGGCTACCCGCTCTCATCGGACTCTCGCGCGCGCGGGATATGATACTTACGGGCCGGAGAGTTGGCGCGCCGGAAGCGTACTTCTTGGGGCTTTGCGACAGGTTGGTCGAGGTCACCCAGGAGGAAGCTCAGCAGGAGGGTGCGGCGAGGACCAAGGTTCTAAGTGAAGCCGTGAAGCTCGCGAGAGAGATATGCGAGGGTGGACCAATTGCTATCAAGGCTGCGCTTGCGGCTGTAGAGGGTTGCGCATTGGGTGAGAAGGCGGAAAATGCGGCGTATGATATCGTGGTCAAGACCAAGGACAGGGACGAGGCATTGTTGGCTTTTAGGGAGAAGAGGAAACCGACCTTCATGGGGCGTTGAAAGGCATGTCGTAGAATCCGAGCATCTGTGCTGGTAATGGCCCAGTGCTATTGTCCAATGTTACATGAAACCTACAATCCCCTGTTCGGCAAGACTTGCCCCAATCAAATGACGCAGCTACCCCACACTTGCAACCCCACCCTCGGCTCGCACCGCGACATCGAGCTCCCGTCAAACCACCACGTATCACGTCACCTCCAACTCAATACCACTTTGAGCACCATAATGTCTTCCGCCGCATGCATCTTCTGCAAGATCATCAAGGGTGAGCTACCATTCGCTCAGTACGTCGCATCGTCTCCACTAACGAGAACGAGGTGAAATCCCCTCGATGAAGATCTTCGAAAGCGACAAGACCTACGCATTCCTCGACATTGGTCCCCTCTCCAAAGGGCACTCTGTACGTCCTGCCCTTCCTGCCCTCCATTATCTCACAAACCGCTAATAATTCCGACCCCAGCTCATCATCCCCAAACACCACGGCGCAAAACTCCACGACATCCCCGACGACCAGCTCTCCGAGATCCTCTCCGTAACCAAGAAAATAGCCGTCGCGCAAAACATCCAAGACTACAACATCCTGCAGAACAATGGCCGTATCGCGCACCAGGTCGTAGATCATGTGCATTTCCACTTGATCCCCAAGCCGAACGAGACGGAGGGGCTGGGCATCGAGTGGCCGACTACGAAAGGAGATATGGGCGAGTTGCAGAAGTTGCTGGAGGATATTCGGAGTAAGATGTAGGTGGGATGTGCTGAGAGGTGAGAAGGGTGCATGATAGATTGGGGCAGACGATGCTGATATGGACGTTGGAAATACGAATCGTGGAAATATACGCAATTACGTGCACACGTGCGATACAAAACGTTGGCCAAGGTGGTTGGTCTATCGCGATTGCTTGTGTCATACTAAGCAGTCTGATTGTCTCCGAGGCTTCGCTCCATGAGCCTATTCCAATAGATTGCGAGTCAGCTTTCTCCCCAACTACGCGACTGGTAACATGTAGTTCAATGCCAGCCTTACCCATCCAAAAACTTCGGCTCCGGGAGGTCAACATCGGGTCTGCGTATGAAACGCACGAATGCTGGAATAGGAATGGGACACGACGGTGGTGCATGTACCTTGTGACATGGAGAACATGCAACCAAACTACCATCTACGAGAGGCCTCAACAGCGGTAGGACATCCCCTTGCGTGTAAATCATGGGGCAGACTCCGCCGTTAGGCCGCCCACAATCTACACTGTACTCTCACTGGCCGAAGAAAATGCCAAATCGGATATCAGAGCCACTCCGCTTGCAGATGGAATCGAAGTCGGACCACAAGGTTTCACTACCGCCGAGATCAAAGGAATGGACCGTATTTTCCACAGTGTAACCGGCCTCGAGCTCGATGCAGCGTAGGCGGTGGAAGTGCTCCGTGGCATCGAATATATCGTTTATCCAGGACAGTTTACACTGTTGGCCACGATAAATATCGCGGTCGATGGATTTTCAACCAAGGCCATGCGTAAATACTCTAGACTCGAGAGAAGGATGGTCTTGGGGTGGATTTTGAGCACTTGCGTGTCAACAAAATAACGGCAGACTTCACGCAGGGGCTCTACGCTCAGCCGATCAAACGGGACGGTGAGATGCTTCAAGCAGTGCATTCTATCAAATCGTATACATATTCTACACGAGATCTTCTTTTCGTACCCAGGCTTCTCCCCGAACGTAAACCATGTTCCCTCTCGGATGTCCAGGACCGCTAACTGTTCAGGAAGGAGCGAGACTGGTGCATGCCACCTGGGCACCACAAGCCATTTCAGCCGACCGTTGTACCGACATATAGTCCCAAGAATGGGTAGACAGTCGATCATGTCGCTGGAGACAAAGAGCTGAGACATGTTTGGAGTGATGGCGAGTAAGATGCATAGTGCATCTGACATGAAGTTTTCGCCGCGCAGTAGACCTTGCACTCCTTGAATCGGCTTTCTCTTCTCTGACAAACTCGCTAGAAGAATGTTGGTGCATGCCGCGAGCTGCTCTGGTGTTATCGAAGTGGCGGCTTCTTGGTCCGAACTTTGGAGGTCGCAATACGCTTCGTCAAACAACATGCGGAGGTGTATCTGGGTCATCTTGGACCGGATATTGGGATGGGAGAGGAAGAACTTGAGTAGCTTGCAAATATTACTCGGCGCGATGGGAACGGTCCGAAGGAGAGCTTCTCGCGAGACTGAGAGTAGTATCTGACATGCTAGAGCGAGTGACTTGATATCTTTCACTGGAAGACTGAGTGCGATGTCCAGCAAGATCTTCTCGGGGAAATGAAGTAGACCAAGGCCGCTGTGTGATGTGGTATTCTGCGCCCGCTCATGAAGAGGCACGGGTATTGTAGCTAGCCGGTTCATTGACTCGGTTAGTGCGTCCATGATGAATGCTTGTAGTCGGATACAATGTGCTGCTACTGCCTAAGGCTTGTTTCCAGGTTCTGATCGTGACGTCGTGGTGGATGTGCGAAGGAACGAGCGAGGTTGCCTGATACTCCAATTTTGCTCTCACTAAGCTTGGGCTAAGTGAGTTAAAAATTGTACAACACTGTAACTTCTTAATATATTGTAGAGACAGTGTTATTAGGCCTGTTGAATCGTATGTGAGGTATGGGTATATCACCTTTATTGCATATCAACTCTACAGTGTTTCTTGCAGACTCTTCTTGCAAGAAAAACAAATGAGGTATAATTTAACGCGAGAAATTCTCATTCACCCCTACAAACAAAATAGACTTATTGCGTAATTGCTACGTAAACCTGTACCCTTTGCTCTGCTCCTAGCCTTAATGTAAGATCCCAACGCTAGGTGGCCGCAAATAATGGTTGAAGTGACTAGTTACTCTTTCTGTCTGTTTTAAAAAGCCATCGTTCTGCAGCATCTACATCACGCCCTGCGGGTTGTACTTCTTCGCCTTCTCTTTGATGAATTGGAAGTTCTCCTCGCCGTAACCAGTAAGGATCTGTGAATTAGCGTTTCCGTTATTGGCGTGGATAAATGGCAAGAAGACGCCCTGGTCCATGGCCTTCTGCGTGGTAGTGCTGGACTAGGAGCTAAGTGCCTGTTGGGCAATTGGGTACTGCTCTACCGCGGGAAGCGTTGTCTAGACGTCGTACATTAGTCAGAATCTGTACGTGTGGAAGTCCGGATCCTTCGACCGGGGTGCGTAGTACTGCGACCCGCCTGTGAATGTCTCATTGCTTGGGAAGAGACATTGTAAGATGCTGCACGTCTGTCGTGCATTTCCCGTGCATGTGGTATTGTTCGACCAGGTAGAAGGCAAGCTAAGCGAAACCAGGGACTCGGGACAGCTGCTATTGGCCGCGTAGGGGAGGGGTGGGGTTGCAGCTGCCTGTAATCATAACACTGGCAAATGCAATAGAACAACACGGCGACTTGATCCTCAAAACGAGTCAAGAAACGATGACTCTACAAACCCAAGTCTGAGACAGTCCAAAGACCTTTATCCCCTTCAGGAGGCCCTCAAACCCGTAACGAAAAAGCCCTCCCGCAAGCCACCTTGGTTCATCTGCGCCACCAACTCGTGTACCGTATTTTGCCATGTGCGTAAGCCCTATAGAAGCACTTAAGAGCGTAGTCCGGTGGCAAACCAAGAATAGTACAAAACATGCCCGTGAGAATAAATCTCACTTATTGGAATATTCCGCCAAAGCCGTGGCTCGGCCGAATATCTGCGCGGCTGCCTGCGGTATCATGGGCTACGGCTATCGGCCGAAAGCCACAGGTTCGCCGACGGTCGAGGCAAGTTCAACCTGAGATAAATCTTAGAAGAGTCGCAAGAACCTCATTACTCGAGCCAAACGCATTCCGAGTCCGATCAGCAGTTAGAAAGCACAATGGGTACCACCACCAGAACAGTTACCTCTTCGAAGCAACAGCCCGGCGCTGTCAGCATCGCATATTCTCAAAAGTCAAACCGAAATCTTAGCAAAGGTGTTTGGGAGCTAGCTCGGCTACACACTAAGGAAGCATGGCTGTGCTGGTACCCTGCTGGTCGGTTTATGTTTTTCCACCACGCTGAGCGTCAGCTAACAAATTCCAGTATGGGGCGCGTGTCTTTCAGCTGGTACACAAAACATCAGTCTTGACATATTCCAAATGGCGCAGATGCTATTTGGAATTTGGAGCAGCGTCACGGTAACACACTGCGCTTTCTGCACGTGGAAGTAAGATACGACCTGAAAGCAAACATCCAGTGTCTCGGCTGACAGCTTTTCTTAGCGACATCTGCGACGTCAAATTCGACAAGCAGGTTGAGCGCTGCAAAGTTCGCCCCCTGCCGTCCGGCATGCTGACCGTCCGCGAAGCATATGTTACGTTGCTGGCGTGGATTCCGGTGGTGTACGGCGTCACATACCTGACCCTCGGAGAGGCCGGTGTGTGGACCTTCACCCCTGTGTGGGCGCTCAGCACTATCTATCCCTTCATGAAGCGGGTCATTCCTTTCCCTCAAATCATTCTTGGTGCCGTCATCGGCGCGGCCGTCTTTCCGGGTTGGGCTTCCGTCAATGGTGACTTGAGCACGCTTAGCCAGGCATTGCCACTGTTCTTTGCTACGGCAAGCTGGGTTGTTTACTTTGATCTCTTCTATGCTGAACAGGTAAGTCATCATCGCTATTATCATTCAACCTCTGACGAGGATTTGCAACAGGATCGTCCGGACGACATCAAAGCCGGCGTCAAGTCTCTTGCAGTCTTACTCGGAGACCGCGCCCACATCTTTCTGGCTTTCTTGGCCATCCTCCAGGTTGTCTTCTTCGTTCAGACCGGACTGAGGGCTGAGATGTCCCTCGTCTTTTGGGTTCTTGGCTTGGGTGTCTGGACTCTTAACCTGATCTGGCACGTGGCCTCATTGGATCTCAACGACCGCAAATCGGGCGGTAAGATTTTCAAGGCAAACATCATGTTGGGTCTGTACATGACCGGCATCTCTGTGCTTGAGCTAGCTGTCTCGAGGCTCTCCCTTATAAGCCTAGGCCAGTTTAGCCAGTCACTGGTTGGCATGTCTTTGACGTGAAAAAATTGGCGGCGGAATACTTGCAAGTTCGAAGGGAATGTGCCGTGGCAGGCACTGGCGAATCAACTTTGGATCAAATTGAATAGTTTTGTTCGTACATGACGTTGAAATTTTCCGTCCTGGAGTGTATAGATTTCTTTATGCTCGTCTCGGCCGGGAGTTAGCACGCATTGCCTGGTTACGTCTGGCCCCCACAGACAAGCGTTATCAAGCTACGTCCAGTAATAAATCGCATCGCTAGAAATCTTGGTTGCGATATACCTTTGTATGGTAGCTTTACTAGATAGTGGTAAGCATAAGCTTTCATGGACCGTACGTCGACGAGCCCCGCGGTGGATTTAGATTCATTCCCTGGCATGTACTATCGGCACCGCGGTGCATTCACTCTTCTTTGTGCCCATAGCTTTCTAACGGATTGATGATGGGTTTTGCGAGAATTCAGGGCGCCGGACCATTTTTCTCGGAGCGCCAAAGGCGCAGCTGAGACACTGCATACGGGCGGCACCTGTAATTGGTTGATATCCGGTTGAGAATCAAAGAACTGCATGTTTCGTAAGCATCGACCCTAGCTACTGCGGCTGACCGGGAGATGGCGATCCAATTGCTTGGAAATGCTTAATTTACGCTTTTATCCAACACGCGAGGGGAGTTGACCTGTCACACCCTCTGCGCCGCCATCCTCTCTGCGCCACCAAAAAACGGACGACGGGACAACACCATGCAGATACAACACCACACAGATCCCGCGATCCACTGCTCTCAATCATGGCCGCACAGGATCAAATCAATAGACGGTGTAGGCTGGTACTGGTCTGTGCAAGTTTTGACCCTAATATAACTTGTTCTTCTAGCGCTGACTGTCCTTGCAGTACTCACTAACAGCATGTGCCTTCTAGCCAACATACGGCTGCCTGTTTGCGCATCGATGTTCAATGATCGTTTATTGTGCAGACCGCTGCTTGGTGGCGTCCTGACCAGTAAGGCGACCTGGCGCTGGTCTTTCTTCATCAATCTGCATGTCAGAGCAGTCACAACTATCCTCCGTCTGATACAGCGGGTCGCGGGCAGGACAGGAGGGCAGCTTCGTACACCGCATCTTTCGGCTCGACCCTATTGGCAAGTTCATCCTTATCGTGACGGTGGCAATGCTCCTGCTGGTCCTCCAATGAGCCGGCATCGATTATGGCTAGAGAAGCCCTCAGGTCGTTGACCTTCTCGTTGCGGCGGGACTCGCCTTCGGTCTGTGGTAGTAGAAGAAAGGCGCTGAGGCGCTGACGCCGCTCTGCATCATGGCTGAGCGCGGCGTCGCCGCGTAACGGCGGTGCGCTCCTCGTGCACACCTACGACTTGCTATTGGTTCTGAGCGGTACGGGCTGCACGCTTATCTAGTCTGGCGTCGATCTCGTCCACTATGTCGCCACAAACTTTGTTTTCTCTACAACCGCTAGCATTGCTGTAAACAAGACTAGCTATCCACTGCTCCCGCCCTCATGGGCCCGATTATAGCCTGCGTTGGCTGCAGACTGCTGATAACGCTACGTGTCGACACTAGTACCGCGATGTGGGCTGGATCTGAAGGAGAAGAAGCAAAGTGAGCGGGACACGCTCTGAACATTGGAAGGTATTACCTTTATCTGTTGCATGCTTTTGTGGATAACGGAGGGCTACTAGTTGGCTAGTTAGATTGCGTGAGGATAACGGCGTTTCCCTTGACTCCCTTATCTAAGTTCCATCTTTCATTTCCAACTGAAGTACCGTGATCCGTGCTAACGCGAGTCCTCTATCGACTTTTTTTCTAGGATAGATATCTCTTCTTCTTCCGAGCCGCTAAGCACAACAGTCCCTAAATCCATTGCTCTCTCAGACTGATTTATCCGATGCAGCACAAATCTGGCAGCAAGTGAACGAAGTAATGGAAAGCATGAATATAGCTCAGTCTCATGTGCTAGCAGGCACTTGGAGCAAGTAAGCTCATTTGTGACTAATTTCCACATATTACATAATTCCCCACTGTGACAGCACGCCTAGCTTACTAACAAAGTGTTTGAATAGGTGCTTCATGTCAGCTTCCAATGCGGGGAGAACAGATGGCCAAGAGCTCCAAGCGCCACAACACGAGGGGCTCGTATGCACTGGGGCTCGTATGCAGTGGGGCTCGTATGCAGTGGAGTCAGCCCAACTCGCTTACTCTGGCTAGCTGCAGCTACCTTGCAAAAAACGAGCTCCTTCGTAGTTCCATTGTTCCATAGTCTATTCGGCGAGGCGAGAAGCTTCGTCGTGCTGTATCGGCCGAGTAGGAAAGACCCAACGCAGCGGCAACCTATTCAGTCTCCAATCCGGCCTGATGGATCGGGACGCCCGGCTCGCAGCACCGGGGCAAAAGGTAGATAGAGGTTGAAAAGGACTTGTTGCGATGCAATATCCGCGTCTCACGGTTAGATTTGCCAACGACCATGGGTTCAACTGCAGAGGTGCCGCAGGGCGGCGTCGACGTCCACCATCACTTCATTCCGGAAGTTTATGCAAAAGGTAATTCGCAGCCCGAGTGTCGTGCCGCAAAACTGACCTGCGAACAAAGCCCTTCATGACACTGGGGGTGATCCCTCGGGCTGGAAGCTTCCAGCGTGGTCCGTCGAGGGCTCGAAGAGCCTCATGCAAGCGCACGGTATCCGCACCAGCATACTCTCCCTGACCGCACCGGGCTCCAGCATCCTCAAAGGCGCACCGGCGGCCGAGCTCGCACGTGCGGTCAATGAGTCAGCCGCGGCCATCTGCGCGGCCGACCGCGCCTCATTCGGCTTCTTCGCTGCGCTGCCCCCCGCCATGGACGACCCAGCCGGCGCAGTGGCCGAAATCGAGCACGCGCTCGATGTACTCGGTGCGGACGGCGTGACGCTGTATACGAGGTACGGGCCTGGTGCACGGTACCTGGGCCATGAGTTGATGCGGCCCGTGTGGACGGCGCTGAATGCTCGCAAAGCCGTCGTCTTCGTGCACCCAACGCACGCCGCCGACACGTCGCTGGCCAACCCCGGCCTGCCGCAGCCCATTGTCGACTACCCACATGAGACGACGCGCGCTGCGGTCGACATGATCACGGCCGGCGTGGTGCGCGACTTCCCGGACTGCAAGATCATCCTCTCGCACGCCGGCGGCACGCTGCCCTACTTGGCCACACGTGCTGCCCATCTGCTGGCCGATGCCGGCCTGACCCAGTTGACTGCTGCCGACTTCCTCAACTATGCGAAGAGCTTCTACTTCGACACGGCGCTGTCTGGGAACGACTTCACGCTGCCGACGGTGCTGGACTTTGCTGCGCCGGGCCACGTCCTCTTCGGCTCGGATTTCCCGTATGCACCGACGCCGACGATCAACACGCACACGGTGGCTGGGGCGAAGGTGCTGGCGGAGAGGAAGAATGACCCGGGTGCGGACCTTACTGCCAATGCCTTGCAGCTGTTTCCGCGGCTTAGATTGAGATGATATATTGATCAATACTACATGCCGATTTCTTGGTGAAGAATCTTGACCGAGTGCAACCAGCGAAAGACCTACCCTAATACTTCTGCTTCTCTTACGTACGCGCTGCTCGTGTGCAGATGAATAGCAGAGCTCTGGACAATCCAACAAGCCGGGGCAAGCAAAGCCTACCACCATGCTAGCATCGAAAAAGCACAAGCTATGTCCTACGAGATCCGAATGAGAGCGACCAACAAGTTCAGATGATCATTGCTGGTGAACTTTGCCAATAATTCCAATCGGCTCTACATCCGTACGCTCTGGAGTTGGTTATAGTGCTTCTATAAATAGTGTGTCCAATCAGCTATAGCACTGTGTAACGTTAGCCAACTAACACGTAAGCTAGCCGTTCTAGTCTCTATAACCCTAATGCAGAACTAATACATGAATTTGTTTTCTTGCTCAATGCTTACACCAAGAAACGAAACTGCAGCAAGACTTTCGGCGCTAATCTCACAGGCCAATGAAGAAGCATCCACATTGCGCTCGAAAACGGCTACCACGACAATTCTCGCAATTACAAAACCTTGTTCTTGCCATTGACGTGTGTGGCGGCAGAAGCAAACTTCTGGCGCGCCTTTTCCTGTGCATCTCGCTTGGCGAAGCGCTTCTGCGTCCAGTGCTGTCCCATCTGGTCGCACGCAGCCTCCCAGTCGGTGGTCCACTCCGGATAGAAGGGCGCGTAGCCCAGCAAGCCGCCGACCCAGCGGCCCACGATGATGGTGAGCCAGACACTCAGGAAGGCGCGGAACGGCACCCATGCGGGCGGCGACAGATATGTGTCGCCGGCGTCGAACATCTGACAGCGAAATCAGCCATGTCTACGGGGCAGGGCGGCGGGCACTACGTACGGCGAGCACCTGGATGAAGTCGAGCTTGGCGCCGCGCTGGAACACGTCCTCCTGGTAGCCGTACCAGTTCTCGAAGAAGGGCTGGTCCATGGCGTAGTCGCCGTCCCGCTTCTCTGCGGCGCTGACCTCGAACTCAACCTCGTTTTGCTCGGTGCCCGGGGTGCCGTAGACTACATGGTGGGTGAATGGCGGCACCGTGTACTCGCCGTCGGCGGGGACGAGGTCGACGCGGCGGCCGTTGATGTCGACACTGAGGTTGCCCTTGAGCACACGGAAGAACTCAGACTGGTGCACGTGGAAGTGGGTCGGGGGCTTCTTGCCGCCTGCGATCAGTTTCGCGTAGATGCCCAGCCACGGGCGCATGAAGCCGTGGAAGGCGAATTGGCGGTTGGGCGCGCGTGGCTGGTTGGCCATTTCGATGGCGCCGCCAAATCTGCACGGGCCGTCAGCCGGCGGCGGGGAGGATGCGAGGATGCGAGGGAAGGGGAAGAGCAGGGGAGGAGAAGAGCAGGGGAGGAGGAGGGCAGGGGAGAAGCCAAGGCCGCGGAGGCCGGCGCATACGTACTTGGTTAGCGGATCCTCGCCTGCAGTGAAGGTTAGCGGCTGCGCAGGTGCCATGATGGGCGGCTGGTGTGTAAGTGGCTCAGGAGGCGTCTCGTTTGGGACCTTCTTGGGCGGGGCAGCCTGGCGGCCATCACAAAGGCGCATACAGCGTATACTTATCGACGACGCCACGAGAGGTGCCGGGCGAGACATGGCTGGTGGTGCCACCTCCCGGCCGAAAAACGGCGGGGCGCTAACTATAACGTCCCCCGGACCGCGCCGTCCGCTTTGACGTTGCTTGTTTCTACGACCACTGCCTCTGCTTGCGTGCTGTACGGCGCCGCGCTGTCTTGTATACGGTGCATCGTGTCTGTGTGCACTGCCCAAAGGCACTGCACAGCGCTTGCTGCTCGTCCGCCCCACCGGTCCATGACATGTCGAAGCTGACTGCCGTCTCCGCATGGCTAAGAGCAAGGTGGGAATGGGCACGTTGACTAGCTTTCTCATCTCCCCAGCATGGATGACTAAGGGGTGATGGGGGCACGTGCAACTACTTTTGCATCATGTTTCTTCAAACAGAGGTCTGCCGTGTCGTGGGCCTTCGTAGATAACTACTTTTTGTTCGGTTTTTCTTTTTCTCGTCGCCGGTAGCGTCCTCACCTGCTGGCTGTCGACCCCCAACCCGTACTGCTCTTACTCAGCAGACTCGGCAAAAGCTCATGGGTCTGGGCTATTTATAATCTACTGCTTCCCCTAGGTTACCTCCGCTTACCTACTAATTACAACCACGTTCCATGCCCATCTTCACAAAGTGGCCCGCAACCGCTACCAGACTAACCCGCACCAAATCTTCCAACTCAGACATCGGTCCCCGCTCGTCGCTAATCACAAACTTCGCTGCCTTCGGCAACGCCTGCAGCTGTATCCTCGTCCACCCTCCCTGCGCCACGAAGAATGTCATCTCCCCTCAGCCTTGAAGCTGTGCGTCTTCGCCGCCGGCGCCGCCGCGCGCCCGTACTACCGTCGAGTGTCCGACGGTGTGGAACACGCCGGACAATTATACCGCCAGCAGCATGCCAAAATAGCGGCGAAAAAGGCGGGCGGGCGGGCAAGCGGAGAGAGGCGTGCAAAGGGGTGTGGAGGCTGGAGAGAATGAACGCTGCGGCGATGCCCAGGGGCGGCGGACTTGTTCGTGCCAGGCGTGGCTGGGCTTTTGTTAGCGGAGGGGGACGTTGAGGTTGAGGGGAGGCGAGATGTCATCTCCAGAACCGGCGTAAGCTGTAATATTCGGCCAGCGAGCCAAACGTGGCGGGCCAGGCATCAGGCTGCTTAGAGCTGAAAGGGCACAGCAGCGATAGCAGCAGCAGCAGCAGCAGCAGCAGCAGCAGCGTGAGCATTGCGAAGTGTGCCTACACGGCCAAGCCGAGTAGCACAACGAAGGCGTACAGAAACATGTCTTGTGTAACGGCCCACAGACCGCTCTTACCCCATCCGTCTGGCAGCTGCGCCTACTCGTCGAGCATGTCCGCGTAGATGCGCTTAGCCAGCCATGTGCGTCCGTACATAGCAACCTAGCGGACCCCCGTGTCGAAGACGAAGGCTGCACGCCCGCGGTTCGTGGCCTTAGGTGTGCCCGGTACGCGCCAGCTCCACCTAATGCCCGCGTGGCGGTGAGGAGATCGTCGCTCTACCACAGCTTCTGGCTCGGAGAGAGCGTGTTTGATTTTCCTCGACGCCGCTCTTGTTGACGCGGTGGAACGTTTCTGCTAGCACGTGGGCTTGACCGGCGCATAGTATGCTTGCATGGTCAAGTAGGGCTGCAGCACGAGCATTCTATAGCACAGTACCGAGTCGCGACGGAAGCACAGCGTCAGGACGGCTGCGGCGAAGGCGAGTGCGAAGCCGCATGGCCGAAGAACGAGGGCAGGACCGCCGCAGTGGACAAAGGAGAAAAGAAGACGCGAGTGTCTGATGTCGGTGCGGGCATGTCGATTGGAATCTGGCAGGCCTGTTGCCGGAAGCAGGCGGCAGGCCGAGCAGGTCTAATCTTCAAAGACAGTCGCTACACCCGTTTGCTGTCGGCCGTGGTATGCCCCGCCTAACGGTAAGCTGGGTGAGAGCGCGTATCGGCCGAGTACAACAGCTGCCGGAGCTGCCGTTTTTAAGCAGACCGACTGCGGCTATGTTAGCCCTCCTTTGAATGAGAAGGACCCGCGAACAACAGCAGCAATGGTTGGCGTCGTACAAACCGTATTCGCCCACCCGTGGCTCTCAGCTCTGGCCGTGTATCTTTGTTGGCACTTGGCAAGAGCCGTATACCTAATCTATCTCAGCCCCCTGGCCATTTTTCCCGGCTCGAAATGGGCAGCTCTTGGCGAGTAGTAAGTCGTCTCACCCATACAGCGCGGACCCCGGCCAACTAACGCCCGGCTAGTTGGGAGGCTTACTGGAACATTGGGACGCGCCCTGGCCGAAAGGGTCAGACCCTTTTCAAACTGGAAGAGATGCACAAGAAGCTTGGTCCGTTAATAAGCACTGCGCGTAGGATCACTGACCGACTGACGTGCGCCTGCAGGTCCTGCCCTGCGTCTCGGGCCAAATGAAATCCACGTGTACGACCCCGACTTCTACCACAAGCTATACTTCCCAAACAGCAAGTTCCACAAGGATCCGTCCATGCACAAGGTGCTGGGGGCTCCCACGAGCACTCTGGCCGAAAGCGATCCCATCAGGCATAAGCAGCGCAAAGCGCCGCTGGAGCCGTTGTTCGCGAAGAAGAACATGCACGCGCTCGAACCCATGCTCATGGCGCATGTGGACCACTGCTGCGACCGCTTCGATGAGTTCTACACCGCTGGGAAGCCCGTTTCGATGGAGTGGGCCCTCAAGTCCCTGGCCATGGGTGAGTACTGTGCGGAGCTTTCTCGCGCGAAGCTGACCCTGCGATTCCAGACATGGTGTCTCAATTTGCCTTTGGCCAGTCCTTGGGTGCGCTTGATGACCCTGAGTTCAAGTCGCTGCCAGTGCAGGTATTCAAGCAATATCTGCCAAGCCTGCACGTGATCAAGGCGTTCCCGTTTGTGCGGCTGCTGCACCAGCTGCCGAGCTGGCTGACTGATCGCATGTCGCGCTCCATCGCCATGGGCCACGAGCTCGAGCAGTTTGCAGCCCGCCGCATCGACGAGTTCCTGGCACAGAAGGAGGCGGGCAAGCTGCCCGATTTCCCCACCATCATGGAGCGGCTGCTCATCCCTCTCCCTGAGAAGGGCTACGCGGTGCCGGACAAGCAGGGACTGCGCGACGAGATCCTGACGACCATTTCCGCCGGTGACGACACGACGGGCATCGCCAACATGGTAACGTTGTACAATATTGTTAGCAATCCTGCGATCCAATCGCGCCTCCTGGAGGAGCTCAAGACAGTGCTGCCTATGGTCGACTCTCGAGCGCCGTACCCGGAGCTCGAGCGGCTACCGTATCTCGTATGTTATTGCGAAGTCCAGTACTGGCGGTATGCTGCTGACCCTGTGCTTGCAGACGGCCGTAATCAAGGAGGGGCTCCGCTACTCGTCCCCGGCGGCGTCGCGCACGCCCCGGCTGGTGCCCGCGGGGGGCGTTACACTGCCTGACGGCCGGCACATCCCTGCGGGCACGCGTATTGGCATGGCCATCTACCACATCCACTACAACGAGTCCATCTTCAAGGACCCGCACCGCTTTGACCCCGAGCGCTGGCTGCAGGCGCCCGCCGAGGTGACGCGTCTGAGCCGGTTCATGGTGGCTTTCTCGCGCGGTAGTCGGTCGTGCCTTGGTATCAAGTGAGTGCCCATGGCGGCCATGTGGGTGGCTTGCTTCGCTGACAGGTGTACAGTCTCGCATACATGGAAATGTACATGGCAATTGGGTACCTGGTGCGCCGCTTCGACTTCCAATTGGCGGGCACGAAGCCGGCCGATATGGCGTGGGATGACATGGTGGTGCCGGAGTTCCATGGAGAGTTCCTCGTGGCGCCCAAGCGACGCGATGGCTGAGGGCTAGACTGGGCTATGGAGCGGCTTACGTCCGGGAGGGCGGCTGAGGCTTGTGGGACGCTCGGCTGGGCCCGTGCGGCGCGAGGATCGTGGCGGTTTCGGAGCAGATAGCGAGGGGGCATGGGGCCCTATCTTTAGCCAATACAAACGCGTCCCTTGACGGCCCGCCAGGTCCGCCAGCACGCCCCGCGGCGCCACATGCATCCTTACCTTATTGAAGGAATGCTTATCCCCGGGTTTGCCATGAAAATAGGCCTTGCCACGGGCCACCGGTTGTCGGCTAATTCCATGCAATGCTTAACGACACTACATGTGCCATGGACCGTTGGCGGCGTGCGCCCGTGAGTGCCCGGCGGCCCTGCGCCCTGGCGGCCACGCCCAGCCGATGCCCACCTGTTGGTCTTTACGACGGTCTGAGACGACCCTTGAGACGGCGACCAGCCAGCCCGTAAAACACGTACGGACGAGACTGACGTGTTGCCTTGCTTACCGACAGGGGGCGTTTTGTTGACATGCCCGCGATTGCGCCATTGCTTATAGGCATGCATTGCGAAAACGCGAGGACAACGTCCCGTTGCGGCCTGGGGGGCTTGGTGCCTGGGTGCTGAGGCCGTTGACCGGTGGACTGATAAATGATGCCGCTCCGCCGTCGACATACGGCACAGTCCCATCGACCCCCCACCCCATGGCCCTCCGCAAGATTGTGCGCAACCGGCCGTCGCTGAGCTGCTCGGCATGCCGCCGGCGCAAGATCAAGTGCGAGAAGCAGCGCCCGGCGTGTGCCAACTGCGTGCGCCTGGGCGACGAGTGCGTGTACGAGAGCGAGGCCGAGCACCGGGAGAAGGCGGCGGCCAAGAAGCGCAAGGTGTCGCTGGACCACGACTTCGACCTCGACGGCCACGGCCACGGCCACGGCCACGACCACGACCACGACGATCTGCTGGACCCCGGCCGCCGCGCCAGCAGCACCGCCTCGCCCGCCTCGGACCCTGAGCCGCCCGCCGCGGACCCTGAGCCCGCGGGGGGCTGGACCACGTCCCCGCAGTGCTGGCCCCCACCGCCGCCCGCCAACGGCACCTCGCCGGGGCTCGACACGCTCGCCCAGTGGGACGCGCCGGGGCTCGACTTCGACTTCGACTTCGAACTCGACCTGCTCACCCCCAGTCTCTCGCTCAGCTCCTTCCACCCCGACGGCTCCTGCACCCTCACCGGCAGCGAGCCGCTCACCGCCCACAGCCGCAGGGGGTCGCCGCCGCCGCCGACGTCGGGCGCCGCCACGCCGCCGTTCGAGGGCCATGTCAGCACCCAGGAGGACGGCTCCAAGCTCTTCGTCGAGCGCACCTTCTGGGCGCTCGTCAGCCGCGATGCAAGTATATCTTTTCGTCCGCCCTTTTATCCGTCACGTCGCACACGCAGGGCTCATTGCTGACCTGCGCACAGCCCGATGTCTACGAGCACATTCTGCGTGCCTCGGGCACCGTCGACCGGTGTAACATGCCCTCGCCGACCGCTGGCGACAGCCCGCACATGACGCTGCCGCCCAAGCAGGTCTGCGACGCCCTGCTCCAGTGCTTCTTCCTCTGTGTGCATCCGCTGCTGCCCCTCATCCACGCCCCCACCCTGGCCGCACGCTACGGTCAGCTGCGCGCCCGCCTCCTCGGCGAGCACGAGAACCTGATCCCGTCCGTCCTGTCCACCTCGGACGCCGGCTTCGTGGCCCTCTTGTGGGGTGTCATGTATGCCGGCGCCGTGGCTTCCGCCGGCACGCCCCTTGCTGCGTCAGCCAAGGTCCCGGACACGCTCGCCTTCCGCAACCACCTCTATGCTGCCTTTGGCACCGCCATGAGGGCGTCCAGCTTCCCCGAAGCACCTACCCTCGACTCACTCGTCGCCGCCCTGATCATCCAGAGTGGCTTCGGCCGCGAGGACGTCTATCAGCTGCGCACCGCGCAGATCGTCGGCACCTGCATCCGCGCAGCCCAGCAGCTGGGCCTGCACCGTGAGGCCTCGCGGAAGGGCCTTGGGGCGGTGAACAGCGAGCTGGGCCGCCGCATCTGGTGGCATCTGGTCGAGCTAGACATTCAGTCAGCCGTCGTCGCAGGCACCGAGCTGCAGGCGGCGCGAGCTGAGGGCTCGTCAGACACGCGCATGCCTGCCGAGTTCCTCGACGATCAGAGCGTGCTGGCTGGCGAGAACACGGCCAAGTCGTCGGCCTTTCTGCTGTTTGCCGCCGGCCGTGCTGAAATCGCCCGCGCCATGCGTCAAATCGTCGTGCGTGCCTACGACCGCCAGCGGCCCACCCAGCGAGACCTGATTGAACTCAACGACATGGTGGCCTCCCTGCAGAGCCGCATCAGTGCCATCTCAGCCCGCCTGCCCGCCAAGGGCGTGCCCGAGAAGGGCCTAGTCTCCTCCTTCTATGCGAACGTGGGCCCTGCTTCCTACGGCATGCTCTATAGAGATGACGCCGGCACTACCTCTGTCTTCAACTTCTGGGCCCGCTCGGTCCTCCACATGAGTTACCTGAGGGCCTTGATTCTCCTGCAAAAACGCTTCGTGCACGAGTTCACAGGCCAGCGGCAGACGACCCTGTGGAACGCGTAAGTGTCCCTCATCCACCCCTTCTCCCTCCCCAGTGGCCGCGTCCGCAGGCTTACCAAACTTCTATATCTAGTCTCGTGCGCCTTTGCTGCCAATACATCCAATCTTACCTCCGGCTGACGCGCTGGTCCGCTGCGGCCTCGTACAAATGGGTGCTGCAAAGCCGATTGCAGCCCTTGGAGGAAACCCTTATCCTACTCACGTACCTGCAGACGGAGCCATCGGTCGCCGAAGCCGACCTCGTCGAGCACTTTGCCGAAGAAGCACTAGACATGTGCTACAGCAGCGAGCAGGCGCAGAACCAACATCCCCATGGCGAAGCGTCGTTGTCGCGCCGGAATCTTTGGGCCATTCTGAATGAGCTCAAGGAACGGACGCCGCGGCGCCCCCACCCTGACCTTTCCTGGTTTTCTGCCGACCTCAGCTCTTCTTTGTTAGATGAAAGCCTTGCGAACGACCAGTGGCAGAAGCAAGAGGCAAGCCTCGTCGATTTCGGCGGAATCGATCAAGGACTAGCCTCCTTCCTGCAGCTCGAGGGCTTGACAGATGCTTGAAGCGCAGTCACATTCAGCCCGCCTCGCAACTCCGTTCAATCCCACGCGCTGGCTGGACCGGTCATCATTGCTGCCGCCACCCAGCCCGTGTCGGCCTACCATCTGAGTCCGACTCGCCCTGCTCCTTTCATCTGGAGCGATGCACGCACGATGTGCCGACACTCGCTCTACTGGAACTTGACGGCGTTCATTTTCCAACCACTCACCAAGCCCTCACCAGGCATACCGGCAGAGCACAACGGTGTTCCGTTTCCCGGCCGATGAGTGCCTTGGTCCTTCCGTTGCCCCTCCCCGAACCATGAACAACCGCTGGCACAAGCAACTCAACATCGCTGTGGCAAATGTGGAGAGATAGACAGTCCTGAGTGAAACTGCGTAGAGGTTAAAGAGGCAATACCCAATTTAGATGCAAGTACATAGTTTAGATTTTATTAGCACATTGATAGATTGCGTAGAAGTTAGACTAGAGCACCATTGCATACAGAGTATTATATATTAATAAAAAAGACACATTGCTACCAAGCGAGTAGCTCATTCAGATGAGAGATCTATACTCGAGTAGAGACTACTCTCTTTCAACGCTTTTCCGTTCCTTTTGCCACACACTGCACGGTGCTTCATCGCTCTCACAAATTCAAGCAGCCTTAACCCTATCCTGCCTGCGTCCGCCATTCCTCCTCACGTACGCCAACGCAAACGGATACGCCAGATCCGAAATGTGGCTTCCCACCAGCAACAGCGCTCCGTACGGCGACCACGCATACCCGTACCTCTCGGGCCAGAAGTAGATGCGCCAGTAGAAGCAGCATCCAGCTGCGACCGTCCCAAGGAACCTAGTCCACCTAGACAAGCCCTTTCAGCACACGAAACGCGAGCAGGCTCTACCATGAAATGGAATTAGGGGAAAACTCACCAGATGGCCATAGATTGGCCGGCGTCGTGACCGCGCGCAAGCACCTGCGCAACGCAGCCAATGCCGATGATAAGCTGCATGGGCCAAGCCGTGTAGAAGACGACCTGGCGGCCGATGAGCGGCACAAACGTCGCCGCAACCGCCAGATGCAGCCACAAGCAGACGGCGCAGCCAACGGCAATAATCCAATGCAAGTTGCGCGCCACCAGCGGCTGGTGGCGCCAGTCGTTGGGCCCGAACTTGAGAATCGAGTGGAACAGGAACACGTCCACGACCATGAACTGCGCAAACACAATCTGGTTCACCAGCCCCGGCCCGTACACGAACCCAAAGACGAATTCCCACGTGATGTTCAGACACAGGCAGTAGATCGGCATCGCGTACGACTTGTCCTTGTACCCCTGGCGCGTCATCAGCACGTACGAAATGGACCACAGGATGCCCGACACGGCGGTGAACATGTCGGGCACCATCTTTGCGTGCCAGTACGGCGGCGTCGCGTTTTCATAGTCGGCGTTGGCTTGCGCCCAGGCCTCGAGCGGGAAGTAGGTCATGGTGAGGAAAGGAGGGAGGGAAACGAAGGGAGGAGGGAATGGAAATGGGAATGGAAATGCCGAGACCAACTGGGAATCAGACGGGAGGAATACCACTGCCCGGGGGAACGTCACGGGCCATCCAGGCTTACATATACGAAGATTCCATAACGACTTGGGGTCGGTGGCCAGCAGAGGCGTGAGCGGCCCGTGGCTCTCGGCCGATTACGGCTGGCGGGTGAGGCGGCTCTGAACCACCTGTCGGCCGCAACACCGGTGTAGGATCACGCTCTGGACCAGCCCATCTGGGACGCGACCAGCGCTTTAAAACGCTTTGGGATAGTACTATCTGCCCTACTGTCTGTATACGCTTACGGGGAGCTGAGTCTACCTGCGGCCTTGTACTTTGTATTATATATATACCTCGCTACCAATGCCATGGCCATCCTTAGTGCTGAAGACATCGCTTTCACCTTCGACATGGCGAGCGACCACTCAGCATCTGATCCCTCGTCCTCGGATGAGGGTACGTCGGCGACGACCCCCTTCGTCGTAACCGTTCCCGACGCCAACCCCAGCGAAAACAACGGTAAGGAGCTCACGTGCTTGCCGGGTTGCTGTACTAACACACGGCTCAGATATCGCAGTCATTGGCTATGCATGCCGCGTAGCAGGTGACAACAACTCTGGATCCCAGCTATGGGACTTCTTGATGAAGAAAGGGGATGCTTGTGGCGAGATGCCGACAGAGCGCTGGGCCCCCTTCAGACAACGGCAACCAGCCATGGGCGACACCCTGGACCAGACGACGTCCAAAGGATACTTCATCAACGACATCAAGGGCTTCGATGCACAATACTTTGGCATTTCAGGCCGCGAAGCAGAGCAGATGGACCCACAGCAACGCATCAGTCTCGAGGTTGCTTGTGAAGCCCTCGAACACGCCGGCATCCCGCTACACAGCCTCGCAGGGTCCGATGCCGCCGTCATTATGGGCGTCAACTCCGACGACTACTCCCGGCTCATTCTCGAGGACTTGCAGAACATAGATGCGTACATGGGCATCGGGACCGCATACTGCGGCATACCCAACCGCATCTCGCACGCGCTCGACCTCGGCGGCCCGACCTATGCCGTGGATGGAGCCTGTGCGTCCTCGCTCGTTGCCATCCACCAGGCTAGACGTGCCCTGCTCGCGGGCGAGACGTCTTTGGCCGTGGCCGGAGGCGTGAACGCGCACATAAGCCCGTACCTGACCCGCGTACTGGACATTGCCGGTGCCGTTTCCCCTGAAGGCCGGTGCAGGTCTTTCGATGACTCTGCATCCGGCTACGGCCGTGGTGAGGGAGCTGGCGTCGTCATCCTCAAGCGCCTCTCGGACGCGGTCCGCGACGATGATCGAGTGCTCGCCGTTCTCAAGGGGTCCGCGGTGGGCTCGGATGGCAAGACGGTCGGTATCATGGCTCCCAGCCAGCTCGCGCAGGAGAAAGTCGCTCGAGACGCGCTCAAGGAAGCACGCCTTCCCGCCAGCACCGTCGAGTACGTCGAGGCCCACGCAACGTCGACTCCAGTGGGCGACAAGACCGAATGTGCAGCCATGGCGTCCGTGTACGGGTCATCACGCCCGACCGGCTCGCCTGACTGCTTCGTCGGCTCGATCAAACCCAACATCGGGCACCTCGAAGCAGGTGCCGGCGTCATGGGCTTCATCAAGGCGGTCATGGCTGTCGAAAAGGGGGTCATTCCGCCGCAAGCAAACCTGGAGAACCTCAGCACGAAGATTGACTGGAAGGCGGCCAGGATACGACCGGTCACGGAGCCGACGCAATGGGCGACGACCAGGAGACGGCGCACTGCCGCCATTGCCTCGTACGGCTACGGCGGAACCGTCGCCCATGCTATCATCCAGGGAGCGCCCAGCAACAACTCTTTCCGCGAGCTGATTGCGGATAAACTGCCGTCGCGCCAGCCCACCATTCTGCTCCTTTCGGCGCCGCAAGACGATCGCATCCGGAAGCAAGCCTCTACCCTCGTCGACTGGCTCCAAAAGCAGCCGGATGCGCTCGACATGGACTCGGTGGCGTGGACCCTCGCGGCCAAGCGCAGCCAGCACAAGCGGCGCGTGGCCGTTGTGGCCGAGAGCAAAGCGCAGGCCGTGGAAGTGTTGTCCGCCGTGGCGCAGGGCGTGAAGCACCCACAAATCGTCGCTGCCAGGGCATCCGACTTGAACAAGACCAAGGGCGCCGTCTGGGTCTTCAGCGGCCACGGCGCGCAGTGGAAGGGCATGGGCCGCGTGCTGCTGGAGACGAACCGGGCGTTTGCCGATGTTATCAAGCCGCTCGAGCGCGTCATCCAGAAAGAAATGGGCTTCTCCGTCACCGAGGCGCTGATAGCTGGCGACTGCGAGGAGACGGCCAAGGTGCAGGTCCTGACGTACGTCATGCACATTGGCATCGCCGCCGTCCTCAGCGAGAAGGGAGCGCGGCCGCACGCCTGCCTGGGCCATTCGCTGGGCGAGGTTGCCGCAGCCGTCGTCGCCGGCGCTCTGACCGCAACAGAGGGAGCCGTCATCTGCTGCCGACGAGCCGTGCTCTACAGGCGGGTTGCAGGTGCGGGCGCCATGGCCCTCGTCAACTTGCCTGCCTCTGAGGTGGAGAAAGACCTCCAAGGCGGCGACGACGTCGTGGTTGCCATCCATACATCGCCAGAGTCCACTGTCATTGCCGGGACCATCGACGGCGTTGCTGCTGTGACGGCACTCTGGGACACAAAGGGCATCAGGACCAGGAAGGTCAAGACGGATGTGGCCTTCCACAGCCCCGTTCTCGAGCAGCTGGTGGAACCGTTGCGTGCTGGTCTGGGCAAGTACCTGCGTCCCACAGAGCCGCAAATCGCCTTGTACTCGACTTCACTGGACGACCCACGGGGCAACGACGCTCGTGGAGTCGACTACTGGATTGGAAACATGGTCAAGCCGGTGCAGCTCACAAAGGCCATCGGTGCGGCGGCGAGCGACGGCTTCCGGCTCTTCGTTGAAGTGTCGGCGCACCCAATCGTCGCGCACTCGATCCAGGAGACGCTCGATGTCGGCGAAATTGCGGACGCAACCATTGTCCCCACCGGTATGCGCAACCAAGACGACGGGAAGATGATGTTGCTCGCTCTCGGCAAGATGCACTGCGCCGGAGACGTCATTGGATTCAAGGAGGGCCTGCCCGGCCGGTGGAACCACGACGTGCCGGGCACAGCATGGCAGCACCAGCCCTTCTGGCCAAAGTTCGAGAAGTCACAACAGCCGGTCGGCGGCGACCGCTCAGTCGACGTGAGGGGCCACAGGCTGCTCGGGGCCAAGACGAGCGTCAACGGCACGAACATTACGCTGTGGCAGGCGTACTTGCACGCGGGAGCCAAGCCGTTCCCCGGATCGCACCCCCTCCACGGGTCTGAGATCGTGCCCGCCGCCGTTCTTCTCAACACCTTCCTCTCGCTTGCGCCCACCATGTCGCTGCAGAACGTTGGACTGCGCGTGCCCGTGGTCGTGGAGCCGCCGCGGGAGGTGCAGGTGCTGCTGGACAACGGGCAGATGGCCATCTCATCCCGGCTCGCGGCCGGCGCGGACCAAGAGAACAGCCATTCGTGGCTGACCAACACGGTGGCGAGCGTGGGGTCGGCCGACGCGACGTCCAAGGTCGGGCAGACTATCGACCTGGCCAGTATCAGGAAGCGGCTCCCAGACACGCTGCCGCCCTCCTTCTCGATCGACTACCTCGCCAATGTCGGCGTCTCGGCCATGGGCTTCCCCTGGCAGGTGGTGGAGCACGTGCGCAACGACGACGAGTTCCTGGCCGTCGTCGACGCGGACCCACAGACAACAGGCCTCTCCCCGCACTGGGGCGGCCAGTCGTGGGCCTCGGTGCTGGATGCCATGACGTCCGTCAGCTCGACCGTCTTCTGGAAGCAGCCGCTGCTGCGCATGCCAACTGCCGTCGACGCCGTTGCGCTGCTGCCGGGCGCCGTCGCCCCCAAGACCAGCTACATGTACGTGCGCAGGCGGGCGCAGGGCGAGCACGAATTTGCAGCGGACGTGCTGGTGTGCGACGAGCAGGGCACTGTGCTCGTCGACGTGGAGAACCTTGCGTTCGCGGGCATCGAGGGCAACGGGGATTGCAGCAACACGGATAGCCAGAACGGGCTAGTGCACCGCGTTGCCTGGCCGCCGGCGCAGCTGGCGGAGGAGCCGCGGCAGTTCGACGAGGTTGTGTTCCTGGCGCCCGACAATGCGGTCGAGACGGTGCGGTCGTGGAGCGCCGATCTGGGCCGCCAGGGCGTGCGAGCGCGGCTCGAGCGCGACGCCAACGGCGCGGCCCGCGGCGCTGGACCCCGGTCGGCGGTGGTGGTGGTGGCCGAGACGGCCAAAGACGTCGACGACGTGGCCGCCGTGTCGCTGCGCAACTGCGAGCGGCTGGCAACCAGCGTGCAGCAGCTCTGGCACGCGCACAGCGCGACAACCCTGTTCTGCCTGACGCGCGCTGCGCACGACGGCGCGGACGCGGCGGCGCTCTCGCAGGCCGCGTTGATCGGACTCGCGCGCATCGTGCACAGCGAGCACCCCGAGCTGTTCGGCGGGCTGGTGGACACGGAGCACGCCACGGCTGCCTTCCCCCTGCAGACGCTTCGCTACGTGCGTGGCGCCGACGTGACGCGCATAGAGGATGGCGTGGCCCGAAGCGCGCGCCTGCGCCCTCTGCTCCCCGGTGCCGGCAGCACTAGCGGCGGGCCGGTCCGCCTGACCCCCCACGCGACGTACCTCATCACCGGGGGGCTGGGCGCGCTGGGCATCGAGACGGCGCGCTGGATGGTGGAGCGCGGAGCACGATGCATCGTGCTGGCATCGCGGCGAGCGTCGGCAGCGACCGCAGTCCGCAGCATCGTCGAGCTTGAGGCACGCGGTGCCGCCGTCCACGTTGTGGCCGTCGACATCGGCGCGACCGACGCCCCGGAACGGCTGCAGCAGGCGCTGGACAAGCTGGGGCTGCCTCCGGTGCGCGGTGTTGTGCATGCGGCCGGGACACTGGCCAACGACGTGGTGGCCGAGATGAAGACGGCCGCGTTCAACACCGTGGCGCATCCCAAGGTCGCCGGCGCGCTGAACCTGCACCGCATGTACCCGCCCGGCACGCTCGACTTCGCCATCTGGTACTCGTCGTGCGGCCAGCTGCTGGGCTTCCCCGGCCAGGCGACATACGCGGCCGCAAATGCCTTCCTGGACGCACTCTCCGCCCATCGCCGCCGCATGGGCGACACGGGCAGCGTCAGCGTGCAGTGGTCCAGCTGGCGCGGGCTCGGCATGTCCACCAGCACGCGATACATCGACGCCGAGTTGGAGGCTCGCGGCATCACAGATGTCACCCTCGCAGAGGCACTGTTTGCGCTAGAGCTGCTTCTGCGCGCCGACGTCGACCACGCCGCCGTCCTGCGCGCCCGCCCGCTGGCCGCAGGCGACCCCCTGCCACACCCCATCCTGCGCGATTGCGTGACCTACATCGCCGACCCCGCTGCCGGGTCGGCCGTCCCCTCCAACACAGCGGCCCCAAAATCGCTAAAGGAGCGCGTTACTGAGTGCGTCGCGGCGGTGCTGTCGCTCTCGGTCGAGAGCATTGACGAGCACACGGCGTTGGTGGAGCTGGGCATGGATTCGGTCATGACGGTGGGCCTGCGGCGGCACCTGCAGAAGTTGGGGCTGATTGTTGGACCGACGCTGCTGTGGAACTGTCCGACGGTGGCGCATCTGGTGGCTCACTTCGAGAAGGAAGGATGAGGAGTCTCGGCCGAGTGGTTTCCTTTTCCTGTTTAATTCCCTTTGCTTTCCTGTTTATTTTCTCCATGATTTCCCCGCTTTTCTAGCTGTTAATTAGATCATACAATGGCCATCGCTGGTATCTTCCTCGTCCTCGCCGCTTCGGCTGTGCTACTCCTTCTGGTCCCGGTGGGCCGGCGGGCTAAGAGTCTCCCCCCAGGTATGCAGTGATGCTCGTTGTGTGACCTGCCTATTCATCGACGCTGACTGTTGTCTGTACCAGGACCACCAACACTCCCGCTCATTGGCAACCTCCATCAGCTCCCGAAGACGGGTGCTCACTACAAGTGCGCACGAGCCCCTTTCCCCCCAATGCTCAGCACTCACTGAAGTCGGACAGATTCACCGAATGGGCCCGCACCTATGGCGGCATCTTCTCTCTCAAGCTCGGTCCGGGCACGGCCGTGGTCATCACGGACCGTCGTCTTGTGAAGCAGCTGCTTGACAAGAAGGGCAACATCTACAGCAACCGGCCTCAGTCATACGTCGCCCACGACCTCATCACCGGCGGCGACCACCTGCTGGTGATGCAGTACGGCCCCAAGTGGCGGCTCTTCCGGCGGCTGGTCCAGAACCACTTCAACGAGGCGCGCTGCGCGCAGGAACACATCGCGTTGGTGGAGGCTGAGGCGGTGCAGATGATGCACGACCTCATGGAGACGCCCAAGGACCTGATGCTGCACCCGAAGCGCTTCAGCAACAGCATCATCATGAGTCTAGTCTTCGGCATCCGTACCCCCTCCGTGAGCACCCCGCACATGCTGGAGCTTTATGACGTGATGGAGAAGTGGTCGGCGGTTATGGAGACGGGTGCCACCCCGCCCGTCGACATCTTCGGCTTCCTGAAGTGGGTACCCGAGTCGCTGCTGGGCTATTGGAAGACACGGTCCCTTGACGTCAACAAGATGATGGTGGCGTTGTACCGGGGCATCGTCGGGCGCGTGGTCAAGCGCCGCGAGGCAGGCCACCGAAACGCCTCTTTCCTCGACACTGTTCTCGACGCAACAACAGCGCCGGGCGATGGCAGTGGCAGCGACGGCCTCACTCTCAACGAGAACGAGCTCAACTTCCTCGCCGGCGTGCTGATGGAGGGCGGGTCCGACACCACCGCCTCGATCCTGCTCGCCTTTCTCCAAGCCATGGTCAAGTACCCGGACGTGCAGCAGCGTGCTCACGCCGAGATCGACGCCCTGCTCGGCAACGACGACGCCACCACCCTCGAGCGCTCGCCCTGCTGGGACGACTACGCGAAGCTTCCGTACATCGCCCAGATCGTCAAGGAGACGATGCGTTGGCGCCCCGTCACGCCTTTGGGATTCCCACACGCCACTAACGCTGGTATGTAACCTAGCCCATTCGATCTCCATCTCTTTCTAACAATAGACCCTTCTAGACGACGTCGTCGACGGGTACACCATCCCCAAAGGCACGACCGTGCTCCTCAACGTATGGGGCCTGCACAACGAAGAAACATCCTCCACCGACGGCGCCGCTGACCCTCTCTCCCCGATCGCCTTCAACCCCGATCGCTACGCAGGCCGCACCGCGCCCGCCCCCACATTCGCCGCGTCCGGAGACTACGCGGCACGCGACCACTACGGCTACGGCGCGGGCAGACGGCTGTGTCCCGGCATCCATCTCGCCGAGCGCAACTTGTTCGTCGGCGTGGCTAAGCTGCTGTGGGCATTCAGTTTGACGGAGAAGGCTGGGGCGGACCCGATCGACGTCAATCCCCAGACCGGCTATTCCGAGGGCTTCCTGCACTGTGCGAAGCCATTTGAGTGCGAGGTGAAGGTGCGCGGGAGGGATGAGGCGGCGAGCAAGAGGAGAAGGGAGATTGTACTTGCGGAGTTCGCGAAAGCGAAGGGGGTCTTCGATGCGTTCGAAGTATAATTTCTGGATTACTCTACTGGATAAGATATAAGGCTATGGGGCTTCTATGTCTTCAGACGGCGAGCCTACGTCGGGAAATGGACACTCCCTGTTTGGGTAATAGCGCGAGGTGTGGTAGAAGTGGATGTTGGTCCGGCGCGGGTGGGGGCCGGGCCGAGTTTCCCCGCACACGTGATCTTGAGATATTGGAGTCAGAATCGCAACCGGAGTCTTGTAATATTGTGGGAAATGTTGAAACCAATTCGTTCCTTTTACCAGCAAGAGGAATGGTTTAGTTATTTCGTTCATAGTGTTCATAGTGACTGGTATCGAATCATTTGACAAAAGGCCATGCAGTGTGCGACGAGGAGCCTCGAACGGGTAGCGGATATATCTCGCGACCATAAAGCGTCGACCGCATAGTGTCAATTCTTTGTTGTTCAATCATCGTGTGTGAGGCTTGGGTATAGCGCCTTTGTTGTGTATAAGCTCTACTGTATTTCTTGTGGATTCTTCCCGCAAACAAATGGACCCAATTTATGGCTTGTGATGCAAGCAAGCATCTAACGCCCGTTCTTCTGACAAAACAAGCAACACTGATTTTTAGCTGCTCGATTGTGCACTAGTACTGAACGATTGGCTAAGAGCGATGTTATATGCATAGACTACGTACATCAGCCACGGCAGCGCACTGGCTACACCCTACCTAGCTTTAGACAATACTGCTACTACGACGCCTGCTGTAGGCGTAGGCGTAGGCGTAGGCACTCTACTAAGCGCTTCTGAAAGACCGCTAGTGGGAAGAGTAAAGAGCCTACCTTTATAGACTGTGATAGAGCTTTCTTGGCTGCGAGAGGAAGAATACCCGGATAGACTGTGATAGAGCTTTCTCAGCCGCGAGAGGAAGGACACCCGGACCCGGATAGACTGCGATAGAGACTCTCAATCAGCCTAGACGTAGCGATTTAGTAGCTTAAGTGCAAGGTAATTTAAGACTGTAAACTACGCATGTATTTGCATTACGATAGTTTCTGCTCAAAAGTAGAGAAGGCTCTCCGCCCTCTCCTCTACAAATTGATAATTTCTTAAATGTAGTTCTTACTACTCATAACTTAGCAGTAGAGCGATGAGATGCTTGCGTCGCAAGCCCCTAGTTTCAGCACCGTTAACGGACTGACCAAGATGTACTGCAAGACAAACCCAGCATACCTCGCCACTGTTGTCCATTTCACAATCCCGAGAGTCAACGATACACCTTGCCTTTCACTAGCTCTTGCTTCTTAGTATGCGTAGAAGTAAGTGTGCAATGTCCGTATTTCCCTTCCACTCGCTCCCCCACCAGGCCCCACCTAACCATGTTCAATTGCGGATCCACCTCCGATCCCACGGGATGACACGCAGCACTAACAACCCAACTGCAAGAAGCCGCAAACCGTAACTTTTCCTTTAAGCGTCGAAGTCCCAGCCAACCAATCACGCACACCAACACAAGCGCGACATTCAAACACACGGTGATACTAAGCCGGGAGAATCCACACGCAGACCTGGACATGGTGCTAATGACTTTGTTGTCGCGATCGATGACGTCGAAGCGCACAAGGAAGAAACTTTGCGACATCAGCCAGTGGAGGGTGCCGCTCGTGACGAGGAGCGGTACGGCCCAGCGGTGGGGCAGCTGGAGGAAGTAGGTACTCCGTTGTTGGCCTGAGGGGCGGGTTACTCGGAGACCTTTTCGCGTGCTGGCTAGATTGTTCCATTCTTCTGCACTAGCTAAGGAGGTGCAGATACCGTTTAGCGCTAGGTAGCAGAAAGACAGGAGAATCTGCGGTGTGTTGACGAGCCAGGCGTTGATAAGGGGCTCAGATGCGGATATCAAGATTTCGTCCGACGATGTACCCCAGGCGCGCATTTCGGCAAAACCACTGATGGTTCCTGCACCGCCGATGAGGAGAACCAGTGCGTTGGCGGACACGATGGCGCAGAATCTCACTCTTGTTAGTCAGGGCTTGCAGCTTGGAGACCGAAACGTACAGAAGTGCGAAGAATACCTGCCTGTCTTTCCCCATCAAGGAAAAGTAAATCTCACTTCGGGGCAGCCATGTTCCTCTTGTCCGAAGCCAAAATTTCTCTTGGATCTGCAATCCCCTATCGGAGGCATGTGGCAGGCTACCGCGCACGAAGAGCATCTCTTGCTTGCCTAGCATACACTGTCCCAGAGTAGTAGGATCGGGACGTCCCAGGTATGAAGCAGCAGCGTCTCCAAGAGTGACGATATAGTCATGCTTGTCGGTGACGAGGACATAAGCCATAATTGCCAGCTTCAAAGCGTTGAAAACAATCACCACGATCATGAAATCGAGGCTGATTTGGATCCGACTCTGCGGCCGCACGATGTTTGCGAATCCATGTGCTACGTGCACTGAAACTGGCGACATTACGTTGAATTGGCCATTGCTGTACCATAAATGACTGCGAGATGAGGCCAGTATGTCGTATAGTATCCAATCCGGCGACTCCATTGTCATGTTCCTTATGTAGTCCTGATGCGCACCTAGAAGCTCCAGTGGCCAATATACGGAAGCGTTGAGAGCAGAACTAGAAGCCGAAGTGGTAAAGGCAACACGGTCGATGGCAAGGTACAAGTCACCATGCTCAGATACATATTTCTTGTCGTGTGTTCGTTTCCAGTCGGTGTTACTTAAGTTCCAGTAGTTGCTAGAGGCATTCAATTGTCGGTATTGCTCAGACATTCTATCAATGGCAATGACGTTATACTCGTTAAAGGTCGTGATCTGGAACACAGCAGCGTTGTAACTAGCTAATGTTAGCATTGGCAGTAGATTTCATCACCAAGTCCTTACAAAAGGTGAAGCGGGATCGAGGACAGAGCCAAGACTAGCCATAAAGCCGCACGGGCACGAGGTATAGCCCTGAGATTGCGGAAAGTTAGCAATCCTACATCTAGCCATTTGCCATCAGCGTGGGCTATGTCGAGGTCGTGCCGTGTCGGTGAGCACATGACCTGCATGGTGTAGTTACTCGCACCAAGTAAAAGGGTGCTGCCAGCATTAATGAGCAGGTGGAAGACGGTGCTCAATCGAGACATGTCCGGCGCACCGCCAGAAACCAAATCAGCGATACCGTCCTTATACCCAGCATGGGCTGTGGCCCCAATAACAACGACTGCGATGTTGCATAGCAAGACAAGACCTGTCATGCAACAACCGCAAAGTACCCCCATGCGCCACCCATAAATAGCGACTACCCCGGAGCCAACGTGTCGTTTTCAAATCAAATTTGAACGCAAGCCTTTTCATCTTCTCGAGGACTTGCTTGAAAGGTCGGCTAGCCTGGTCTTGGGCTTGTGAGGACGCGAATGATATCCGACTGGCGGAAGAAGATCGCCGTGATGAGGGTGTTGCGCTGTACTCGTCTGTGGGGAGCTTGCGCAATGGATCATTCACTCTCGCTTCGAGACGTGGAGAAGATGGCTCGTTATCGGCGATGTCATCTGGTTGCGAGGCTGGCAAGTGCAAAAGAGGTATATACTGGGATTTTCCAGGTTGTGAGGCCATTTTGCCTGCCGTCAAAATGTACAGGCGTGTCTAACTCAATGTTACGAACTGCGAAGCGATGCAAATTAAGGTGGCCGCCGCAGTCTTTGATAACAATGTCTTCGGTGCGGCTGAGATTCGACTGCGTGGGACACTAATGTATTCATAACACCCATACAGCCCGGGCGGATGCACAGCCGAAGCGCTGGAGCCACCTGTTATTGGTTCGCCCGCGAATCGTGCTTCCATAATGGTCGCTGCTGATCCGTCAATGACGTTCCGGGCGTAGCCAGGGCAGCGGGGGCTGAACGTGGTTGACATGTGAGGGGTACTTCCGAAAATCACAGGTCTCACAGCCTGGAGGTTAGCAAGCTTATTTTCCTATTCATACAACATACGATTTTGCAATGAACCTGCTTCCTGTCGATATATACTTCCAGGGCAAGTAGAGCATGGGGAATGTTTTCTATTCCGCAGCAGACCTCATCCTGATCATCCTAAACCTCTACCGCCTCAGCAGCACATGCCGCTCAAAATGCCTCAAGGCATGACTCGCTATACGCAGATCCAAGGTAGTCCTTCTCCTATCACATACGCCAACTGACGCTATGAGACCCCTAGACTAGGGATCTCGCCCATCTCGCTCTTGGACCGGCCGCCGAGGGAATATGCTACTTTCCACCTCATCTTGATGCTACTGCCTGATCCTCTTTGAACGCCAGTGAGCCTTATGTTTTGGGTAATGCCATTCTGCTGACTGGGACCGAGGTTGACACCAGTCTGGTGCTCGAGCTGTAATTGTGCGCCCTGGGAGCGTTAGTGTGCGGTCAAATGATGTATCGTGTGGGCTTACCTTTGATACGGCGACTTGGAAGGTCAACCCTGAAATTGGCGATGGCGTGTTATTTGATATTCGCGAGTAGATTAAGATGACGGAGTCAGATTCCCGGGAGACATTGAAGGCAATATTGATGCTTGTGTTGTTAACAGTCAGTTCTTTGGTAGTGTCAGGAACGGCAGAGGTAAAGTTCCACTCGTCATCGTCGATAGCCGCACTTGTGCTGCTGTGTGCCAGATTCGACGTCGGGGCGGTTGCGGGTGCAGTCGTACCACCCAGAAGATCGACAGCTGCGGATCCTGTTGATTGTGGTTTGATAGATTGCTGGAAATGCATGGGTGATGCCTGACGTGGTGCCGGTGAGTTCAGAGCAGCGAATGGGTCTGGCGTTGACCGAGATGCTTGCGGTGGCGGTTGTGCGAAGGGTGCCGAAGGAAGAGGCGATGGTACTTGAGATGGGTTGCTTGAGCTAGGAAGCGACTTGAACAGATCGTTGATCGATTGCGCGGCTGCCTGCTGTTGGACCTGCGATTTGGGCACTGGCGCACCAGAGAGACCAAGTACTAAAGAGTGTTAGTGTGATTGAGAAGGCTGCTCTACATGACGTACCTGAACCATTTGAGGCGCCTAGCGATATGCTGCCGGACTGACCATAGCTAGATCCACCTAACGACAAACCAAGGAGATCGTCCTCTAGAGCGTTGCCCTTCGGTGGCGGTTGTGTAGCACCATCGGCAGAGGACTCTGCCGGTGCTGCTGCGGGCGCAGGCTCCGGTTCCCCGAAATCGATCAAGTTCAAGGTGTTGTCCGGTCCCTTGGATACGCCTGCTCCACTCCTGCCGAGTGTACCTTGACGGATCTGGTTCGCGGCTTCGATGTCGCCCTTCTTGATGAGTTTGTATCTCTCTATTGTCCGATGTATGCTGTCGTTGATTTCGAAGAGCTTGGCCACGGCTTCGGTGTCTTCCGACTCTTCTTCGCACATCTTATGAATTTTCGGCTGCGCATTTTGCAGTGCATTGGCGAGTTCCTGACAGCATTAGCTCACGCGGACGGTTTATGAATCGACAATCTCTGACCTCAAAGACGTCCCCTTCTTGAATCGCATCGCCCTGCTTGTAGCCCTGCAGCATCTCTTCCAAGATCTTCGCCTTCTGCTGGATCTTGGAGACCTCCTCAGCGGCTTTCGCCCGATAATCGGTCTTGTTTCTCGTGTCGAATCCGGCCATGACTTTCATGAGCTTATTCGCCTCCTGCAGGTCCTGGGGCCCTCCCCTTCGGATCAGTTCTTGCAGTTTAGCGGACTGGGCCTCCTTCTCCTCCTCCTCCATTTCCTCGGCCGATCGTAAATTCTATCCATATCAGCATCCCCTTCATGCAATGTCCTGAGTCCACGTACATCGCTCGGGTTCAACACAGCAGCATCTTCCCTGCGAACCTCGGGAAACACGTAGCCCTTGTAGCTCAGCAACCTGTGCATATCCCGTATGAAGCCAAGATCCTCCTTGTACCGCGAAGTCTGACATATTGTTTGCCGCCATTCTTCTATCAGCTCGAGGATTCGGGCCAGCGTACGTGGCCCTCCACCAGTTACCGGCGGTCGTTCGGGGAAGCGGCGGACGAGTTCGTTCAGGAACTCCTTGGTGCTAATCTGGAGGTGGAAGGGGTACCCGCAGTTCTTAACGCAAATGTCGAGGAGCTGTCACAGAGTAAGCCCATGGTAGCCGTACGTGGGGGTGCGAGCGTACGTTGAGCGCAAGCAGCGCAACGTTCTGGTTGCGATGGTTGACATAGTGTACAATGGTGACTGCCGCCTCCCGTGGCCTACAATATGCAATTAGCCACTGTGTCGGTTCCAGAGGCCGTGGGTGCCTACGTCGAGCCCTTCTTCGTGTTGATCAGGTCGGCGATCTCGAGGTTCAGCGCGAGGTTTGGCTCGAAGTTTTGCGGATCGCAAGCATTTACTATAGAGGACTGTTAGTACAGCAACTGCCGGGGTGATTGCGGCTTCGTACATATGAAGCGCTGCAGCTGTGAGGTCGGCGCCTCGCCCCACCCGCCGTACCGGTCGCGGACGGCCATCCGGGCGGATGCCGCCTCCATTGCTGTCTTTGGGGGATTGCGCAGAATCGGCCGCGGCGGACAGAGACGATCCCGAAGCTCTCGTAGGGATTAGCGCGCCGCTGGAAGCTATAGATGTTGATGTCGCAGCATCCTCGACAAGGTGGAGGAATTATGGCGGGGCTTAGCACGGCCTTGGCGCCCGACGTAACAGCCTGGGGCAGGTCCAGCCATCTCTCCTCCACTCCACGACCACTCCAGACACCATGTCCGCTCTACGCTTTTGCTTGACTGCGAAGCGTTCCATGTCACCTGCGTCATCGTCTTCAGACGCCAGTTACAGCAATGGTCCCTACCCGTTCACGTAGCCTCTCGAGCTCGTGACTCGTCTTTCCAGGCAAGAGAAAGGTCAAAGAGACTCGCTTTTCGCTGAGGATTTACGACACCATCAGCTATCATGTATGAATGATGTTGAAATGGACGCATCGATATATACTCTACTCGTCGAAGCGCGATCCAGCCTCCGCGACCAACGTTTACGGTCTTACCCCAAGAATGACCCGCGGAGGGCCGCAAGGGCAAACAATTTCTAAGACCTTGTGTCCGGCTGTTACGTCAAGCATCAATAGTCTTTCGATATGGTGAAACGTCGCATAGATGTCTAAATATACCCCGCAGATCATCGTCCAAACACGAGAGAAAGTGGGCACGAGATCAGGTGCCGCTCGAAACCGGGATCGTGCTTACAACGGCGCTGCTACCTTGGTGCCATGACCGGCACACCGTACAAAGCTTGGCCACAGGTCTCTATCTACGCACAATGAGCTTCTACAAGCCACGATGCCACAGGCTGTCAAAGTCTCGGCGTCAAGTACGTGCGTTTGCCACTGTTACGAAATATTCTATCCGCAGTATATTCAACAGACTACCCGACATACCATACCAAACCTACACTAGATTATTACCACACATGGTGGGTCGTGGTCTCAATAGCGCTGTTTCTCTGCAGTCGGACGATTAATTTACACGAGTATTGGAAGCGTCCCGAAGGGGAAATGCTTGGACTGGCCTATACCATCAACCGCCATACTGCGGATGATCTTACGCGAATTGAATGTTTTGCAAGGGATACAACTCGGTTGCAACTTTTACAAGGATTAATATAGCACACAAACATTGACGTCGATCATGCGATCTCACGATGCGACATCGAACTGTGGAAATCGATAGTCCAGAGCAGCGGTGAAGAGGCACAGGTGTGGTGGAGCAGACGAGGACGCCTGACGAGTAGGAGTTATAAAAGGTCTGGTGAACTCGGTTTGGCTGGAAGACTTCATTACACACTTCAATCAAAGTACCATTCGATCGTTACTTACTGTCGCTTACCACCACTACCAAACGTTTACCTACGCCGTACAATACCAGCATTATGCGTTTCACCATCGTCACCATCGCTACTCTTGCGTCCTCGGCCGTCGCCGTCGGCAACGCCGTCATCAAGAACAACTGCCCCCAAACCATCTACGCATGGTCCGTTGGCTCTAGTGTGGGTGCCCAGCAGACCATCGCTACAGGTAATCATACAATCCACTCATCACTCCATCGTCCCACCTCTCTCCTCAATACTAAGCTCTCCATGTCGTACTAATTGTTCCCCAGGTAAATCCTTCGCCGAAGCCTTCCACCGCGACCCCACAACCGGCGGCATTGCCCTCAAGATCACCAAAGTGAAAGACGGCCTTTACACCGGCGCCCCACAGCAGACCTTCTCCTACTCGCTCGACGGCGCATCCGTTTGGTACGACTTGAGCACTGTGTTCGGCGAGCCCTTCAACGGCCAGCATATCAAGGTTACCTCTGAGGGCAGCCCGACTATTGACTGGCCCGCGGGCACCAACCCTGGCGGAAGCCAGGTCAAGGTTGGTAATAGCGCCAAAGATGTCGTGTTTACGGCTTGTGCTTAGGTGCTCTGGGCCGGGCCATGGTAGTTGAGCGTTGCTATTGTTCTACGCTTTTCGAAGGACTTATGCGGTAGCACTGAAGGTGTAATCTATATTCTTCGTTCCGTCACCTATATAAGACAAAACCCGTAATGATCAAACAAGACTATTCCGCATCCAACGGCGCAACAGGCGCCGTATCATCAACTTGAATCCCACCTCTCTTCTTCTCCTTGCTATCATGAAACGGCAACTTCCACCCGCCCTCCTCCTCAGGCGTACTCAACCACAACCTCATCAAGTGCCTCCGCGGCGCTGGCGGCGGGAAATCCTTGTACGCCGTTCGTGCGTGCAGAATGTGGTTGTTAGACAAGAACTGGATATCGCCAATGTCGAGGATCATGTGCAGACTCAGACGCACACATGCCGCTTCCAGCACATCGATGGCGTGCAGTTGTTCCTCGGACAGAGGCGGGATCTTGCCGGCGTCCGAGAAGCGGGTTAGTGAGCGGACGTAGTAGGGGTCCCATCTGTGGTATCGTCAGTCACGCCTCATCTTTTCTCACCACATTTCGAACTTACTTGGAATACACCCGTGGATTGGGCCCGTCCTCCAGATAAAACACAGCCGTCTTGATCCACTCCTCCTCCCCAACACTAGTCTCCCCCTTCCGATCGAAGTACCAGATCGGCTCCGTCAGCAGCTTCGCTACCGCGGGCTGCTCCCGCTGCAGCACGTTCCACACACTATGGCTGCTGGCCAAGTCGCTCTCTCCGCCCTCCAACGCCTTCGCAATACACAGCAGCCCCACCAAATCCGAGTCATCGGCGTGGAAGTATTGCCGCGCATTGGTGCGGTAGATACGCACTTTATCGATCTGCGAGCTGTCTTCGCCGAGATCCTTGACGTGGCCCAGGACATGGCCCCGCGAGTTCTGCGAAACGAAGTACCCCAGATGCGTGCCGAGACCCATGTACGCGACGGCAGATTTGTGGTTGCCCCATGCGGTTACGGGGAGGTTCTTGAAGAGGATGAAACCCTTGCCGTCGATTAATTCCTTCCGCAGTGTCCCCAGGAATGCGCCGAACTTGGCCAACTTGAAGTTGTCCTTTGATATTCCCGTCAGCGGTGTGCCGCTGGCGATGAACGCATCCGCCGTAGAGGAGATCTCTTCGATTTCCTCGTCGTTGAAGGGGTGTGTCCAGCGCTCGGGGTTGTTCGCGTACTCCGCGTCATCCCAAGCTGTGGGACCGGTTATTTTCTCGGGAAAGTCCTCGTACGGTCGAATTTTTTCGTAGAGGGGTGGGTGTTGGCCGGAGGTTTTGATGCCGTCGGGGTAGATTGAGCGCGGGGCTTTGTGGTTTTGGTAGGCGGCTTTGGGCGTGGGGAGGTCGTGGGGTGCCGTGGGCGCTGTGGTGGTGAGGGCTGGTGCCATCTTGAATTAAATGTAGATTTGATAATGTGATGAACTGACGTGGAGGATTGCTCAGAGCGAGTATTCCGCGTATTGATATTGAAGCAACCAAACTAAAAGCTGCAATCGGACACAAAGAAGTCGTGAATTGAGCTCCAGAGAGATCGGGAACTCGATCACGCAGAGCTCAAGATACTTATACAACCCCTCCTCTCTTCCGGCCCTTGAGTTCCCGTTAGGCGCAAGCAGGTCATCACTCTCCACCATGACGAAACACACAAGCTTCCGTCTGTTGTGCTATCTGGCTGCGATGGCGTGCTCGGAACCCCGGCCATGTCGTTCACAAGCACGTGCCAAGCATCCAACCCCGCTCTACCCCAACCGAGCTTCCTTGCTACTATATCATCTACCGAATAACGCGCTGATAGGGACCAGGTGGCGAATGATATGATACGATTGGCAGCTTCTTGATTGCTTGATTCGGGTATCTTTCATATGCTACGCTAGCGAAATGCCCAAACGCCAGTTACGCTCGGAAATGCCCGTCGGAAAGGTTCCGCCCTCAAAAAGAAATGCTAGAACACCACGCATCCAACCCGCTATCATCCAACCTGAAATCACTGTCGTTACCCAAACATGACTTGATCGCACTGCTTCACACCCGAAACGATTTAGAACCCATCCAAACACTCCTGCACAACCGCATCCAACATCTTCAACCCATAAAACGCCGCCACATTTCCATAAACACCCAATCTCTTCTTAACATCGCCCCTTTGCTTCGTAGCCACCCACTCGCCCGCACAGGCACAATGCTCCTGAAACTCGTTGCTCCTCAGGCGTCCGCATTTCCCACACTTGAGATCCTGTACGCTCCATTCGAGCACAAGCTTTTGAACCTCGGCCACCATCTGCTCTTCGATACGCAGCTTGTCGAACGCGGAATTGCAGTTGTCGCATTTCCATTTCGGCAGTGGCGCTTGCTCTGTAGCTGACGAAGCAGGTGGGAGCAGCGAGCTGTCGCGGCAAAGATCGAGATCGCGCGTTGAAGTGCATTCATCGCAGATTACGCTGCGGATTGCGAGACTGGCGCTGGGGTTTTGGAAAGAGGCCTCGGTACTGAATTCGCGGATCTCGAAGAGATTCAACAAATCTTTGCGAAGCATGCGTACTTCAAGTGTGATTGCTCGGTCTAAGCTTAGCACCTGCATCACGCTCTTGACGAGCTGGAGGACCGGGTTCTGCAGGTTGAGATGAGAGCCTGGCAGTTGCGGGAAGATGTAGTCAGCCGCAAGTTCCGGGTGCAGAATCTCGGCATGTTGGCGCCGTAGCAGGTGTGAAATCTGTTTGAAAAGCGGCTTCGTAAATGTCTTGGGCAGAATTTGCGTCATCTCGTTTGGATCCACTGTCAGTGGCCGGAGTGGTATCTGTGTTGGTCGTGGTGTACTGCCGTCTGGACCAGGTGCTGGCCGTTTCCTCGCGTGCATCAGCTCGACAAACTCGACGATCCAGTCGTTGAACGGCGATTGTAGGTTCGTGGGGAGGAAGGTTGCCAGCTGCCAGTGCATGATGTTCTCCAGCATTTGGTTCTCCTCTTCGACCACTTTCTCGCACCCCTTTCCACCGTAGTTGTACTCGTCATACCACACGAGATAGTCCCAGTACTCTTTAATCTCCAACTCGAGGAAATTGAAAAGCGGCTTCGCTTGAATGGTCTTGAGGATGTACTGCGCATAAGCATACGCGTTGCCAACTTCTGCCTTTGTCGTTTGAAGCAATAGCCGCGTCGGTGAAGCGAAGACAATGTGCGACCCGACCCGCTTGAAGTCCGTCATGAGCTGCTGTAGCGCCTTCTTACTCATCATCTGCACGTAGTAGTGCAGCGCTCGATCATACAAGAAGCTTCCAGGGCTGCTCACCCACCGCACCAGATGCTGCACCATAACATCGGCCATGTAGTCGCCTTTTGCAGCTTGGCCCCACCAAGCCTTCACCATCTCGCGAAGAACGGTGATACCCGCAGTAGCAAAGGCATTGTCGGAGTAGATGATGTTTGTGCCATCGTTGGCTGCGGTAAATGAAGGCGCGGCGGGATTGAAGGAGAAAGAGTCTGAGCCTTCGAGATCGTTGATGAGTGACGAGGAGAGTATGGTGTTGATGGCTAGATGGCGAATGTTGAGGTCAATGCATACAGAAGAGTACGTTCCGGGATTATTAATGGAGGGCATCTCGACGGTTTCGAGGGGCCCGAGAACGTCGTCTTTTTCGTAGCCTGCGTGGTCTGGTTTAGGTTGTGCAGACCACCACAAGATGACTCGCTCTTTCTGAAGCCGCCTCGCGTATGCCACGTCGATTAAAAATTGCGGGTCGTTGCTTTCCAGGTTGCACAACGGAATATCGCCGTAGCGTGCGAGCTCTGTCAGATGCGATATCCATGATCCAAGATCAAGATAGTGACCGACCACGCGCTTTGCAATAAAAGACTGCCAACCAAGAGGTGGCAGCTGCTTGTCTGACTCGTCCGACTTCAGTGGTAAGATGGGAAGGTCCTTGAGCAAAGCAATGTCATGAGAGAGTAGGGCGTGATTCGGCGACTGGATAGCAACAACGACTGGCCTGCCCTCATCAGCTTTCATCTTCTTGATGGCATCGCCAATTTCGAGCAAGGCCTTCCGTCTCGTCGTTACGGAGATAGTTTTGAAGTGCAGATCGTCCTGGTACTCCACTGTGGTCTGCCACGGTTCTCCACCATTGTCTTCCAAGCGCTTCTGCAGCGCGTCATTGTAGATGCGATCTACATTTGGCATCCCTTGAGCCTCTTTTGACTTGTTCTGGATGATGATGTGCGCTTCGCTCTTGGATGTCGAGAAGAGTGCATAGATGTTCCGGTCTCCGCTGCTGACGTGGTATAGATAGAGGTAGCTCATCGGTGCATCAGAAAGATACTGCTGTTGCGATGGTACTCTTCGAAGCGCTGAGAGGTCGAAACCCTGCTCTAAGCCTCTACCCAGAACGCCTTTCTGCGACTCGTCAAAGGTACATGTACTTCCGAGCTCGAGGATTGCCCTAATGTTCAGGGGCACCTGCTTTTCGTAGACACCTTCGACGCTAGGATGGCTGAACAGCGCAGCCAGCTCTTTCGACTCATGAACGTACGTATGCTCAGACATCTGCAGCTTGAACAGATGTATAGACGGATGTCCATTAGGCAGTGTGTGGTTGACAAGCTTCTCGACGCTGCATCCGCTGATAGACACATCCGGCAGGTCCTCGCTCCTCAAGTTCAGGTACACTTGCCGCGGAACGACGACCTTGAGAACATGAATCTTCTTATCGATCAGAACAAAAGCTTTGACCTCTCCTGGTGTATCTGTCGTGCGGAGCTGGATTAGCTGCCATGTGCTGATGAAGAGCACTTCCGCCTGATTCCTGAAGAATGTGCCGATAGCGTCGGACGCATCGACTGGCTTCTCACCAAAAAGCTGGCGCCTACGCGTTCGAGCTTGTCGCTGGATCTTCCACTTTTGCTTCTGGTACATGAGCCAGCCGGAATAGTCCTCCGTCATCGATGGCATGACCTTAGGAAGCGCAGCGTACGGATCGGTTTGCACGGGCACCGCTGGCTCAGGCTCTTTCCGCTTGGTTATCCTCTTGGTGACTACGCCGCGCTTGACCTGGGATTTTGGCGACAGCTTGGATCCACCAAAATCCTCTACATCAGTTGCAATCCGGTTGCTCAGCACGTTCGTATCTGCATCCGTGAGAGCTTTCTTGCCGAACATGTCGGTCATCTTCTTCTGCTGAAGCTTGTCGTCCTTTTGCCGTATCCTCCGGTCAAGCCAGTCTGGATGGGGTACTCTTGGGCACGGATTCCGTATTTTCTGTAGCGCCGCAGGAATGGTGATGAGCTTCTGAATGACGGACGCCAGACGTTCGCGATAGTAATCCCAGTCCAGAATAGTTCGCGGATCCATGTCGCTCGGATCTTCCTTGAGCCACTTCCGGAGGAAGTACCGTTTGACAGACTCTTCAGCAGAGAAAATGGCGACGGGAACAGCGCGTTCGGTAACCGGCGCATTTCTCGGTTTAGCGGAAATGATGTACTTGCAATTCAAGCCTTTATCTTTGATCATTTGCTCACCCAAGAACTCGGCGAGACGTTTCGCGGTGGTGATAGACGTTGACTTCTGGGCTCCGTACTCTTCCAACGTCTTGCTCATGTTCTTGTTCTCGACGATGAGCTCCATGAGCTCCTCGTCAGCTAATGTAGCTCCTCGTGTATCGAGAATGTCTAGCCATCGGTTCGCAACACCCGCGACAGCACCATACGTCTCCGCGAGCGTTGTACCTTCCAAGAAGAACTTGAAGATTTGAGACTGAAAGTTCTTGATGAGCTTCAGTTCACCACGTCGTTTTACCTCGAAACCCTTCAGCTCCGCCAAGCTACCGTCGTGATTGAACACAGCATATCGCTTCTTCAAGTTCTTGTCCTCTTCCTTGGAAGTGGGCAAGATCATGGCTTTGTACGGTCCATCGACTTCGAAGAAGATGGAATTGTCGCTGTGCTTCTCGTACCGGAAGGTTTCGCCATCCACAAGAGTCTCGTATTGATCGTTGGTGAACTTGGCGTGGACCAAGTGGTTCAACATGACACAAGGGTATGAGATCGCAATCTTCTTCCCGTTGCTCATTTTGAAGGCAAAGTTCTCCGGAAAGGTCGCTGGTAGGATGCACCAAATACCATCAGTGTCCAGTTCGAGAGGCCTTCCGATTCGTTCCACGAGCTGTCGCGCGATCTGGATGATCCTGGCACCAGTCAAGCAAGTCACACCGGCCATCTCCAAGGAGTACCATCGCGAACCCTTTCGCATGACGTAGCCGTAGAAACTGTTAAGAATAACCTTGTGAGCCAACTGCATGGAGTCGTATAGAACAATCATTTTTTTAGCTTCTTCGACTTCGGCAGACGAAGCACCAGCAGACTTGAGAGCTTCCGTCTTCCCCTTCCAGGCCTTCTGCTTGCCTTTATAGTCGTATCTTCGGTCTCGGAAGTCGCGGACGGTGTTGATATAAAAGGGGTTCTCGCGCTGGCAGATGATGGCTTCCCTTTCGATGGTCTTGGACTCGTGAATCTTGTGGTAGATTTTCTTGCTGTACTCCGTCAACCGCTTCTTCACCAGCGACGCTTGCTCGTCTACCGGTAGCTCTTGGAATGTCCGCACAGGCGAATTCGGAAATCGTCCAGGAAATCTCTCATTCTCTAGCGCGTGTTTGACCATGTTGTACTCGTCGCGTTTGGCTGGCAGGAACTCTCCTCTCCACGCCCAGGGCATCCTTCGATCGCAAGTCTTTCCCGGTCGGTTGAAATCACATGCCGCGCAGTCTGACTCCTTGATCATGGAATCTGGTTGCAGTCGATTGGTTGTCATGATGTTGGGGTACATAGAGGCGACATCCAAATGGTAAATGAGTGGCCTCTCGTTTCGATTTGGCTTTTGCTTGAGCTGCATCAACTTCTCCGTGATCTGTGCCTTGACTTCTTCATAGTTTGTCACGTCTTCCACCTTCTTTTTCTCTTCGACCACGATACTGAACTGCAGGGCCGCATCGAGATCCTGGAGTAGCTCATCGATGGCTTTCGTATCAATGGCAAAGTCGTACGGGATGTCACTTCGGAAAACACCGGCTTCGATACTTTCGACGTGGCCTCCGACATAGGTCTCAGATTCGAGCAAGTGGCCGTCCCAGAACGCCTCTTTTGCTCCTTGGTGCTTGTTCGGTAGTACAATACCCTGTTGGTACGCCTGCACCATGAGCAGCATTTCGCAAAGTGTACCAGTACCCTTCCGCAAAGTGTCGTCTGGACCCAGCGGGAGAATGGTACAAAGAGCGAAAATGAAGGGGTGGACATATTTCATGTACAGGTAGTAAGTCGCAACAGCGTCAGAGACGGAGTACTCGGCGAGCGTCTGCGGTCGTTCGCTTGCGTATGGTGTCATGAGCTCGGGGTCCAGCTCATCGGGATCGTAGCCTAGCTTGGCCATTGTGACAGCCTTGAGACCACGACTACCTTGCGGAAGATAACTGTCTCGACTGACCCACGCAAAGGCGTCCAGATGGGCGCAGTAATCAGATACGTAGATATCTTCGCTGTTCTTCCGGAAGCCGATTTCCTGGTACATATCGATACCCAGGACACTCGCTCTCGCCTCGACAAAGGGCCAATCGAAAAAATCACCGTTGTAGGTGACCATGACCGTCGGTTTGGCCTCCTTGATGTGCTCAAAGAATCTTTCTATGAGCCCCTTCTCGTCCGGTTCGTTGAAGATCATAAACGGGCCAGGGTATTCCGGCTTGGGCGTATAGTCGAAGTCCTGTATGTCTTCGGAAACGATCTCTCGGTTGGTGATGAGGAAACCCTGTCCATCAATCATGTACGACACCATCATGATCTGGTCGATGATAGCATCGGGGAACTTCAACGGTAATTTCGTCGTTTCGATGTCGTAAGCCATAACGACAGGGTCCGCGGGTGTGAGTCGGTCTTCTATGCAGGTTAAGGAAATAACGCCGTGTTTCGCCTCGACAGTGTACCACTTTCCAATCCGTACATCTAGTAACCGTGAGTATTACCCTATCAAGAAGCGCTTTGTACCCACCTTTGTCAATAGCTACTCGTACATGGTAGGGAACATCGTATTCCCGGATATCTAAAATGAAATCGCTGGCATCAATCGTTGCAGTGGGTCGTTTCTCGTATTCGTACTCGTCGTCAAAGATGTCGAAGCCAGCATTAGTACTACCAACTGTCAGCGTTTCTCCTTGTGATAGTGTAATGTACTGACCTGGCCACCTCGGCATACGTATCCATCGCATTAGTATTCTTCTTGTTTTTCTCCACAATCGGGGCCATTCCCTTCCTCACAGCCAGGAGATCATTCACGTTCGCAAAGCTAAGCAGCAAGAACGTTCTCCTGTACCCTGTGAGATGATTGGGCATAGACAGGTCCTCCTTCTCCACCCTTTTTATGCCCTTGACGAGCCCCTCAAATGCTCGTTTACTCCACTCTTCTACCTCAGCCTCGCGCCCCTTCTTTACGGCCAGCAAGAAGTACGGGTCGTACTCCAGCGTCGCCTTGAATGTATCCCCATCCTCGCCAATGAAGTAGTAGTCCACGCCCGCCTTGCCGCAGGGAACATCATCGTCCTCTACGGTGGTCGAGTGCATATTGCACAACCATCCGACCTTCTTCTTGCCGGCCTCGAAGCGGGGAAAGCCCATGGACTCATCGATGCGGTTCGCAAGGCGCGTGGCTTCAAGCTTTTCGTTCTGCGATGTCGCTTCGGTGCTTCGGAGGGAGGAACCGTCGACTGTCTTGGGTTTCCGAGGGCCGTAGGAGGTGTTGCCGCCTTTGCCTACCCGTCGGAAGGGCTGGCCTGCCCGTCGAGGCGCCATGTTGTGAGGAAAGGAGTAGAGGTGAAATAAAGTGCGCTAGACGTAAATCAGGGTATCATTTGCGCGAGAAGAAAGCTGTACACGGCCGGGTATCAGATACTAAAGTCGTGGGTAGCTGGAAGTGAGCGTGGTGAGGGATTCAGCATGCGTAAATGGGAAAGTCGCGTCGGCGCTTGGGCGCGTTTTCGCGTGTCGCGTCGTGCTTGCCGTTAATTGATTCCGTCTCGACCAATGGCAACAGCTGTTTGCTTGGCAAGAAATGTGGACCGAAAATAATCCAATCCATGATGCGTATTGCGCATCGATCCACTCCACGTCAAAGTCGACCCACGCACTCGTTCCTCAGCCGCCATTACACATCATCATAACCCGTGGAATATATACTCGCAACGAAGCAACGTACGATCAGCACTGGATTCCGCACGCACACCCTTCAACACCACCCTCCTTTCCACACACCACCACAATGGCCGACGACACACGGAAGCCTACGACGCCGTCCTCCGCTTCCCCAGATGAAGCCCCCTCCGTAGCTGCAGTCGTCCGAGAGGCGCGAGCACCTGCCAATGTCATGCCCGGCGGCACTGCTCACACAGCCGGCGGCGAGCGCGTCGATGCCAACGGACCGTCTTATGTCGATGTCGTACGGAGCTTGCCTGCGGATTATTATTTGACATTCTACAAGAGGCCATGCGTACGTGACAGTCAGTTGACGGGGATAGGCGCGGGATTTGTGGGCGGTAGTATTGCAGCTGTGATGAGGAGTATGTGGAACCCGATCCAAGAAGTTGGTGCCGCTACAGCATTGCCCGAAGAGATGGTTAGCATGGCGCAAGCTACTGCGTGGCCTCGTCCAAGCCTCCATCTCTCGAGCAACATAAGCACAAGCACAACCAGCAGAAGCAAGGCTAACAACCGCCACAGAACCCGTTTTAATATGCTCGAACTGGGCAGTAGGCACCTGGTGCGCCGCATCCTGCATCCACTACCAAATATGCCAATTCTACCGCAGCCGCGAAAAGGACGGCATGCGCCAAGCCCGCGACCTCATGGAGAAGAAACGCGCCACCATCGAGGCGAGAAAAGAAGCCCGGCGGAAATCCCGCGAGGAACAAATGCGTTTGGAGGAGGAGCAACGGCGAGAAGAGGCACGGAGGAAGAGCTGGGGGTACTGGGTCAATAAGAACGTACGGTTTTGGTAGTTGGTGTCCGGCTGGAGAGGTATTGCGCTTGGAAGCTATGTACAGGAATGTGTATAAAAGTGTACTATAGAGCATCGCCCTGGCGCTTCTCCGATGTCTCCCATTGTGTGGATGAGTGGAAATTTGGAAACTGAACGTTCTGACGATGCCCAGAAAAGTAGAGAACTTAGAGACGAACCGCTTTGCGCCATACTCCGAGACCGATGACCGTCCGGATACCAAGATATTACCCAACCGTCATATATCATAACAGTATCATAACATCGTAAAAAAAAACCCCCTTCCTTTCGTCGAGCTGCGTGTACTCAGTCGCGTATTAGTATTAGTCAACCTCTCTGGCCACTACACGGCGAACTTGACGATGCGACGGCCAGCATCCAAGTCCAAAGGCGTGACCTCTCTCTCAACCGTCGCTTCTCGCGACGAGTTTCCCCCAACACCTCGTCGTCGTCTCTCCGACCTCTTTGCCCTCGCCTCGCGCGCCTCCCGTGCCTTCCAGTCGAGCACCTGCTGTCTCCGACGCTGTGCCCTTGCCTGAGCCAGCGCCGGTGTCGGACGGAACCCAACGCCATTGAGGCCTGTTCCGTCGTCGTCGGGGTCGGTTGCAGGCCCCGCCAGGTGTCCCGTGATCTCGCTGTCTTGCCACGTGAGCATCGAAAGCGGGGGCGAGGGCGACCTTTTCCGATGCGAGGGCTGCCCGGTGCGGTCTCTTGATTTGGAGCGACGGTTAATTGTCGCGCTCGATTGGGACGGTGAGGTGGCCGAGGTCGATGACGAGATGAAAGTGGTGGGTTCTTGGGCAAAAGAAAATATGTCTGAGAAGATGCGGGGTCGTTGTGCCTCAGGCGTCTCTGGAACCACCCTCGAGTCCGGTCGCGGCCCACCGACGGAATTGGTCTCTCTCAACTCTCCTCCCTCGGCCGCATTTTCGTGCGCTCTGGCCAGGTATTTGTTCAATGACGTCCCACTGTCCACCCTCCCCTTCTCCAGCTTCGGCTTCTTCCTCAAGCCGTCATCCATCGGAGAGAGCGGATTCATCGAAATGGCAGCAATGCTGGTAAGCGACATGCCTCCAAACTGCTCCGCGACCGCATTTCTGGGGCTGTCGGGGACTGGGCTGCCGCGCGGGGGCGTTGCTGCTGGCCGCAGAGCAGTGTTGAGCAGTGGGATGGGCGGCTGCTGGTCGCGCTTACGTTTGGGCGATGGGTGAAATGCGGAGAGCGTGGTGGGAGGCATGTTCGCAGAAGGGACGTTGCGGGATTACATGGGCGCGGTATGATATGGTGAGATAGTGGGGAAAGGGATGTTGTTGTGTTGTGGTGACCGTAGACACATGCAAGAGCCATTTCTGGTGATCGTTCGCCTAGCGAATGTGGGGCTGTCTGCACGGACGCGAACAGGGTCGTTCCATGGTAGGGCTGGACCCTGCTCGGTGCATCGTGGTCGGAATCTCCGACGGTTGGCCTTCACCTTCACTGCGTATGATGACTTGACACGCGCATCATACTAGTATCAAGTGAAGCAACAAATGTTCAAACGTTACGTTGGCTGTTATAGTGTTGCTCTGCCCTTTTCTGCCCTTTTCAGAGCGACTCAGTGACTGTTGCCTGAACGGTACCGCTTAGCAAGTGCGTCCCGAGGTGAACCCTACAGACCTTCAACCTCCCCTCCATACTCCCTCTCCAGATCGTCAAAATGCCTCTCGAACAAACCCGCCTGAACTTCGCACCCAAGTCCTCACACCGTCCACCCCGCAAGATGCCACCTCCTTCAAGCCGACGCCTCCAACTTCGCGAAGTCGCCGCCGAGACCATCGAGATCCTCCCAGACATCCTTGCCCAACTCCCAAATTTCGATGCGACCGCATCTTCAATCCACAGTTTGAAAGACACCACACCACTCGACCCCAAGGACTGTCCCGGTTTCACCCTTCCATCTGATGACGAAAAGGCCGGGCAGAAGGGAACTCGCATCCGCATCCTCGACCAGGATACTTTCGATGTGGCCCTGGAATTACAACCAGACACGACCGTAAACGCCATCACCCAGTCTACCACCACTCCCCCAACCACAGCAACAAACGAAGATGCCGCAGGCCCAATCTCTACGCCGACCAAACCCCTCAAAACTGTGGCACTCCTAAATCTGGCCTCAGAAATCCACCCAGGCGGTGGCTTCAAAAACGGCGCCCTAGCCCAAGAAGAATGTCTCTGCTACCGCTCCTCTCTCTCTCTCTCCCTCCACCCCACATACTACCCCATCCCCACCCTCAGCGCCCTCTACTCGCCCAACGTCCTGCTCATCCGCACCGCCATGTCATCCGGTCACACTCTCCTCGACTCCACCAACCCCTCGACAACCCTCCCAGTCACCTCCGTAATCAGCGTAGCAGGCCTCCGCCATCCAGACACCAAAGACGGCGAATTCGCCATGGAAGGCCAGCGGAATACTACCAAGAAAAAGATACGCATTTCGCTGAGGGTAGCTGCGAGACAGGGCCATACCAAGTTGGTTTTGGGGGCGTTGGGGTGTGGCGTGTTCGCAAATCCGCCGGGGGATGTGGCAAGGTGCTTTCTGGAAGTCCTGAGGGAGGATGAGTTCCAAGGTGGATGGTGGGAGGGTGTAGTGTTTGCGGTGCTAGACAACGCCAGGGGTGACAAGGGCGGTACGAATGGGTCGGGCAACTTTGGTATGTTCTATAGGGCGCTGCAGTCGGAGATCGTTTAGTGGCGATAAGGGGGAAATAGGGGGGTTTTCTTTTGGTGTTAACGACGTGCATGAACACGCACATCACGAAGTATATTTCAGGGGTTTGTTAGGGAGTGTTGATGATGAGATCAACGGAGTATCGGCTCTCCAAGCCTGAATCATTCACACGAAGTCCTAGGGTGTAGGAAGGTATCAACCATGTACAGAAAACCATATCCGTCACACGCAATGAATAGCTCCATCTCGTCCATAGCCTCAAGACGAAAATGTCTTGCTCTTGCCCGCCCTCTCTTTTTGGCCCGCAGGCGCCCTGCCCAACCCTTTCGGCGCGTCACCGGTTTTGGTGAACGGATTGAACCCAGCAGTGGGCTTTTTCTTTTCCTTCTTCCCCTTCTTATCCTTGCCCTTTCGCTCCTGTCTCTCCTTGTCTTGCGCGTGCAGAACACTCGGCGCGTTCGCGTAATCGAAGACCGGTTCGTCTTTATCGTACAGGGGCGTCTCTGCCTCGGCCGCACGGTCTGCCTCTTTCTTCGCCTTCCTAGCTGCTTTTCTCTCCAACTTCTCCCGTCGGTACGTCTCAGCTGGATCCTCTTCGAGCATGATCTCGTCGTCTTGCATGGGATCCAGACGCGGTGCTGATACTGAGGCATCTTCACCAGCGTCAGTGCGCTTTCGCTTTCGACCGCCAAGCTGTTTGACGACGAAGATGTCGGTGCGCTCGTCCTCTTCTGGCCTGTCCTCCTTGGGAATATAGTTAGGCTTCTCATGGACTGGCGATGGTGAACCCTCGATACCATTGAAATCGCTGAAGATCTCGGCGGTGAGCGGTGGTAGTGGCACGGCCAAATTGACGTCGAGTGTGGACATTGGTCGTCGCTGTTCCATCGGTCCCAATTCACCCCAAAAACTGGATGTGGTAGCACGTAGCGCTTTGCCATCAAATTCCACAGATACGGTCGCCGGTTTCGTTGTGGCAACCGGAACCACGGCGGGTGCTGGGACAGTGGCGACCTCAGACCGTGCTGCGGCCTGTGACCGTGCTGCGTACTCAGCTTCTCTCAAGTTCGCAACTCTCTGGAGTGTTGCATAGAGATCGGGTCCGTTCATACCAGTCTCTTTCGCTTCCGCAATGATGGAGACGAGCTCGTCTGCTCGCGCCCGTAAGATATGAGACACATGCTGTACCGCATTATACAGCGCAGCCTTGTCCTCGGGCATGTATCGACCAATCGAGAATACGGCGTGATTGGGCATGATGAAGAGGGGACTGTCATCCTCCTCTCGGGCCACGTCGTCTCTCCACTTGTGTACGGCCCGGAAAACAGCGAACTGCTGCGGCGTGAATTGGACAGGAGTCTTGAGGATGAGACTATGCCAACCAGGTCGGCCCAGTCCCAGCACCGAGTCGTATACCGGGTGTTCGTAGCGTTGCAGTGCTGTCTCTTTTGATTTGGAGAGAACATCCTGCACCTTATTCTTCTGCGGGTCGTTGAAGTCGGACTTCTCTACCAACTCGTTTCGCATGTTGTCGAATATAAAGAGCAGAAAGTGGGTGTCAGCTCTCGCATATTCCAGTAGCTCGTCCGTCAACGGTCGTATCCGCCAATCCGCCAACTGGTGTTGCTTTTGGGCCGTGAAATTAATGAACCTAGAGAGCAGGTACGCTAGACTCGCGCCCGGATACCCAAGCGCTCGAGCTGCATGGAAGGTGTCAAACAAGCCAACAACGTACAGGCCGAGGTCACGCTGGAGCCAGATGATGTCCATATAGGCACCGTGTAGGACCTTGATGATACTGGGGTCTGCAAAGACCTCGTTCAGGCACTCCAGTCTTCGCCTCCACGGCTTCAGGGTATCGACTATCCAGTCCTTGTCGCGCGTGCTAATCTGCATTAACGATACGAGACCAATATATGAGCGATTGTCGTGATGTTCAATGTCGATCGCTATCTCTTTCGCGGTCTTGAGCTCGGCCAGCATCATCGCGAGCGCTTCCGGGGTGTCTACAAACGTCGCGGTGGTGGTTTCGAACGGCTTGTACGGCTGCGGTTCCGATTGCTCGTACATTGAAGATGGGTATTCGTAGGTCTCGATCTCGGTCTGGTAAGGATGCGGATATCTAGCCGGTCAGTACAGCAACATAAGTCGGAATATGGCGTGCATACTGTTCCCTATCACGTTTGTCCTTGAACGTCTTCAAACACTCCGCTAACGGAATCTTCGCATGCGGCTTCGACGTCATGAGCGGCATGAAGCCGCCAGTCTGGTAGTTGTTGGGTACATGTTCGAAGGTAAGCTGCGGCTTGGGAATGTGCTTCGAAGCGACGGCGATATTCGGTCGAGGTTTTACAGCGGCAACAGCCTGTCCAGGTTAGCACGACATTACAGAAACTTCGTCGCAAAGTCGTACCTGGTCCGCGCCCGGGCTGATGCGCTTGACCACGCCCGTGTACTCGTCCAGACTCGTGTCCGCCTTCTCAAGCAAACTGTCGATGACATCAACGACCCCCCTCCAATTGCCGTCTACAGCTTCGACGTCGGGTAGCTTGGGACCTACAGCGTCCGAGCTCGCTGCAGCATTCTCCAGAAGACGCTGCGCGAGTTGGAGGAGCCGGGCATTCTGGCTGTCGAGCGCAGTGCCAGCCACGGGGTCCAGCGACCGCTGAAAAGCTACGTCGGCGCCGTTGATGTGCGTCGCAGAGAGGGTCGTCGACCTGAGGGCGGCGGAGATGGTGTCTTGTAGCGTCTTGAAGGATTCCATGGTGGTTTAGTGGCGGGCAGCTACCATGTCGCGATTATGCAGCTGGGTATAAGTATGCCACCTTTTGTAGGCGCTGGCAGGCTGTGAATGTTAGGAATGCGACTGCGATTTCTCAAGCTTGAAGAAAGAAATTCGAAGTCGCGCTCGAAGTCTTGGCATTTTTGCTTATCGATACGGCTAAGTCAAGCACCTTCACCTCGCCTCTGCACACCTCTACTACCCATCGATTGGTTCATCATGTCTGCCTCTTTAGCACCGGAGTGCAATGAAGTCAAGGAGTATGTACACATGAAGCACGATCAAGGCCATTTCTGACCCGCTCTAGACGCTACGACAACTGCTTTCTAAAATGGTACAGCGAAAGTATGTTCTCTTCACGACCTAACACCATTTGCATTTGAACTAATATCTGTTCAGAATTCTTGAGGGGGACTGCAAAGTCTGATGAGTGTGATCCACTCTTCAAGCAGTACGAGCAATGTCTATCAGTAGGCCTCCCACCCAGCAATCACCTTTCAACCCTTACCCAGGAGTAGAAAGCCCTGAAATCACGAGGTATCGACAACATGCTGAAGGAAGCGCGCGACGACAATCGTGAAAACGACGCCGAGCATATGCGAACAGTCAGTAATGTCAACGATGCTTCAGAAAGTCGCTGACATGGGGAGCAGAAACGGTGAGCTAACTGCTCGACATCCACTGAACACGGGACACCTTCGGTCATGTCACGCTGATTTGTAAGTGGGATCAAAGTCAAGATGGACAGTTTCATATATCTGACGCGCGCAGGTCGCTGGAAATGAGAGCCTGCTGTTAGCAATCGATGCTTAGGGGCGTCCGAAGCTCCATCAGCATCTGCATTCGCATCCACGTTGACACAAACAACTATCTGTACTCTACGTGTAATATACGAAAGACAATTCTCATCAACTTCAGACTTCTCCACATCCACTTGTTTCGGAATACACCAGTTCATCTTAGCTCCATCCGAGAACAGGGGGCCTACGCTAACCCTCTATGACATCAACTAGATCCACTTCCGATCCTTTATAGAAACTGCACCTGCTTCTTTCCATTCACCTCACATCCGCATCCTGATTCTGATAGCTTACCATCTCCCACATCAAATTTATCATCATGTCTTCCCCACTCTCTCGCATCGGGCTCAACCTCTCCCCCGCGACTGCCACATGGGCGGCTCCTTTCGCGGCATACTACATCTTCCTACAGAACAGGATCGTGCTCCACCGTATTTCCACCAAAACGTGAATACTCCTGTCTTCATCCCCACATAAGCGTGCTCTCCATGCGGAGCCACTCCGCGTCGCGTACCCGGGCTCGTGCCAAGGCGCTGTACTTTCGAACGAGCTCCACATCAGATCCATCGGTTGCATTCTAACACGTCAACCAGATACATGGGCGACACCACCGACTCGACCAATGGCACAACTGATCCACTATACGTCCGCACACGCTGCCAACTCAACTTCATCGAGAACGTGCCCTTTGCCCTCCTCATCTCCTTGCTGGCTGAATTGAACGGCGCAAACAGGTATGCTTTCCGCATCTTCAAAATCTCCCACCCTTCGCCATCTCTACTCTCATGTCGCCCTGAATCATCCTCCCAACGCTCCTCAGATGGGTTGTGCAAAGTCAGCAAAGCCTAGTCAGACATGTCTCAATCCCCAGTGCCTTTGAGCGTGGGCCACTCGCGTTGGATCCCAACGCAGCTAGTATTTTGAAGTTGTGGCTGCTCAACATCTGGATGAACCTAGCTGGTCTTGATCATGTGCTAACTGTCGCAGGAAATACATCAACTATGCCCTTGGCGCTTTGCTCGCTCTCCGCATCTCCCACGTTGAGCTCGGGATGTTGACGAAGGGTAGCATTGGCCTGGGAAGGCTCTTTGGGTTCTACGGTACGCAGGCTATCACGGCGTCGTTGGCGGGCTACGCAGCGTATCTTGCGTCGAGCTCCTGGACGTGAATGGTCGGGACCATATGGATAGTGTACGTTGTAGAGTGGTGCCAATTTTGAGGCTCAAAGCTAGCAAAGGTCACCCAGATCACCCAGAAGAGTCTCATCGTCTCTCATATTAAATTGAAACCCAACTATCTCGCTTTCGGCGACCTATTTCGTGTTCGTGGCTTAGGCCGTCGTCATTGCCCCAGAATGGTCGTGTTCTGCTTCGCAGCAATACTCTGACACGTTGAATGTGGGTATGTCGCAATTGCCAACTATGCAGCGTTTGATTGATCTTTGGAGAAGCTTTGCTGGCCGAGTATCCAAGCTTATGAGCTCCTCAAAATGCCTGGGTGGCTCTATGACACGGAATGGGAATGAATCTGCATCGCGTTAAGGATGTGACTCATCTCTAGCTCCGCTTCACCAATCTCGTACCCCGACCTGTACAACGCACTTTGTACCCCGGCGCCCGCTTTCCTCTTGCTATGTTCACTTGACAATTCCGCCCTTCCTTGTCCAAAGTGTTGGCTGGATCCTCGTGCAAATCTTCGTGCGAATCCGAATTTCCGTCCAGGTCCCCATCTGAATCCTCGTGCGGCTTTTGAGTCCAAGCTATCTCCGCGATAGGTTCTGCTGTATAGTGATTGCATATATACTTGTTATACCACCAGGTCGGCCGGCCTCTTCGGGTCGTAGCCGTGAGAAAGCGATAGCTCTACGAGCTCGGGGTTACCACTCTTCACTGCCAAGTGGGCGCCATGCTGAAAGAGTGTGAGCACGACCTTGAACACCGCATTCGGTCGCTCGTGCCGACCGTTTCTGTCCACAGCGTACTCCAGCGGGGTCTTTCAAAAGCGGGACGCGCTGTCCGGTTGTAACAATTCTTTTCCGAAAAACCCTTGGCTAGTAGGTATCCAAGTCTTGGCTCCAATAAGAGCTCTGTTCCTATCAACGTGAAAAGACTCCTTGAGGTCACCCAATCTCTCCTCAAGCGTCAAAACCTTCGGAGAAGAGAATCTAAGACTAGGATCGAACCCTTGCGCAAGGAGAGCTTCCAAAACCCGAGGGTTTCCGTCTTCCAAAGCGTGGTGCCTGGTCTTGTTGAATTGCCCCACGGCATGGTGCTCAGCCACAATGGGCTTTGTGCCACGTTGAAGGGGTCAATTCACGACCCCCACATTGTTCCACTGAACAGCAATATCAAGCGTTATGTTGTGTATTGGAAAATCCGAGCGGCGCCCCTTGTGGCTGGACCAGTGGCCTTGTCCATATGTTGCGTCCGCCCTTCGGCTTAAGAGTCCCTCCAAACGATTCATTCGGCCGTGCTTCGCGGCTACGAAAAGCGGACAATTGAGCGGGCTCCGGTCGCTCCTGTGCTTGGTTCTCGCAGTGGTTTTATCTAGTAACATTTGGAGGATTTGGTAGACGGTGTGATCCTGCGTCGAAATGGCTAGTTGATGTTTGACTCGTAAGCGCAAAGCCATTGCATCAAAACCAACCTTTTCCGGATCCGGGAGTGATTGCGATTGCCAATAGTATTTCTTGCTTCGGAGTCTTTGTTCCATGTTCGCAAGGCGCCTCAGCACCCTTGATTCTTTGTTCTCTACTACCCAATCGAGTACCCTTGTCCATCTTATCTTAAGACCACAATTCAATATTGCTCGTACCACACTTTTGTGCCTACGGTACAAAGCCAATGCCACAACTTTCTCGTTCGACCAGGATGAGTTGACGTATGCCTCGGCCAAGGAACGTGGTTCCGACAAGATATTCTTGGTACATTCAGAGTTCCCCGAAGCCACTGCGACGAACAACCTCGTGTTGACTTGAATTACGAATCTTCTTTGATGCGTCCAGCCAAGTCATGAGTAGCATGGATTCAGGCTCGAAAGTACCCGGAACTGCATGCGTAACGTTGCGAAAATGGCTACCCGATAAGCGTGCATGTTCGACCCAGTAATAAATTACGTACCTCAAAATGGGACGATGGCCTTTGTGTTTCCTGAGAGTGAATCCAGGAGACCATTCTCTTATATCACTATCCCAGTCATCTACGCATCTCTTCCAAAAGGCTAAACACGCTATGGTCATTGCGCAGTGATCTTCTTCGGCATTCATCTAGAAGTTGCCTATATCCGTTTATGTACCATCCAATGACTGTATGAGATATTCCCTGACGGATTGATGTGTGAAGGCGACTGTTCCCTCTTGAATCTGGATAATCTGCGGACACTTTGAGATCTAGCCCCGGATCCTGTCTTCAACGCTCGCCTCTAGTGTTGGCTCCATTCCCATAGCCGTTGCAAGCTCCTTCAGGGAAAGCGAGCGGATAGCAAATGTAACCCATCGTAGGATATTTGCACAAGCCGATCGGTCTTTGGGAGTAATGCTTCGAAAGATACGGTCATAGGTCGCGGGTAGTCCTGGCAGGATATCCTTGAGGGTCTCAAATATTGTTACAGTATTCTTCTGACTCAGCTCATCCATGACGCTCAATCAGAGAAAGTTGCCCTGGCCTTTGTCCAGTGAAATGCTTTGGATCCTATTCGCACAAAGGTCCTCGACACAGAGCTGTCTCAATTTGGAGGATTATACCTTACCGTCTGCATCTATAACGGCTTTGAGATCGTCAAGGCAGATTCTTGTAGCGCCTTGGAAGCCTTCTAGATTGCGGCTGGTGACTACGAGTCATAAGCGAGTGCGCTTTTGCCTAAAGGGATCGCATGCAAAGTCAGTGAAGTGATAAAGTCATCTTGATACCCGAAGCTTGAGATTTGTAACTGTACCGTATCATGCATACAGTGCATCCAAGCAGATATACTTACTCGGAACAAATGTCCTAGCGCATCTCAGAAGATCACGTTCCAAGAACTGTAATGGTTCGTGGTCGCATTAATCTAAGCCGTCGATGAGGCATCTTGTATGGTGTGCAGGATCCAACGACATATTCCGAAACAAGACGATAGTGCTTCGGGTGACGCTAAGACGACTTTCGATCGGTTCTCGTCTTCCATATCCGAATGAATTTATCTTACAGCTGGGGTCGTTGAGTAGGTAGAGCTTTGTCGATCATACATTTGGATCATCACGACCATTCATTTCTGCGGTATAACCGTAGTAGTAGTTGTACTGGTTGCCAGTGAACGAGGCTGCGATGATGCCACGATTTTGGTGCACCTCCTCCGCGGTTTGCGCAATCGAGGTGGTTCCGTGACCAAGGCGTGAGGTTGTGATCATTATCAAGGTCCGTCAAGCCCAATCACCGAGGAATGACTCTCAATGCCGTGTAGCAATGTCTGATGTGGCTTTCGCATGATGTTCGACGATGACTAGTTCCGGACCCCAACAGGGTGCTGCTCAGCTGACCTGCAGCCAAGTTATCGCTAGGAGGAAGCGTGCGTATGAGAACTGCAGGTGCCGCACCTTCGGCGCTGCGCAGTTATTGACACCCAATCAAACGACGTCACACACATAAGGCCTTGTACATGCGGTGAACCGATGCGCTTGAAATGGTTACGCACGGTACAATACCCGTCCCTTTGTTGCAAAGCGCCATACTTGCATGTTTATTTCAGGAGACTGTAGCCTAAAACTATGCTCTCCTCTGTTCGTTTAGAGAATGTCTATTTGACCTTCTACTTTGACCTTTCCTCACCGTTTAGACAAGGAGAAAAAAGCGGACGATACTATCGCAATGGCGGAAACAACAAAAGACGCAGTCGGCCTCCTCAGCCTCTTCAGCAGAGTCGTCGACTACTTCGAATACGTCCGCATTGCAAAGACCTTTGAGAGCGACTTCGCCACCATCGCGCTCATAAAACTCAACTGCGGATGCTGGCGTCTCACGCGCTGGGGCGAAGCCGTCGGTATCCAAGATGGCAGCGCTGTTTACGTGCCGGGGAAACGATACAGGGGCGCTGAGATAATCCTGGAGCGGTTCGAGCTGCTATGGACCGAAGCGCGGAAAAGATCTGACGAGCTCCATCGGCTGGGCATGGGGAAGTATGAGATGTATGAGGTGGATGATATGGAGCCTGTGCAGGCTGTTGTGCATAGCGGCGTGAGGGAAAAGATACGGAAAAGCATGGGAAGACATGAGGAAGGAGCGACCGAGCCCGAACGCGCGAGTCGCGTAGAGAAGGCTAAGTGGGCCTTGTACCAAAAGCAAGAGCTCATCAAGCTGGCCAAAGAGATTGAAGAGCTCGTCAGTCAACTCGAGATCAGGCTCCCACCAGGTGGCGGTATGGTGCGTGTGTCCGAATTCGAAGTCGAAGAATTTCCGGGACCAGCGAGGCCAACACTCCAGGCCATGGCCGAGAAGGAATTCGCGGAGCTCCAAGACGCAGTGCAGAACGAGGCGGCGCAAGATGCAGAGCAGCAGCTCACCGTCACACCACTCCAAGTAGCGGAGACCTTGCGTGAGGGAGCCCAAGGCCAGGACCCGTACCTGGAAGATGTAGTCAACAAGATCATCAAGCAACTGCGACCCAGCGCCCAGACGGCTGGTGCGACTTACCATGTTCATTCGAGGATGCATACAGTGCAGAACAACTCTGGCGTTGTTTCGGCCCTCTTCCATGGCAATCAGAATAACTATCAAGCTGAAGAGCGGGGTTCATAGCTCCTCGGGGTTCATAGCATCTGGGGGCTCATAGTGGCCTCGTCCAATGATCGTTTCGCTTCGATGGCTTCTGGGACAAGTATTCCGTACAACAGCGTGATTCAATGTTTCCTTGGAGGTTTTTCTTAGTCCAAAACTGACTTCACATTCATCGGGTCGAACCCTACCCCGTCAATAGCAGGCGCTGCTGAATTGCAGTAAGTGACCAGATGGGCGGAGAGAGTCTACTACAGGTTCCTAGTGTTCTTCGCAAGTTTGCAGCACAAGATTCGCAATACCACGGTATTTGAATTTCAAATTCGTGCAGCGTGGAGATCGTGGAGCTGGAAACGTGTGTCATCGAAATCTCATTGGCGTAACAGCCGCGCTTCACCTATCACAAACCTGCTATTGCCCGACTCCGTACACGCTGTTTGATCTGGCAGCCATTCTCGACGCGCAAAAGACCCTAACAGGCATCAATCTTGGGTGATTGAAAGAGCGGAGTGCCCCTACCCTGTGCTTCTGGGCCCAAACCGAAAACTTCCTTCCCACATTTCCAACCCCTCCAGGTTTCCCATAATACGCATTTAATTTCCCGCTCATATTCCCACCCCTCACATACCCCGTCCACGCCCCCTACCCCTCCCACCGCCACCACCACGTCCTCCCCGTCCTCTCGGTCCACCACGTCCACCTCCTGCACCACCCCTTCCACCGCGATCTGTCTCCTTCCTCGCCTTGTTCTTCGGTTTCGGCGCGTCATCGATGAGCAGCGTGTCGAGCGGCAGCGAGTCGGGTAGGATAATGTATCGGACCGTGGAGCCGCGGACGGTCATTGTGTCAAGTGTGACGGTGTCGCGGTTTCGGGGTGTGTATTTGACGGTTCGGAGGGCGACGTTCATGAGGGGAGAGACCGAGGCAATGGTACCGTTGACGATGGTGCCTAGAATTTGTTAGAGGTGATATTTCGGCGTACTGTCGTTGCTGATAGTGCTTCGGTATGCAATGCCCTGGCGCGGGGGGCGCGCTCGGAGTCCCAACTGCGCTTGAAGCGCGAATGACAGGATAAAAAGAAGAATTCATACCATTCTTGAGCTCAACTGTAACAGTCTCATTCTGGCACTTCATGAGAAACCTGCAACCCAATTAGCTCCCCTCCAGACATGCTTGCGCGCGCAAACTGACCTGACGAGCTTCATGATGGCGGTATTGGCGATTATGCAATTACGACGGTTCGATTGTATGGCCGGGGCTTGCGACGGGTATGTGTTGTTGCTGCCGGAGGTGAAGGCGGTGGGGGAGCTCAGATGCTTGGACCTCAGATTTAGGCAAGGTTTGCGCTAGTGGAATATTATTGTTCCGGGTCAGGTCACGTGAGCTATTAACATGGACATCACACATACATAGTGCATACACGAGGACATGTATGTGCAGGTACAAGCTGCTGAAAGCACTACTGGCGGTTACTAGGCTTTTACCGTTTGCTAGAGATAAAAGATACGGCCCTGAGGCGAAATAGGGCTTCACAACGAGTACTCTGCCGTTGCATAGGTGACTGCGGCAACGATCATATAAAGCACCCTTCACTCTCTTTTTTGGGGGGGTCTGACGAGATTCTGTCTTCTCGAAACGATTCTTTCTGCATTCCGTTGCGCTCGAATATCGTTGAGTAATCCAAAGCCATTCGGCTTTCGCTGACTTGGAGGTGTCTGTCTCTACCTCCGGCGCAGACGAGACTCTAGGTACAATGCGCACCAAACGCAAGTCCGCCGCTTCCCCGCCCATTACCGGCAGCCCCCACAAGCGCCGAAAGAACACACTACCTGCACCAGCATTCATTTGGAACCCAAGAACTTGGGTACAGGTTGAAGAGATTACCGATCGCGTCTCCGTTCTGAAGTCCAAAAACAACAACAAGCAGCTCGTCGTAATGAAGATCATGAGGGTAGGAGTAGATTCTGAGAACGACAAGCGCCCACTGGAGATCCGCGCTCTTTCCCTCCTACCAGACTGTAACCGGATCTTAAAACCACTCTACTTCGAGCGCACACCTGCCAATCCAGGATTCAGCATGGCCATCTTCGCGCATTGTCCGCTCGGCGACCTTAAGCAGTGGAAAGCATCGCAGTTCGATAAGAAGATGTTCAAGCCAGTACCGGAGTCCTTCATTTGGCGCTTCTTCATCCACATGAGCCAAGCGCTGAATTTCATCCAGAATGGTGTGGAACCGCGTCGTGAAGGGCAGTCACCGATGATTCACCGGGACATTAAACCAAATAACATCATTGTCATGGAGAATGGGACGACGTATCCGAGCTTCAAGTTGCATGACTTTGGATGTGCGATGTTTTACATTGAGGCGAAGGCGAATCGACCGGCGTACTGCGGAACATATGAGTGGCAGCCGCCTGAGAATCCCATTATCAATACCGAGGCTGCCGAAGTGTGGGCTTTGGGGGCCTGTGTGCACTACCTGGCGAAAGGGAAGGCTCCGATTGGTGATCGCGACGACTACAAGCAGGCATGCCAGAGAGTGTTTGACGGAGACCCTCCATCGGCCCAGAAGTACAACCCGAGACATCGTTACTACGCCGCTAAGGTCCCGCGGGAAGCGATTCCAATTAATATTCCTTTTAGAGAAGGGCCAGACGGAATCGGGAGCAGGCCACCTAGGCAATACAGCGGCGAACTTAACTACTGGATGATGAGGTGTTTGAGCCCTGAGGCAAGCACGCGTGCGACGGCAGAGCAATTGATAACGGACATGGTCCCAGATGCGAAATCGATCTTGCAGCTGATGGGTGGAAATGCAGCCTTGACAGATCTCGAGATCGAGGTGGCGGCTTGACCGGAAAGTATGAGTGGTGCAGATCTTGATACGGATGGGTACGAGCGATAGGTATTGTCAACGGCACATGGCTGATTTATGCTCCCTCTTCCCACATCCTTAAAACTCCCGGTTCAACATCTCTTTTTCCAAGTCCGTAGGATTTCTGTATCACCCTCCCTCTTTCCATATCCTCAGAATCTGCAATTTCTCCCACCCCGCTTGTTTCCCACTCTTACTCACTGTCTCAGCCTTCCAGCCTGTACCCCAACCTCTGATCTGTCTCTTCACTTCCTCTGGCTTGTTCTGTGCGCATAAAAGGATATACGCAACGCCACGCTCCAGCTCCAATATGCCTGGTATTTGCTCCAGCATTCGATTTGTGACCACCATGCCGTCCTCCCCGCCAGCGTACGACAGCTCCAGCAGGTACGAGTCCTGATCAAAGGTGGTTTTAGGCTGATCAACTGGTAAAGCATTGAAGTTGTCGTGACGAGAGAAGTCGGGTAATTCGGCAGGTACGTAAGGAGGGTTGAAGATGAAGACACCGACGGATTGCGGCCGAATTGAGGTAGCTAGGTCTCCGTTGACTACATCGAGGAAGATGGAGCGGCCGCCGCTGGACTCTTTTCGAGCGTTTTGCACAGTCTGCGCGGCTGCTTTACAGGCGAAGCTGTTGATGTCAGTCCCGAGTGTCAGTACATCATTTCGACCAAAGATGTTGCTCGCATTGGCAGCCGCGAACGCTAGAACAACGCCTGAGCCGACGCCCACTTCCAGAACGAGCGGTGGGGCGCTGGCGGCATCTGCGAACCGATCTCGTAGAAAAGCCGCTTCCGAGCTGGACGAAAGAGTGTCGAGCAAAAGGTACGAGTCTTCTGCCGGTTCGTACACACGATCGAAGCAGACGTGCGAGGTGGATGGTGTCGGCAACATGGTCGGAATTCTTGGGTGATGAAGTGTCGTGGTTGTATGTCCAATGAGCGGTGCTGGCAAAGCTTATGTAATGAACCGAGGTCGTCATCGACTTCGCCAATATCAATGTTATTGTTCTTCAACATTCCATCTTTCCATCTCTTCCACATCACTCTCGAATCAACAGCAATCATGAGGGTGTACAATCGCTTGCTTGCTACTGCAACGGATGCAGGTGCCTCCAAGGCATTCCGACGACCAGCACCAATGGCACTTCTTCCGCCAATTCCTCTCTATCGCCGTCTTTTCCGCGCCCACCGAAACAAGTTGCCGGCTGAAGCACGGCTCCTAGGTGACATGTACATCAAACAAGAGTTCCGAGCCCACAGAGACGTCGACAATCCAGTCCATATCGTAAGAAAAACGTGACTTTGTTGTCTTCTTAGCTGACGCAGGTCAGATCGGCTTTCTTACTGAATGGCAATATTATGCACAAGCATTAGAGGGTGATTCCTGGAAAGAGGAGAAAATGGACAGAACGAAGATTGATAAGATGAGTGGTACGCAGCTGTTTGATGATTCACAGTAAAGTGCATCAGAGCTAACATTGAATGCAGACCAACAGCTCGGCCAGATGTATGAGCTTATGTCAGCAATTAGAAAGCAAGAGCTGGAAGAAAATGACCCTGAATATAAGCCCGACAGCGACAAGTGAAGCACGCTGCATCACACTCACGCCAGCGATTGTTCGAATTGCTGGCTAGTTTGCGCGCGGTCCAGATCTTGATGTTCCACGGGCGAAAGACGACTTGAATGCCAGATATTGAATGGCTGCGAGGTGCGAAGGGTCTCTCTGCCACTTGACATATATAAGCCATTTGAGTCGCCACACTGTATCATGCAGGTCGTCCACCATCATCACCTATCGAAGCGATCGGCGAGCTCTTTCGACGGTCCAGCTTGGCTAAGGATACTCGATCACTCTCCCATCACCTTCCGATTTACTACTCATCGGACTTGGTCATTAATCTCACGCCTCAATTCTTAATCGATCCTAAAATTTCATCTCCGCTTCAAATGTGCATCTGCACTCATTACGATGGACAGTGTGGTCATACATGGATTTCCAACAGCCAACCTTGTGGGCCCTTCCGCGACTTCCTCAACTGCCCGAACCATCAGATCGCTCAATATTTGATTGCCCCACCAGGCACTTGTCCAACGTGCTGTGGCGGCTTTGCAGACCCAGAAACCACCAAGATGGTCCAGGGACCTTGGGGTTGCAATCAAATGGTACGAAGCGAATGGGGCGGTGACCTAGCAATCCCAGGCGCATGGGGCAATGCCTCACTACTCCAGCAGCATTGGGGTGGAATCCCGACGATGGGGGTCGATCATAGACTTGTCGGTCCCCTGGCGGGTCCGGTGGGTATGTCCGGGATAGCGGTCGGTATGCCCACTGCAGGTGCCGTTGCACTGCCAGCTCGAATGCCGATGGGAATGCCGGTCGCGGGCCCGCAAATGATGGATCAACGAATGATATACGACGACTACTACGATGCTGGTTTTGGCTACTCTGGCTTTGACTATAATGGTGGAAGGCAGAGACGTCGACGGAGCTCCCACCATTACCGCGAGTATCGGCACAAGCAACAATCAGGTCAGGGGTGCATCGTCATGTAAGCGGTGATTCTGGTTGGCTGTGGTTCTCCGGCAGAGGCGCCTATTCTACCCGGCCATCCATTGCACTGTTGTAATATTATTCTTAGTCGTTGGGTCCGTTGACTGTACGATTAGTCTAGACAGACGTTGACTGGCCGGGCTCGATGCGTGGGTGGGCGTTTGCAACGGCAGGCATCCCATTCATTACCCCAGTTTGCCACAGGTGTACGCGCGTGGTCAATGAATATGAACTCTACCTCCCTACAGTTTGATAGTCACTCTTTAGTACGGCATGAAAGTTCGCGTCAACGCACCTGCGGAAGCTTGGGCTGGCCGACGGGGAATAACGCCATCGATAGGCGATCGATGAATAATCACATCGCGCCCGCAGGGCTAGACTCATCTGAAAGCAGCTTTGGGATTGTCGAGATTCGAGGCTGGGAAGCTAGGTACTTCGTACCCCGAGACTCGAATTTTGCGACCCCTGTGCCACATGCGTAATGCTCAGCTGCGGGCCGCCGCCGAGACACCACAACTCATTTAACGTAGCCTGCCAATCCACGAAGCCGCTCAAGCAGGCAACTTGTACAGCCACACTGAAAAAATCGCGTGCATGTGTGTTCCGGCTCAAGGCTGACCTGCTCAAGGCTGACCTGCTGTGCACTGCTGTGCAGCTCCAATTAGCTCCGGCGCCCCACGCACGCCCCGTATAAACCCATCGCCCTCGCTCCATTCGCTTATGTTTATAACGCTATCTACCGGCACCTCTGCCCTTTTGTGCACGCGCGTACACATGCACCATTCACAAACCGAAACTGCTCGCCATATCTCATCCCCCTGATCTCTCAGTCTCATATTACAATGCCTGGACCAGTCTCGCCCTGGAAAGAAAGACTACAGACCTCGTTGCACAACGGCCTTTTTGATCAACATCCCGATGCCGAGAGCTGGGCTGTTAATCTTGAGGTCTTGGCTCAAGGGGATGAAAAATCCATATCTTCATCTCCAGATGCCTTCTTGATGGACATACGCAAATATGTAAAGAATGTCACTCTGCTTGGCGACTTTGACGTACGGAACAAAGAAAAACATATACATCAGCAAATTGTCGATCCCTCTCGGTCCAACACTATCACCATCGTGCGTGGTACCCCCAAGGCATCCCTTGTACATCACATCTGCGAAAGCCTTGAATTAGACGCAAGCTGTGTACTAGAGTATTATGGATTTCTGGACACGTTCCGCATCCGGTCACTGCCGTCCCGGTCACCTTCGGTTGCCACAGTCCGATTCATCAGGCTCCTATGCCCGGGCAAGAAACCATACAGCTTCGCGCTGTATTGAACACTCAACTTCAGGCCCATTACCGAGAATGCCTGAACGGTGACCGCCCCGGAGTCGAACGTTGTCGAATGATCAATGTACACAACGACAGGTTCTTCACTGTGGAACAACAGGCCACACTTCTCACTTACGATGAGTCGCCGGGTTCCTGGTCAGGAGTTTGGCTCACTGATTTCGGGTCAAAATCCTCATTACGGCCATGGATTCCTCAGCAAGGTGCTGGCATTGAAGCTCAGTTCTATCCTATCGCACCTTGGGGCCAATGCAGCATGCCCTTAGTGGATCGCCGAACTCTTCGAAGTGGTTCCAACAAACGCGACTTCGTATATCCAAGCCCATTCTCGCGAGCGCTAAGCGATGACTTCACCATACCCGAGGAAGATCGCAAGCTCTGCAACGAGGATCCGTTCATGTTCTTATCGGATATTTACGAGACCTCCGCTCTCAGTTGGATGCATGTTTTTTCATACATGCGAGCGTCATTCGCATCTCTGCCGCCATCACCCACCGATCAAGCCCCTATTCTACGTGCTGACAAAGTCGTGCTTGACCGCGCGACATGTTACTTCGCTGAGGTCATTTCCTTCCTTAATCATCCTCCAATCACATGGCAAAAATCAGATCGCTCCAAAGATGTCGCCAGACGCCTACTGACCGACTTCGAGGCTTTGCGTGTTGAAGCGGAAAGTTTGTCAAAACGGTGCAGTGAATCTATCTCGATTGCTATGAGCACTATTAGCATCCTGGATTCTCAAAAAAGTCTCGCCGAGGCGCGTCGTGTTCAGTTTATTACCTACCTCGCCTTTATCTTTATTCCCATGACGTTTATTGCCACATGTTTTGGCATGAACATCCAGGAATTAGCCGATCCAGGTACACTTCAGAGCTTCTGCTTGGAAGCCGGTGCTGTGTTGCGCTCATTGTCACCAACCTCGAACATCAAGCGCCCTGTTAGGATGGAGGTTGGCCACCCTGCTTGTTGTAGTGTCGCTGAAGCCAAGTCGACAAGAAGCCTGTCAGAGTCTGCAAAGGACGCTCAGCAATTGATGTAATCTAAAGCCACGCCTGTACTTACATGATGGCCCAATGAGGGATGTCACGATTGGAGCGTACTCCACCAAGTCGGAGATCTCTGACTCGTAGGGATTTTGTCCGACTATTTCGGTGAGTGTTCTTCATGATGTATATTTGGAAGCCAACTTACTAGGTATAACGAGCTGGGGGCAGCCAAGCATGGTTGTGACAAAGATTTGATCGTAAGATTTAGGATCGGGCGCTAAACCGCCACCTCTGTAGAAACAGATTAGCTTGCGATCGTTCATGACATTAGTGAAGACCACTTACGATGCTTCTGGAACCCTGTCTCGGTAGTTGGCACCGGGTCTGCCCTGAGGTACAATCATAACGGTATACTCTCCATCATCACTCGTCTTCCAAATGTGTTCAGCCCACCACCTCTTGAAGATCTCGATCTTCTCCAGACTTTGATCCCGCTGCTCTTCCGTCCATTTAGCACCTCTCGCCCTAACAAAACGATTAGACTATCTGGCACACTAGGGGACATATAGACTTGCCATCTTGCGCCGTGACTAGGACTGACATACGGCTTCTTCCCGAACTTTTCTCGATAGTCGCTTCGGAAGCTGTCGAAGTTGTGGTAACCGTAATACCCGTTTACGGTATATGCGCTCTTGTAGCCAATAAGCATAAAAACACGGCCACTCATGTTACTGTGCTCTTACCATGTCGAGAAACTCGATCAAAGAATCGTGCGTGTCGGCTGGGGCAGTCCTTTCCCACTCATCCAGAATCGACAACTTGGTAGCACTGACACCCAGATAGTCTTCCAATTTTTCCACGAATGCGTCGGTCATCGCTTGCTGATTAGGGTTCGATAGAGGATACCAATCGGTTGGATAGATCAGTCTGTTTGGCTGCAAGGATAGATTAGGATCGCTTTCAATCGTGTTTGGGGATACAGGAGGGCATGTAGGCCTACCTTGCGGAGATTAGTCTTGTCTTGTTTCGTGAGACTAAGTAGCTCTTGAAGCTGCTTGGGGGTTCGAGCTAGCAAGCCCAGGTTGTCGTATGCCCTAGGGAGGGGTTTTAGTGCATGCCATGGTGAGAAGACTGAGTTTCATACTGAACAGCGGGTACAATACCCTCCATAGATGCTGCACCCCAGGTGACTCGATGACCCCATATGCCATGGGAGGAGGACGGAAAGCGCAAGCTGCCGCTGGCTAAGTTTTTTCTTAGCTTGGCATGGGTATTTGAGAGGTTGGTGACCTACTGTCAGTGCACAAAGATGCATCAATCCACGGATAGCCAGCAGTCACCGCAGCTGCCCCGCTAGAGCTTCCAGAAGGCCCTTGGTATCCATCTCCCCGGGCATTCCATGGGGGAAAATAATCGATGCACTGATCTGGAGGCACCTCAGAGCCTGCGAACGCTGACAATTTTGTCTTTCCCACAATGATAGCCCCTTTTTCTTGTAGAGTTGCAACATATTCCGCGGTGGTGTTCTGCTTGCCGTATAACTCGGCATACGATCGGCTACCCAGACCTGTCACGATACCGGCAAGGTGCATGTTATCTTTGATTGCAAGTCGAAGGCCAGCGAATGGCATTTCCAGGGTCTTTTCGAAATAAAGACGCGAGGGTACCGGAACACTCAAAGCAGCCGTGGCGTCAGTGAAGGCAGCATTATGGAGCGCCCAGTACCTATTCCGGTCAGCAAAATCACTTCAAATACGACGGTGACTGTACTTTGCGACGCCTTGGGACGGATTCCCAACCGCCTCACTGTCATCAGGAACTACTGCCACGGCGAATGCGGACAACGTATCAGGATAGAGCCGCCATGCTTGATGCAGGTGGTGACCAAGAGCAAGATAAGGCCCTTCTGGCAGGAGCTCGTCGAGCGTTAGTAGTTTCGTCGATTTTGCATGGAGGTATCGCTTCAGATCCGTAGGAAGTGTGCCTGCTGACTGATTGCTTGGTTGCTGGACAATGAGATAGCCTCCGGTTGTGAACTCGCTAGTGAAGACATCATCTTCGGCCTCGAATTTGGCAAATTTATCGTGTATTGCAGCGAGAGTGATGGGAGCATTGTTGAGCGTGACGACAACAACAGGTGCGGGGGAATCATTTGGCGGTGGTGAGTCGTCAGGCAATTCGTACTAGCCACGATGAATGTCAAACCAGCGACTTTGTCAATAAAACCCCGTTTGAATCTGATAATACCTCAATGCGATTTCGAACTAGGTAACTGAGAGAGCCTAATTGTACAACCACGCGTTGATCTAGAGGTCGCACCAGACTTGTCATCTTAGGCGTTGGTACGAGCGAAAAGACGTGTAGATGTAGATGAGATGGCAGGCGCAACGATGACAGAAAAGAGAAAAGCCGCATCAGTATTTGGAGGAGAGTGTGATTCCAAAGTCTACCTTGAGAGCGTCCGCCTGCGACACAACCCTGAGATCGTGGACAGTAGCACACAAGGCTGACGGCTGTTGCCTAACCCCACACTTTCGCAATCAGCATACATTTGCGATCCCAGCATTCCGGCACGCCGGCATGCTGGGCTTGCAGTATTGCATGTTTTCGGCCCGGCTGGATGCCACTTCCGTGCCGCATTGTGTTACGGATTTCCAGGTGCCGGTCAATCACAATACTGCAAGCCCGGCATGCCGGCATGCCGGGCTTGCAATACTGCATGTTATTGGCCCGGCTGGATGCCACGTCTGTGCCGCACTGTGTTTACGGATTGCTAGGTGCGGGTCAACCACATCACTATCCGCGGCTTGTTGAGCTAGCCGCGAAAAGCCATCGCTCGCGACTGCAATATCTGCCTCGTGATGGGACAGATTACCATCACGCCGTGGCTGAGGCGCGTGGATAAAAGACGCCCGTCGACAAGCATGCGTACACAACGAATGCCAAAAGCTGCTCCGCTGAAAGGTATTGCTTCTCAATCACCATCAACAAATCCCTCCACCTATATGCTTTTGCTATACCCTAATTCAACACACGGCTTCCTTCGTAGGGTATACACAAACTTTCAGAAGGATGGATGTCCAAGCCAACATCGAGTATTTGAGTCGCCTCGATCTCTACCAAACAGAGAAGCCCTATATGACGACCTTTGAGATACCTGAAAGTTTGGGTAGTACCACCAATCACCAGTATACCTCGTACGGGGCGAACATCCGGGATGCTAGGAACACAGGTCCTCCTTCTCCCTCGAAGTGCATGGATTTGAGTTCCACGATTGGCCGTTCGGGTTCAAAAACGCGGAGTTCGACGATGAGGCTTTCATCGAATCCTCCTACTATCCGGAGGTTCTCCAGCAAATGAAAGAAGCTTTTCCCGACGCCAAGGACATTCTCATTCTCTCACATTTAGCAAGTCACTTAGAGTCCGCACTGAAATGAGCACTATTCAGCTACATCCAACTGAAGCGCCGGAAACGGACAGAGCCTCGCGCCGCGTCGAGACCTTCCTCAGCTTTGGGTGCACCAAAGCATCCCAACACAATCTCCTATGCACATACAGGTCAGCCGATGCACATGTTCAAGCCCGGTCGGTCTAATACAGTCAGACTTTTCCCCTCACGGGGCCAAGGTTGCTGTCGATCGCCTCGTCGCGCAAGATGACCATCTTCGCGATCGGCGCTTTGAGATACTGAATTAAGTCAGTCCTACACATTGTCTGCAATATGCCAACCGATTCTAATTGTACCTCAGCCTATGGCGTGTCACGAAAGGACCAAATCGTGATTGGCCGCTTGCGCTGTGCGACTATACGTCTCTCAAACTGGAGGATGTGGAGATGAGTGACGTGGTCCACAAAGATAAGATTGGAGAAAGTACCCGCTTGTACGTCAATCCAGACCATCGCTGGTACTACCTTGACAAACAGAAAACATCGGAGGTGGTAATCTTCAGGAATGTGGACTCAAGAGGCCTTGAGTACCCCTGTAAGTAATACAACCACCGCATTGAAGCTTGCTGATGATCCTAGTCGCGATGCATCTCTCGTTTGCAAACTCGAATTCTGATAATTGTTTTGACTGCTCTGGACCTCCGAGAGAGAGTATTGAGACACGTTTTGCTTTGTTTTATTGATCAATAGCTCAAATGTCACTCACAATTAGAGTAATGTAGACACAATATTTACATCGAAATTCAATTTGATTCGGACAACGAGCAGTGAAGTGACTTGAGTGGGAACATTGGCCGAACCGTTTGTCCCAACATTTGAAACGGAGGTTTAAATGAACTCTTTGCAGTTATTAGACTCGAGAGTCCATTTTTTACGATAGACTTACATACATTCAGCCTCTGTTTTCGCCTTCGTACTTCCTGACAATGTCCCTGTTCTCCTCTTGATACTTCCTGCCCGAGTCATCATGCGCAGCACTAGTATCGACCATGGGCTGAGCATCGATGAATGACTTGTGACTCTCGGAAGTTGGATCGCAGAAGGCCTTCCATGGCTGGACTCGCTGAGTGTTTGCAGGCATGACTCTGACGAAAGTTATCAACATAAGAAGGCAAACTTGAGTTACCAAACGCAACTGGTTATACTTACAGTAGAGCTTTATGGATATGTGCTGAGAGTGAGGAACTTGAGGAGTAGGTTTAGCCGGCACTCTCATGTCTCATAGCGATGGGAGCTTTATACCGGATGCCTTAGGCGTAGTCTCACACCATGTCATCTCTACAGCACTTTCAGCCGACCCATACGGTTGCATTGCACTGCATACGCCGTGATGACTGCACAAGTGAACCCTGCCAGCCTATCGTATTTAGACGCACTCAGCTTCTCTATTGGGCTACCAACCATAGCGGCACGTGGGGGCATTCGCAATGCTGTAGATGTCGACTCATGTCTGTTCGTCCTTCAACTTGGGCCGTCATGCATGATGCAAGTTTGTCATGACACAGCGCCCACAGGAGCTGCAAATGTGTCCAACCCGCGCCGTAACATCGTAGATAGACTTGATAGGCTTCGTGCCTTTGGTTGACACCATCGTTGACATGTTGTCATACAGCCACTGTGGGGGCTGGGTCAGATCGTTCCGATGTGCACCAATAACATTCGCAAAACAATTCTCTGTGGCATTGGAGGCTTTGAACCTCATTTCGGCACATTGAACTAATGCAGGTGATGGTAAAGAGGCAACTTGCAGACCATGAAGGACACTCGATTGCCTTGTGATACGGCATGCATACCTTATCTCGCGTAGAAGCATACGAATGAGCGGGCTCCATGCAACTGATTCCATGACCAATCGTCCTCACGCGCCCAGGACGTGGAGTTTGTCGACCTACCTCGGCCACCACGGTGTTGCATTCTCTCCGCTACGTCCACCATGAGCAAAGAATTCGGCCTGGGCACCCTGTACTATGGATTCCACTATCTAAATCCCAATGCTGATGTTGAGTATGTCAACGCCCGAGATGGAGGTCGCACCATTCCGCTGATTATCTATAGCCTCGTCATTCGTGGGGCCTTTATCGTCAAGAGATGGGGAAAACGTTGAGCAAATATGGACCAGCGAATGCTGGCCTAGACGGCTGTTTCCGAAGGAGTTTCAAGATAGCCGTCTACTAATTTTCCAGCGGGGCTTTCAAGACAAGGAAGACTTGCGCGCTGGCATCCAAAGAGTGGGAGGTGTGCTGGTCGATGTGTTAGACAAATTCCGGCAAAAACTGAGTGTTAGAATGGTGTATCTTTCGGCCTCGTGCGCCTTTATCTGACATGAGAACAGACCCCTCTGGTGGTTTGCTGTCAAGGACTGGGTGGTTATGTGTTTCTTTAAGTAAGCTTCATGTGCTCGGTTGAAAGACCACTATCTTTTCGACAAATCCCTTATCCCACTGGTCTTTTCGAGACGTTGACTGATACCATCATATACGTCCCCGATGGCGCTCATATTCTACTGGAGATCTTCTCTCTTCTGGACCCCGATCATATCCAAGATAGGCTCCTGGAGGCAGCCACTGATGATGCCCTCTTGAAAAATCTCGATCATATCAAGAAAAGCGACGACCACCTGAAAGACCTACTCAGTGGTCTCATTTCGCGAAATAACAGTGAGGATGAACAGCGACTTCCAAGCTTCCATATGCATCGTCTTTTGCAAGACTGCGTTCAGTTGAACTCCAACTCTGCGATTCATCAAAATGCTCCGCAAATGTTCTTCGTAAGTAAGAATTCGTAGTATGGATGAACAATGAAATTGACCGATGTCGAAAGGTTGTGCTATAAGAGAGGGCAGTTTACCAACGGGCTCGCGCTTATAAAAACCGCTCAAGTTATACTAGGCGATGATCCACCGCACGCCGCAGTTTCTGGTGACTGGGCTGAGAAGGTTATGGAGGCTATGCGGCTTCACCGCCAGCATGCCTGCATCAATTCCGAAATTGGTAATTTTGGACTTTCGCTCTCCCACTGGGAAGCTGCAAAAGCCCACTACGAGGAGCTCACTTTCGCCGGGCAGCCGGGAACAACGGAGGACGACATCGAGACCTATCTGGGCGGGATCGCAAGTTCCTTGAACGGCTTGGGAAGGCACAAGGAGGCAATAACATGCTATTTAGAGGCCTTTAAGCATAGCGCTCCTAACGACGTTGATTCACCTTACGAGGTGAACATCTGTCGCACCCGTTGGGCGGATGGGCAAGTAGAAGAAGCGGCGCGCAGGCTGTGTGAGCTTGTTGAGTTGCGCGAGAAGGCCAAAGGCGAGAAGGACGACACCAAAAGCTTCGCGTGAGTTTCGAGTCGAAAAGAGTCATACATGTAATCACCTTCTAACCTGTGTTAGCATGGGACACATGCTTTATGTTCTAGGGAATGTTCGAATCTCCCAGAATCAACTAGAAGAAGCTTACTCCCTTCATGAACGAGTCCTCAACAACTGGCTAAAGACGTATGGTGAGGAACACCACAAGACTGGGGATGCATGGCACAAAAAGGGGTGGCACGAAGCACGACTTCGAAATTTTGACGTTGCCAAGTATGGTCATTCTAGCTCTGTATTCGTGCTTCCGATTACTGACTTGAGTAGGGCGGATCTATTGAATGCTTTGAAAGTGTACGAAAGCGGATTTGACCGGAAGTTCCGTGACGGAGAGGTGGCCAGGTCCAGCTTCAAGCTGGCCGAGGTGCTCGAGGAATTGGGAGAGCATGAAGAAGCCGCGAAGTATCGCACTCAAGCGGATGGTCTTCGCAAAACGCTTACTGGAATTGCGTATACGCCCAACCCAGGTGAAAATGATTATGATGAGCTTGTCAGCCTCTGGGCTAGATAGTGATTGATTGCGTTGGGTTCTCCTTGTGCACTTAACAATCCAGCTTTGAAAATTTGGTCGTTTGCTTATCTTTCGTGACTTGAACCAAGTTATCCCTTGGACTGCCAGCATCTGCGACCTCATTCATGGTGTAGACTTGTATCTTGCGTCTCTCACGGGTCATGTTTAGCTGCCGAGTGAACAGAATTGGACGCCAGCGTGTGGCATGACGGGTGGATGAGAAATCAGTAGCGTGGGCTGTCCCCAATGAGCTCTGCCGAGGAATTTTACTCCGCCATCTTACGTAAATGGATGCATAGATAAGTGGAGGTATAATAACTATCTGCCCAATGCTTGATTGTTCGCCCGACACTCCTGATAGACCAAACAATGGCTAAGAATGTCTTGATCGTTGGTACGTATAGACATACGCAAAGGAATCGAACTAAAAACGTCCAGGTGCTAATCGCGGCATTGGTTTGGCGCTCGTGAAAGTGTTCCGCGATCAGGGTTGGGTAGTACACGGGTCCGTTCGCCCACAAACTCGGGGTGACCCATCAGCTGCAGAGGCAAGTCCACACTAGACACAAATGGAGATACTATAATATCAGGTTTGACACATGTGTAGCTAGAGCTCGTTGCGACTACGGTATTTGAAGTTGACTACTTGGACGAGAAAACCATTGCGCAAGCCGCAAGACAATACGGTCATGAGCCTCTTCACTGCCTCGTCAACTGCGCTGGTAAGATGAAGCCTCTAGAATGGGACACGGGGTGAGCTTATCCATTCACCAGGTATCAGTGGCGGCCCAATACTGTGGCAATCAACCGATGTTGAGACTTTCACTCGGTTTTTCCAAACCATGGTGGTTGGACCTGTTTTAGCAACGAAGCATTTCGAGAAGAATCTACTACTCTGTGACTCGGCCAAACTCGTGAACATCTCGTCAATATGTGGATCGGTATCTGGTAAGCCTCAGCTCAAGTCCGGCCATACATGGTTCAAAGAGTACTGACGCCACTGTAGACAACGATGCGGGGGGAAAGACCGCGTACAAGGTCGCAAAAGCGGCGCTGAACCAAGCGGCTCGAACAATTGCGATGGACTTCAAGGACAGAGGCATTTCTGTAACGACGATGTCAGTCGATCCTGGAGTGGTAGCGACCCGACTAAATGGCTGGAAAAGTAAGGTGGACATGGAAGACTCTGTTCGAGGCATTTATTCCGTGATGGAAAGAACAGAGCTAGGTGACACAGGGTTGTTCTGGAAGTGGGACGGATCCAAAATCGCGTACTAGGTGTGAGATAGGTATCATCAAATAAAGACTGTTCTTCGCGTGTTCAATATACAGAGTCCAAACGTGACCATTTCTGGCCAATCCCGATGGTTTCCGCTGTCGGGACTCGTAAACAAATAGCCGACGCCAGCCCCGCGAAGGCCTAGACACGTCAGGAAGCAGCCCGTCTTGCGGTGCTTAGCCCAGGTACTCCGCTCCGCCGTCTCATCACACATGCGCTGCACGAACAACTGACAGACGGCTTTCCAAGGCAACAACTTCGAAATCACAACGTCGCATCAACCTTCTGTACATATCTGTCCTGTTTGCTAGGCACCAGCGGGGCAGCGCGAGACGTCACTGCAAACGTATAGCTCACCGCGCATTCCGAAGCACCACACCTCACACCCACCACTTGATACACCTCACTCTCTCCAACTCCCCCCATCGCGCCACCAGCAATCGCGAACACCATGTCCTCCTTCTTCGAAAATCTCTGGGAGTCTATCTTCACGCCCGGCCCCACCCCGACCCTTCTCGTGGCCACGAACGCATCCTTCGCAGCGCTGCAACTCCTCTTCTTCGCTCTCCTCATCGCTACCTACAGCATCCACTTCATCATCCTCTCCGTCCTCACAGCCGGCCTCTGGTGGGCGATCAACTGGTTCGCGGCCGAGCTTCGCGCTGCCCAGGCCAAAGAGGAGGAAGCGAAGCGCATTCGCGAGGCTAGAAGGGATAAAGATAAGGGCAAGGGTGGCGCAGGTGACGATGGCATGGACTCAGGGGATGATACGGAGGTAGAGACGGAGGTGGAGGAGAAGAAGCCGAAATCGAAGCCGAAATCGCGCGCGCCCCGTCCTGAGACGCAGAGCACCGTGTTCGTCGAGAAGCCTGGTACGGGTAGCGGAAGCCCGCCATTGCAGAGCAGCTCTGGACCTGTTTCAGCGGGCACGAGGGGGGCTAGTACCAGCCTTGCGCCCATGGTTGATGAGGCGCTGAAGCAGAGGAAGAGCCTGGGCGAGTCGACGGGCGAGCTCAGCACGGACAGCGAGTGGGAGAAGCTGTCGCAGGACTCTGGCGATAGATGAAGGGTGGAATTGTGATTTGGATACCCGGGAAGCTCTGTTAGATGATTGTGTCTCTATGTATTTCGCTATATGTCCAAGCTAGACGCGCAGTATTGATTCACTCCCAACACGTCAACACATGATAGCGCGCCTGTGCATGTTCCAGGCCTAGTCGTGCAACGCAGCAACAACCAAAAAATACTGCAACTTGAATAGCTATACCCATCAATCCATCTGATGTTCTACGAGTCTTTTGAGACTAGGAAACATGGTACCTGTCGCAGCCCCAACGTTGCTGGACCGTGCATTCCATAGATCCACGGATGCCCCGCGATGATGCCAATCAGGCGCCACCAACCATCACAGTGCCTAGGCACCCCCGAAACATCCACCTCAACTGTGAACTGCCCATCACACAAATGAAACAACGCCGCGTCTTCCCTTGCAGATGAGGGGTGTTCTGCCCTTCTGACCCGCCACTTGTCTACTCAATCTTCTCTCCTCCACCCCACCTCCCACGTCTGCCCTGCGCAACATGGCGTCCCTCAACGCTCCCTTGAGCGTGCAAGAGCTCACCGCGCAAGCTTCCAACTACGAATACAATGCCTACATTCCGCTCAAGAACTGGCTGCGCACTGCGAGCACCATGCAGAAGGAGGTGTGTATTCGCTCTTGGTTTATGGTTGGCGCGACAGCTCACCCGATGCAGGCGCAAGTCTACGAAGCAGAAGGAAATGACCCGCAGACATACCTCCTCTTGTATCGCCACGCCAATCTTGTCCTCGACCATCTCCAGAATCATCCCGAGAAGAGCAGACCTGAGAATCGCAAGGCGCTCGGCGCAGCGACAGCGGCGGTGGGCTCCGATCTTAAGAAGTTGGAGGAGATACGGCCCAGGATAAAGAAGAGGCATGCGGAGTTTCAGGAAAGGAGAAAGGTACAGCTAAAGTCGCTTGAGTCGCTGGAAGGACGAGATGCAAGTCTGGCGCGGGAGTTTGACGGGCTGGGTTTGAATCAGAGAGCGGTGGCGGTGGGGGGCAATAGGAGGAGCTACGAGAGACGGACGCTGGATGCTGAGGGGAACCAGTCACTTGCTGCGAAGCTAGCGCAGAGGGAGGTTAAGAGGAGAGATGCTGCAAGAAGAGGCGTCAGGCAAGCCGGGGTCTCGGAAGAGGAGGAGCACGAGAGGCGGACGGCTGGCGTATGGGGAGATTGGGAGACGGAGCTGAAGAGGCAGAGTCAGGAAGGCGAGGATGATCTCCAGAGTCAGCTCCAGGAGGTGGCGCGTATGCAGCAGAACGGACACCACGCGCCAAACTTTTCGGTAAGAAGCTTCCTCTGACGTTTGGTGGGATGGAATTAACAACTACAGCGTCCAACATCGATACAAGGAGCCTCACCATACAACTACCCATCCGTCCCGCACCACGCCCAAGAAAGATGGTCAGGAGTAGACCCTCGACAACCCTCCCAAGGCCTCGCTCCCCTACGACCACCAAAAGAACACATCCCCAGGCCTTCCGACACGCTACCGCCCGCCCTCCCACCAAAACCCCCAAGACCATCAAGCTCCGCCTATACATACGACCAACCCCTCCCACCGCCCATCCCAGCCAAATACCCCTCTTCCTCCCCCGTGCCTCCCCCCATCCCAGCAAAACAAGCTCCCCGCCCCACGTCCCCGTCCCCTGACCTCGACGAATTCACCTTCAAACCCTCTGCCTACCTCGAAAACGGCTCCCCCCTCCGCACGCTCTTCCTCCCCTCCCAACTCCGCGCCTTCTTCCTCCAATCCGCCATCCAAAACACACGTCTCAACCTCGAAACCTGCGGCATCCTCTGCGGCATCCTTAAATCCAATGCTTTGTTTATCACGCGTCTGGTTATCCCCGCGCAGACCAGCACGAGCGATACCTGCGAGATGACGAACGAGAGTGATCTCTTCGACTACTGTGATAGCGAGGAATTGATGGTGCTGGGCTGGATTCACACACATCCGAGTCAGACGTGTTTCATGAGTAGTAGGGATTTGCATACGCAGGTGGGCTATCAGGTCATGATGGCGGAGAGTATTGCGATTGTTTGTGCGCCTAGTAAGACGCCAGAGTATGTGCCCCCTTCATTTTTCTCCATTGGTGTATACCATATATTGACATCGATTGTCTAGTTGGGGATGTTTCCGCCTCACCGATCCCCCAGGCAAACAAGCCATTCTCAGCTGCACGAAACCGGGCATCTTCCACCCGCACGACGTCGATGATATATACACCGAGGCGCTTAAGCCGGGGCATGTCGTCGAGCTACGGAATGCGCCTTTGGAGGTGGTTGATATGCGGAGGAAGAAGTGAGATTGTCATGTCCGGACTTTCCGAAGACTGGAGGAGTTGCCGATACGTGATGATGATATTTATGTGGAGGAAAGGAGGGTGGGCGATTAGTCTTGCATAGCGAGGCGTTTTGGTAGCATTTAGAGGGCTAGACGTGACTTTTGAAGCAGCGCAATAGGCATAAGAGACAGACAGTGAGCTCTCGACTCAAGATTGATAGATTTATGTCCGATTCGGACGTCTATATCCTGCTAGATACCGTGATACCATTTCAGCTATTAACACCCAACGCCTCGCTACCATGATTATCGTAACACCAAGACATCTTTCCCTTTGCTCGCCTTTCGCTCTTCTAACCCCTCCAACCCTACATTTCCCCCTCCTCAACCCAATCCCTCCACGCCTTCCACTCCCCATACCCCAAACTAACCTGCCTCCCCTGATACCGCACGACACTCAACTCCACCTTGCTCCACTCCTCCTTCCGCCCATTCCACCCCGCCTTCCGCATCAAACTCACCATAGCCTCTTCCTTCGTCCAGCCCTGCTCCCTCGCCACATCCGGCAGATACGTCGACCCGTAGCGCCGATTGTGGTATGTGAACGAGATGCGTAGGCCGTGCGTGCCGATGGCCCAGTCCATGGGGTCTGCGATGGGCTCGAAGTTTGTGAGGAGCGTGACGCCGCAGTCGAGGGTGGGGAGTTCGCGGTGGGATATGGGGTTGAAGCGGGTGTCGTTGAGCGCACTGCGTGTGTATTAGCTCTCTGCACCATCTCTAGACTACGGAAGAGAAGACTCACGAAGTCAGCGCGTAAGAGCGCAGACCCTCGTCCAACTCCTGCGCCTCAAACGTGCCAATGCACCCACGCAACCTCTTGTCTCCACCTCTCCCTTTCACATTCCACGTCACAAAGAGCGGACTACCTGCTTCGGCTCCGCCCTTCTCTTCCTCCCGCTTCAGCCGGTTTCCCAGCGAGAAGATGCTGCTCCGGCTGCTGTTCTTGCTGGTGGCCGAACTCGCTTCGCTGGCGCCGCTGGGCGTGGAAATGGTGCTCTGCACGCTAGACGAGCTCCGCGTGGAGGGGGATGATGCGAGGAGGCGGGATATGGCGGCCGGGCGGTAGGATGAATCGTTTGCGGTGGTGGGAGGCGTGGCCTCGTCGGCATCTTCGCTGTCTACGTGCTCGTCGTCATCGGGCGCGTTGGGGTCGGCTGCGCTCGCGTCGGCGTTGTACTGCTTCCAGAGCTGCTCTACCTGGCGAAGTGTGAGCGGCGTGCGCTTCTCCAGCTTCGCAGCGAGCGTCTCGAAGCAGTAGGCGCAGTGGGCTTGGGTGGCCATCTTGATTGCGAGCTTGTCGCTACCCAATAAGCGGGTTTGTAAAGGACGCAAGCCGTCGAGCTTGACGAACGAGGATGGTGAGGAGTAAGAGGCCAAAAAGTTGTGATCTTCACAAAATACACGAGGGAGATACTATCTGGAAGCAGTGCAGGTAGCGAATCGAATGGAATGAACGAAGGGGTGGGCTGAGGGCTGATCAATGCAGGTTGAGCGGTAACTTCTACGTCTCCTTCGCGGCTCCAAGCAAGTGCTACAAGAGCATAAAGTATTGTCGTGATACTTGGCTGCGCGGATGCTCTTGCAGCACCTCCGGGAGGGATGGAGGGTGGAGGTGAGTGAGGTTGGTGGGGGTCGAGCGATGGAGGTTGGCCGTTGAAGTGGTTGTACCCCGCCGGCGTTGCCGGTGACGTGCCTTACCGTTGTAGGCAGTAAGTTGCATGCGTAATCGAAAGACATCACCTAAACAGATGTTCATGCAAACAGTTGCGGCTAGCGAAAGTTACATTGATATATGTTGCTTCCGGAAGTCGCCGAAAAGCTCCTTTGTTTTCTGCTTCAAAGTCTTGACGTTCCGACAAAGACACCGCTCGATAGACGGTATGTAATCCCATCTTCATGCACTCTCATCTCATGGAGTAAGAGACCGAGTGTTTGGTAATGATGGGGTATCAATCTTGGCACGAAGATTTATCCTTCAGCAGGTCGAACATGGGAAAGCTCTGTTGCTGTACACACTAATGCCGTTCAAATTTCCCATATCTCACGGAACGCGCAGTCGCGAGACTGGCATGTAACACCGAAGTGCGAGGACCTACATGTTAGTAGCATCGCCATCATCACTCACGCATGCCCCTCAGGCTGGCTTTTGACGTTTTCATTGCCGCATCATGCCTATGTTGTACCCGCCGCTTCCCGATATCAGCCCGAAGCCGTCATAGAAGTCCGTATGCCATTGACGCCAGCAAATGTATCGTGTGAATGGAAGCCGCCCTCATCAGTCGCTCGCTCGTATCGCTCGTGGTTGTTCTTTCTCTAGGCCGAGTCGCGCGTGCCCGCCTTCACCTCCTTCTGCGATGGTTGTCAGTGGTGCATTGGATTGCGATAGGTGAATTGAACGCACCAGAGCCTTCATGGTTCCGTGAAGAGCATGTCTGTGGTTCCTCCTGAACTTGGGGTCGGTGCCGTTGAGCGAAGGGTACCTGTTGGTCTTGGGCTTCTTGATACTGTATCGCGATGCCGTTAGCAAGCGCGTGCATAGCAGGGCCGTAGGCTTCATCGAAAAGCCAAGGCAGTCATCTGCGAACGAGTGGTGGCGTGCTGGATCGGGGTACGTACCCGTTCTTGTGGTTCTTCTTCGACTGATTATGCTGCGAGGAGTTCTTGGACTCTGTGCGCTGTCAGCAGAGTTCCTTGACGATAGTTCCTAGAAAGCGACGTACTGGCCATTGCGACGGATGTGCGGGTCGAATTGGCTGAGTGGGTTGACGATGGGTGGTTGTAGTGTCGCAACTGGCGATTTTGCGAGTGCGGCGCCGTGGGCTCGCTTGACGACACAGCGCTAGTCCGTTTTATGCTTAGTGCAATCAGCGCTGCATGGAACATCACCCCTTCAACGATGTCAACGCGTGCGATTCTCCGAATATGTTTGACTTGACAATTCTCGCATTCATGATATCCTAACAAAACTGCACATAATCTAGCGCTCCAGTAGCCGGACTCGGAAAATTTGCCATCATGGCCGGAGTGCATCGGGAGACCGCAAACTCCTCATTGCCGTTGCAACAAACACACAACTTGTCTGTCCTTCATCTCGCCGTCGAATAGTGGCACTTGATATCTCCACTCGTCATCTTCATAGGACTAGGGCACATCCAATCCAACTAGTTCTCCCTCTCAGGCTCAATGTCCATGTCGTCCTGACCTAAACTGGCTTCATGGAAGGGGCGCTGGCCTTGGCGCATCCTCTCGCGAATAACCTGCTCTGCAGTGGAGGACCTTCCTGGCCCTTGGCTCGTCAGCGGTGGGGTGCGGTTCGTCGTATCAACGACTGCCTCATCATACGACATGCCATCGATGAGCTTGGAGTTCGTCCTTTGTTGCTCTGTGCTTGATGACGTCGTGGCGCTGCTGGGGCCGCTCACGCCGGTCATGGGGCTACCTGACTGTTGCTCGCGCAGATGCGTAGGAACAGCGCTCGCCTTGCTGATAGCCGGGCTGCCAATCTGGCTGTGTTGTCTGGCGGGCGTTCTCGCGCCTTCGCCGAAGCCCACCAGAGAAACAGCCTCGTCACTGAAGCCCCCCACGCTGCCCGTATCACCTCGCTCGTCATCTTGGCCTTCGCTCATTCGATCTGGTTCGTAGACGTCGCTGCCGCTCGCCCACGTTGTCCGGCCACCGACACTGCCCGTCGCACTAGCGCTGCCAACAGTGCTTCGCTCGCGGAAGATCTGGGGTTGGTTGTTCGCGTCGAAGTAGCCGGGGGGTGGGTTATTTGCGGCGCCTGGGGCCAGACCGTATGGGTTACGGCCGCTCACAGCGACTCGCTCGAGGCCCGCCAAGCGCGAAATGCGGTCGGCACGCTCGGCGTCTGCTGGATGCTGGTGATGCGGAAAGTGTCCGCGGTGGCCGTCCTTGATGGCTACAGTGGAAAGCTCGGACATGGTGGTCGTAGCCGAGTTGGGTGTGCCCCTAGCCACTCATGTGTCAGTCCGCGAACGCCAGAGCAGCTGTTCAGTGAGGGGCATGCCATACGGTACATCGGGCGTGCCCGGGTCTGAGGGGGCGGGAGGGAGGTTGATGAGCGTGGGCGGATTCGCAGTCATAATGGGCAGATTCGGGGGATTGTTGGTGTCAGGAGGTGGGAGGTGCGAGAGGTTCTGAGCAGTGTATTTGAAAGACAGGGATACGTCACTCGCGGTTTCCGAAGCCCAGGGTCTACCAAAGCAATGCAAGGGCGGGTCACGGGACGGGCAAGATCAACGCAGCCCGGGGCGGCAGTTCGCTGTGGATAATACCACCTACCATAGGCGAGAGCAGTCAGGATATCGTTGTAAAGCCTGCTTCCAATTACTTCGCTGGTGCAGCGTCACTGCTGCTTGACTGGTCGTCTGGGCACTGACATCGACGCAGGGTTCCGCCTGGTCTGCCCCTCCAACTTCGCGTCGCCTGTGAATGGTCGCCTTGGGCCGCCTGGGGTCGCCTTGCCACTCCACTGCTCTCGCTGCGGTCTTCTGACTCTCTTCATTGAAGGGAATGATCGCGTATATAGTGGCGCCTGATAGTCCATCGAGTTGGGAAACCCTTGTACTTCCTTTGTGCGCTATTCCTTCCCTCGGCTATCCTACGCCTGCACCCTCAGTCATACACCACCCCCATTCCCTAAATAACATCCCCTAATGCCTCCAGAAGCTAGTGCATCATTGCTAGCATCCCGTCGCCCCCAAAGAACGGAATGAGGCCGCGGAATCAATTCCTCGCGACATATACCCCAGATTTGCGGGGAAGCGAGGTCTGTGAAAATGGCAGTCCGGGGACGGTCCCGGGTAGCTTATTCGGCTTTGATACGACGCGTCTGATTGGCGCCGGCCGCGTTAGTCATCGCAAGTCTCGATGAGCTCGAGATTGTACACAGTATAAGAAGGGTGCTTGTACCGGCCGCTTGGTACAATCACCTGAATCCCTCCTCGCGCCCTCACCATGACGGACCAAAAGGACGTGGCCAGCTTCGGGGACGAGAAGCTCGAGACGATCAACGACACCTCTGGAACCAACATCGACCCCGTCGCCGAGAAGAAATTGCTGCGGAAATGCGATCTGCACGTCCTCCCCCCACTCTTCGTCCTCTTCCTCATGGCTTTCCTTGATCGTACGAACATTGGGAATGCGAAGATCCAGGGCTTGACCGAGGACCTGAACATGAAAGCGACGGATTACAACATTGCACTTTTCGTCTTCTTCATCCCGTACATTCTCTTCGAGGTCCCGTCGAACATCATCCTGAAGAAGCTGGCGCCTTCGACATGGCTGAGTGCCATCATGGTCCTCTGGGGTACGTGGTTCGCTTGGAACTTGGTCGGACGCAAATAACCGGTGATACGATAGGCATCTCGACTATTGGAATGGGTCTCGTCAATACCTTTGAGGGTCTCGTCGCTATGCGGGTGATTCTTGGACTCTTTGAGGCTGGCTTGTTTCCTGGTAAGTGACACATTGTGTGGAGTACTAGGACAAAAGTCTGTTGATACGCTTCGCTTGCAAAGTGTTTACAGACTTGTGTCAAGGAATTGTACGTCGAATGGATGGCAGGACTTCGGCTGACCGACACAGGATGCATGTACCTCATCTCCATGTACTACAAGCGCTACGAGCTTCAATGGCGTTTCACGCTCTTTTTTGCCGCCAGTATCATTGCTGGTGGTTTCGGTGGTGTACGTCCCTCCTGTCATACCGCTCACCGTGCAACACTGACCATTCTTTACAGCTCCTCGCCTTTGCCATTGCCAAAATGGACGGTATCGGCGGCTACGGAGGGTGGCGATGGATCTTCATCATTGAAGGCCTCATGACAACCGTCATTGGCGTCTTTGCAAAGTTCTGGGTAAGTCGTTTTACAGTGTAGTACATTCAAACGATGACTGACCACACCAGATAACGGACTGGCCCGAAACGGCAAAGTTCCTGACAGAAGACGAACGCGCCCTCCTCATCGCCCGCCTCTCCGCCGACGCCGGCGACGCCGTCATGAACCGCATGGACAAGCGCGCCGCAAAGCGCATCTTCCGCGATCCAAAGATCTATCTCGGAACACTCATGTATTTCGGCATCGTCAACACGGGATACGCAGGCTCCTTCTTCATCCCCACCATCGTCAAGGAACTCGGATACACATCCTCTGCCGCACAAGTCCGCTCCATACCCATCTTCGTCGTTGCGACCGTTACGGCGCTGAGCGCGTCTTGGATCACGGATCGCATGAAGCACCGCTATACTTTTTGCATGGTCGGTCTCGTCATCTCTTCGATCGGTTATATCCTCCTCCTCAACCAGAACAATTTCTCCGCTGGTGTGAAATACTTCGCTCTCTTCCTCATCGTCCCCGGCGGCTACATTACGCAACCCATCACGCTCGTCTGGCTCGCCAATCTCATGTCAGGCCACTACAAGCGCTCCGTCTCCTCTGCTTTCCAAGTCGGCTTCGGAAACATCGGCGGCATCGTCGCATCCAACGTCTTTCTTACGCGTGAATCGCCCAAGTATCCGACCGGCTATGGGGTTAGTTTGGGCCTATTGTGGATTTGTGGCGCGGCTTGTACGGCGTTGTTCTTTCTGGTTAAGTGGGAGAATCGGAAGAGGGAGAGGGGAGAGCGGGACCATAGGCTGGGAGAGGTGGATGCGGACAATCTTGGGGACGACCATCCACATTTTAGGTTGACGACCTAAGATAGTAGAGCCGGGGAGGTTTGATACTGGAAATTAAATCGGGCCCTCGCCGTATAGGGTTCTCTAATGAACGATAACTCTCGATTCGAATACCACGCGCCTTTGAACCTTGTGGAGGAAGCAGTTGGAGCGAGTTCACCAACTCTCGTAAACAATATGAGTGATCGTATGGCCTACACGCAAGCACATAAGCCTTCCTTGCAAGGATCTTCCTTATCGCTCGGAAATCTGGCGATTGCTCAATATTATGGCGTTACATGGCGGAGGGGGCACCAAGGACCTCTGATACGTCTGTACAACAGCCACGTCAATATGACCCCGCACCGATGTCCAAGTTGCCGTGGGGTTACTTATACCCAGCAGCACAACAATATTACCTCCAGCGCACCGGAGAATCCATCTGAAGTCTTTCTACGCTAACCGAGCTTACCCTAACGTCCCTTTACTCTTACTTGGCAATAGTGCGTCTAAAATGGCCATGGAAGCTGACGGACTGACCGCTCCCGATTATTCCCATCTCTATCGTCACAGCGCCTCTGAGATTATACCGTTGATCAAATCCGGCGTGATCACAGCTGAGCGGTATGCCCGGAGTCTTCTCGCACGTATCCATGAGCGCGACGAACATGTCCAAGCATGGGCATATCTCGATGTAGAAAATGTAATTCGTCAAGCCAAACTACTGGACGAGATCCCGAAAGATCACAGAGGACCACTACATGGTGTTCCTGTTGCAGTCAAGGATGTAATCAATACCAAAGGCTAGTATCGATTATTGTTGTCGGAAGCTTGGGCTGATGTCTTTTGCAGATCAACCGACTCAACACCATTCCCTTAGCTATCAAGGCAACCGTCCAGGCGTCGATGCGACATCCATTAGAGTTCTCAGAGCAGCTGGAGCTCTTATATTCGGTCGCGAACACAACCTCGATACTTGTGCGATATGTCACTAACAAGACCATAGGCAAGACTACCACCACTCAATTTGCCGCGATCAATGTAGGAACTAAGACCCGCAATCCTCACGATCCATCACGCACACCTGGGGGTTCATCGTCTGGATCGGCAGCAGCAGTTGCTGACTTTCAAGTACCTCTCGCTGTGGGCACACAAACAGCTGGGAGCGTGATTCGTCCGGCTTCGTATTGCGGTATCTACGGAATGAAACCGACATGGAACTCCATCTCGACCGAAGGCCTGAAGATCTTTTCGATATCCGTCGACACTTTCGGTTTCTTTGCACGCTCTGTAGACGATCTAGAACTTCTTGCTAACGTCTTTGCATTGGCCGACGACGAAGACCCAGACACATTGCAGAACCTGGCAATCGAAAATTGCAAGATTGGCATCCTCAAAACCATGGTGTGGCCGAAAGCTGGGCCGGGAACGATTGAAGCCGTGCAACTCGCGTCCAAAATGCTCGAAGAACATGGGGCATCTGTCACAGATCTAGAACTCCCCAGCGATTTTGACCCCATGCCCGATTACCACGAGCAAATCGTTGCCGGAGACGCCCGAGCGGTATTCTTGGGCGAATACAGAGCGGACAGGCAAAACCTTGATCAACAGCTGGCTGACTACGTAGAGAATGCTGCCAAACTATCTTGGCGGGAGCATTTGAACGCTAAAGACAAAGTAGCAGCGCTGAGGTCGATATTCGATAGCATTGCTGGACAGTATACCGCTATTCTTACCCCTAGCGTCATTGACGAGGCACCAGTGGGACTGGAATACACCGGGAGTCCGGTTTTCAACTCATTGTGGACGGTGCGTCAACGCTATTTTGTGATTTCATCTCAAGGACTGACGTTCAAATAGTCTCTTCACATGCCCGTGGTCAACATACCAGCCTTCAGAGGAGAACACCGAATGCCTATCGGAGTCTCGATAGTGCTGCCCAGGTATCATGACAGACGGTTACTGCGAGTAGCCAAAGTAATTGGAGAGTGTCTCACTCGTAATGGAGGGTGGAAAACGTAGATCTGAGTAAGTGTGATGTAACAGGTTTGTGCTGCGCACTGACCAAAGGTTCTTCCTATGACTCAACCAACTGAAGGACTGTGCTTGAATGTTCTAGATGGTACACAAACGAGCATCACATGGCACTGAACCTGCAAGGTAATGAAATTGTCCATCTCATTCAATCCCCGCTTATCGAGCAATTTCGCGTCATGACTAGCTTCTGAGACGCCGACTCCGCAGCAATGACAATACCAGACATCGCATTACTCCTTCCGCACAAAACGAGTCATTACCTTGCTCATCCGCCAGTTCAACTCGTTGACACGACCGTCATTCGTTCGCTGGAAGCTCAGCACGAACTCCTCTACCGATTCAAACAGTCCATAGCCCCTCTGCAAGTACTCATCCATGTCCCTCGGCATGAAATTCCATTGGTCAACACGGAATGGATGAAGCGGATGACGTTGATCGGGGCATTCGTTTACAATCATTTCCAACCCGTAGTCCGAACTCGTTTCATCTATGTGAACCTTGAAGTTACAACCCTCCAGAACATATATTCCCACAAATTCCTCAGTGGGCGGCAGCTGCTGTTGGTCTTCTCGAGCCTTCAAATATGGTTTGTAGAGGTTCTCGTCGAACCACGCCTTATAAGACTTAGCGGCGAGCCTCGCTTCTTGCAAAAGGTCGACCTCAGGCTTCAGTTGGAAGAAGTTTTGGATGATATCCTGACAGATCCAGTCGGTGCAGTCACTCAACCCGGTCCCGTTGGACATGGCAACGATGGCGAGGGTGGCTTCCGGCACCAGGTACAGGGAACAGGTGTAGCCAGGCAAATCACCTTGATGAGAGTATATCGTCACAGGCGGTGACTCTGTCCCCAGAAGTGGCGACCGCTGCGACCGGTTGGGCGAGATGAGTCCGAGTCTGGCCGGGGTTGACTGCCGAATCCATCCAAGACAGTAATGTTCATCGGACGGAAAGGATGGATCAACTATGCTGTGCGCCGATGTTGTCACCGAAAGTCCTCGGATCGGATTGCTCAAGACCCAGTGTTCCTCCTCATTCTCCTGCCCGTCGCCGTGTTTGAAAGCGTCTGTGATGGCAACACACCACTTGCAGAGGTCAGTGATAGTGCTCTTCAGCCCGCCAGATGCCCCGTTCATCGATGTACCTGACAGTGCGGGTGGTGCTTCTTGGAACACGCTGCCATCTGAGAGAGCTGTGTAGGGCGTGGCTACATTGTTCGCTTTGATGGTAATGTCTGATGCGGTTGTGTCCCACATTCCCAGCGGTCTCAAGATACGCTCTTCTACAAAGTCAGCCCAACTATTTACGTTCGCCAGCGTCTCGATGACCTTTCCTGCAATTCCGTAGAGCGCATTGTTGTAAATGTAGGACGCTCGAAAAATGCTTCGAACTGGAAGGATATTCACTAGACTGATAGCATCTTCTCTACCAAGAGTCATCTGAGAATGCAGTCCCTGTACCAGCGGGTCCAAGCTGGCAGTTCCTGTTCGGTGAGATAGAATATCGCGCAGAGTGGCAGTCGCGAGGCCGGGGCTCTCTGAAAGCGGAGAGAATGCGGGAAGAATGGAATGGACAGTCGTATCCCATGTTGTTTTGTCCTCCGACACTAGTATCCCAATCGAAGTGGCGATAAATGACTTCGTTAAGGATGCAATCGAGTATAGAGTGTTCGAATCTGGCGGCTCCTGAGACTCGATGTCTTTGACGCCGAAATGATGCTCACAAGTCATTTCCCCATTGAAGATCAGTGCGATGGAAAGGCCAGGTTGTTTTGTGGTCTTTCGGATCTGTTCAAATAGTGGCAGCCGTTCCTCGAATTTTTGGCGAATGGTTTGTGCGTTGAGTTCCTATCCGGATTTCAAATCAGCGAATGGTTTGTTTGGTATAGGCGAGTTGGCAATATTGTACCGTTGGTTTTGTATGAAGTTGCAAAATGTATTCCATTACAATAATGTCTATGACGATATGATTGTATGATGATAACTTCAATGTAGATTAAGCGGAAGTGAAGGGGGGAGGTGCATTAGACGCTACCGAAAGGCGGGTTGGGCCTTGTTGTGGCGGGTGGTGTTGGGTACCCGTTCCTAGCCCCGTAAATAGCTGCAGGCTGAACAACACAGCGCGTTGGCTAGCCAGGAACGCAATTTTGTACAGAATAGCTGGTTGGTACCAACGGGATGTCTGACCGAAAATTCGCCGCGCGGTGTGAGCAATAACTTCGGGGCGAACGTACTAACGAGGAGAAGCCAAATTGTGGTACCTAACCCGCCTCTAATTTCATTGTGTTGCGCCACACAATCACCCCTATCATGCGGCCATGCTCATCCTAAAGTCGTACACAATCATGACTGTTCTCCTCGGGACACGCGTCAGGCACAATTCAGCACATATAGCGACTTTGATTCGTCGTGTTCTACGAAAATCCTACCCACGCGTCGCAGGTTCGTCACTAATAGCAACCTGTATATTGTTCGCTTCGTCTGAGTACTAACTCACAGATGGAGGTCACGAGTTGCGTCATGGTCAGAAGACAGCGCTGTCTTCAGTCCAAAACAGAAAGTGCTAAATCTCTTCTTGGTGAGCTCATCCAATCTCATTCTGTCGCCCTCGACAACCATTGCTTCTGTTTCCATTCTGGTAGCGACAGTGAGTGAGTACTCTTTTTATTCACTCGGAAAAACCACGTCCAACTCTTCTGGAATGTAAGATTAGGACTGCGAAGATCCACATGATGCCAAAGTCGCTAAAATAATGGCACAGATCCTAACCCTCGAATCTCATTGAGGGGTAAAGTGGTAATCGCCAATCCCATATCTCCAACTCATCTGCCTTAAAATCCAGCACTTCCCTCTCTCCTAACTTCAGTCGCACTGCATCCAATCCAGCCGAGAACCAAAGACTAATCGTTTCTCCTTCTCCTCCGCCCAACATTATCCACAAGCTGTCCGAAACCACACCCAAATCAACCACCCTCGAATTCTTCCCCTCTCTACCTCTAAACACACGATGCTCCGGCGCAAGTATCGCAATACAGTCTGTATCCAAATCCGGGGTTCAAAATGGACTATTCTTGCGCAGACGATTTGGATGGGGTGGACGCGGGAAGGGGACGGATGGCAGTCGAATCGCCAACATTACCTCTGAACTATTGCTTTGATGTGCCACGGACGATTAGGAGAGGTGGCGAGTTTGAGTTTGAGTTTGATTGGTAGCTGAATTTGTTGTTGATGTCTGAGGGGGAGAGGGTCGACTTTGAGATGGGCGTTGAGTGGTGCATGAGTTGAAGGATGTCTAACTCCTGGTGACCCATCACGAGGCTGAGCTGGGCAATTTGGAGGGTGGTGAGGAAGGAATTCGTGCGGTTGGGTAGGAAAGGTGTCATCTGAGGTGGCATCATTAGTCTGAGGCGGGTTGAATGTGTATGGTGGGGTGGATATGTCTCACTGCAGGAGGCAAGCGACTTGTGTATCAGATCGGGTATGCTTGCCTCTCAGCATATGGTTATAAGGGTAAGAGATGCGTAATTAGTGTTAACAGCTTAGTAAGTAATATAGGCTATACATGTTACTATTGTCAATCAAATAGCAACCAATTTGTACGTTAATGCGTCGGATACATACCATACACCCCTTCACCTTGACCTGAAATTCGTTCCATCCAATGCCGCCCTCCTTTCAACCAAAACAGCTTGATAAGGCGCCGTACTCTTCACCCCATCCTTCGTCCCAGCCGTGATACTTTGTCCCGTACTGATACCAGCAACAACTATTGCCCTCAATAAATTCTCCTGATCGCTTCGAGAAATCCTCCAATCCAACGTTACTGACCAAGAACTCGGCAAGCTAGCTGCTACATTACGGAGCGGCAGTCTTTTCGCTTTCTGAGAGTCGTTCATGCAATCATCTAACACGGCGATCAGATCTTCGTCTTCCAGTTCAGGCCACCGTGTATCGCACAAACTCTGCAAAAGCAATCGCGCTCGATCTATCAAATTCTGAGTATGCAGGCTACTTGATGAAGGGTGTGGAACCGCATCATCTACGAGGCTGATGGCCGTGTCATTTCCAGTCAAGTAGGCGATGGCAATGGCAAGATGTTGCGGCGCAATTGTGCTAGTGTTGCTGGAAGAGGATTAGAAAGTGTCATTTCCAGTCAAGTAGGCGATGGCAATGGCAAGATGTTGCGGCGCAATTGTGCTAGTGTTGCTGGAAGAGGATTTGAAAGGGTACGTGCTGTGGTGCAGATTGATACGGTGTAAAACTGACCCAGCAGCGGATGTGACATCGTCGAAGCTGGGTATGCTTGGGTGAGAAGCGTAGTAATTCGACGTCGATCTAGGTCTAATCGTAGGTTAGCAATCGGAGCAGAAGAAAGCAAACGTACATAAAGGCTCGAAGAGGGGCAATGAATGCCGGAATATCCTTCGTCCGGGCTGATTTTCTCGGCTGGATTCCGAACAGTGGTATCAAGATCACTGTCTCTGTACAGCGTGGTGAGTAGTCTTTACTGCACGTGGACTACGGGTGTTGGTCTTGTTACTGATGCCCTCTCTATATAGAAAGAGGTAGACTACTTACACGAGGACTTGTTCATCTCGCAGAGGTCTCCAGGATCTGGCATCGGGCAGAAAGATAATCCAGAGAAAACCTCGCCGCTTATTGGACTCTAGGTTATCACGCTAATTTCGTTGGTAAACGTGTGCGGCGTCGATGTGTGAATTGTGCAAATCGTTCTTTCCCCAAACGAGATGTGGCATGGCGCCCGATAAAGTTACACAACATATTAAATGACAAGTCACAGCCGGTGGCTTGCACCAGCAGTACAACGCCACCAATCCGGTCAGGCTATCTCCCAAGTCATGAAAACCGGTCAGTCGTATTCGGCGTTTCAGCCTCGTTGCGACAGTTCTCTTTTGAACTCGTCTTCCCCGCTCATGCAGCGCAGTTCGAGAATTCCCAAAACCCAAGTCCTCCGTATCGCAGCGCTCACTACCCAGCCTCGTCCAGCAGATCGCAATGCCTCCAATAGACCCTCCTAGTGACAGCGTTACTACCATAGGTAGTTCGTCTAGTGGTGTCAGCTGGCAAGTCGACATTCCAAGCCTTGTCAGCCTTCTTTCTACACTCGGCATGGAGGGGCTCAAGAGCCTCCAATACAGCGGGGTCGATATTCACACCATTGCATGTATCCTTGCGCTGGGTGAGATCTCGCCCGCATGCATCGAGTTCCGGAATACTCTGCATGTAGCACGCAAGAAACAACGCACTCAGACGTGGTGGATTCACAAACTCGTGGAGTATGGCCCAGGGACGAATTTTGTCGTCGACGAACTGCTCAAAACCCGCGCTGGAGAAAACGTATTAGCTCTCACAACGGCAGTCGCGTCTGTATGTGAGGAACAATTCGGCACCGTCTTGACGGTTCTCTACGATAAGCTCAAAACACCATCGCACAGCACGCCTAGTCTGGGTCAGCTCGAAAGACTTCGTTCTCTATGTCTACCTCTGGCACGAGACATGGACTTCAAGGACCGACTAGTAGAAATACAGATTTGGATCGGAAACCAGATCGACTCGTCGTACCACCCACTAATGGCGGACGCAATCCCCAAACCTAGCACCATGGCTGATCTGGTGATGACACTCACCAAAGTTGCTCGAGAATGGGAAGAGAACAAGAGCGTGCTGGTATACCAGGGAATGGAAGGCGCCGCTTGGGTTATTAATTACAGCTGGAACGTGTTGCGTCTACCTGTATGCATCATCGACGCAGATGGCAACTTAGATTGCACAATTTCGAGGACTCCCTACGCCTCCTGCGCCGTTATTATATATCTGGCCACCGAAGGACCGCCCAGAATACTGCAAAACATTGAAAGCGCATCCAACATCATCGTACTCAAAAACCCCGAGAGGGAGAGTGTTGAGTACCCATGGGCTTTCAAGAACTGGCTGATTTCATGTGGGGGGGATAGAGGCGTGGATGTCATCCAACTGTTTTGTGGATGGGATGTCGGTGATCGCCAAGAATTGGGAAACCTCATATTTACCATTGCGTACGAACTGATTCAGTTTCGTATAGCTCTCCCTGGCGGAAAGCCGGAAAGTTTCTTTGAAAATCCGGAAATGGGCGCGATTACTACGGCACTGGAGCGAGTTCTACTCCATTTCGGTCTACCAACAGGCTTCCGTTTTGTTCCAGATTGGCGGAAAAGTCATGTAGAAAGAACGGATGATTCTCCCATCTCAACGGAAATAACTAATCTGGATGTGTTTGACCGGATACCATGGGACGGTGGCAACAGATCAATCATTTGTCGGGAATACCAAGAAGCTTGCACCCATAACCGCCTCTTTCGTTCCGAGACGGAAGACCGTCACTTGGTTTTATGTCCTCGCTGCTGCGTTAAGAATGCTATTCTCAACGTGGCTCATGTGGCATCTACCTTGGCGTTTACGGATTGGGGAGAACACTTCCAGATGCTTTCGACGAAATCTCTCAGCGTCTCTCAGAGATACAAGGAATGGCACGTGTGGTTCGACCGACTGATAGATTGGACACCGGGGACAACTTTGCCCAACGAGCCTTCGATAAAGGACCTAGTGCTAGACCATGATTCCCTAGCGAAACATGTGTCCGATATTTGCAGCGGAAGCAAACACGCAAGGGACATAATCACATCCAACTCGCACAAATTCCTTGGACTCGACATTGACGGCATGCTCCTGATTCTCTACCGGGCAGTCGAGACGAGTCTTCAACCAGGACCCATCTTTGTCATTCGCACAGGGGAATTCAAACTGCAGGAAGACCGTCGAACCGTCCTGTCGGAATCTTACACCGGAGGTGTGTCCTTTGGTGGTTCTACCTTGCCAGTCCCATCTCCAACTGCTTCGAGTATCACTCCGTGGAACGGATTCGTCGGCTGGTGTATCTCTGTGAAAGCATCATTGCTTAGAGATTCTATCGATCTGAGTTACACAGCAAAGACCGATGACCATGATGACCGCACAGGGTGGGTAAATATCAGCATCATCCAAACTCAGCGAATGCTGAAGTACATCCGCGTACCCAGCTCTTGTCAACATCCGACCGATGAACCATTGCCTGTAACCAAAGCAGAATTTGCGCACAGTCAATCTAACAACGGTTGCTGCGACAGCGCGAACCGGCTGTGGCTTGTTGTCAACACAATCTTTCCCGAATTACTGTTATTCGAAACGGCTGGTGGTCGCTCCGTTTGCCAGTATATTCCAACATCAAACAACGACGTGGCTCAATTGGTAGTAGCGTCTATATTGAACCGGTATTTCGATCACGCTAACAATCAGGGGCACCTCGCTATCCTTCAGAAGCACGCCTGTATTCAATGTACCAGGGATCAGGCGGAGCAATGGAAAGGTTCCAACACTGGTCAAATCGTCATGTTCTCGGGATAACAGACCTAGTCTCAGCTTCAAATTAAACTCGTTCGCTGGTAATAGACGCAAATGGACACCACGCAGGGCATGCTGAAGCCCTCCAAGAGGAAAAACCTATGGAATGATTACATCTAGATAGTCTGCCAAATACACACATCTCTCGTAGCTGTAACGTCGATGCCAGCAAATCTTCACAATAGTCGCCATGGGTATCAATAGTGTTTTGCATGGGTAGGTATTCTTAGCGTACCTGCCAACAGGCATAGAACCCACGGGTTATGTGTATACCTACAGGTTCCGGTTATACCCAATCAGGGTCTACTCAAAGCTCCCGAGAGATTTAATAATAGGCTCGCGTAATACTAATCAACTCTGATTCTGCACTCAGCTTCATACAGCCCGCCCCAAGCGCCAGTAGTCGACATGGACGGATTAGATATCCACCATTACGATTCCAAATACCCCGAATAGCTCTCCGAATTTGAGCTACAAAGACTTCACTCGCGTTACGTTCCATTTAGACCGACCGCGGTAGCTGCAGTGGTGTACAAACGTTGATAGCGTAGAGAATTGGGACGGAGACTGAATGTTTTGCGCCGGTATTATATGCCTGTCACATGCCCTTCATAATGGCTTTTGTACTAACTATGTTCTCTGAATAGAGCTGCTACTCAGAGCTCGAAATTCCCAACTTATTCGGACGAATAGGACAAATGGACGGAGAGGATGGACGGTACGGATACCCATTCTTGCCGGCTGTGCCAAACGTTGACCACCAGCATGAGCTCTACCCTTCTAAACTACTCCACCTCATACTGTAGTGAGGTTCGTAGAACCTGTGGGTATACCATTGCCCATGGGCTACAACTGATAGACATATATACCCGTCCATGCAGAACACTGCGCATCAACGTTCAAAAAAACTCCACGATAACTTTTCATCATCCGCCCCGGAATGTCCAGAGTGGGGTTCTTCAGGATCCAGCAACACCTCGTACTAGTCCGTTCCATCAATTCCGTTCGTTTCATACATGTCAAGGCATGTTGGGACCTCGTTAGCAAGCAGCAACCTTTAGTAATGGAGTTTTATCAAATTATCTTTGCGCTTATGGTAGCTATTTACATCCTGCTATTATCTTTGAATATATCATAACTAGGATAAAAATCTTATCCAGCGTTGACCAATACTGAACCAGTCACCCTCCTTTATCTTTACAGGTACAACATACATTTATACAAACACCGACCCCCATTCAATTACTTCTAGGCGCTCCCGACCCCCCCAAAGCACTATCCACATACGACTTAACATGCTCATCACGTGGCCAGCCCCACTCCTCAACACTCTGCAGCTGTTCCTTGACAAGCGCCACCAAGTCCGCAGGCGCACCTTCATGATCCCCGTCCAGCGACCCCTCGAGCGCAGCGCGCAGTGCCACAAACGTCCGATACAGCATCTGTGCCCCCGAGCGCTGCGCGTTTGCGCGGGCCGCGATTTCAGCGTGGTAATTGACCGCCCACGTAGAGAAGGAGTAGAGCCCTTCATAGTCGCGAAGTATACCAAGAGCACGAACGTAGGCGTGCAAAACAGCGGGCTCGGGAATGTGAGGAGGGATGGCAGTCTCGGGCGGACTTGTAGCGTTCCGATCGACGTTGGCACCGACAAGGGTATTGAACATGGTACGAAGTAGGCGCGGTGCTGTCCGGAGGATCTGTTGTGATACCTGGACCGTGAAACTCGCCTTATACGCAGCTTGCGCAGCGTACCGGGCGGATGTACAGAGAAGACGAAATTGTTCATCGTCGGGATCCAAATCCATCGCTTCCAACGCCTTGAACACATTGGACATGAGGGCGTACTGGGCGTCTGCCACGCTGTATCTCCGAAGATGTGAGTCTTTCGGGACAGGGAATCGAAAAGTGGCCGCTTCCATGTACGCAGTCCATATGGGGCGGTGATCGGGGCGATAATGCATAAGCAAAGCGTATGCATAGTCCAAGAGATAGTGTTTGTCCATTTTGAAACGGGATTCGTGATCGTCCATTGAAATGCTGACGGGCTCGGTTGCGGGGACCTGAGAGAAGCGGCCAAAGCGGCACAAGAAAGTAATGAAAGCGTGGAGAAAGTAGCGAGGGACCGGCGACTTGGGTGTCACTTTTGATAGTTCCCGGCCCTGAAGGAGCTTGTGCACCCCGCGACCGAAACGATCTCGTTGAGCCTCCAGCAGGTTCATTACGGCATCGAAGTCTGGATGAGTCTCCACAAGGAAGGCAAATAATCGACCAGAGAGATTCACTCTCTCTGCTGACATTCTGTGGAAAAGCTGTTCGTAGAGTGGGACCGGTTCGCTTATGTGGACGAGGTGCAGAGGAGATCTGGGATCGGGCTGAACTTCCTTCATGTCGCCCGGTAGAAGATGTCGTTTCTCAACTTCTCCGGGAACGGATTCGTCATGCTCGGCACGGTCGTACATATCAATCTCGGGGTAGTAGATTTTCTCAAACATGGCAAAGTATACTTCAGCTGGGACCGGGATATCGGATGCTTCGCAGGCCAAAAAACATGCCCATGCTTCCCTTCTTGACCGCGTCGCCCTGATGCGCCCAGCCCAGAGCAGCGCCTGAAGTTTCGTTTCGTCTCCATATTGTGTCGAAAATTGAGGTAGTGGGGTTCGCGTTTGTATGGTTGGAGACATGTCCGTATCCCACCCAGCGTAGATTTCGGCTACTTGTTCCCAGGTACGACGGTCGTATCCTGCTTCATACATACGGTGGAGGATCCGCGAGGCCCTCGATGCACCGAATTCGTAACCCTTCTCCTCGTCCATGGCAGTCCGAGCTTCTTTCCAGGGGGGCCACGATGGCCCTTTGAGCGCAGCCCACTCCTTTTCCTGTGCGGTCTTGGGATGCATAAGTTGATTCCGCGTTACTGCCCTGAAACCAGTGCGGGTGACAGCGACTGCTAGATCACAGCTCTGCATGAAACGCAGTACCTGGAACTGGGCCTTCTCTTGATAGATGGAATCGAGTAGCGGATGTGGAGATGTCGGCAGCGAAATGAGTGAAAGCATAGTGTTGCTAAAGTGGGAGATGCCCTGACGCAATTTGGGAGGAAGTGATCCGCTTCGTCTGGCTTCTTCAACTATACGAGTGGCTTCGGTGGAATACAAGGATGCTATCCAAGGAATCGACTCTGGCCAGATCATGCGAGCGTGGCGAAGCAGGCGAATGACAAGTATCTGCAGGGCGTTCCAGGAGATTGGTTTAGACTGCTTCCTCGTTGCGATGTGCCTCATAATGATGCCCAGAGCGGACATGTTCAAGCGACTTCGGCGAAGGAAAACCAGGACGAGGAAGAAAGGCGGAAGGCACTTCACGTCTTTGAAGATGGCGGCAGCATCAATGGACTTTGGGTTTAATACACAGGACATCCAGGTCTCCATGTGCGCAGCGGAATAGCCTCGCGAGTGCAACACATAAGCTTCATTTGCACTCAAACCCGAGGGACGGTTTGCCGAGGGGGCCGCTGTTACGTCGCGTATGCGGCGGGACAAGATGGAGTAGAGGGTGATGTGGGTCTGGGTAGCTTTCTCGGACCGTGGTGCTGGGCTTTGACGCATAAGACTGCGGAATGGTCGCGAGGACCCATCCAGTTTCCTGCTTGTTGGGCCGGTGTAGGCAAGGTCCTTACGCTTCGGATGGCCGACGCTGTACAGATCTCGGGCGTCGTTCTGGATCGACTCTAAGACACGCGCGGGTTGGCTTGGGCGTTTGGCGTGCTGTTTCGCCCTAGACAGTTGCCCACCGCGAAATTCAGCCCGTGATCGCGGAGCATCCTGCAAAGTCTGGGTATCGTAAAGGCCTTCCGAATCGTCGACATTGAGCATGTATAGAAGAAGGTCGGCTTCAAATTCTTGGAGCTCATCGCGAGAGGTGGGCGGTGCCGCAGTGGCGCGGAGAGTAGGCGGGCAAGGCGCGCCCGAGCGAGAGGGGCGGGTTGAAAGGCATCTTACTCGACGAGGCGCGGCGAGTACGGATGGTGCTGGGGGATGCTATACAGATCAGAGAGTGCAAGGAGCAGATTGTTGTGGCTACCTACGAGCTTGCTTCCCAGGCGGAGGCGTGAGATGTGCCCGAGGAAGCGACCTGGGCTACCTGGAGCTGCCAAGGGACGAATCAAGGGCATTCATCGACAGGCGTGCCAGAGCAATGATGGGCGGGAGGGCGATAGCTCGGTGAGGCGGCAACGCAATGCATCTTCAACTCGTCCCATGTCTGGGAGACCGCGCTCGTAGATTATGCTGGGCGCTAGGACGGTTTGGGCACACTAGCGGGCAACGAGGCTAACCGCATCTGGCCGCCAGCGTCTGAGCAGCAACCAAAGACGCTGTCCTGGATTCCAAACTGCAAGGAGAGCGTGGATCCAGGCAGGTTGCAATAGCTTGGTGAGAGCGTTTTCTGTTGTACTTCAAGGCCGGAACTGCCCTTACTGCCTGGGGCCTGGGGCGAGTCCAGTAGAAGCGGCTGTGGCCCATGTTCCCAATGTCCTTGGCGCCTCACGCGTCCGTTCCTTCGTCGTGAACTTCGTCCCCAGACCACGCCAGGTCGCATTCCATATATCGTCGCGCCGCCGCCTCCCACAGTCGAGCACCCCCGTCAAGCAGCACAAACGAGCACGCGACACCTCTTGGCTTCCCGCAGCTCCCTTTGCACAGCGTGCAGGCTGTGATCAGCACCCTGACCAGCCCGACTCCGGCGCCCTGAGCGCGTTGCACGTCTCGACGGCATCGCTCCCGCATCGCGAACCGGCGCCCGCCATCACCATGTCCACCCCCAACGGCACCCTGACCCCGCCGCCGCTGCCCGCCGCACCCTCGTCGCCGTCGCTGTCGCCCACAAAGCGCAAGCGTACCGACACCGACGCAAGTCTTCCCAATGGCGCGCCCAAGAAGGCGCCCGCGCAGCTCGTCAACGGCGCATCACGCCCGCTGCAGCCGCTGTTGGACGACCTGCTGTCCCTTCTGAAGAGGTACGCCGCCCTGCATCGCCTCTCTTTGCCCTACCCCGCGGCACGCGCTGCAACTACCCCATTGACCAGACTATGTTTGGAGACGGAGCGCAGCGCGTCCACGTAGACTCCCCTCGAAATCTACGAACGAGCTATCGATGTCTTTCCAGTTCATGACAGCTGACGTGTACAGCTACGACACCCAGCCGTCCATCCTGACCCACCCCATCACCTCCTCGTCCTCGAGGGCCGCATCCGGCGAGGCCGATACGAAGCGAACGAAACTCACACCTCCTACCGGATCGACCATTACCAGCTTCATTGAGAGTGGCTCCTACGATTCGCTCGAAGCACTGGAGAAGGATGTGGAGAGCGCGACCGCAGATATACTAGAGGGCGTCGGCTCCAACGAGCTTTCTACGGTGCAGTCTTCGCTCGAGGATTCCATGCTACAGGCCAAGGTGCTCGCATTCCGCAAAATCGTACGGACCTTGGTCACTCGGGAGGGGGCGAGAGGTACCCATGTCGGCGCAAACCAGCTGGAATCGGACGACCCTACAGAAACCGAGGAATCTGTCTCGCTTGATGAGGAACCGGAAAGCCGGACGGTGCTCACCGTGTTCGGAAGCGCACAGGGCCCGAAGCAGCTGTTCTCAAGCTTACAGCAGCCACGGACCGTCTCTTCTTCTGGTCGGCCGTCCATACTGGACTCTTCGGCCAAAGTGACACTTCCGCTGCGCGAATCGAGCCTACCCAACATTATATCTACGACCGAGGTCTTTCCCCTGCCAGATGAAGTCGATGAGAAAAGAAAAGAGAATGCCACCATTGGCAAGCTCTTCAAAGCACCCGCAAACATCCCGCAATTGAGCCCTCCGAAATTAGCCAAACCCCTCACCACCAAAGGCAACACCGTGACGTTTGCGCCGCCGGAAGTGCCAAAGCCCCATCGCAAGAGCTCACATTCATTCGCGAATCAGAACTTGTCTGCCGGGTACTGGTTAGGCTATGGCGGCGTGGATATGCCCAAGGACCCAACTTCGCCGACCGCAAAACAAAAAAGCAGGCAGCGGGCGCTTAGCATGGGAGAAGCACAACAGCCACCTACCGGACTCACGCTCGCCGCTGTGAAGCATGCAAAAGAAGACGCCTTGTTCCGCAGCGCCTATTCAAGCTTTGCTCCCACGCGAGACAACGCGTCTGCCGTTGTCCCCGAAGAAACAAAGAACATGGTGTGGTGGCAGAAGGTGGGCGAGAAACGGTTCAACGAGGTCTTCCCAATTGACCCCGAACTGCTCGGGTTGGACGGCCCCTTCATTGAGACTACCAGTGAAGCTGGCGACCACGAAATTGAAGTGTTTCGAGAGGCCGCGGAGAAGTTCGAGCCGATTGAAGGTGGTCCGCTGCCCGAACCTGAAGAACGAAGCGAGCTTGACAAAGGTACCGAGGAGATTTTGCAGGAGATTTCCGAGCTTCTGGAGACGCTCGCTTCTCACCAGAGGATACGAAACTCGTCTCTTGCAACCAATCCTCGCACGCCCGTGATACAAAACTCCTCTCTGGCTTCTCTTGCCGGAAGTCCTGCAACACCATCCTCGGAAGAAATCGACGTCTATTCGATGCTCAAATCGCAGCTAACCCTGATGATCTCGCAACTGCCGCCATATGCCGTTGCGAAGTTGAACGGCGATCAGCTGGAAGAACTCAACATCAGCCGTACTATCCTTGTCGAGAATAAGTACGTCGATGGAGTGCTCGAGGAGGACCAGCATACCCGGGCCGCCAAACAACCGACGGCAGCTGTGGCCGCTACCCCCAGCTTGTCACGTATGTCATCGGGGACCACATCGCATGCGCACTACCCTGCCAGTAGCACGCAGTACGCACGGCCGACCTCTGCACTGCAGTCTGGTGCCCGTCCTGTGCAAGCTGCTACATCGTACTATCCCCAACAGCAGTCGGTCCATCGGTCCCCCTCTGTGACATTTCCGCGCACAAACTCGGGCACCCCACAAGGTTATCAGGCACCCGCTGCTGCGTTCACGGCTTCTTCTAGACAGTCCTTCCCTGCGAGCCAAGCGTACCAGACGCCGAGGGCATCGTTTGGACAGGGCACTACTGGTTACTTTTCCCAACGACCTACCCAAGCAAGCGGTTTTGGTGGCGCTGCTGCATCGCAGTACTATGGATCTACGCCTCAAACGCAGTCCCAGACTCGGTATTCACAACCCGCTCAGAACGGCTACTACCAACGCCCTCAGAATGTGGCTCCGATGTATGGCACGACTCCCGGCACGCAAGCACGCACAGCGTCACCGCTCAAGGCCGCTCCAGCCGCTGCCCCGCAGAACTACACACCCCGTCCGGGATACGGCACACCAGTGTCGGGCGGACAGCTCCGTAGCACGTACTACCCGCCAAATCAGTATGGCAATGCGCAGCCGCACACTCCGGTTGCGCCAGTCACGCCTGGATTCAGCGCCAACCCCCAACAAATCATGATGAATCGGGAGCAAGCGCAGGCAGCACAGCAACCACAGGCTCGGCTAGCGGCGCAGAATAGCTTCACCCGACAGGGATCCGGAACGCCGCAGCCGCCGCCGCCACCGAGCGGGAATGGGCAGTATGGAGGGCAATCTAATGGTGCGTCTATGATGACTTGAGAGTCGAAACACGAGCGGGCGTTCTGAGTATTTGGGTGGTATGGATTGGATAGGATAGATGATATCCCGGCGTTGTGTATTGGTATGACGATGCGCGGTACGGTGGGATATCCTAGCCAGTTCGCATTGTGGCTTAGTTCTCCCCTTCTTCTTTCTACGATTTGGACGTGTTGGCGTGGATGGCTTGTACTAGTACCCGTCGATGAGGCGGGTTTTGAGCGTGCCCAAAAGTATGTAGATGGAGAGTAGAGTGTAATACTAGACTAAGTCTATTCACTTACCTTGTTGCTCTCAGGGATGCGTGAGGGTGAGTCTGTTCACTCCTGTTCCGATATCCGTCTTGGACCCTGATGCTTGCACATGGCTATGTCCCTCGCTTGTACATGCCCCACTTTACGTCACCGCCACAGCGTTCCTGCAGGGCGCTGGGCTCCTTGCTCGGGATGGCGGGTGGAGGGCTGTCTGCTTTGTTGCACGGTAAGAGATTCCAATGCTTCTATGTAAGCCCTTGTCTCTTAGGATGTTCGTAAGGTAGTGAATAGTTGGTTTGGGGCTGGAATGGTGGGTGGGGGACACGGCGGGGAGGGCGAGGGGTCAGTTGCCTGCTTGTCGCATGTTCAGAGACTACAACGCTTCTATATATGAAGCCTAGTATATCAGAATGTTCCCAAGGTAGTGAACAGTGCAGCGGGTTGGGGCTCTTACGTCATCAGGGTCCTTGCAGGGTTGCAGGCATGAGGCATGCAGCCTCAACACAGCCAAACCTTGAGAGTCGTCAGCTCTCTGCTTTTCGCGCTGTGCCACGACAAAGCTCAAAGACACCACCATGGCACACCTTTTGCGCGGCAAACAAGCTGGCGTCCATAATGATCTATCAACAGGCTTAGGACCTGATTTATTCCTGCTTGACCATGTAGGTGTACCCCGCGTGCCGCTCATTCCGAGAGCTCTTCCCGCCTTTCCGAAGCTCTGCAAGGCCAAGCTGATTCTTTGGTGGAGATCAAAAACTTCGGGATCAATTCGCAGATTTCGCAAATCGCCTACGACCCCGTCCAGAGCCTCCTCGCCGTCGGCACCAACGAGAGCAAATACGGCCCCGGCCAGATCTACGTCTTCGGCCGAAAACGCGTCGAAATCGTCCTCCCCCTGCCGCACCCGGCCTCCGTAAAGATCCTGCAGTTCTGCGCCGAGAAGCTGCTATGCGTCGACTCGCGCAACGACTTCTCCGTATTCTCCCTCGAAACGAAGAGGCTTCTGAACGCGCATTCCCCGCCCGCGAAGATCACGGCGCTCCACAGCGACCCGACGCTCGACTATGCGCTGCTGGGAACGGGGAATGGAGAAGTCCTGGCATACGACCTGGATAGAGAGCAGCTGACTCAGTTCCGGATACCGAACTTGTGGAGGGAGCAATTCCCCAGGTCGCGGTTGACATCGGTCGTTACGTTGTCGCTGCATCCCCGAGATATTGGGAGTTTGTTGATTGGGTACAATGCTGGGGCCGTGATATACTCGTTCAAGCAGAACAGGGCTCTTAAGTTTTTCGACTACGTGCTTCCGAAAGGAGCGCCCGGCGGAGACTCAGACCCTGCCTCCGTCTTCAAGGAGAGGAGCCCGCCCTTGACCCAGGCTGTGTGGCACCCGACCGGCACCTTTATCTTGACTGGACACGAGGACAGCAGTCTTGTTGTGTGGGATCCAAAGGATGGTAGAATTATCCAGGCTAGGACGTTGCAGGACACGAATGTGGACAAACCCGGACCAGGAACCTTCAGTCCAGGAGCAAACCCGGGTACCTTTGCACTCAAGAGCCCGATATTCAAGATTGCATGGTGTGCGAACGAAGATCCGGATGACACCGGCATCCTCGTCGCAGGCGGGCAGCCCTCCAACATCGCCGCGAAGAGCTTGACCTTCTTCGAGCTAGGTAGAACACCAGTATACAGTACTTCGTCCTGGCAGGTACTCTCAACCCATTTCGAGGACCCAAAACGACTGAGGATATTACCCTGTCCGCCGGGCACGGAGGTTGTTGACCTATGTCTCATACCACGAACGAACCCACATTTTGCCGGATGCCAGGATCCCATTGCCGTCATAGCACTTCTCGCGTCTGGCGAGCTCATTAGCATGTCCTTCCCAAGTGGCATGCCCATCACACCTACCAATCAACTTCATCTATCCATGACCCTTGCACATCCTTATGTCAACCACCTGCATCTCGCCCCTGTTGAGCGCACGAGGTGGCTCGGTATGACGGAAAAGCGCCAACAAGGCCCCAAGTTCCTCAATGGCGGCCTGGAAGCGAACTACCCTCTCAAAAGGTTCGAACACCGCAACATTGTTCAGATGTCGCACGCAGATGGCACTGTCAGGCTTTGGGACGCTGGACACCACGACGAGATTGAGAATGATGCGCTACTCCAGATCGATGTTGCGCGGGCTGTGGGTCGTCAAGATAACGTTGAGGTCACGAAAATATCGTTCGCTGGGGCTGCATCTGAGTTGTCTGCTGGTCTAAGATCTGGAGAAGTCGTCGTGTTCCGGTGGGGCATTAACAAGCATCTCGGTCAAGAGCCAATTCCCCGGGAGAACGAACAGGGTGCTTTGACAAATATTGTTGACCGCTCTGAAGCAGATTTGAAAGAAGGATTACTTCCACTCACTCTTCTCGCCGAGGGTAACGGGCCCGTAACGGCGTTGAAGCATTCGGACGTGGGCTTCGTTGCCGCTGGTTTCGAAGGCGGCAGCCTCGCCATCATTGATCTGCGAGGACCCGCCATCATCTATCACAGCAACGTCGGAGAGTTTGTCAAGTCGGAAAAGCGCGGTAGCTTCCGCCGGAGTTCGACGCAAAGCGCTTCGAAGGCGGAATGGCCGACCAGCCTCGAGTTCAGCGTTATGACACTAGATGGGGACGACTACTCGAGTATTCTCCTCCATGTCGGCACAAACCTTGGACATGTTGCTACTTTCAAGCTCTTGCCCGAAGCCGGCGGGCGGTATACGGCTTCCTATGTGGGCGTGTTGTCCCTTGATGATAAGGTAATCAGTCTTTGTCCCATATACGCGGATACTGGACGCCCCGCATATGCATCTCAAGCCGCCGTAGCTGGACTCCGGAATGGATCGAAGATCAATGGCGTGCTCCTTGCTGTTACCTCGTCTGGCGCGAGGATATTCAAGCCAGCGACGAACAAGGGCGCACAGAAGACGTGGGATCAATTCTTGTGTGACACGGCCACTATCGTGCGCTACGAAGAGCTTGGCTACGCTCTGCTCGGACTGTATGGCGACGGTTACGCGCGCGGGTACTCAATACCTGCAATGAAAGAGATCGGGTCTGTGAAGGTGTCCGATGTTCTAGACGTACGCAGATTCTCCGAGGCTGTCATCACAAGCACGGGAGATATACTGGGATGGAAGGGTCCAGCCGAGACGGCATTGATCAACATTTTCGGCACAAACCTGAAGCTGTAAGTCGGAGCTACCACATCGACACAAGAACACGTACTGACACCCAATAGCAACCAAACCCGCGACACCCTCCTGAACCCCGCCCTTCTCATCCCCCCACGCCCCACAATCTCAAACATCCAATGGCTCTCTGGCACCCAACACGTCAGTCCCGCAGACATGGACCTCCTAATCGGCGGCGCCAACCGCCCCCCCTCAAAACGCCAACTCGCACAAGACCGCGCCGACGCCGAGCATGCGCGCCACCAAGAGCGTCGAGCCGGCCAGCCCGGATCATCCGCCGCTGGCGTCCCAGCTACCGGGTACCCTTCGTATCCGACGGCCAGGGCTGGCGCAGACGCGGATGAAGGCTGGGGCGCTTGGGCGAGTCGCACGCTGAATGAGAGGACGGAGAAGCTGGGTCTGGCGGGCGATGGTATGGATCAGTTGAGCAGTAACAGTAAGGGGTGGGCGGACGACGTTAATAAGTATGTTAGCAAGCAGAAGAGGGGGTTTGTTATGGGCGCTATGAAGAGTAAGTTTGGATTTTAGGAATGGGATGTGGGGATGGTGGTGCAGGGTTGGTGTTTTGGGGTTTGATATCCTTGCTTTTGGGTTTTGTATTGCTTGGTGAATGGTGATTGGGTGGGTTTGATATCTATGCAGAGCTCCATTCGTGGTACGCTGGAGACTCACGGTTATGAACAATTCATCTCTCTTCCTAGCTCACAACCGCTTCTCATTTCGGGTGAGCTTGTGAACAGCAGTAGTGCGTCCTACTCTCTGTTCTCCTAGTTTTCTCTTCTGGTCCGAGTTCTCCCTGCATGTCTTGCAACCCGGATTGAAGAAGGAATCGCTTTGATTAGTTGTGAAGAATCTATTGTCGAGCCGCACTTAGTGAGTAGCAAGCACATAACGGCTAGCCATTCTACTCTAGTCCTAGCGTCCCGAAGAAGGCTAGTGTCGCAGTGAGGCAGATACATGCGCCTGCACACAACGTCAAATCTCTCCTTCACTGAAGATCAATTGAGCAGGAAATTGATGACAGATTACGAGCACAAGAGTTGAGTGCATTGCGGATAATAATTAAATTTGTGATGCATAGGATTTTTCTAATTAGCAAAGCATGATAGGGTTGGTTAGACTCGGGGTTCTTTGCACAGTTTCTCGTGACTAGCGTTGTTGCTTAGCATTAACAAACTTTCACGTACGCAGAACCAAGATAACCAGTACAACAATACAGAAATTTTCTTCGTTGATATCGAAAAGGCATCACTATCAAAGGTATCGAGAGTCCCGGAACTCCGAGTCTAGCCCGACTCTCGGAACTCCGAGTCTCACTAATCGCAATGCAGCCATTTATTTGATGATGATGATACCAGAGATGCTAATACGGGGGTAAATTGACCTGATTGACTTCCTATTCAGGCCTAGTAGCTACTTCTACAAGTCAACCCGTCTTCTATTGGATTAGCGACTCTTCTCGGAGAGCAGACTGTCCTGCTTGTTAGCAACTCTAAAAAGTACATGAAAAAGTATTTCTAAGCGATTTCCGTATATTGACCACTTATGTTGCGCTACGCTTCGTCTGTACTTGGACTAGCTCGTCCACATTCTTTGTTTGCTGACTACCTGCTCAGCGGCTTATGAATCCAACACACTGTGTTCGTAAATGAAGCTGTACACGTTATCGTGTGTTAGTGCTTGGTTTTCTAGGTATACTGTTACTGTTAACTCCGAGGCTTGGGGCTTCTTGATGCTTGATGCATCGAGCTAGGTGCGGAGTGAAAGATTGTGCTGAGGAAGCGTGGGTAGATGCGTAATGGAGCGGAGGAGCTGTTGAGAGGCTTGAGGATGGCATATCGTGTAAGATGTGGGTGTTGAGGTGGAAGTATAAAACTAACGGGAGTCCACTCACTAAGTTTCTATCACTACACCGCTTCACTTTCATCAACATCCACTCCTGCCTTCCACTTCCTTCAAAGACTACGCTATCTACCGCTCCTCAACAACAATCGCCCACAAGCCTCTAAGTCCCATCTTCCACCATGACGCAAATCAAGATCGTCTACGGCGGCGCCTCTTTCAGCCCTGCCGGCCCCTTCACCTCGCCAGAAGAAGTCTCCCAAGTTCTCGATCTCCTCGTCAAGCACGACGTAACCACCTTCGACACTGCCCGACTCTACCCCGGTTCCGAAGTCGCAATTGGCCAACAAGCCATCCGCACCGTCTTCACAATTGACACCAAGATCGAAGGCGGATTCAACCCCGGCACCTCAGCCAAAGCCGTCCTTATTGCTGGTGCCATAGACTCCCTGGACCGCGCCAAAATTGCTCAGTTCGACGTGTTCTATCTCCATGCGCCGGACCGCGGAATCCCTCTCTTGGAGACGCTTGAAGGCGTTGATGAGGTGTATAGGAAGGGTATCTTTAAGAGATTTGGCCTGAGCAACTTCACCGCCAAGGAGGTCGTCGAGGTCTACGATCTAGCCAAAGAGAAGGGCTTTGTGCTTCCCAGTGTCTATCAGGGCAACTACTCGCCTATAGCGCGTCATCTAGAGGCGTTCATCTTCCCCACGCTGCGAAAGCTCAACTTCGCTTTCTACGCCTACGCCCCACTCGCCGGCGGCTATCTCACCAAGACGCCAGCAGACCTTGATGCTGGCGCGGGTCGGTTCAGCGAGACGTCTATGGGCGGACTCTACAAGCGCGCATTTGATAAGCCGTCGATGCGGGCTGCGCTGGCAGAGTGGCATGCAGTTGCCGAGATGGAGGGAATCAGCAAGGCAGAGTTGGCCTATCGATGGGTAGGTTACAACAGTGCACTGAAAGCTGAGCTTGGGGACGCGGTTATCTTTGGGGCGAGCAACATCAAGCAGGTTGAGCAAACGATAGAAGGATTGAAGAAGGGAACTTTGAGTGCGGAGGCGCAGAGGCGCATTGAGGGAATATGGCAATCAGTTCAGGATGATGCGCCAGTGGATCTGTTTGGAGGGGAGAAGGCATAGTTGGAAGTTAGGGGATGTGTAGTAGAGCTTAATGCAGGGAACGGAACTAGACTACAAATTTAAATCGGTTGCAGCTAATTTGGTCTACCCACTAATTGATATCGACTACCATGGCTCAGAAATTTACATCTCCGTCGATGGTTACCTATATTACCTCAAGATATCTGGAGGCTTAGGGAGAAGGGTGAAGTAAAGGATCATATCAGCTAGTGGGGTGGACCAGCGAGAGTATTATGATTGAGTGTCAGGATAGATGATTGAATGGAGGTTGATTTGATATAGCTTGGAATGTGAAGGCAGCTCATATGCAAGAGTGGAAATGGGGCAAGGCAAGCTTGACCCCAAGCGTGATGACCCAAACCTGCTGACACGAAACCAACGGGTCAGGCCCCTTAAGTGCAGAGTCACTCCACCACGTGCCATTAAGTTTAGAATGGTCGTACTGCATACGGTAGGTTTCGGTTTCTATGTGCCGTCATTATCTAATGTTTAGTGAATGTTCAATACCGTCTATACTCACAGATTAGGATTCATCCTCAATCTAAGAGTGGTAGAATCCAGTATAGCTCCCCAAGGTCAAAGTGAGATGCGTAAGGCCGTTGGCATTGTGTTTGAGCCAAGCAGTGGGAAGATGAGCGGCCCATTCATGCGAATGTTCGCTGAGTGGACAGTCTGTTTATCCTGTCGAAAATCAAGAGCAATAGCTCACTCGGGAGGTCGGTGAGTGTTGTGGCCATCCGAACAGTCGTCGCTGCGTAGTCCGCGGGCGAGTCGGTTACGGATCGGGTGGGTTGAGCAGGACAGAGCTTCGTCTGTATGTGGGTCGATGCCACGATCTGGACTAATAGTGAAGAGGTGTTGTGGTTGTGTAAAGCAAAGGTGTGGTATAATGCAGGGTTCAGATGAGGTTTCCATTTTGTCCTTTCATCACTTAATCGTCCACTACAGAAGGCGGTGAAGTAACGGCTCAGCACGTGGTAACCATTCCACAGTAGGCATAAATTCTTGAGCATGAACCTGCATATCTTCCTGCTTCCCGTGGTTCATTGTCGCACCCCTTACAATTGCGCATCCTATCTTCTCGGCCATAGCGGGCACATCGTTCCACGCGGCTTCCAAGGATCTCTAGGACAAAGCTCGCGAACGTCTTCTGATTCCAATGCCCAGTTTGAATGCGCAGATGTTCTGGATGGCAACATCAAGGCACCATGGCCTCTTTGTAGCAATTACCGCCTCGTGCGCTACTGCTTTGCAGACGAGCAAACACGTGCCAAACGGTACTGCAACCTCCAAAAGGTGGTTCCGCTCTACTTCTACGAGATTAAAGAGGACGGCGATCCTGGGGGGCCTCCGATGGCTTGCTCCAAGAACAGGAAATATAAGCCGAATACGTTGGAGAGAGGTTGGAGCCTCTGGTGAGCAAGACGCGGTCCGAGAGGAATATCGAGTTTGTGGGGTAGTGGCGCATCGCTAGGACACGACAAGCAGCTATAGATACTGTGTTTCTAGACTAGACTATTGGGAAATAGATAGCGGACTCTCAAGGTGTGTAACTCACGCTGCAGATTCTCGATGCTGCCAACAAGCGTCCGTTGTTGGCTTGTGTGGCTGGCACTGGCACCGGTGCTGGCAGTAGCGCCGCTTACGTAATAGCCGCACTTGAAATTCGCGAACAGCAACACCACCCGCGAATCCGTCGCACATCCACACAACTCACCATGGGCGCCCCATTCGATTTCGCGCCGGAACGGCCAGAACACATCGACCAGATCCTTAATGGCCTCGATCGGTACAACCCCGAGACGACGGGCGTTTTCCAGGACTACGTCATGCAGCAGTGCGAGTCGCAGACGTACGACTGCTACGCCAACCTCGCCCTCCTGAAGCTGTACGTTTGACTGCCCCAGACTCTTCTACGAGAATTACATGATGATGGAAACAATGTTTCCTACACAACCCGAGGCTGGAGAATGAATCCCTCCCCCTATGAAGTTCAATTATTAGCTCTATCTGACCGCGACACCCCACTTCTCCTCTTTGTTCAGCGCGCTTCGCAACCCACGCTGACATGCAGTATGCAGTTACCAGTTCAACCCGCACCTCAACCGCGACGAGACCATTACCAACATCCTCGTCAAGGCCCTCACCGTTTTCCCCGGTCCCGACTTCTCCCTCGCCCTGTCCCTTCTACCCACCCACACCCTTGCGCCGCTCTCCACATCCTCGCACAGCCCCGCTGCCGGCGACGCGCCCCTCTCCGAAGCCGTGCAGAAACTCAATATCCTCAAGAACCTACTCGAGGGTGCAGACTACACGGCATTTTGGGCGGAGCTAGACTCGGATGATCTGTATGCCGACTTGGTGGCTGATGTGTCGGGCTTTGAGGAGTTGATGCGTGTGCGCATCGCAGCTACAGTGAGCCAGTCGATACGCGAGGTCGACAGGAGTATCCTGGAGAGCTGGCTGAATCTCGACGGCAAGGAGTTTGAGCACTTTGTCGGCAGCGTGTGTGGGTGGAATGTGGATGGCAATAAGATCAAGATTCCCATCAACAAGGACAACGAGGCGAAGGGTACGGTGGTGAGGGAGAACGTCAAATTCGACCGTAAGTCTAGCATGTTGGCGAATGTTAAACATGATGCTAATTTGATTGCAGAATTTTCGAGAGTGGTCAAGAGGGCATATGAACAGCCCGCGTGATAAGCTTGATGTGGAACGAGATACGATGGTCGCATGGCTGGAATGGAATGGGCAAAACGGCGTTTGGAGGCGGTCGGATACCAGCATTGGAGGCATACATAGTATATGCTCACAACAGACTCGGACGCATCATAGATAAGTCCGTTGGGCTTCACCAGCCCTGAATATGACAATTGCTACACCTAGTTGTTTCTCTCACTGCACAATTCTGCCTAGTGGTGGCGGCCTTCACGCCGCGGTTGTCGCACAAAGTAACCGGGACATGGCGACTCTCTTGGACTTGCACGAATGTTACCAAGCCATCACTTTCGGTACGGGACATCATAGACCTCTACTGAGGCGAAAGTTACACGTCCGTGCGCATCAGAGGAGGGTCTCGGTCAGCACTTACCACCCATTGCTTCTCTCGAACTTACTAATTACGCACCGGATGGAGATTGGGGTTTATTCACATCGTCATTCCCCGCATTATGTTGACTTAGCAACATTGCCGCATTTGACTATCTCGCATTCGTAGCTCATATGCACGCCACCCGCTGAGCCATAGGTCTTGATTTCAATGTTACACTGCACTTGCATTTGTGGTTCCACAACTTTTCACCTTCGTCTTCATTCCCCCCTCTTCTCTTGACTTTCAAGCTTTGCGAGCGTCTTTCTCATCTTGCTGGCTTTGAGGGACGATTTTAGCCTGTAGCAGCACAATACCGAAGTGAAGACAATCACGCACATTGAAGCACTCAAAGAGATCGCCTCCATGTCTAAAATCAAAGCCTCAGACCATCGTAAGTCGCGATCCCTCGAACTTCCTCCACAAAACAATAACATGGCCAGCCTATCGTAACTTCCGAATCCCCATCGACACGCCTTTCGAGCTCAAGCCAGCCACGGGAAAAGGATGGGGAGCCTTCGCCACACGACCGATTCCCCAGGGCACAATGATTATGCGAGAAAAGCCACTCTTCATTATCCCAAAGCATCATAAGTACATTACCGAGATCGATCTCTGTGTAGCCTATCAGCGATTGCCACCGCGCGATAAACGATGCATCCTGAACATACGGGACAACGCCTCCAAGCCCTTCGCAACTATGGAGTCTCTGTTCGCAGAGAACTCTTTCGTCGTCAAGAACCCCATGGGACATGGCTTGTACCCCCTTCATTCACGGATCAATCATTCGTGTATACCAAATTGCAAGATTCCAGAGATCACTAGCTGGACGGCGGCGGACCGCGACGCCAATATCGAGAGTTTTGCGACGCGAGATATTGCCTATGGCGAGGAGATCACCTTTTGCTACCAAATGGACTTTGAGTGCAGGACGAGAGAATCTCGACACCGCGAGCTGCGATTCGTTTGTGAGTGCAAGGCCTGCACTGTCGGAACACCATTCCAGAAACTGAGCGACATGCGCCGTGTTCTCATCAGGGGTCTGGAATACCTCTGCCAAGGAGTCGACATTGACGGCCACAAAGACACTTCGTCGACGCCTCTCATTTCCAATCCCACTCTGAGGAAAGCAGCTGAATGTGGAGAAATCCCGCTTTCTGATATACTGGTGTACTCCCTGCTCTGCATGGCGCTGCTGGAACAGGAGGGTCTGATGACCGAGTTCTTGGTAGGCAGAGTGGGACCGGGTCTCATGCGGCTACCATACTTGTTCAACGAGAAGGCAAATGCGGAAGTGGCTAAGCTTGCTATGGCAAAAGAGACTTGGGTGGGGAAGCTGTGCGTTGCGTTCAAGCTGTTTGGGCGAGTGGATGCGGCAGATGGGGCTTTCGCGGTGCTGTTGCGAATGGAGCGCGCACTGCCGCCTTGATAGCGTTTTCTGAATTCTGCCCACGAGATGACATTACAGTGTAGCTAGTGCTCGAGTTACAACTTGGTATCGGGTCGGTTTGTGTGGTCATCAAGTGGGGTCTTGTGCTCGGGAAGAGATGGCGTAGGAGCACTTCCGGATCTCCCTCAGTCTGTAAAACGAATTAGATGGTTTAACTTCATGGTTGTCGTTTCAAAGGTACCAGGACATTACTAACGCTCTGGGACTTCAAGGCTCATCAGTCGGTCATCCGAAATTATTGATTACCAACCAGTAGATCGCACTACGCCCACTTCAATGGATCAACACCACTCCGACCATGATGGCACATTTAAACGTGTGCAGCTATAGAGCCAGGCTCTAGCAATAGACTTGAGGCTGTTGCGGTGTTTCTTGTAATGACTGCAGGTGGACCAACACAGACCTTGACAGACTTACGATCGGGATGGACCCTCGGGAAGATTCTGAGAAACGCCACTAGTAACTTCTTGCTTTACTGCAGATCTGGAGAGATGCCTTCCAGGGTTCGAAATCGTCGAAGAATGATGCGCATGTGTGGCACTGAGGCAGGCGCTTTGTATGGATATCGTACTCACTCAGCCTCTTCTCAGTAGTGCCTCTACTTCCACGTCGCCGCGATCTAGTGTCTGCTGAAGAATGTCGAGACATCACGTGATTGCGGGTGCTTGCATGGCTGGACGATTGGTAGAATCTCTCAGCACAGCGCAGATTTTCGCCCAATCCCAACCTTCTCACAAGCATCAACACGTTCGGCATGAAGAGCCTCGCTCTCGAGACTGGCTAGTGAAAGCCGGATACACTGCCAGAATCGAAACAGTGAGCAGCTCAAGGCGGTGCTTGACCAGCCTCGACCAGTGAAACCGACCGCTTACTCTACGAAGACGCCTCAAACACAGTCCTCGGAGATAGCTGTGTGTACTGTCCTCGATCGTGTCTACTGCGGCCACACTGCCCCTGTATCCGCTTTCTGTATGCGACTCAGCTCGTCGCTATGTTCAAATTAGAGAAGCTACCGACATCGAAACGTCTTCATCGACCTCGATTTGTGTTGAGTACCTCATCCACTCCGAGCCACGCTCCAGATATGCCCCCACTACGGCCCGAGTTTCTGAATGGTATCATCACGGCTGCAACACCGCAGGGTTCCTCAGACCTGCCATTCTACGAATGTCCACCAGACATGATACAGCCGCATTCGTACAGAGCTGCCCGTCCGGACTTACCTACTTTGAAGGAGATGATTCTATGTAAGTTTCCTTCGCTTCGAAATATATCAGCGTACCTTATTTCTTCTCCCTCTGGATATATAGCTAACGAATCAACGAAGCGAACGCCAACGCCCTCTTCTCACATACCTACCCCACGGCCGCCGATTTCGACGTGGTCACTTCCTCGCGCACTTCCTCCGGCCGACTCGACAGTCTCACCTACCGCGCCGCACTGATCGCTTACCTTGCGCCCGAGAAGAATAGAGATTGGAGGATGCTGTACCAAAGCAATCCTTGCTCGACCGTGGAGGATGCCTTGTTCGAAATCAAGTATTGGATTGAAGAAGACTTGGATGAAGTTTTCGAGAGCATGCGAGCGGGAGATGAACGACTTTCTGGACCTGACGGAAAAGGTGATGGAATTGGTAGAGACACTAGCACATACGCGGAGGATGGGGATGGAGGTATTGTCAAGAACATGCTAAAGCGTGAGGGGAAGCCAGCGCGCAAGAGGGTGGGTGAGGTATTGCAAGCGAAGTTTCCGAAGCGAATGCGGGATTATGTTGGGATGAGTGGCTAAGAGCTAGGAACATGCTTGAACTTTGGGGCGTACGCGTCGCAAGTCCAAGACGTCAGAAGATCAGGTTGTGTGATTAGCGGATTGGACGCTGTCTTCCAACGTGACAATGTTTGGCGAAGAGAGCCTGACGCAGCTGACGGATGGCGGAGTGCTTCGCGATCGCAAGACGGTGACAATTGAACGAGTTGGTACACAATAACAGGATTTCCTTTCACCTCTGACTCCCGGCTCTGCCACCTACCGTTCTGACGTCGCGAGCCCTACATCTGCCCAATAAGCTGATGCCGGGACTCTGAATATCGATGAACTCCTTACAAGCGCGTGACCTTTCCCTTTCACTGCCAAGCGATCCACTCAAGCCTCTCCGCGCGCTTACTTACTCTTCCCGTAACCTTGAACTTCAACCCCCAACTCTCGGCATTACTGACCCCCAACCTTCTGTACACTCTAACTCTATCGTAATCTCAATCACACCCATCATGTCGCCTGAAGAAATCCGCGAGCAGCGCGAAGCTATCGCATATATCAAAGATGTCAAGAACATGGTGCTAGGTAAGTCTCAGTCCTCAACTCCTCCGCCTTGCTTTTCACCCCACTGACCCCTCCAAGCCGACGCCCGCGCCCTCTTCGCCACCCGAGGTCTCACCCACCACACCGCAACCCTCGATGTCATCACCTCCACCTACGGCGGCGCCTACCAAGCTACCCTGATTTACTACCACAACCCCAAGGATAGTCTCGTCTGGCAGACGCTCTACGAGGGTTGTCGATGCAAAGACATGTGCACCGCGATGAAGATGCTATGGGATGGCATGCAGACGAGCTTGGGCGATATGAAAGGTGAGAATTGGAAAGTTGCGACTATGGAGAAGTAAAAGCTGATATAGGTGTAGCCATGCAATATGCGAGTCTCTTGTCACCGGTAACTACCCGCTCTTCGAGCTCTACCGTCGAGACGTCGCCGCCCCCGCAGCCAACGGTTGAGCAGCCGTCCAGCTCTCCGTCTGTGATGGCTCCTGCTGGAGATATAGTCACAACAGAGTGAATCGCAGAGACGAAAACCGCTTGAGAGTCTCACGCGGCCACCGCGTATGATAAAAGGCGACAAACAATTTTGCGAGCAATGCCATGACTCGAAGTCGTGGGTGGAAGCATCGGACACGCTTTTCGGGTTTCCCGTATGTGCATAATCAGCTGTGTATTGGAGAGTTGCGAAAGGAGTTACGTACCTTCTGGCATCGTCTTTACATCTACAGCATTGCGAATTGCGGCAGGATAGGGGACTTTTCAGTTCATTTTGGGCAACTTCTCAGATAGCGACTGTCAGACCTTTCTCGAATGACACCGCGGAAAGAAGTTTCGGAGTAATAAGCTTTCTTATCGTCTTCATAATGGAGCTCTACATAATGGAGCTCTACATACTTGCTTGAAGTTTCCGATATTTTGCTTGTCTTGTCCACCATCCACTGCACTTCTCTGCTGCACGTTCCTCTACGAAGTAGATGATGGACGTGTAAGCATATGCCATTCACACATGCACGGTCACTGTCCTGTTTTCGAATATTCTTCCCTTATTTGCATCCGTGTTCTCTTCGTGTTATATGAATAAGCTTCGGCCATAATTCAATGTAGCTACTGCTTGCTCGCGGCTTCCATGCCCGGGCCTGGAAGATTCTCGAAACGCGATTCCAGAATTGACCGCGTTTCGCAAAGATGCTCCAATATCGCTCTTAGCTTTCATTCGTGGCGCTTTGCGCTAGTCTGTCCTGCAGAGAAGGCCGGTATAGTCAACAGTCTTATTGAGAAACCTAGACCGGCTTGCGATATAGCCCATACACTAGCGGTCAGACTGAGAGTTCCTGAACAAGCGGCAGCGTCTCCAGTCCGGACTTCGGGAATATATGTTTTGAGAATAGGTATTCGGAACGCGATATGCCGCCGAGCCATCGTGATATGCTTCTGTCGTGTTTGCGGTCGCAGAGTGGCTTGCGGTGTAATCTTTTCGCATTATAGATTGAGCGACCCACCTTAGCAGCTGGGTCGATCCTCGTGCATACCTTGAATGCTAATTACGGAGGGTGAATCCCTGGGTGTCTTGTCACCGTCTTCGTCCACTCGCTGATGTCGTTAGCCAATTCGCACATCAATGAAGCATGTTCCAGCCCGGCCGCCAGCTCTTTCGCATGCCTGGTGGAAGGTCTCGCATTGCCTCAACGATAAGTTCTTTTTTTCTTTTGGAGATCCAATCGACCCTGAATAGACGATGAGCGCGATTTGATGGTTCTTAGAGTGTAGCCGTAATGCATCACGCGAGGCGGAGCACCACGCAGAACAGGTGCATTACCCTCGCTCTGATTTGCAATTGGCAGTCTACAAGGGCGGCGTTTAAAACTTAAAGAGAAATCTGACTCGCACATATTCCTAATGAGCATTTTCTGCGTGCAGTATATCGGAGGAGGCTTTTTGCGCGTTTGTGTTTGGCTGAAGTAGACACAACCGCGACCGTTCAAAGGGAGGCAGGTATGGTGGAGGTGGGATCCTCACGAACGCTTAGCAACGAAAACAACACGCTATTTCGGGCAACGGCTAGCGCTCCTTCAGCCTGCTGTTATATTGATGATGTACGGAAGAGGCATATTTGGCGGTCGCGACCTTGCGGAACTCGCGGCGTAATGCTGTCTCCTGAGCGATGTTGTACTATTCTTCAAGATTGACAGAGTCACGTAAGTCGTGGGTTGCCCGGCATGGTTTTATTCTGAGGTGAGGCTGTGAACCGACCCAACCCCACGCGCCATGAAGCGGGACATGAAATGTGGCGTTTTCCTTGTCTATAATGCCCGCAATCTGGCTGGACAAGCATTTTGTTGGAAGCTCGGAAACAGGTTGCTGCATACCGGGGGTTCGGCCGCTTGCGTCATCTGTCAAACAAAGCGCGCTCTGTGGCCGTATATATCTATCGCTTGCTATGCGAACGCTTGCGGGCGGGATTCTTCAACCCAAAGCAGCCCCCATCTCATCTCACACATCCATTGCGATCATGTCTGTCAACACAGTGCACACCAAAGAGACCCTCGATGTCTTCGACAACCTCAAATCAATGATCATATGTACGCATGGACCAACATCAGCCCTCACGTCACTATGCTAACATCCACTTGCAGCGAACGCAAAACAGCAGCACGGCGGCTCAATCGGAGGACGCCCAAGACACTATGATATCACCACCAGTGCCCGCGCTCGCAGCCACAACCAGTACCGCGTCTTCCTCATCGGCTACGACGAATCGCACAAGGCCCCGGGTAAGATAGATGTCGATGGGAAGACCCTTGCACGAAGCGCTATAAAGACAAGTTTGAATGGGGCTATGGAGGATTTGCTGAGAAAGACGCAGGAGGAATTGTGGAAAGATTGAGTGTCTGTGAGGTGGGTGTAACGTTGAGGTCGGGATGACAGGGGTTCTCGGGTGCTTGACCGGATTGGGATTAGTGTATGGCGGGGATCTTCAGGTCAGAGAATCGACCAACGACCTTTGACAGCATTGCGTTCACCACAGAAGCAAGGCTGGTGTTCAGTTCTTCACAATGTTCAATCTACCTGTCCGAGCGCCTAATGGCTTCCGTACGTCTCCCTAGCCCCAATTCATCGATATCTCTTTCGGAACGTCGATGTCCATTCGCGTACCACCAGTCCAAGCGCAATCGATCCCCCTGACGCCCTCATTCTGAAGTGATCGAAAGATTCAGTCTGATAGTAATACACCATTTGACTGAAGTCAAGGCGATTTATGTACTGTATGCCAATCTCGAATCACCACCAATCCTCGGCCTTCGTAGCGTACCGCTTGCGTCCGAGGTCCCTCTCCCTGTCCCAACGCGGACCAACCGGGATACCCCTGTTTACGAAGTTGTTGCGACGAAGCGTATCTGTAGCATCCACCGGTCCCTCGTCTTTCAGGGCCGACATGTTCTCATCGAGTTCGAAGATTCCGGTCCCGCTATTGCGGTAGCCCTGCTGGTCCGAGATCTGACAACCGACATCGTACTTGCCTACTAATTATCAGTAGCCGTCTTCTTCCGCGAAGGTACGTTTTCACGTACCAAAAAGCACCCCGGTGTCCTTGACGAGACCGGTGATGATTGCCCGCGTGGCGGAGAGGGGAGAATGACCGAGCTCCTTTCGCAGAATCTTGGTTGAGCCCTCCATCGAGCACACCAGAACTGTAGCGTACATGCCATCCTCATTGGCTCCGAAGACGACATCTAATACCGAGTAAGCGGGCGACTTGATTCGACTCGTGAGAATGCCACTTACCGTAGAACTTGCGCTGTTCACTGCCGTACAGCAAGCGTGCGTTCCCGAGAGCGATGTTCTTGAGATCTAAGAGTTGGCGAACCTGAACGAATGAGTGGGGTTTGTCTGCAAAGCTACTGTAATACATACTTGCTCATGGTCCTCGACGAAGCTATCTGCGGAGTTGCCGTTGCCCAAAGACTTGCGCATCGGGAGTTCGTAAGCGTTCATCACTTCGAGGAAGGGCTGCAGATACACGCTCTATTGGAGTAGAGGATTGGCGGCTGGTGGTGGAGGTGGATGGAAAAGACGGCTCGTAACGCGCGCGCTTGGGTCTTATACGAAACAGGTTTGGAGCCTCGCGGCGATAAAAGAATAGAATTCACCTGAAGGTAAAGGACGTAAGTAAGGGAACTGGACAAGTTCGCAAAGTTAACGTTACGTTTCGAGCCGCGTCACTCGCCACCTTTTACCTGCGCTGGCGATGGACTCCGGATTTACTAATGTATCCTCGATGGGAGATAACTCTCCCTCCTACGGATCAAGTATCAGAGCCACATTCGAGATCTTGCCAGCAATGATTCCGCCTTGGACATCTATTTCCCGTTGGCGGCTACTAAAAAACAGGCACGAAGCAATCCCGCTAACTCCGGATCTGCCGCATGAAAGAATACCCCACTGACCTGAAAATCCTCACCGCGAAAACTCAACCATGCCGAAAAAGCCCTACCGACCAGTTCATCAACGATCGATCATCCCGTACATCTCAGTCCTCTCACTTTGTGTCCAGGTAGGGCGCGACCTTCTGTTTCTCTTTAGCCCCTGCCCGCTTCCTCACCCCTCCCATCCAGAATATGCCGTCCTAGATCAAGCAGCATACTCGACAAAACAGTGTAATAGCTCGAATAGGATGCGCTTGTCGTTGACATTTCAACCCAATGGCCTTTTTCCGCGGTCCACTTGTAGAGGATGGCTTGAGTTTTGTTGTCGAAGGATCCATGGACGATCTCGTAGTCGTTGTTGGGACCCCAGAGAAATCGGGCGTGTGCTGGAAGTCAATGTGAGCAGTCTTAATATTCGATTGGAAAGCAAGATATGTACCTTCGATTAGGCGCTCTAGACTTTCACATGATGAGTGATAAGCGGCGAGCTGTGGGAACTTATCAAGGCTGATGTCGACGGTGGTAACCTCGGTGGTCCTGCTATCTCCTGACATGGCTTCGGGTGTTCGGATGTCTTTGATATATTTGACTTTTGCGAAAGTGGAGTGTAGGGTGACTTGATAGACAAAGTGCACATCACCGCTTATTTGAAGTCATATATCAACGAAATTGGGAACTATCTTTTCTCACTAGACCTTGTTTGTATTGCAATCGGCTGAGGACAGTATCTGCATATGCATTTTTTGGTTGTCTTCCAAGCGATTGGCTGGTCTAAACACGAAACGGAGAAAGGAATGAGATTTACGAAGCTATATTTGCCACTTCTCAGCTCGCAAATTTTGCTCCTGTATGCCAATGACGACAAACGGACCACATGCGTCATGAATTCACATTCCATCGTGTTTGCTCAGGTCAATTGTTCACTGACTTGCGCGGGACTGAAACCAAATCAACATGTCAGTTTGTAGGATATCACGTCCAGCTATTTCAGGATTGCTGCGGTTTCCTACGGCGCTAATGCGGTCCATGGCAAACACTTACTCACCATTCCTAAAGTGAAGATATTGAGCACTCGTCTTTGGTAATAACAAACAACTTACGTACTGCTTAGGTTACGAAGTTGCCATCGTTGATTCGGCCGCATTTCTGTGACGTTGTTCCTTACCAAATCTTTGCCACCCGGTACTCTCCTTTTCGTTCCACACCGAAAAAATCCGAATTTGTCGCCTTGACAATGTCCGACCCTTACATCATGTTGGATAACGTTCAAAATATCATCAGACACCTTCCCGACGCACCCCCTGATGGGCTCGTACCTTGGCATATATTCGTGGCAAAGCTAGAGGGCAACATAGTTTGTAAGCTTCCATCCGTGCTCCTTGATTCCAACGTATTACTGACTTGTCTTGCTTGAAGCATATGCTCGCGTCCTCTTCGGCCTCAAGGAAGAGTACGAGGTTGTCGAGACGAAAACCGGTGCGGCATGTCTATTGGCCGCCGATAGTTTGTTACGAGCGGGATGGTCGGTTCTCGTTTGGGCTGCGTCGGATGAGAGGAGCGGGACAGTGGAGACTGATGCACGCCATGTTTGCTGAGCTGGAACACGGAGTGTTGAAGAAGATTCGTAAGTTGCTTATGCGCATCAACAACGTAACATCTCCACTGCTGACAATTACCATTAAGGGAATTTAATGGTTGCACAAAAAAGTCCTGACAGTTCTTCTCGACGGCTGTTATTTCATTGTATATTCCGGTGGTCCACTCGGGGCGGGGAGGTATGGAGTTCTCGGAGTAAGACGTTCGGTTTTACCACGTGTACTTTACAACCGCGCGTAGCTATCAAGAGTGCTTGCTCATGTAGGTATATGCTGCTCAATAAATTCAGTGGCGTGTCATTGTACTCCATGGCACCTTTATTTTACGATATATCATTCCATCTTTTCACCCGCCTCCAGCCCCCCCACGCTGCTTTCGCCCCATCTCCTCAAGCTTCCTACACTTCTCTTCGTCCAAATGAGCCACCCCACCAAAACCAACGCGGTCAAAGGCACAGTAATAATCCAATATACCCAAAACAATCTCGATACCGAGGCCTTACCACCATCGTCGGGCTGCCACTGAAACATGTCCATGCTGAAAATCGTCGCAACGAAAGTACCTGGAAGAAACACGATCGTGAGCACAGCGATGGTCTTCATGGCGGCACTGTCACGGCGCGTTTCGAATGCTATCGCGGCGGTGTAGTCGGATTGGTTTTGAGTGGCTGTGTTCAAAAGCTTTTCTTATGTTAGTAAGAACGACGCGCCCAAATTTCGTAAACTTACGAAAGTAATTTGACTCTGAACGCGATCTTGTATACCTTGAAGCTGTGAGACTACTGTTTCAGCCCGCCTTCTCATATATTCCACCTCATCAGATGTTTTCGCTCTGATATCGGTTTCCAGTTCCTCTTGGGTACTCGCTTGCCTACCGTGTCTCGTTCCCTCGCTCATTTTCCACTTGCTGACATCCTTCTCAGCAATCTTGGCAACCCACTCTCCACACTTGAGACTTGCTCTCGCCAGATGACCTGCGATTGCAAGCTCCGTTTGCACGTAGCTTAACCTCGTTGTGAGGCCGCTACCATGACCTTCCAGTCTCATGTCGTCGGAACCAAAACGCCGGCCGAAAAGACGCCCAGGTCCACCGAATTTACTGCTCTCTTCTATAGTGATAATTGCGTTATCGACTGCCTGGCGGAAATGCTCGACACGCTGCTGGTGGCACCGGTATAGAACCGCAGCAAAGAACGTCGGCTGCAGACAGCGCTCTGGGTCGGCAAGAAGGTTGTCGAACACGTTGGATTCGTCGCCGAGGCTGTAGTAGACGACATTCGTGACATTGTCGCGCCGGACATGGGAGAGCGAGAGGGTGTCGAAGCCAACGGACCGCGAGGCGGCTACTTTCATGAGGAGACATCGTTTCTCCTTGGTGTCGAAACTAGCTAAAACACCGCTATTGTCCAAGAAGGTCTCAACCGTGTACTCGTGGAGATTCCAGGCAGCTCTAACCAAGTCGTATGTCGCTTGTGGAAATCCTATGTTTTGAAGTACAAAATTAGCAAAGCTCGTCAGTAGGAAAGTCAGTATATCTCCTCTTGAGCGTAATGCCGCGTTGTCTGGCGCTCGCGACGCATTCTATACCCAGGGTTACGTACCGACCCTCGACCGATAGTACGAGGTACGTGGGAAGGAAAGAACCCGAAAGCGATATATGCGGGGCTCCGTAGTTTGAGTAGGCTGACTCTGAACGTCGCCGAGGAATTCGGGAAGCTCGCTGAAGGCTATCCGGCCGCGCTGAGTGTGTAGTGTATTTGCAAGATCAGTCCACCCTTCGATGTAGCTAAGTGAGAGATTTACGACCAATTCGTCGCTCGCAAACTGTGACAATTCTATCTCGCCTGGTCCCAGTTGAGATCCATGGCCTGTGCCCATCATCGAGGTGGTGCTCAAATTCACGATGAAAACTTCGACGTTCGCGATCCTCATCTACGGTTTTGAGGTGGGCTGTATAACGCACAGCCACACGCACCCCGCCACGATCCAAGGAGGAAGTGGCGGTGCACGTGGGGGCGCAAAATACTGCAGACAATTGGCGTATTAGAGGTTTTCTGCATGCGGTCGGTGTTGTGATGAAGGCCAGCAGCCCTGTGCGGGTTGGTGAAGCAATCCCGACACTACCTTTTAGCTGATTGGCTGCTTGAAGCTTCAGCCGAACTAATCCAAGACGGAATGGCGCCGGCTGCTCTTACCCTTCGCATGCAATTGCCCCGATATACCCTCGGCCTCGACGATCCGCCATGGCGGAGCTCTCCTCGAATGCGATTGTTGGTCCGCAGAATGCATCCAATTCTTCCGCTGCTAAGCACGCCGGCGTTGATAGTCGCACGCTCGCGCTCATATATATCCGCAATGGCGCCGCTGTCGAGGGATCTTTCTACCCTCACCGGCAAAGCTCAGTATGATGCTCTCATCGGTGTGCTGGTTCGTGGCAGCATCTATGCTGCCGTCCATCATCGTCGCGAAGCCGGACCCCATTATGCAGCGTGACGACACGCAACAGCGGGCCCAAGGACTTCTGAAAGAATCCATGGATTGGCTTGACATGTACTACGACGCGGACGCGGGATACTTGTACTCACTTGGCGCAAAGGCCCTCACCCACGAAACAAGAGCTTCGTCATGGTATGCGGCGGGGTTGCTGGCCAGGAACGAGGGCGACGACATTGAGCAGGCGGTGAAGATCGTCGAGAATATCATTGTAGGGCAGTACAAGAACCAGAGCGCGCAGTGGTAGGAATCCCTTGTCAAAAGAAGAAGCACGAATATTAGCATTCTGATTCAAAACCACAGGTTCGGAGATTATCAAAAATACCCAGAGGAGCCAACTGTGGGCACAGAACAGTATCCGGCTGTCATCTATAACTCCTGGGATCCGAACTGGAGAGGCTTTGTAGGCACGACCTTCGTCCTCATGCTGGAGGAATTTCCCACGTTGATTCCGCATGACACTAAGACGCGCATGCTGGAGAGCTTATACAATACCACTATTGGCGACAGCTACCGGGTCGGAGGAGTCGACGATGACAATCTTTACCCTGCGTACAGCAATCCCTCCATCATGCGGGCATTTGTCTCCGGGTGGGTAGGCCGACAGCTCAACGAGTCGAACATGACATCTGCCGGAGAAGTCTATGCCCAGGAGATCATGGTTCTGTTCAACAGGGCGAACACGCTCTCCGAGTTCAACTCCGGAACGTATGCCGGAGTGTCATTATACGCGCTTACACTGTGGGCGAAGTATATGCCGGAATCCTCTGTGATGGGTCAGAATGGAGCAAGGATGATCAAGGAGACTTGGACGTCGCTGGGAATGCTATACAATGCTAATTTGAAGAACGTGGCTGGCCCTTGGGATCGAAGCTATGGTTACGACATGAACCGCTATCTCAGCATTCTAGCATTGCAAATGTGGACATTAGTTGGGAAAGAGAAGGCACCAATCAACGCCAAAGTAAGTTACTTGCTTACGAGATACATTTCACTAAAGACTGACTCTCGAAGCCTTATGCCATGGGCCACAAGGACGATTTCGCTATCGGGCCTCTGATCGCTATCCTGGCTCCTTTCCACAATACTCTTATTGATAACACCACGCTCTCATCTCTCCACACCTTCCCCGGAACCCACACTGTGAACACTTCCGCTTTCTCACCACCATTCGACACCTACCCTCGCAACATCACCGCATGGATTTCACCCAACCTCACCATTGGTGCAGAGTCCTTCGCCGAAAACGTGATCGGCGGTCCGGCCACGAACTCGGAATCTTTCAATCCCGCTGTGGTACAATGGGGCCGGGCGGACGGAACCGTTGGGTGGCTTACTCTTTACGCGCAGGTCATGGAGCTGAAAGTTGTCGTGGGAGAAAACTCTCTCGAGCTGACGTATCCCACGGGTAATACTACCAGCACGTTCCAATTTCTTGTTGGGACGAACTCAAACCGGGGCAAGAGAGACGTGGCGAGCTGGAGCGACGTGGAGGGCTTAAACGTGACGGTCGAAGGCACTGTCGATCCCGCATATGGCGTTGCATTTAGTGGGTTGAACGGAGGCGCAGGAGAACCTATCAAGTATGTATTGCCCCTTTCCTGAGGTACCAGCGGGATCCTCTTCGATGTCACGAAATGCATGTACGGAGAGCTAGCTGACGCGTATCTAGTGATTTCGAGTTCTGGAACTTTACATACGGGATGCCGGAGGCGAGCAAGGAGACGCCTTATGTACGCCTGCACTTTCAACTTCCGTAGATATCCAGGAATGAAGTTTGGATAGGGACTGTTTGAACTTGGTATATGACATGACTGTAAATTAAAGCTAGACACGCCATTGCTTATCAATACGCCATAAGAAACCCGAGGCATACAAAATTTGACGCCAGCACACTCGGCCCGTTAACCCACTAATGGCAAAAAGCCTTGATAGTCTTCAAATTCTTCGCCGGCACACAGTAAATCTCAGTATGCACCTGTCGCCCCGCGCCACCACAGTACTCGTTCTCATACACAAAAACTATCCTTAGTCAGCATCACTCATCCGCAAAATAGACAACTACCCACGCGTTATACATACCGCGACACGTATCAGCTATCTGCCTAACCTCCATATAGTTGCCGGGGAGGTTGTAGCATCCCCCATCGGGGATGCCGGTGTAAGTCGGATTCTCACCGCGAAGGCAAGCATGGACGTCGGCGTTTCCTCCGAACGTCCTGAAGATGACGGCGGGGTTCTCGGTTTGGATGGCTAGGGTTGGGGCGGCTATGGAGGAGGGCAGTGCGGCGAGGAGAAAGGGGCCGAGGATGAGAGGGCTCAACATGGTGTTGGAATTTCTTTGGAGGGTATCGACTATCCGTGGATGCTAGAATCTATGCGCAAATAGTGAAACTGGCTGCGTTCAATATTTGGTCGGTTTGTAAGAGGGTGGGCTGTAAATAGAGAATGCAAATCATATGATGGAGGAAGGAGTCAACGAGTCGTTGAGGTGAAGAGTGTGATATTCTACAAAGCGGCCTGCTGGCGGGCTACATGTATCTACATTTTTGTTTTATGAGATTCAGCGCACAGTGAAGCTTTGTCGTAGGGTGTGGCCGTGATGTAGACCCGAGTACAACGCGGGCGCGTTAGGGCACGGTGCCGGCGTGCGGCTGAATACTAGTGAATGCGTGGAACTCGGTGTTCTTTCGTTGGATACCCAGTTCGGACATCCGCTGGGAACAATGGAGATCATGTGTTAAGCGGTGATTGTGGATTGGTAGTGTTGAAGTTTGGCCTGTCTTATTACAAGTCGCAAGGAGACGCGGTGTGCACGGATACGCACTCAGCTCAAAAAGGACACCTGAACATGAAGCTCTGCAGTCTCTTTCAGCGATGTGCATGTGAGGCAGCGCTGTGAGGTGCGTTCGTGCTACAGACCCGAGTTGAACGCGTAGGCGTTGGAGCACAGCGCCAGCGTGCGGCTGGACACTACATATCATAGCTGATGAGCGGAACATGATATTGCTCTTTTTGATACTCATGACATCCTAAATTGCGCAGGGTTGTACGCACTTGCACTTGTAGTAGCATAATACTAATCGCTGTCCAGCGAAGTACTAAAACTGTCCACTTGCGCATTTATAAAGAAAGAAGCCAAGTTCCACGCCTCCGTAAATAGGTATCGCCACCGCGGAATGGCACTCGAGGATGGCCGGTGTCAAAGTGTCAAATGCCAATGTTCCAACTGGCGGTGAATGCTTTGACGCTGGAGTTGCCCTCGCAACGGGATGCTTACGTAGAATGGGTCTGTGCACCAATGGTGACGCGACCGAGCGAAATCAAACGCCTACCGTACACCGAGCCTCTCCATAAGGCACTATGGCTTCTTTTACCAACATTGCGGTAGAGCTGCAGTTGCTAATTATTGAGCATCTCGTTCCTGAGCATCCGAGCCGTTTAGTAGCGGACTTGTACGGGAAAAATGTCTTCACGTACGCAAGTCCGCTCACCGATCTTCTCAATCTTAGCCAAGTCAATCGCCATTTCAGGACGATCGTGGTACCATATCTCTTCAAGAACATCGCCTTTCATAACTCTGCGAAAAGCGGTGCGTCCGTGCAGTGCATCGCTGAAAGCACCATGGCATCACACGTCCAAACGCTACACTACCAGCCCGACATTACCAAGATGTTGCCGTATGATGACCCGGTCGGTCAAGATACGTATGGGGAGGAGCGAAGGCTAACAGCGGTCGCGAAACCGGACCAACTCCCACACGTTGTTGTCGACGTGCTGAAGAATCTCGCCACGTTCAAGAATCTCGAACGCTTGACGGTGGTATTCTTCATCGAGTACTGGTTGTTTAGAAATTTACTCGATTGCAAGGTGTTTGGCCAGCCGCTGCATGTCGAGAATCACGAGGACGATGACAACGAGGATGCACACGGCGCTTCGGCCGAAAAGCTTGAGGCATGGCGCGTTCTCATGAACCGATCCTACATCGCCATCGCTCAAAATGCTGCAGGTGCAGTGAAACACCTTGAGCTTCAAAATGTCGTCCCGAAAAGGGTATCTGCTTGGCTCGACCCAACCTGGCACGCGTTTCTTGGTAGTCTTGAGACCTTCACGATATCTCTATGCCAAGGCGCAGACAGCGGCGAATATCACATATCGACCTACGAAGCGCACCCCCGTTTTGCACGAAACCTCGCAAACTACTTCTTCGAACACTTGCAGAATGTCACGCGATTCGAGTTCAAGACTAATTTCGGCAGTGCACTTGGATGCGGAGGCCAGTTCCCACACGCTCAATTTCCTCTGCACCGGCAGCATATGCCGAGACTCAAGCATATCGAGCTACACTACATCTTTGTTAGCGAGCAATTGCATAACGCATTATGTACGAGGAACACACTTGAGACTGTCCATCTCGTTGACTGTCTTGCACTTGGCACCGTCTTGGAGGACCCAGAAGACGAGGAGACTGTCGGTGGGATTACGTGGGCAGATTTTCTTGATAGCGTTCGCAAGAGTGGCATGTCGAATCTGAGAGAATTAATCGTTAAAGCCGACGACATATTTTCAGCGCTCTATGACTCTTGGGATCCACCGTCAATGAGTTTTGAGGAGCTCGGTCGTTACGCCTTTCTGTATGGCGTGCTGTGGTCAAGATTTGGTTTCATTGATCTAGATGAAGAGGCAATTCAGCGTCGTTTCGAGGAGGGTGAGGATCAGACGGCTTGGGATGAGCTCCAGAAGGTTGTGGGAGACAATGCGAGAACCGCAGAGAAGACACAGTCACCAAGACCACGGCAGCTACACCTCAAGTAGTGCTTAGTTGAGATTGTGCCCAAAACAATGACATGGGAGGCTGCTTGTCAGTGGAACTACCTTAGTGACAGATATTTGCCCGCACATCTCCTACTTCTCAGGCGATGGTTGAGATACTCAAAGTATCGCATGATCACGTCAATAAGGGTCGTAGTTCGAATGAAGACGCTCGTGCTCCCATCTAAGCTAGGAAACACTTGCACAGATAGCTCCCCTCCCAATCGCAACTCCACGCTCGAAACACATATTCCGTGAGGCCTCTTCTTCGATTTTGATCCGACACACTTCTAGCCCCGCTCTTTCTCTCTCCGCAATAATCCTCAAAACACGCATGCTTTCCGCATCCAACAACGCACCAACGCCCGCCAGATTCGCCACCGCCTCATGCATCTCCATGAAGGCCCAAACCATACCAACAAGCAAATCCCGATGGTTCGACCACCTCATGCTCATACACACCATCCATTCCGCAAACGCGGCCATCTCTTCATTCCCACTTGCCATCGCTTCTCGTAGATTCGCTGGCTCGTCCAAGCCTGCGCGACGACACATATCCAATCCAAGCTCTACGATGCCGATGGCCTGATCATTGTCGGTGCGGCGAACCTCATCCATGCCGGCTACTCCTAGACCTTCGACATCAAATCCGGTTTGCGCGCGGAGGACACGAACGATTGCGGAGCCGAAGGCAGAGGATGCGCGGACAGGGACGGAGGGGAGGGCTTCCAAGAGCGTAGGCGATGCGAAAAATAGGGGAAGAATCTTAGTAAGGTTGAGCTGAGTGAAATTCATGTCCAGTAGCGGCACGGACTTATCCCCTCGCTCGATGGAAGCGGTGATGGATTGTGCGAGAATTGAATCTGGGGGATCTTTCGAAAGAACCGGATAGTGGACAAGGATATCGAGCTCTTTATGTACTGTCTCGTTTGGAAGGACACCCTGGTGCCTCGTAAATTCGTAATACACGTTCGGATCCAGCCGATCTGGCTGTGGTGACGGCCCAAGGTCATCTATCCACGTCTTCACAATATCGACTTCCTTCTCCGTAAAACTGCCAAACATCTTTCCCTCCCATGATAGCTCTTTCACAAGCCTGCTCTTCTCACTTCTTCCCTTGACGACCCATGGCTTGCAGTTAGACAAGTCCTGCAGAAACTTCTTCTGCCAGTGCTTGTCCTCGAATGCATTTGGCTCTAACCAATCCACCAAGGATCGGCGACCGATCTTCAAGCGACTATTGCAATGAATCTTGTGAGCGACGACGCTCTTAGCGACGAAGATGTTGAGCAGCGCGGCTTCAGTTTCGGTGCAGTGGAACGGCTCCTTCTGCTTTGTCTTTTGTGAGGGGCTTTCGGGGGTCGTGGGCAAGCCTTCGGCGAGTATGTATCCGGCTTGGACTCGCCTCCATGCACCATGTGCTGCCTCTTCTCCGTCGTGCTGCCGAACAAGGTCAACGTAGTTCGTCGCGGCAGCCATAGCCATAGCAGCATGGCCGGAATCGGCGTTATCGATTGAGATGTGGAGCTCAAAGTAGTATGGATTTAGTCGTAGTTCACGAAGCTCCTTGACTGTCTTCAGCAAATGAAGAGGCAAACTTTCATACGCCATGTTGAAACCCAAAATCTCGGGCAGGAATTCGTGAGGGAAGAGAGAGATTATAAGTTGAGCCGTTGCAGCTTTCCAGCAGCGTGCTTCGTTCAACTCATGGTATGGATGGATGAAGTCTACTGAATCAGCAGCAGGTAGTCCGGCGTCAATGTCGTTCATCAAGTTCCGGTACACATGTACGTGATTCTTTGCAAGATCGCCATCCCCCAATTCTTCTGACATGACTTGCCACGCGTTCTTGGTAATATGGCGGTACTTAAAAGGCGTGCTGATCTTGTTGATGTGACCAAGCCAAGCGCCATCGACATATTTGACTGGAGCAGCTTGCTTAAGCCACCACTTTGCTTCGACTACATCTTCGAACATCTCGCGGGGTCCTCCAGCTTTGCGACGCGCGAGGTATTGTTCCCATCTGTTGGTGACGTCGACGTCCTTTGCTTTCAGAAAGTTATTCAGTGAGTCGTGAGAGAACTTTTCGACGGACAGAATACCGCTGTTCGGTTCTTTGAATGCATTGGCGAGAGTCGCTGATAGAAGAGACAGGAGTAGATGGTGGCATTCGGTCAGTATTTCGGGATGATGATCGAGGTTGTGTAGCTTGAAGTAGAGTTGTTTGTGCATTTCCATCTCTTCGTCAGCGGCCAAATCGATCCTCTCTTCGGCGACGGCTATATCCTCCACGCCGTTACTAACCTCTGACTTACCATCCCTCAACATTGGTCTAAATGGCGGACTTCCTGGATATTCGAGATTCTTCCGTCCTGGCCTGCCTTTTGCAAAGCGATTGCGGACCTCATTGTAAGCGATGACAGCCAAAAAGGCAATGAGCATCGCTGTGGTCATTTGGAGAACAAACATGATGAGTAAAGGAAGGTTAAGGCGGTTTAGAAACTGTTCAGCACTTGAACCTTGCGTAGATACTGTGAACAATTCGGATTCCAAGCTCAGCCATTAGGATAGGTGTCAGTTTTGGTGCGAACAGCAAGCGCCGAGGCACAGCAACAAAGCACAAACGTAACACACAAGGCAATCATGCTGACGATGATATCTGACCTGACAGTTGTCAGTCGAGGTGTCATTCTATCCCTTTGGTCGATGATGTTACCAAGCCACCCTACGTGGGGTTAGTGGACTACGTTGCGCTCCGATTACCCCACAATTCGCGATCGACCAGCGTGGGACAGACGAACAACGCATGCCGCAATGTGTAATGAGTACAGCGCCTACAGGCAAGGAACCTGTGCTTGTGTGTAATTGTGCAAAGTCACAATGCCGGCGTGGCGTGTGCGGTGCTTCGCCGCCGCCGTTGGTATGACAAACAACACGTCACTCTTACCTCTGCCTACGCGATGCTTCCCCGTGATCGTACCTTTGATGGCAACGGTTCCCAGATCTTTATTGTCAAGCATATCCGTCCATATCCCCTTATAGTCGTAATTGAGCTCGCTCCCGCGGAAGTCCCATCAATTCGCGCCAACATCAGACCATGACCCACACCGCCGCCTACCAGGCTCTGACGACACACCTAGCCAAATTGCAATATGAGTTCGTGTGTGCATCTCCAGAAACCCAGGCCAGAGTAGTACGCCAGAGATGTTCAGAGGTATCGACCGAAGATGCTAAATCTGCGGAGGATTTCTTTGGGTGGAGCCTCCCTTGTGCTAGGTTGGATCATTCGCCCCACCTAGTCCTTACCCCGTACATTAACAACACTTAGACAGACCTTGCGTTCGATAATTCCCGACACTGTGTTCGAAAATCTACTGGACGCCTCCATCATTACATCGATCGACAACCACAAATACCGCTCCACTATACGCGTATCCAACTTCTACTTGCCCCACACCCAAGACGACGACGTCTCCGGACCCCCACTCTATTACATCCACTCCTCTTTCCCAGCGTCCTCAGACTCCGTCTTCTTCGGACCCGACACATATCTCTTCGTCGATTTCCTGCGAACTAGAAAGCATCACCTACCGAAATCGCCTCAGTCCATTATCGATGTATGCTGCGGATCGGGTGCGGGTGCCATACACGCAGCACGAACATTCCCGCGGGCAAAGGCCATTGGGTTGGATCTAAACCCGCACGCGCTGAGGCTAGGGGGTACCAATGCTCAACTAGCGGGCACACAAGTCGACTTTTTCGAGTCGAACCTCTACGCTGCTATCCCGCACAAGACGAATTCATCTGGAATTGACCTCATCATTAGCAATCCGCCCTACATCGCCTCAAGCGACGAAGACGGCGAAGACCTGCCCGTATACGCAGACGGTGGTGCTGATTTTGGCCTCGATATCTCCATACGCATAGTGGAGGAAGGACTGAAAAAGTTATCCTCGAGCGGAGTCATTGCGATATATACTGGAGTTGCGATTCCCACCGCGAAGCCTGGCCATGATGCTTTCCTGGAAAAGCTTAGAGGCTTGGATGGCGTGAAAATCGTGGAGTATGCTATACTTCATCCCGACATGTGGTCGGAGGAGATCGGACAAGGCGCGTATGCGTATGTGTGCAGGATACAGGCAGTAGGAGCTGTGCTGAGGAAGAAATAGAGCCGGGCACAACACCTGCGCACGTGAAGGAAGATGTCAATTCAAAATCAAAGGTCCAATATTTATTGAATTATTCGTAGTAAATATATACATATCACAAATATACTAGACTCATAACCGAACAACGTGACGATGTTGGCTCAACTCTCAGGCCGTTATCGCACGCGTCAAACCGCACTATAGGCACGGGAGCCATGAGTATCCCATTTGCAGATGAACGAACTAGTTACCAGTCCACCAAGTGTAATTGTTGGTCTGCTCGGCAGTGTCAAACACGAGTGTACTGCTCGAGTTCAGTGGCCTGTCCGGGAAGATATTCGAAGTGTTCGTCCACGCGCTGATGCGAGATATGTCGACAGTAGCACCATCGGCAATGAAGGGGCCGAAACCAACGGAATCGGTACGGCCTGGGTAGATGCGGGTGGTGAGCCAGAAACGATCCTGCGAACCACGTCAGTAAAAGCAGCGCACCGGATACGGAAGAAACTCACATTGATGTAAACCTCGACGAGCGAACCGTCAACGAAGACGTCCATTACAACATCTTCCGTGCCACCGTTCTGGTGAGTATACGGATAGAAGTAGCCAATGACCGTGTAGTTCAGGGCAACATTCTCAATGGAAGAAGACCTTGATCTATCGACATTGACGGTGTAGTTTGAAGGGTCCCACCAGATGTTCGTAAATTCTTCACCTCCCGCAGAGGCTGCGATTGTCAGACCAGCAGGCCCCGTGAAGTTGCGGAAAGTCGCAGTGAGCTCCATATGGCTGCTACCTTGGGCGATGATGCTGCTCTCGGACGTGGTGCCGTTCGTGGCGTAGTTTTGCTGCAGTGTGCCATTGCGGATTCCCGACACGACCTCCGGAAGAGGGCGTGCGGCAAGCGTCCAAGCAGTGAAGGTTCCGTCTTGGTGCTCGGTCACGCGGTTGTTGCCGAGCGTGGTCAGACCGCCGTCGGCGTTGACGAGTCCGGTAGTCTTGAGAACATACATCTCTCGTGGAAGGGCAAACGCTCCTTGGAAGCCTTGTTGGGTGTAGAAGTCGTTCAGCTCTTCGGGTGCCCAGCCCCATTGGACGCGACGGTTGTTCTTCGTGTCGTTGAAGCTGGTCACGGCATAGAGCAGACCGGAATCGATCGCGCCTCCAGCAATTGGGGTGAAGCGGGCCGAGCCATTCTCGCGCCTTGATACTAAGCCCTCGTTCCAGAGACCCCATTGTTGGCGTTGGTGCGAGGTCGTGTTACCGCCCTCGGTACCCATCATAACGTAGTAGTGCACATCGCCGTCAACATCCGTCAAAGAGAAGAAGTTGGATCTAGTTGGATTAGTGCCGTAAGAAACAGAGATATATCACAGGCTTACACTTCGAAGTTATAGGCGTACGAGCCTGTCTCAAGAGCACTACCCAGACTTTCGTTGTTGGAAGGTTCCCACAACGCACCCAAGAAGGTCCAATCCGTCAAGTTGCTGGCCGGTGCACTGTAGAAAGGAATACGCGGACCAACTTCCTTGATACCGGATCCAAAGACAGCATAATAATGGGGCTCGTCTTGGTTAAGGATGGCATCCATTTCCGGCCACGGCTCGACGAATGGATCACGCCACCCTGTGATGTTCCACCCTTCCGGCGGGGCACTAATGATAGGATTGTTCTCGTATTGCTCCCAGGTCTCGCCTCCATCGTTGGAGATAGCGATGCTCTGCGTCTCCGTGCCCTTTTGGTATGGAAGTCGCCAGTTCGTGGGAAGCTTCGAGACAGATGTGTAGAAGGCAAGGAGGGTGCCGTCTTCTCCGCCAGTAAGGTTGACAGCCTGAGCACTTCCCGAAAAGATGCCGAGGCCGTTGTAGGAGCCAACTTCGCCAGTGACAAGCGATTCAGCATCGTTACCTTCCCAGCTGCCAGCATCCGTCCAGGTGACGAGATCCTTCGAGGTCGCGTGACTATATTAATTAGTGCGAGTTTATTGATGGGTTTGGAATAAATTTACCCCCAAGAGATGTTTCCTATGAGACCGTTAGCTAACTTCAATTGAAATGAGACAGAATTACATACCCCAATTGATATGGTGTGGATACCATTGATAGTGAAGATGGTAAGTGTCCCTTGTCGGGTCGTACATCATAGCGCAAGGGTCCTGTGACGGTTGAGTTATGAACCAAGCGACCGATTCAGCGTACTCACATTCATCCATCCGGCGGGTGCGCTAAAATGCGAGATTGGCCGCCATCGATTGAATAGACTGTTGTTGCCGAGACCTTCTATTGTTGGGCGATCCAAAACGTCGGGAAGATCTGGTAAGCTGCTGTTCTGTGCATACGTGCTCTGAATTGTACCGAGCAAGAGGCTCAGTACCGGAAGTGACCGCAACATGCTTTGCGTGGTACAAGAGTAGTGGGGGACACAAAGATGTATTGAAGATCGCTGTGGGTAATGGTGCCAGCTTATCCTAGGTGAACTGGGGTGCCACGCGCTTTATATGCAATTGACCCTCGTCTTGCAAGCCTAAGCAGACCTCGGGGCCTCGTTACCAAATCTCATCATGTGGATACCCCCAAGCTTGAGGCTCCAACGTCCGATCTGGACGCTCCTTGGTAAACGGCCGAGGATTGACATGGCTGGCCTGCAGTAGCTGCGATAGCTTCCCCGCAAACCCCTCATGCAGAAGACTAACGGACAGCGCACTGTCTTCCATGATGCGCGAGCTCTGCAACAGGGTCAGGAGCCATGCACAAAGCGATGGTTGATGACGGAGGTGTGCATTGACCAAAGTCACGTTGCATGCAGAGGTAGAGCATGTTCAATAGCGGAGAGCGCCTAGGCAAGCTTGATCTACTGCGGGGACTGGAGTTCGCATGTCGGCTGTATTTAGTGAACCGTGATTGGAGACTGGCGGAGCTTGCACCCACTCTGGGAAGAGCTCGGAAAGTGTGCCTGTCGAACCCCCCGAGCATTCGCCCGAGGACTTGGAAGGTCGTCCAGTCCGGCCGGCTTCGGGCCGAACGGCGCTTGGTGTGCCATTGTTCGCGAGCTGGCAAAGGCACAATCAAACCGTAGTACTTTTCATCGCCAAGATTAGGTAATACAGCGGCTGGAGTTCGTGGTGGGGGTAGTCGATTGGTGGTAAGGTGGCTCTGGCTTGGCGCTTTTGTCATCCCAAGTGGTTGACGTTAGTCAGCAACAGAGGAATGCAAAGCCTTCTGATGCTGGGATGGACAACATTCGGACACCCCGCTTTTGAATTAATGGACCCTAAAGGAATTCTGGTGGTACAGGAAGGCTTTTACTAAGAAACGATCATTAATAAAACAAGTACTTGAATAAACCCTTCCAAACCTTGCGCTAGACTTTCCGACATGAACAAGATTCCAGCGGGAAAGCATTTGATTAAACCCCAACAGAGTTCAGGGACCCACAAGGTCCATTGACAGAAATCACGTGGTACTGATTCGGGCCTGTCGTCTCCGAGAAATAGCCCGCAAGTGGCTGACCCGCCGGGCAGGTAGTTCCAACCACGACGATGCAGACACCTATTGTGGACGCATAGCCGACAGCCTGGCAATTGGGCGTATCGAAGCACGCCGCGCAACAGTCGTAGGCGCTGCTGACGGTTGGGTACTGGACCGTAGCGCTGGGGTCCACAGCAGCGAAGTTGAAGAGATAGTTGCCGCTGCTGAGGCGCGGGCCAAGGCTATAGTTGTCGCAGACAGCATATTTGGTAGCGACAGCTGCAACGGTAACTGTAGTTGTAGACTGCGTCGTAGTGCTCTCAACTACAGTGACTGAAGCAGACAAGGTTGAGATGAAGGAAAATTTCTTCGTGCTCGAGGCACGCGGCACAAGGGTCGACGTGCTGACGTATGTCGAGGTCGATATAACGGTGGAAGGCCTGGGATCGAGAGTTGTGGTCGATGTAGGATTGACCTTGATAATCTCGACGATGTACACAGTTTGGACAAATTTCGTGCCTAAACCAATGATTAGTCCGACGCCAGGTAGATCGGTCATGAACTGTGGACTAGGGCCCATTGACTTACAACTCACGCTAAAAGGATATGTAGCAAAGAAGAATGACGAGCCTCGTGCTTCAAATTGGCCTCGGTATGCCAAGCTACCACGTGGACGACTGACGCTTCGCGCCTTTGGAGCTGACGCATCGAAATTCGTTTCCCCAGACGACTCTTGGATAGAAATGTAGCCAAGGGGCGTGGGAACCACCATGGTCGTTGAAGTTGTTGTGGAAGCTGTATCGGTACTGGTAGAAATTGCGGTCGATGTGGAAGTGGACGTTAGGGTCGTGAAGACGGTGGATGTGGTGCTGCAGGCGATTAGAACGAGCAGCTAAGGGTACTTGAGGAGCTTACCTGTAAGTGTCGGTGACAGTAGGGTTGATCTTCGATGTCACCGAGGTGCTGACGACGACCGCAGTGGAAGTACTGGGCTTCTGGACAACCGTCTGGACGGGGGTTGAATTCTTGTAGATAATGCTGAGCTTCGGTATACCTATTGGAAAGGTGACGGTGAAGGTGGGGATGGCCCCGTCCCTCTTCGTTGACTTATACCCAGTGGCACAGGTTTGACTGGTCGAGATTGTCACAAGCACTGTCGTTGTGAGTGTGACAAGTGCGAGGGTCTCGGAGACCCCAATGAGGAGGAACGGAAGTGACAAACGCATTTTCAGGAACGCTGGAGTTGCTGCTTCAATCGTACAGAAAACAAGAGAGCCAAAAGGTATAGACAGCACAAAGTTTGCGAAGGAAACAGTGATCTCTACCGAAAATACGGCTGATACTCACGCCCTTATGACCAGTGCGATCGTCCACACTTTGCATCAACTGACGAAAGAGGTGTAGTTGAGCTGTGTCGAAGCAGCAATTTGCGTTGCTCAGCTGTTCCAATTCGGTCGATCTGCAAGATAACGACACTGCGATAAGTACGAGAACCGTTCGGGTGGAGAGCGCCACTGAAGATGCAGAGACTCTATAGCGTTGCTGCACTGAAACGTGTTGTTTGGGTCACTGTGGGTGAAGAATGTCACTAGATGCAGAGGCATTTTGACGCTGCCGAGTAAGGGCGTTTTCATGCAAAGATTTGGGGTCTAAGCGTTATGTACCACTCGAACAGAGAGTTTTGGTCGAAGCACCTTCGAGGGTCGAGTTCCAGAGCTGTTGACGTCCTGCAACTCCAATGGACGGTTTGATGAGCTCGTGTGTGGTTTGGCTAGGCTGATTAGCTTGGTGATACATACAGAGAGTGAATTAAGTCTTCACGTGACTAATCTTTATTGGTATCATATTGGTAACGTTAGATAATATTGCTATCTAGCTCGGAAGCTGGCTTGGAGTGATATTGTATCTAGCGACCCCGGATCTATGAGGCTTGGTCAATATTCGGCTTGATAGAATAGTTTGTTGTGTTGACAGCTCTGGAGATTACTGGCGTTAGTAACGCAAGGGAGAAGATAATGAGGCATAGCTTCAGACCGAACAACGCTTGATCCGTAGGAAAGGTGGTGATGGTCATTGTAATGGTAGTCCATCTACAGCCAAAGCGGGCAATATGGCGGTACGAGGATGACAAAAACGTTCGCAGTGAGTGGTGGATGGGTAGCATGGTGACTCTGGCTTGGCGCGTTCGTCATCCGTCGCGCACGTGCAATCCCCGGCCTCACGTCCGCGCAACCGTGTCAAGACGTGCCACCTGCGCCACTGACAAACGACAAACGACAAGTGACAACCTGTCGTGTCTGAAGCTCCCCCGTTCTCCGATGGAGATTGCCTTTCATTGTTGACGCTCACATCGCATTGATTTTCGCCATGGGGAGGCTAGAGATGTACATCGCGGTAAGCTCCATAGTATGTATTGGAATGCCTCTCCGCCAGCTGACCTCCCCAGGGCTCGGCCGTGCTGGCCAACGTCGTGCTCATGCGCGCATACTATGAGCGCCCCAACTTCTACTCGGCCGCCGTCTACATCTCCCAGAGCACCGGCTCTTTGCTGTTCTTGATCAACCTGGGGCTCATTGCCACGGCAAGCTTCGGATATGGCCTCCAGCGTCTCTTCTACGGCCCCTTGCGGCCCATCGAGACGGAGCAGCTGTACGATAAGGCTTGGTTCGCCGTGACCGAGACGCTGCTGGCCATGACTATCTTCCGGGATGATATCGGCATGTGGTTCTTCGCCATGTTCCTCTGTCTTCTCGCGGGACGGGTCTGGCAGTGGATCGGGGAGGGACGCGTCGAGTTCCTCGAGCAGCAACCCCCTGCGAACCCGCGACTCTTCCACGCCCGCCTCATGAGCTCCCTGCTCCTGTCCGTCGTCTACGATGTCTACATGACGCAATACTGCATCGACGCGATACTCTCTGATGCGCGCGCGGGTGTCATGGTCATGTTCGGATTCGAGTACGTTTTGCTGGCCATCGCATCGACGTCGACCCTCATGCGCTACACATTGTCCCTCGTGGAGATCCTCATCGTACACCGTCAAGAGAAGGCTCGGGACGAAGCACGAACATTGGCGAGGGAACAAGCGCGACAGCGGGCAGAGGCAGGAGTGGAGGCAGGCGAGAGCGCGGCTGAGCCGACACCTGTAGAAGAGGACGATGACGACGACGATGTCGACGTTCCCGGCTGGGAAGAGAAGGGCCGCTGGGTCTTTTACCTCGATCTCACTACCGACTTCATCAAGTCGGTCGTCTACATTGGCTTCTTCATGATCCTCATGGCCTTCTACGGCATTCCTATCCACATCATGAGAGACCTCTTCATGACCCTCCGATCGTTCATCAAACGGGTCAACGATTTTATCCAATACCGAAACGCAACCCGAGACATGAACGCACGCTACCCCGATGCCACCGCGGAGGAGTTGGGACGAGAAAATACTTGCATAGTGTGTCGCGAGGAGATGCGACCCTGGGTCCCGCCCGGCGCAAACGGCGCACGCCCAGGTCGTCGTGTGGACGAGCGACAGAGGGCCAAGAAGCTACCTTGCGGACACATTCTACATTTTGGCTGCTTACGAAGTTGGCTGGAGAGGCAACAGGTCTGTCCGACGTGTCGACGGCCTGTTCTTTCTCAGCCTCTGCCACCGAACAACTCGCAGGGAAATGCGGGCGCTCAGCATCCGGGCAACCCTGGACAAGTTCAACCGGCTGCCGGCCAAGCTGTACAAGCACCCCAACAAGGTCAACAAGGACAACAGAATCGACCCGCTGCAAATATGCGTGTGTTCAACTTTGGCCCCATCCGCATCGCACTTGGAAATTTGCGTCTGCCGCCTCCCAATCAACAGGGCAACGCGGGTAACATGAATAACAATAACAACGCCATCGCGAATCTCGCCCAGCAACTTGCACAAGCCCGAAATCAAAATCAAAACCAACCCCAAAACCAACTCGTCGCACCTGGACAACCTGGGCTGCAGCATCCTGTGCCCGCATTCCCTGGGGCCATTGCTCAGCATCCCCACGATATCCAGACCGACATTCTACGCATACAGCAAAACATCATTGAATCCTTACGCCAACTCAACGCACAGCAGGATCAACTCGCGGTCATCCACGCTCTGCTTGCTGAGCTCAATCGGCTTCAACAAGCGTCAGGTGCAGCTGCGACTGGACAAGAACTCCCACCCATTGCGCCTTTGAACCCACAATATGCATCCTCTTCCATGATACCCCAGGCTTTCTCCGCCATGACACCCCAGGCATACTTTGCTAATGGCCCAGTTTTGCGCCAGGGCGATGCAGGGTTGCCGGAAGGAGTCGTGCTTCCAGAGGGGTGGACATTGAGACCCATGGCTCTGGCACCACAGCCCGGAAGTGCAGCGGTTCCACCCACGACAGGGACTGCTGCGACAGGGACTGCTCCTTCAACGCTTGCTTCCGCACGCAGCCAGCCTCAGGCCGAATCTTCCACAGGGCAGGCTTCTCCCTCAGCGCCCCAGCAGGCTTCTCCCTCGGTGCCCCTACCGGCTACAACCAGCCCGACTGCGGGACCGTCCTCGAAGGCCGCAGAACCCAGCTCATTAGAATCGAGCTGGAGCTTTGGCAACACTCCTGGAAGTACTGATGCAGAAGGGTCTAGTTCTGCGGTTGCGGGGAGCAACTCTGAAGGCCAGAATGTCGCTAAGCGCGCAGTCACGGTTGAGGACGCCGAGGACGAGGGTCAGTAGGGGTATGATTTCTGGGTTTTATTACCGTAGTGCATAGCGAGGAGTTTGGGTCACGATGCTCGTCTGGGAAGGTCTATTCGGTTGGGTGGGTTTTTTGACCTTTGTAGATAGTATTCATGTATGAACCGGAATTGAACAACAATGCTACTCCATTCCCCATATCACGAGTCGCAAACCTCCGCATTGACAGGGCACACTTCGTCAGGCTTGTAGACCATAGGGCAACCGCCTGAAGCATTCCGGCCCAACGGACCACCACTAATTGGCCCTTGATTCTCAAACCACTACCCGCACATGCAACTCGCCTCCATTCACAAAGCTTCTACACCTCATGCACAAGACGACTGGACATTTCAACATGCACGCCCGCGTGCGCGCGGCCAGTCTAGACATGGGGAGCTCTTATCGAGGCAGCGTACAGCCCCGCGCTAAACCTTGTTCGATGCGCCTCGGGACGACTACTCATCCAGTCAAACCGCAGAAGCGCTCCAAGACGAACATCCAGGGCGGCTACGCGCTGCGAAACCAGTCATGGATGCAGGAACGGGCCCTTGTCGGGGCGCAGGCTAAGCCTCTCGGGGCTTTGGTGTCGTTTGGCGAGGTGGAGAGCGGGGATGTGGACAACGGTTAACTATGGAGCTTGTCCGCGACGGGATGTGACGAGGATGGGTTTGGGAGTGTGACTCTTTCTCTGCTCTTCCCGTCTCTTTCTTGACCTTGCTTGTTGACCATAGCGCTTCGTTAAAGGCTGTTGTTTCTCGCACAGTCAATTTTGCATCTCTACTTCTTCTTCACTTGTTTTAACAGAATTTACCATGGCGAACGAGGCGGCACACAGTGGTGCAGGCGATGTGTCGAATTGCGTTTCGAACCTCATCCATGCTTTTACGGACGGCCTCAATATCTTCAAGCGATTGCGCGAGCGCAGACGGAAGAAGAAGAGTAAGAAGAGTAGGGAGACGGTTGAGAAGGATGAGGGCGCGGAGTTGCTGTTGAGCAATAGCCTGAGGCGGGGTCCGAGGGATATTCAGGATCGGTATGAGAAGTGCTATGGCGAGAAGGGGGAGAGGTTCGCGAGGGGTGATTGTAAGTCGCTTTCGTCTTACCTTATCTCTCCTTCTTGGTTTGTTTCTTGAGTCTTAAGACTAGCCTTGTGTGACGAGTGCTGATGTTGCTGGTGGGGTGATGTAGCGATCGCGCATGCAACTCTAGCAGAGACACTGATTCGACTGAACACTGGACTCGTCGGCATCATAGCGACGTTTTTGAACCATGATTCTAAGCAAAGACATCTGGACCTGGACTACAAAAGCTTGACCAGTCTAAGCGATGCGAGCCGGCGCGACGCAATGGAGTCGATGCATCAGCTCTACGTCCGCCTTGGCCAGTCACAGGTGCAACTCCATCGCATGGCGAGCCCTAAGCCAGAGAGAGAGAATAGGAAGCATGCCGGGTCGCGGCAGCGCGTCACGGGGCCAACGGTCGCGAGGGTGCAAGGCAAGGACTCAAACGAGACACAGCTTGTCTTCATGCGGCCAAAGAATGGAGGAAGTGGCAGGAAGGGGAGTACGAGTAGTGGTAGCTCGACGCGAGCCACTTCAACAGCCAGGAGTTCGCCGATCGCGAGCCCGTTGGCGAGTCCGTTGGCGAGTCCGCTGCCGCTGTATACGGCTAAGGATCCGTTTCCGTTCCCGCCTGTGAAGCCAACGGGCGGAAAGAGCCATGTAGCAGATGGGCGGAGGCGAGCAGATTCCTTCGATGGTCCTCGACCGACGACGTGGCCACACACTCATACGCAGTTGAACGAAGCACCACCGATGGCCCTCAGACTGCCGCCAGCCAAGTCCAAGTCCAAGCCCACAACCACAACCACATCCCCCAACTCACGCAAATCTCCACCGCCACGTGAGAAGCGTACATCTCCACCCCTCTCGCCCAGCGCGCTCCCTCTCAGACGGCGCATGGACAAGGTCACGCCGTCGACGTACACGTTTGCGTCCGACAGCACGAAGCTGGGCGAGATACCGCAGCGGAACTGGACGGTGCCATGGGACTACGATGAAGCGGAGCGCTTGAATGCTGAGGCGGCGGTTGTGGGTCTACCGGTTATGGCTGCTGGGGAGAAGGCGAAGAAGAGGGGTTTGTTTGGGTTCTTGAGGAGGGGGCCACAGGCGGCTTGAGGTGGAGGTGGTGGAGGTGGTGCCACTATTGAATGGAAGGTGGGACGCGTGATCGGGTTTAACGATTGACGTTTCAGATGTCACGGTATGGTTTATGACTCTCTTTGGTTTGCGTATACCCTATTTATCTTACGAATTTGGAGTTGGCGTTTTGATTTTACTCGGTGTGTTTTATGGTATTTGCCATCTCGAACATACGGCGCAAGTACAGAGGACCGCACAATGACCGTCTACACGTATAAAAGAATCATTTCTTTCCAATCCACTCAAGATGTAGAAGAGCCATACCTGAATTGTAGTTGCACCTTACCGGGAGCATCTCCATCATATCGGCGCTATTCTGCTTATCGGATCGAGCTTTCGCGACCCCACACTGATCCCTGTCGTACGCGTTAACCCTCACAGCTGGGTCACCTCAGCTCACGACCTCGCACGTCATATCAAAGTCAGCCACCGCCAATGGGCGAACAACACTCCACCACTACTTGAGCATATTTCGATAGCAGCGGCAAGATCATCTCGGTCCGAAATGCTGCTCAGAACACTGGCCCTTGCGCCGTTGCTGCCCCTCGCTGCAGCTCAGCGCGGCAGCGGGGACGCGGAGCTAGCGGGTGAGGCTGCGATGGCACCGAAGAGGGTTGCCATCATTGGTACGTTGACAGCGCTCTTTGTTCGAGTGCGGCACGTCTCTACATCACGAAACCACGACGCTAACTACCCCAGGCGCCGGAGCCGCAGGTGCATCTACAGCCTACCACCTCGCCCAAGCCGCGCACAACGCCAGCATCCCCACCAGCATCCACGTCTACGAGCGCTCCTCCCGTGTCGGCGGCCGTACCACCACCGTAAACGCGTGGTCTGACCCCGCCTACCCTATCGAACTCGGTGGCTCTATCTTTGTGTCGGTCAACCACATCCTCGTCGCCGCCTCCAAGGCCTTCAATCTCAGCACCGCGGCTGAGCAGAAGTACGCCGATGAGAAAATACCCGAGCTGGGTGTCTGGAATGGAGAGGAGTTTGTGTTTGTGATGGAGGGCGGGGGTGGATGGTGGGATATTGCCAAGCTGATCTGGCGGTATGGGTATGCACCTGTCAAGACGAACGCGTTGATGAAGAAGACGGTGGGCAAGTTCATGCGCATGTATGAGGAGCCGGTCTTCCCATGGCCTAGTTTGAATGAAGTTGTGGCCGAGGTGGGGTTGTTGGAGGCTACGGGCGTGACGGGGGAGCAGCTCTTGCGAGAAGAGGGCGTCTCGGATAAGTTTGCGAACGAGATTGTGCAGGCGAGCACACGGGTGAACTACGCCTCGAACCTGGCCATCATCCACGGCCTCGAGACAATGGTATGCATGGCCGCTAACGGCGCCATGTCTATTGCGGGCGGCAATTGGCAGATCTTCGACCGGATGCTGCAATCGTCGCCATACATATCTACGCAGCTCAACACGGGCATAACGCATATCTCCAAACAACTGGACAACACCTATAACTTGACTACCTCCTCCGGCGAAATCGTCCAATACGACGAAGTAGTCCTCGCCTCGCCCCTCCAATTCTCCAATCTTATTATCGACCCTGCACCAAAACACACACCGGACCAAATCCCTTATGTCAAGCTCTACACCACCCTATTTGCGTCCCCGCACAAGCCTTCCCCAGTAGCCTTTGACCTCCCCGACGACAAGCAAGTCCCGCAGCACGTGCTCACAACGCTCAATCTGGGCGAGAATGCGACCGACCCCAAGTCGGGCCCCGGCTTCAACAGCATCTCGATTGTCGCCCGCGGAGTAAACAGGCGCGTCTCCCCACCCCGTGCCGAATACATCTACAAGGTCTTTGCCCTCACACCCATAGTCGACGCTGGCTTCCTCTCACGATACCTCGGCGCCACAGTCACCGACGCCGAAGCAGAGCACGGCGATGTGGATGGAAATGTCAGCTGGATACATCACAAGATCTGGCACTCGTATCCAGAGGAGCGACCGCGAGTTACCTTTGATGAGATCAAGCTAGAGAAGGGGCTGTGGTATACAAGCGGCATTGAGCCGTTTATTAGTACTATGGAGACGAGTGCGCTTATGGGGAAGAATGTCGCGCGACTTATCGCTGATGGGTGGATTAAGGATGAGGAGGGTGAAGAGGATGGTTTGGATGTGAAGAGCGGAGAGGAGTGGCGGTTTGAGGGAGTTGAGGGTGGGGAGCAGAAGCCTCTCAAGGCCAAGCTTTAAGCTTTAGAGCATCATGCAAGTATGGTGTTAAAGCCGTGGGAGCATCCCATCTGACACCTAAGCTCACGATCGACAGAGCCCATTTTCCCTTAATTCACTAGTCCAAATACGTGATTACGCTATCAACGGCACTCAAAAGTCCGAGGGCCGTCTGATGTGGCGTGATTTGACTGTTCGCCTGTGCTTCCTCATGGCACAGCACGCCCGCCTGGTCAGCACTCACCTACCAGGCATTGCTTTTACCTCAACATGCGAAGAGCCGGTCTTGGTAGCTAGATTACCCGGTAAGCTTATGAACACAGAAATGCCTCCCATTCCTAGGTCGCATTTTTCTCTGGGAACTCCATACTACCCTCCCGAACCAAATGGCCGATACTCTAAGCTACGATTTCGTCATTGTGGGCGGTGGGACAGCGGGCTTGGTGCTTGCCAACCGTCTCTCAGCGAACCCAGAATGGACAGTTGCCGTCATTGAGGCAGGCGGTGAGGTTAGCGCCGATCCAAGGGTGCTTATACCTGGTTTGTTCAGTGCAGCAGCGGGGACTGAGATCGATTGGGGATTCGCCACAACACCACAGGTATGTGTTCGCAATGTACCCATGAAGCCCATTACAGAACTTCGTATCGGATGGCTGCTCACCAGAACCATAGGAAGGACTATACGGGCGACGTATCGGCCAAACCCAAGGCAAAGCTTTGGGAGGGTCCAGCGCAATCAACGCGCAAGCATTGATTCCTTTCTCCTCATCCGATCTCGATGATTGGGAGAAATTGATCGGCAACGAAGGCTGGAATTCCAGTCTACTATCGTACCTCGATAAGATCTTTTCTCTCAGACTGCCGGACAACGAGAAGGAGACGCATAGCAACGTTTCCTGGGCTGAAGACTTCGCTGCTTCTGCAAAGGGACCAGTGAATGCCTCTTTCGCAGGCGTTCAGCAAGATCCAGTTACCAAAGCGTGGGACGAGACGTTTGGCAATTTGGGTTATTCCTTGACTGCCAGTCCATTCTCTGGTCACTCCATCGGAGCATTCAATACACCATCGACCGTGCATCCAACCACAAAGACGCGGTGTTACTCGGGGAACTCATACTACCTTCCCGTGGCCCATAGATCAAACCTTATCGTCTACACTCATTCCATTGCGAGCCGCGTTTTACTCAGCGGAGAGGAACATAAAGCTACAGGTGTCGAGTTCATCCAGGCCGACGTGACGAAGACTATCAATGCCAAAAAGGAGATCATCCTCTGCGCAGGCGTGTTTAACTCGCCCAAACTATTGGAGCTCTCGGGTATTGGCGACGAAGATGTGCTTCGTGCTGCTGGAGTGGACATTAAAGTGTCGCATCCGCACGTTGGTACCAATCTGCAGGACCACATCTTATGCGGCGTGAGTTTTGAAGTCGTGGAAGGGATCTCCACGCTAGATGGCCTCATACGCAATGAACCTGAAGCCGTCCAGCAAGTCATGGCTCTTTATCAAGAACACCAAGCCGGGCCAATTATCTCTTCAGGAGTCTCGTCTTTCGGATACCTTCCGACAGTGGACTTTGTCAACGATACTCAGGCCCGTGACACCGTCCTCGAGGGTTTAACCAATATGGAAGCACGCCACCCACTGGATGAGGCGCGCACTGAAAAACTGCGCCAACTACTCTTGATTGGAAAGGAAGGGATCGGGCAGTACTTCCTCTTCCAAGGCCAGTCTGGCGCGGGAGGTCGCGACACGACGGCCGGACTTGTGCCCGATCCCCAACCCGAGAACTTCATTACGCTTGCCGTTGCGTTGTCGCACCCGTTGTCCACGGGGACAGTGCACATCACATCCTCCGACGTAGCGGCTCCTCCTACCGTAGATCACCGGTATCTGACCAACGCCATCGACGTTGAACTTCATGCGCGACATGTGCGCTATCTTGAGACAATTGCTGGTGCAGAGCCATTCTCATCCATTATCAAGCCAGACGGGAAGCGCAATGACAACCGAGCCTTCTTTGAGGGTAGCTTAGATAAAGCTACGGAGTTCGCCAAGCTCGCGTCGACGACATTCTGGCACTCTGTCGGAACTTGCGCTATGGCTCCGCGTGAGAAAGGTGGCGTCGTGGACTCCAATCTTCGTGTACATGGTGTGGCAGGACTGCGTGTGGTGGACGCTAGTGTGTTTCCGCTCATTCCGCAGAGTAATACGCAGAGTCTGGTTTATGCGGTTGCGGAGCGGGCGAGTGAACTCATATTGGAGTCTTGGAAATGAAAACGATTCAGGTCGACGCTCGATGGATAGCGGGAAAGAGGAACCTAGTCATACAATAGTGCAGATGATCTTTCTCCAAAACTCCGGATGCGGCGCGTCTCGTTTACTTTTCTACAACCCCCTAGTGATTAAACGCCTTCATTGACCGATACTTTAGCGTAGCCGCTGAATTATCACTTCCAAACACCTTGTCTCTCATGCCACTACAACGCTCCGTCTCGTAAACAAAAATTATATCTTATATCTCACCAATAGCACGATGCAATCTCCACCGATTGATATAAACACACCTCGACACACCTCAGCTATTCACTCCAAGCCCACATCAGGCAGAATCCGTTGTTGTCGATGCCTGTTCGGTCTGGATGCTCGGAGCTACTGAAGACGACCGCGGAGATCCGGTGGCTTCGGCGAGATATGAATGAAGGCGGGGAGCAACAGCCGGGACGGGATACCGGTAAATGAGTGTCTGTTGCTGTATCAACCTGCAACGAGGAAGGGGGCGAGGCGAAGACCGTTCAGTGAGAACCTGGGATGATTTCGAATTCGAGTGGATGGATCGTCGGCGTCTTGGGGGTAGACTTGGACCCTGAGTGTCGCGAACACGCATCGGCGAGCATCGTGAATTCCTTCCATCAGGCGGTGTGGTGGTGCTAAGAAAGTGACCCCAAGTATAGCACCAGTGTGGTTGTATCGGTGCGCAATGCTACCGAAAGATGGTGAGGCTAAGAGTTCTCTCTGACCTTCAAGCGACGAGCAAGATCCATGACGAAAGCGATGTCATATTCCTTCAGGTATTCTCCCACGACAAAGTCCGTCGTATCGGCACCACTATTCAGCAGCAGCTTAACAACGGACTCCCGCGTTTCTTTTGCCGCCCACATCAGCGGCGTCAGCCCAAGAATATCTTTCGAGTCTGGATTAGCGCCGCTGTCTAGCAGCAGCCTAACAATTGTCTCATGTCCAAGTCTTGCAGCCGTATGCAGCGCTGTCTCGCCAAACCGATCCTGTGATTCTGTGTTAGCGCCCTTGTTGAGCAGCAGCCTGACCAATGTCTCGTGTCCTAGTAATGTAGCCGAAATCAGTGCCGTCTTGCCTATCCAATTCTTTGGCTCTATGTCAGCGCCCTCGTCGAGCAGCAGCCTAACCAATGTTTCGTGCCCTAGTGATACAGCCAATATCAGCGCCGTCCAGCCTTTCCGATCCTTTGCCTCTATGTCAGCGCCTTTGTCGAGCAGTAGCTTAACAACTGTCTCGTGTCCTTGTATGGCAGCCCAAATCAGCGGCGTCCGACCACGTTGATCCGCTGATTCCAGGTCGGCATTCTTGTCAAGTAGCAGCCTGACGCTAGGGTAATTTCCGAGATATGATACTACCAGTAGACTCGTACTTAACGTATTTTTCTCTATGCGTCCGTAAAATGTTGGGGTTCTGAATACTGGGAACCACATTGAATAGGCCTTCGAGTTCGGCTCACAAATGTTCAAAGCAAGAGATGCCATCGCATCATCATCGTTACTGATACAGGCCGCGTTGAAGTGAGATGCCCAAAATTGGGCCGAATAGTTGAGAAAAGTTTCGTGCTGGCTGTCCCTTCCAGTTGCTTCTATTGAAAAAGTCGCGCTGGAGTTGAAGAGGTTTAGGTAGTACATGCACAGCTTTGCAAGAACTTTGTGTGCATCTTGAATAGTGATAGAGTGCTGCCATCGTAGTTCCGGGGTAGTAGTCGTAGATGACGGGAGATTCGCTAGTAGAAATTCCCGCGCAGTTTGATGAAGGAGATAGACCTTGCCATGATAGATGGAAACGAACAATCCGCACCACGATCTCAGACGTGACTGAAAGTGCGGTTCGTCTTCTAAGTCCAGGTCGTTGAAAGACCGTAACGAGCTCTCCATATTTACAGCAACGTTCATTTCTGAGAGTGTCAAAGGGCGGTCCGCCGCCAAGATAATACTCAAGGCTTTCCGAGCAACCTCGTCTGCCTTGGACTTGCTCAAAATCCGTTCGTAGGCTTCGTTGATGTTCCTCGGTAGCGTTGCAATAGTAGACTCGACTCCCTTCGGTGTCTTTTTGAAGTCTTCGGATCTCAAGTTGTCAAACACAAGATATACCCAAAGATATGTGCGGTGCGTGATCCTAAGTAGCTGATCTGCAAGGTGATTCTTGACTTGGCCTGAGAGGTCTTTCTCCGTAGATAGCAGATCGACTTTGTGTTCGATAACGCGGTTTACTTCTCGGCTGATAGTCTCCGAATGCTCTTCGCCTGGTATGTGAATACGTGGAAATGCGTCCAGAAGAACCCGAAACTTGGACACAATTTGCGCATATGGACGGCTCGTCAAGAGACACTTCCATTTGCTATTGCTTGATTGGTTGCTGCGAAATCGTTCTGCTAAGTTCTGCATTAGGCCGCTAAACTCTGCTTCGTCGCATTCATCCAGGGCATCTAGGATGGTGATTACAGGTCCGGTCTGCGGATCTTGCATGACTTGTCCTAAGATGGTCCACAGCGACCTTGTCGAGTTGATCAGACCTGGCCCTTCTGTTTCAAATCGTCTCATGGCGTAACGAATCAGGTCTGGCTTCTGAGAGAACAGTTGATGAAGCAGAGCACACAATGCTTGGCAAACAGTGTTCTGGTCTTGGTCTTTGAAGAAGAAGTAGCAAATCGTCACCGATCCTGGCAAGAACTTTTCGGGTAGAAAATGGTCGATCAGATACTTTGCCAAGACCGATTTTCCACAACCGGGATCCGCTGAAACAAATAGTGGCCCTGAGTCCTGTTCTAACCACTCCTGGAAGTGGTCGTGTTCGAGGAACCACATGCATGTGCCCTCTACCCGATTTTCCACGCGGTCCTTGGACCACTCGTACGTGACATCCGATCCACTTGTGGTGAGACGAAATAACTGGAGACACTCTTGCTGCTTGTTTGATAGGGATTGCTTGATGGTGTATTGCTGCGCCTCAAGTTGCTTCTGGGCAATGTCTCGGTGCGTTTCTGCAACTTCCTGGAGGCCTGCCATACCACCTACGGTAGTCAGCGTGCAGATTACCTACTAGCAGTCGTTAGACTAACTAGATAGAATCTCGCCCAAACTCTTTTCAGCCTCCACTCTGTTTGGCACAATTGTTTGGAGAAGATCTTTCGCATATGCAGCCGCCGTCATCGCCGCATAGCCTTGCCACTCTTTGTTCTTGTGTGAATCCGAGTAATCACATATACCGCGAATGACCAAACACGGGAAACTGTTCATCAAGCCTGCTGCCTCCATTTCGAAACACAGAACGTCCTTCTCTGCTGAGAGTTTATCTCTGACCAAGGCATCCTTCATCAACTGGTTCGCTGACGCAATTATGCCATAGTGAATGGCTGGGTTGTCCTCCTCCTCGGTCCGTTCAGATCGTGAGACCAAGGCTGACGGTTCGTTGCCACAGACTATTGCACAGCTCGCATCGTTGTTTTGGGGATGGACGATGCCAGACTGGTACAGCCTGTCTGTATCTATGCCAGGCCGCTTGTACTTCTTTCGGAGTCTTGGCAACTTGTCAAGAACGTCATCAATAGCCTTTTCAAGCCGATGGCCATTTAATTCGTATTGCGTCTTAAGCCCATTCACGGCCGCCCGCAGGACTTTTGGGGGTTGGTTCAAGACACCTGTTGTCTGGAAACTCCGGTCTTGTATTGCCTTTCCAAAGTCATACTGGTATACACCGCCGTTCTCGTTTCCTGGATTGCTGACCACAACGTCGCCTAAACGGATGTCGTGCTTTTTGCTTGGTGCACCGCCGCCGACACCAACCATCAAACCAAGTCTAACTTTTGGAAAGCTGTGTACCATATCTTTCGCGACACTTGCTGCCGATGCTGTACCGTATTCGCCGCTAGGCAAGACGGCCATGACAACATTGTGTTTGCCAATCTTGCCTAGTGCGTAGTGGTTGTCATCATGAGGAGACACGAATTCTGGCGCTCCGTGGTCTTCGTCGAGAAAGGCCTTCGCAGCAACCAGCTCCGTAGATAGTGCGCAGATCCAGCCGATAGTGTATTTCTCCGGATTCGACGTGCTTTGCTCGTGGAGAACGATCGATCGGCTCGTTCGGATTCGGTTGGGCAGACGCTCATATGAGTTCGGATAGGCAGTGGCTCGTTTGGCTTCAGGTGCGTAGGCCTGCACAAATTGCGGTAGATGGTTCTTGATGAGTCTTGGCAGCCTTGCGAACAAAACAAACATAGCGCTGCTGCCTCAGAACGAGCAAGTCATTGGACGACCCCAGAGAACTTTAGATGAGCTGCGCGGGAAGGGGGGGAGGGGAGGGGGAGAGGTGAGAAACGACGAAGAACTGGAAAGAAAGAAAATGTAAGAAGATGTTGCGACGATGTCCAGCCTTGTGGGTTGAGGCTTGGTCGCTGACCGACGTGCAGCACATCTCACCACTGCCTCGCCGACTTGAGCTCACCGGCCCAGATCGAACCGACTTTTTCGCCCCCAAAACCCAGCACCCTATCAAAAGTGCCCGAAGATTGTAGTGCAGTCAATAGCGCGGGAGCTGGTTTCCCACGTATTGACAGACCAATCAGGAGTGCTGTATCGCCAAAGCCACTGAGCTCGCATATGCGCCAAACAAAACGCCGAGACTTCTTCAATCCACTCGGACCTACTGGGTACTTTCGCGGAGGATCAAGCTACAAAGGTTGCAGGGATGCGGGCATGTCTCGCAAGCCCCAGCTTGCGGCACTTTTGGGCACACGAGACTTTCAGTCCGCGCCTTCCCTGACATTCAGCCTGACTCTGGGCTACAATACGCGCGCGTTCATATCCGAGATGTACTCAGTTCAACCGTAGTAAAGTAAAAAGGTTGCAAATACTGGCAATTTCGTGACGTGGTATATATAACTCGAAAGACCGCTACCATGGAAACTCTAGAAGCAAGGCGCCCCCAAAAGTCCTCCCCCGCACCGTAGAGAAGCATAATAAGGGAGAAATTGAAAAAGGCCATTATGAGTCCTTCAGGCGAAATGCCACCTCAGAACCTCATATTGACAACGAGTGCGCAGCGCCTACACATCACCACCCGCCCCTCATCCTCCTAGCCTTTTCCTTTCCGCCAACCCTTCCGCCAGTTGCCCTCCTAGCCCACCTTCTAATCGCCCACCCCCTTGCCAAACTCTGGAAAAGCAGAATCTGCGCCTCAAGATTTACCCTTCTCTTCTCGAGAATCGCCTTCCACCTGCGCTGTATCACCGTCGCCGCACTCGCAAGCCGCTCACGAGTCTGCGCTACCACTGCACACTCATGCGCAAACCTCATCTTGAGGATGTGATTGTGGATCGAGCGGCGGAGAAGACGCTGGCGAAACGCGCGTTGAATTGTCGATGCGGCGCGGTGCGTGGTACTGAGCGGCAGAAGGCGGGATGCGAGGAAAGATAGAGTGAGGAGCGTGAAGTCTTTAGACGGGATAGATCTCGTCGATGTCGCAGGGTGGGCGAACAGCGCGATGAAGGAGGTGGAGCAGCCCGTGGCTTTGAGTTTGGCTGCAAGACTGAGTTGCGATGCTGCACCTGTGGTAGAAAGGACCGTGGACGGAAGGTATGTGTCCACGATGGCTTCGAAGACCTTGGGGTTGGAGAAGGATGTGGTGAGGTTTGCGACGCGGAGGCCGTGTGTGCGAGCGATGCAGCGTGCCCATGATAGAAGCAGCCTTTTGTGGTACTCCAAGCCGTCCAGCTCAGTCGTGGTTTCGTCAGAGTCGGAGTCGAGGTCACGATCGGCGTAGTTGTCGCGCTTGTTGTACCACGCTTCACGGAAGTGTTCGATTTCTTTGACAATCTGGGTCCAGTCGACCAACGTTCCCAGCCCGTGTTTCCCTACGAGTGACCAGAGCAGGGACAAAGTCTTCTCGCGATGGCCGTCAACGATATCTTCAGCTTCAACGCCGCCGACTACCTGCACGGGAACGCCTTTAACACCACTAAGTGCCGCAAGAGCGATTTGAACGTTATATAGCTTCTGCGCGCGGCCAATGGATGGAAACTTTAAATGTTGAGACAGGACCCAGCTCTCCTTTGCTGAAAAGTCAAAGGTACTGGTCAGGACATCGCCCGAGGGCATGGTGATTGTGACTGTGTCTTCTTGCTGTGCGACGAGAGTCGTTGGCGGGTAGAGTAAGAGTTCGACAAGACGGGTAAAGATAACACCATCGCGGAGATCGACCGCGATGTTGGAGATATGATAGGTGTACTCCTGAAGCGGGTACTGCACGACCTCGACTTTGTAGTTGAGATGGCCTAAAGGTCGAGTGATGTCGCCAAGCGATGGGAGTAGCATATTCGAAAGTGCGTGCAAAACGTCCGTCGATGTCTTGTACGGCGATGTGGATTGGAAGAGGCAGCCTGATAGAATGTCGGAAGCCTTAGCTTGGTCAAGGAGACGGATGAGCATGAGACTCCGCAATACGGTGCGGCGCCAGGACCACGCTTGAGAGCCAAAGTCATCGCCGTGGTCGCCGCGTGCTATGCTGGCAATACTACCGACGCCGCTCTTGACACGTACGGCGTCTTCGTTGCGAATCAAGAATACATCCAAAAAGTTCTCTATAGCTCGGCGCTCTGCCCGCATGAGACGAGAACCATCGTCTGAGCTGGTAGATCCGCTCGAAAGCCTTGACGGTGTTGTGATCTGGCGTCCGACGACCGTCTCAGCTACTGCTCGAAGTGAGGCCAGGTCGTACGTCCTCACCCAGAGGTTCAGAAACTTTTTCCGGAGACCAACATCATCCTTGAGCCGTATGGTCTGGGTTAGCAGATCTTTCGGTATGCTCAAAGCTCCATACTGCAACGACGCCTGTAAGCGCTTGTGCAGCATTGGCATCGCCGGCTCATGATACTGATCAAGCATCTTCTTCCTTAGCTCCTCGGGGGTTTGCTCCTCGTTTGGATTCTTGCTAGCCGAGTCGAACATGGAGTTAAGTAGTTGTGTGATGGCCACCTCTTGGTACGTCAACCAGTTGTCCTCATACATCTCCGGCCGCGCCAAGTCTTCTGTCAAGACTGGGTACTTCTCCTTTGGTTTCGGCGGCTTGCCGACCTCATGCATTAGCGTGATTTTGGTAGGTGCGCGTTCTACCCTTTGACGACGAAGTGCGGTAGGCGGGGACCTATCGGTATTGAAAGGGGATGAAGACAAGAGCCCGCTTTTCGCGAGCCGGCTCTTGATAGTCCTGATCGAAGGTTTTGTGGTAGTGCTCCGCGCTGACGAGGCAAGCGCATCAGCCTTGGCCTTCATCGACTTTGCGGGCGAACCGTCGAAGCTCTGCTGAGTTCGCACGCGCTTTTTGGTGCCTTCCGCCTTCGGCCTTGTCGATGAAGTTTCCGAGGTTTTGCTGCTGAAATGCACCTTGACCGGCTTCGTCGCGTGGGCCTTGGCCTCCTCTTTGCCGAAGTTGAACTGGATGTGGGTGCCATCCTTGCCCTCAAAGACCTCCATCCCAGGCGGAACATTCTCCTTGCCACCGCCCTGTCCAACCAGATCGCTAGAGAACGAAGGTGCCTGTCGCGAAGTCTGTAGAAGGGGCGCACGCTTCGGTGGTGCAGCGAGCGACTTCCGCGGTGCCCTCCTCTCCTTCTTCAGCACCGACACCAAATTCTCTGCTTCCTCTTCTGACAAGGTGACCAATTCCAGGCCCGTGTCGGGGCTCTTGTGCCGTGCATGTCTCGAAATATGCGAAGCTTGTCCGGGGTGTATTGTCATGATGGTAGTGTCGTCGGAAGGAACGTAAATGGTTCTCCGGCGCGGATCTTTCTTCGGGGCTTGCTTCCTCAGCTCCCTCTTCTCCAGCATATCTTCCCGTAGCTGCACCGTCGCGTTGGTTTCGGGGACATGTCGGTCCGCAGGAAGCTGCGACACGCGTCTGCGCTGCGACTCGGGGGCGGGAATGTGTATCTTTTGGGCCTTGTGCGCCAATATCGTGCTTCTCTTGTGCACGCCAGCCTCGGACAGTGTGCCGATGCGCTCCCTAATGCTGCTTTTGCGCTTCACATCCACCACAGCGTGGGATTGCTCCTCCTCTTGCGCAACATCCTCGAAGATGTCGAGGCCTGGGTTGAATACGCTCTTCTTCGTCCCGCGCGTCGGTCGCCGCGGCTTCGCATGCCTTAGACCGGTCTGGATCTCAGTCGTGTACTCGAGGTTTGCGGTGGTGTTGTCGTCGTTTCCGTAGCCCGGAGGCGCGTATGCGGACGAGCGGCGCGCGTGCGCGTCGGAGGAATAGCGATTGCTGCTGGTGTGGAAGGATAGATGCGGTGCGGGACAAGGCGTGCTCTCAGCGTAGCGGCGCATGGTGGGCGAGGTGCTGGGCGGTGCGCATGTAGTCTGAAGGTCGGCGGGGGGCGTTGGGTGGACTTTACAGAACAGAGGAGAGCACGGAAGTAAGGAAGGGAGCAAGGAAGCAAGGAAGGAAGTTCGCGGTCCATTCCGTTGGCGCTTAGCCGAAAGGCACGGACGCGACGTGGTGTTGTGGGCCCAGCCTAACTGTGTCGCGAGGGGCAACGCTCCACTCAGCCACATCCGACATCTGATATGTGTCGCAACGGACTAATTACCTGAACTTTTGTGCCAGTCTTTTCACGACCACTCGTACCGAATTTCGCTTCAGCTTCGATGTCGAATCAGACGTCGCGACAGGAGGCACAGCTATTGTTGTCGGAGATAGCGGCGGATCCGCCAAACCCATGATTGGTGACAGTGGCTGCCGTCTTCTTTCGCCCCGAAAGAACTTGCACAGATCAAGATACTCAGTCCACGTCAGAGTGCGGAGTATCAACTGGTGGAGTTGCCCATCGGGATTTCCAATTGCGGTCGAATCTACGAGTGAATGCTTGTGTAGCCCTCTCAGAACACTGACAAGGGTCTGTGAGTCCAGCTTGCTGAGTCGCTCCAGAACTGCATCCTGGAGCCCGCCTTCAAACTCCAATGCAGGCCCTTGAGACAGTAACACGACCGTTATTTCAGGGAGGCCTTCGGAGCCGAGACTTCTCCCGTTGTCGGGTTTCCAGAGATTTTGGTTGCGGAGCGTGGCTTGCACGCATTGTGCCTTTTCTTCCATGGAGAGTGGCTTCTTGGCCATTCTTTCCGTAACGAATACTCGAAGATCGTACATGACAGCAACTTCAAAGAAAGTGGAACAGCCCAGGAACATCCATGGGTCTAGTGTCGAAGCATTGCCACACATTTCGTTGTGCCGGACAAATGTGCGCTCGAAATCGTCCAGATAGACCAATGGCAGTGTTTGCGACCTCTTCTCAAGACGCAACGCGGATTCCAAGAATTCTTCAATGACTGGTTGGAGGATGTGTGGTTCTCCAAGTGTCCAGGGCATGAGTGCGACCTGCTTGAGCTCTGCGAGCATGATCTTACAAATGGCCAGGTCTGCGTTGAATCCCGGATTCTGCCACTCTGAAAGCGTGTGTCGCATGTTCGTCGTCGTGAAGAAGTCTCTGACTGTTCTATGAAGAAAGTCAACGCGCGAATAAATCGTATCAGCATGATCGGCTTCTACACCCTGGAAGTAGTGGGTGTACGCTTCGATGTTCGGTTTCCAGTGGGCATTCTGTGCTGTAGTGACTTCCAGCAGGCCTTTACACCGCCCGTTGATCCGTACTGTCATGTCATCTATCATGTCGAAGACGTCCAGCGCTCGTCCAACGTAGCTGGGCATCTCCAAAACCACTTCGGGGTTTTCTTCAATCTCGTCCAGGTGCCAGTATGCGATTGGCGACAAAGGCTGGTTCGCTGTGAGTGCGATCTGGAACATATGCGACAGATGCGTCTTGTACACGCCTTCCAGCGACAAGAACATATATCTAAAGAATTGGTCAAGGTCGCTTGGAAATTCTCGTAATCGCTTCCGCAGCAACGATATACTGTCCCGGTTCCTAAGCCCCTCGAGAAGCGACCGTACCACGAGATACACCCAGAGGAAAACACCCTGCGATTTCTCAACGATTTCCCGGACGATCTCATCGGCTTGGAAAGGTTCGAGGCGTTGGAAATTCAGCTGATCTCTGAGATTGTCGTCGACATAGTGCTGCATGTCACCTTTGTTCAGGTCTTGTAGATAAAGTTTTCGTTTGAGGTTGGATCCAAAGGCATCTTCAAAGATGTTCCACGGTCGACTTGCAACACAAAGTCTCACGCCTAACCTTGTCAGGTTGTCAATCATCCCGATCAAATCCCCGTGATCGCCATCGTACTCATCCAGACCGTCGATGAATATGAGAAGCTTGGTAGTCCATTCCTCAAAGGTGGAAAGCTGGTGGAAAGCTTCGAGCAGCTCGCCTCGCGTCCATGCTTGACGTCTCCAGGCCAAATGTAGAGGGACAATACCGCTGGCAAGTCGGCTGCGCACATCTTGCCATGCATCCGGTAACACGAGCTTAATCAGTTGTGTGTTCTGGCGAAGGATGTCGTATAAGAGTGACCGCAAAAGGCCTTCCTGTGATCGTTGAATATCCGTGCCACCAACCCAGAAGAAGTAGTCCACAAGCACCAAATTGTGCGAGCTAGATAAGTGAGATTTAGAATTGTGCACCAGGTACTTCATTAGTGTGCTTTTACCACTGCCCGGTTTTCCACTAATCCAGAAGATTGGGTCTGCCGACTCGATCCACGATTTCCATTGCGTTGAGAAGACCCATTCTAGTGTTCCAGAGTGCGCTGGTTGGATCTTGGAGTGCCGGAAGCCCATTTGCTCAAATGGAAGGCTGTCTAGCAAGGTCAAGGCGATTACCATATCAGATGCAACCGATGTGCATTCAGCGAGTGTCGCTGCGAGTCGTTTGCGGACCTGACGGCTGTCGTCTGAGGGATTGGTCCGGGCGTCCGTTTGTGAATGACGTTTCGAGGTCTGCGTCTGAGATCGACTTAAACCCTTCTGAAGCGTCGCAAGCGCGTGCTGTATATCGTGTTTGAGAGTCGAGATTTGCTTCGTCAGGTCCGCTCCCATCTGCCGGTTCTTCTCCTTCATATCATCGAGCAATGTCCAGAGGCCGTTAATATCATCGCTGCAAGGGTGTTCAGAATCAAATCGTTCATCTTGTGTTACGCGTGGTACCTTTGCATGAAAGACAGTTCCATGATTATCTGCTGGCGATATATCTCCAGCTTCTTTTCCATGTCGTTAATCTGCCCCGCTTTCCACGTCGCAGCCAGCGCAGCGCGGAAGCAGCTCCATCTTGAACTCACCTTCTTAGCTTTCAAGTCTTGAAGAGCGGAAATCAACTCAATGGCGGCGTCCTCGCAGCCGGCCACCAGCGTCACCAGCGATTTGTTGTCGTGCGAGGGCAGGAGTTGTCCCTGTGAATTGCGCCGCGAAGCGATCTTTGCACACCATTCTTGCAGCTCCTTCGTGATGCTTTCTATATCCCGGGCTCTCGGCGATGCGCCGGCGCATGAGTGATGAACAGCCGTTGTGGCATTGAGAAGATTGTAGGCAAAGTCGATAAACTGTACGATGTTGCCCGCGAGGCCAACGGCGGCAAGTGCTTCGATAACCATGGCAGAGTAGAAGAAGAGGTCAGGCTGAGCGAATATCGGCGGCGCTTTGACGTTATCGCAAGGCGGAAGACCGGTGAGATGCCCCGCCGTATTGGATGCCTCCTCAAATCTGCATACATGCACCGCGCCCAACCTCGCTAGCACGGCAATCTAATAGCTTATTGGCAGGGCTCATGTTCGCGGTGGCAGCCAACGAAGAAACCACGACATTGATACTCGACACCGTACTGCATGTGGTATAAATGTGCGATGACGACCCTGCTATGTCCTTTGTGTGTCTGCATCTCCTGCAAATCTGATGCAACCTGTCACTTTCGCGATCTCAAGGGCAGGAATAGGATTTGTATTTCAATAAGGCAGCAACCGGGGCAGTTCGCGGATAGATGCATCTGCGTTGCTAGACTATTCCTACAGGGCCGAATTTCGAGGGATCCGCGGCCTCTCCGTCCATTATGCCGTCAACATATGCTTCACTGATAAGCCCATACCGTCCGTCGCTCTGACGCCTAAGAACAAAGGGGACCTGTGCTCCCTTGATCAGCGCGACAACATCGCCTCGCTCGACGTGCTCAGAACTGAGTGCTAGGTGTCCGGTCTTCGTGAGGAAGGGAAGTCGCCCCAAACTCTTTCCAACAATTTCTGAGCTCAATCGAACACAGTACTTTGCGTTATCTCGTATTTGTTTTTGAGCGTTGTCCCGGATTATATTTTGAGCGATTTCGCTGGCTAAAAATTCCCGTGCCTCCTTTGCAAAACGTTTATTATTTATCTGCATGACTCCCAATTTCAGAAGAATTACCGCATCAGAGAACCGATCTTCGCCAAGTCTTGCAAGCTGTCCGTCTTGACCGAATCCAACATTTCCAATTGAGGTTCTTGCTGCGGCACGTAGACGGCCCGCGAAGCTGCTGTGACGTGGCTTGCGCCAGTAAGTAAGACGAATGATCTCGAGCAGCCACTGGATTGGCCACGAGTATTCCTCTGAGATTGGAACCTCGTGGCTGTCAACTCTGTCTGGAAAGACTCCGACTCTGTATACTTCGTCGTATAACTGACACGCAATTGCTATTCCCTCGATTGCGTCCTCTTTTCTGATTATTGTAATCTTGGCATCCTTTGGCTTGGCTCCAGACGCATTGAATTTCGGATCGAGGGTAACGTGATCATTTTCCAAGTCTTGCAGCATGTCTGTTATCGGTCGAGACCAATCGGGGACCCAGGATGGTAGCTGTGAAGACCTAGGGGTTTGGCACATCGAAAGTAGCGAAACATGACCTTGCTGGATTAAAGCTACCATAGTCATGGCGTATATCTGTTCGTACGATTTCGTATAATCCGGAAAGATTCCGGCACGTTCCAACTCTTCCTGGTCCGATGCAAGGCCTAGCAAGGCGAAAATTTTGTCTCGTTCGTTTGTTGCGTCTAAATGGTGTGGACCATGGCGTCGGAGGTTGATACTGCCAACACACGTGGCGCGGAGTAAAGCTGCCAGGGGAAATCTCTCTCGTTGATACAGTCGCCGGGAAGATAGCATAACATTTGGTCGGTGATAAAACGAGCTCATGGTGATATCGAGTTGATATTGCGTCAGTGATTGACCTCCGGACTTAGACCTAGCGCGGAGAACCTGACATAGGGCAAGGTACGCGTTGATTACCGCGCTGCATCGAATTCTTGTGATTGTCTTGGTCCCGCAAACAAATTCTACGTTCTTGGGAAGAGTCACTTCCTGTAGAACCCATATCCGTCCCCACCACGATCGGGTAAAGAACTTCTTGATTCCGGCAACAGGTAACAAGTCGTCTTGGGAATGCCAGCCGCTAATAGAATTCAACAGCTTCTGCAATGATCTCCGGGAAATTTTGATCACCTTTCCATCAACGTCTTTGTGAAAGATGTAGGGATTCGTTGGTATTTCCTTTGCCGAAGTCGCGGCTGCCCATTCTTGCCAAATTGTCATGAATGGTTCGTGGCCCATCTCCATGTGGCAGTCTTCCGCTTTCGCTCCAAATCGGTTCAAATAGTCCACAGTCGAGTCGCTGCTGTCATCTGATGGCCCTAACCATACGATTACATTGTGGGCTTGCCGGTATATCTCTCCCATCACACCAACCTGGCAGCTCTTCTCCTCTTGGTTGGATTGATTGATGCAAACAGCATCAATCCAAAAGTATTGTGGTTGCGCAAAGCGATTCTTCGAGGAACTCTTCCTTGCAAAACTCTTCCAATTCTCTCTTAGTTGCCAGAGAGCTTCATTTAGATTTCTCGTGATGTTGATTGTTTTACCATCGCAGAGTACTGGTACAGTTTCGTTGGGGTCTCCCCATGTATACGACAAGGCGATATAGTTCGGTCGATTGCTCAAAGAGTACGTCTGGAGATCGAATTGCAGGATTCCTTCTCCGTGTCCATATTTGAGGTCGAGTAGACGGATTTGTCGAGCATTCAACCTATCTAGGTAGCCGAAAGTCGCCCTGATGATTTCGGGTAAGCATAGATTCGTGATCATTTTGTCCGATGGTGACCTTGAGATACTTCTTGCTTTGAGTCGTAGGGCGAGGTATTGAAAAGAAAGAAATGAACAATACCCATCTATGTGCTTCGCTTGTTGCATTATGGGTGGCATTGAGCATCCCACCGGATGCTAGAACGGCTTATTTACGAGAAAACCCGACGGAAGGATTATCTTCGTGCTGCCAGAACAGCGTCCCAAATGAAGAAGGGTCCGCCTTAATATATTGTCTGCTGTACAAATATCGCCTCAATTTCAAGACCACGATGGGACCACGCCACAATTCTTCGCGAAAACCAGGAATCAGAAAGCGCTCACCGGTCACATTCCTTCGCGAAAATTAGGCACCAGCAAGCACTCACCGGTGAAACATCGAGTGCCGAAATGGATAAGCAGAATGCATGACTTTGCGACCTAGACATTTTCTAAGGCTGAACATTCCTGCCTATTGCACGCGTATCCTTCAAGGGGCCTCTTTTATGCCTTACAAGATGCAGCGTGGAGAATGCACGCGTTTGGTGCACTTATACTCCGCACGTGATGTTGGAGAGCAGTTCGAGACTTTGCAGTGTATTGAAGAAGCTTTACTACCATGCGTGTTGCACGAGCCTAAGATTGTGTGCATTTTTCTTAAACGCACGCCAGGATCTCAGGCCGTCAATGATGCCAGATTAGAGGGCTTACGGGACACCGGAGAAGCGCTAGTTTGATAGAGCAGGTTTTCCGTATACGGGTCTTCGCGCGCAGATTGGTGACTCTGCTCAGTTGACTGTCGAACCCAAGGTGTGTTGACGAGTTGATAAGATGGAAGTTGGTCCCGTCTTCGGCTGCAGTGTGTATGCCTGGTATCACGATGTGACCTATGAGCCTTGCGCATAACTCATAGATGAACTTTGACCAAAAGATGTCGAGTTGGGAAATTGTTTCTCTTCTAACATTCTACTTAGATCGGTGGCATAACACATGAGCACAAGCTGCTCACCTCTACTTCTTTATCCCCCAGCTCCCGCGACGCTATTCCACCCTTTGTCTCCAGTGGCGATACATATAACTATGCAACAGCTACCACTTCTGGAAATTCGGCACTCCCGTCAGCCAAAAGTCCTTCCGGACTGGCTTTGAACACTATGTCTAAGAGCGAGGTCGCATACGCTGCGGTGATTTTTGCCATGTGCTGACCTTCCACCGACCCTAGAACCTGCCCGACCTCTTCCGGCAATCTGTCTTGAAGCCCCAGCACCGATGTAATAAGAGGCAGATCTGAAAAACTATAATGCGCTGCGCCTCGAACTTCGAATTCCTTCTTCCATCCTGTCAATCGTGGCCAGATTGCCTTCCAAGACGGATCCGTTTCCTGAGTTTTGTTCTCGTGTCCCATCAACATGAAGGGGCGGTCAAGGCCCGCGGTCAATACTTCTCCAAACATGGTACCGTCGAGATTTAGACCGGCACTGATTGAACGATCTTGAAGCATGGCTGCGGCTGCGGCTGCTCCGCCTAATGAATGTCCAATGATTGCTGTCTTTGGTACTCGATGCCCGCGCATTTGGCCCGGGAAAAGAATGTCGGTGATGGAAACGTTCTCCATCTGATGGCGTACGAAAGCAATGTCGCCAACGCGAGTAGAAAGCGCAAGGTCGACATCTGCATCGCTACTAATGTCGACAGCCGTGATGATGGTGCCGTTAGGAAACTCGACAATGTCGGCATCGTAAGGATGATCGATGGATACCACCATATATCCGGCTGCGGCGATGCTCTGTAGCATGCTCGTGTACAACAGTCGCGACGTTCCCAGAGCGCCAGAGAATAAAACTAATGGCAAAGAGCGGGTCGAACAGGAACTTTGTTTCGTGCTTCCATTCTTGCACGTCTCGAGGTTCAATGAGCGGAAAGAGCCGTTGGGGAGTCCATATGCGCCAAATTTATCGTCTTGGAAGTTGGCAGTGGTTGGCGGCATATATGGCTTGGTATGTTTGTGGTGACAGATCTTGACTGGATTGAAGCTGGAAACCATGATGGAACGAGCGCGACCGTCAGCTGCGAACGGATCAAGTCGATCAGAGTCTGTCAACGACGTGGTGCTGATGGATACATCGAAGCGTGGAGACCCAACGACTGGAAGTACAGCAGCAAGCGTGACGTGGGGCAGCCAAAGCGTCAGAGCCATACAGAGAAGAGTGACTCTGGTTGCCATAGTTGCGAAGAAACGGGTCGTCGGAGTGAGGATAGTTCAGAAATGAAGAGCGTGGTGAGTAAGAGATGGTCTTGTTGAGTAATTGAACTCAAGGACGCTTCCATGCCTGATTATTTATACAACGAGAATTGAAACAAAGACCCAAACAAAGACCATGGCTGTGATATTACCAGTGGGGCAAGGTCCTTTTTCGAACGCTCTATAAAGTCCCGAAATGGTTAAGCGGGCTGAAGCAACCAGGAATATTGCGATGATCGGCGAGGAAAACCCTCTTGGCTTCAGACATCAATGCTGCACAGCCAGGTACAATTACTCAGAGGTCACGTAATATACGGCGGATGGGACGGGTCATCGCGAAAGCATACGCAAACTTCGAAGCACGGGAGCGCTTTCTTCTGAACGTTGCTTGGGTACTTCCTCGGATTGACGCGCATTCTAAGCCCAATACGGCTTAAACACGCTGTTTCGCTTCCTAATTGGGTCAAGCTTTCTCGCCTGCGCTACCTGGTCGGACCGACTGCCTTCGATCCCCACGTGTCATACACGCGGTATCATTTCCGAATGCGTGCCCAGATACTTTTTTTTCACAGCCTTCTTGTTGTGACATACGGCACGGCGACATGGCCCAGTGAGGTTTCAACGTGTGAGCAATAGAGACATTGACACGTCCCCTCCTAGCAGCACTTGGAATGCCGAACGAGATTGGCCCTTACGACGGGCGCAGAGCGCGAAGAAAACGATGCGATGCTTGCGTCAAACGTCGAATCAAGGTAAGCGTTCTTCCATCTTACTTGTACGGTATGATCGAGCTAACGATGCTAAGTGCGGCGACGGTATACCCTGTGAGAATTGTAAACGGACAGGACGATTGTGCACAATTTCGACCAGGCCGACGATCTTGGTGCCAGTCTTCGTTGGCGAGAAAACAAAGGTCACGTCGAAGGTCACGAGATCTGCTTCTGCGCGAGAGGACCGGACCGTAATCCATCTGCCGCGGTCTGTAGAGCTGACTCATGCTGATCGCGCCTTTCCCCACTTCTTCGTGGCTTTCTTGCCGATGAACGTTCTGATGAACAAGTCGGTCGAGGCTGAGATGTTGGCAATGGCAAAATCATCGCCAGCCTTGAGAGACGCCGTCCAAGCCATAGCCACACTGCATCGCCAGCAGCAGGACCAGCTCAACATGGTTCCAGCTGATGATCGGTGTGAAACGTACCATGCCTTGCAAGCATACGGTCGATCTGTTCGCTACATTCAGAGTCGTATCATGTCTGCTGATTTCTTGAGCGATCCAACTGCCCTTTGGGCGACGTTTCTATTAGGCCTTTTCGAGGTACGCAGCCGCTGATAGGGCTTGCTAGTCATCTACTGACATGTCGTAGTTGATGCGCGACTCAACAGGGACCAATTGGTTGTCACATTTCCTACACGGAACATGCACTATACTTCGTCTTCAGCGTCCAGAAAGCTTAGCTTGCACAGATGAATACAATCTACGGAAACGTAGGTTCTTCTTTGCAACGCGGATCTTCGAGATTGCGCGATCCTTGATATATTCTTCGCCCACCTTTCTTGCCGAGCCTGAGTGGATTGATGCGCTAGCGAGTATGAGGAAGAATGCAGCTGAAGCCGTATGGCATTGCAAGGAGGCCTTGTTCGACATCCTGCCGAGAGTCTCGGACTTGAGCATCCGCGCAATACACTTCTGCGAGGCCATAGCGCAATTCCCACTTCAAACACAGTGTATTTTGGTTCAATCGTTTGCGAAAGAAGGTCTGCTTCTGCAAAATTTGTTACAGCGATGGCATGGAGATGCGGAACGGTGGGAATGGGCTTATCACAATCAACTCAGTACGCACAACACGCCAGACACCGAGCTTCTTATCGGATACGTGTACTATCACGCTATCAGCATATATCTTTCGGGTACCTTCGACTATCACACCCATTGGAGCTGGCCTGGTGCGCCGTGCGCACCGATACTGCATCGTCGTCAGATCGAGCTGCACGTCTCCGAGATCCTGCGCATAAGCTTAGAGCTGTTAAATCTTGGAGTTTCCGGTGTTCTGCTCTTCTTTCCTCTCCGGGTTGCAGGCGCTAGAGCAACTGACGCATGGTCAAGGAACACTATTTTAGATCTGTTGCATATTACAGCAAGACGAGGTTTTATTGTAGCAGAGGCTTTCAGAGTTGACCTTTCGAATCTTTGGGGAGGCTAGAGCATATTGATTCGACTTTTCTGCTCTGTGACGCCAGGCCAAGGGGGCGATTGGTCATCCGCTCAGCGGTGTCTCAGGGTCGCAGACGACCGAACAAAAGGTTAGGACCGTGTACAATTACTAGAGAACACAATTGAACACAGTAAAGAGAACGGGTAGCTAAGCTTTCTGATCTGCAGTATAGGTGATATCCTTATAGATAATGGATAAACCACAAAACGGGCAGACTGTACCTAAATAGGCCTCTACAAAGTCATGATAAGCCTACTCATGAGAATCATTCTAATTGATACACAAAACAGTTACATGTACTTTAGTTTTCGTGCTATGATGTATTAGGACTAGCGCATTCGCACGGCTTGGCATCTCCTCAAGCCCTTAGCTGCTGCCGCGTCTCTAGCTAGAACAACAACTTTGTACAATACTTTTGTGTGCCTCTTTGGTTGAGCCTCTAGTCCGCGTCCGGATACAGCATTTCGTGTTTGTGCAGTGTGTGGCTAATAGATATTTTCGAGGGGCAGTCAAGTAACACACTAGGCGTTCAAGATGATTCGCTCGTCGCTGCTGCCAAAGATGTGATTAACTACATTAACAAAATACTCTGCAGAGTTCAAAACCGACTGGAACGATTTCTTTGTTGTACGCGTTGGTCACCTTGACTGTGGTGTCGCCTGCACAAGGAGAGGTTTCTGAATTTCGTCCTTGAAACTGCTGGTCTTATGAGGTGCGTCAATGGCGTAGATCAAATCTATAAGCTTTACTTGGGTGCGGCAGAAGTTGGAAGCATGTGAGCTTGCCTTGGAACAAACGGTTGCCATATGGGGGCAGTTGACTAGCGTCTTTGACTTGTTTATGCTAAGCCGCATCTTGTCCCTCTTGTGGGAGTCATGGACGTATACACGAAGAGGCTGCCTTCGTGTATCATGTGCTAAGTACTCGTGGCCAACGAACGACTGTCGCAGGCGCTCGGCCCACAGAGAAGTGCAGGGTTGCACGTTGTTGCGGCCGCACGGGGAAGTGCAAGACTTTGAACGTCCTACAGTACACGGAAATAATCTTAGTATATTGTGAAGGATCAAGGGGAGCCAATATCAAAGCAGGCAGATATTACCAAGTATACATAAAACGCAACGGGCTAAGCCTAATGAATCTTAGTCGTAGACCTTGGAGTGCATTGCTCCGAAGAACCTTCACTTGGAGCAAGCGAGCTGCTCCGAAGGATACTTCTCTATAGTAACGCGCTCAGCCGTTATAAGCTGAGCACCGGAGTTGACTCAACTCCTTATCGAAATCGTTGTATTCCTATAAGCACTTACTCTTAGCGGCTCCGCTCTTTATACAAATGAACTGGACTCTTTTACTAGTACATCTCTCTACTAGCTTAGATTTTCTTATACCAGCTAAAATATTACTATTTTACTAAGCTAGGGGTAACAAGATATTAGTCTATATTTGTTAAATAATAGCTTTTCTCTCTTAGATATCGACCTTTGTAGAAAAAGAACCACGGTACAGGCACCAAAGCAAGGCTAAGAAACGCAAAAATGCTTCCGGCCCAGTAAATTCCGATGCGTGACTGATACAGCTGTATGATAAACTGTGGGAAAGCGGCTCCCATAAGGAAGCGCAGCAGCCCGTTGGCTGCCACTGCAGAAGCCGAGTTGGCGCTACCATAGACGTCAACGATGTATGCTATAGTCGTGAGAAATGCCGTCAGCGTTCCCCAGCCTACAGGTAGACCAGCTAGCGCTGGGACTATCCAGTGAACGCCAGCACGCGGCGCCCAAGCGTACCACTGTGAAAGCAGTAAATCAGCTGTCGGCCACATTGATGACTTTCCACTGAGGTGATTGGCTTACAAATAATCCGATGGGGACTAGGGGAGAACCGAATAGAGCTGCGTAGAGTCGATCTTCTGGCACAACTCTGCCCTTGATTCGTGCAACCTTTTGGTATTTTACCGCATCAAAGACACCAAACGTGAGCACTGCTAAGAGGAAGCCTAATAGCTGTCAACGAAGAGTCAAGACATGTGGATGTCGTACAGAAGATAATGACGTACCGACAATGACGGGGATATAACAGAGACCGATCTGCCTAGCATTGAAGTGGTATATGGTCGAGTAGATGTATGCATAAGAACCGAAGAATGAAAAGATCATGGCGAAACTGTAAGCCGTGTAAAGACCAAGGAGAAATGAAAGCGGCTGAAAGTGTTAGGTGAGTAAACTGTCGCACAGCACAAAGAAATGGGAGGAGGGCACCATACCTCGAAAACGGCCATGTGTAGCGGTCTCAGTAACCCTCTTTGGATGGCCTCGATTCGGGACGAGGTCGTCATGTCGAGCGAGCCATTTCCGCGTTTCTTGTGTCGCAAGTACAAGATCCGGCTCTTGGAAGTCTCTTTCATGAAGGGAAGCGTAAGAGCGACAGGTGCCAGGATGCAGAGAACGACCCAAATGGTCCACTTCCAGTCATTGTCGTACTGGTCGAGGACGTAGGCACCAATCAGGGGACCCAACGAAGGGCCAAGGAATGGTGCTAGAATGTAAGGCACACCTACTCGCCCTGAATCTCTTTTGTCCCAGATGTCAGACAAGGAGCCGGCGGCGATAGCCAGGACGCTAGAACCACCTAAACCGGCCAAGAATCTGAACACGACGAGTACAGCGAAGTTGTTGCAGACTGCAGCTATGGCGTTGAACACGATAAGTAGTGGAAGGTTGGTCCAGTATATGCAGCGACGGCCGTATAGTTCAGAGAGAGGTGATGCTATGCAAGGCCCAATGCTAAAACCCACGGTGTATAGTGTGACGGGCAAAAGGGCAACATTTCTGCTCAGGCCAAATCGATGTTGAAGAATTGGTATTGCGGCAACTAGGCTCGAGATACCAACGCATCTAAAAGATAGAGTCAGCAAGGTCAGAATGGTGATTAGTCGCTACATACAGCCCAAATGACCAGACGGCTGGTATGGCACTGTGCAGGATTCTTTGCCATAGCGGCCAGTTGCGAGGGTTCTCGCAATCATCAGGACTGTCCCAGTCGAGATCGCCAGCGAGCGCTTCCCCGTTTGGCAGATTCGTCTTCAACCTTCCTTCTTCGTTGCCTTGAGATGTTGCAGCATTGTCAAGATCCGTATCGGCCATAATGGAAGGGAAAGCGTGAAATTGTCTGAGCGTTAGAATAGGTATGGCGGGCTTTACGATGGGGAAGTGTAATGCCTTGCTGAAAAATATCAACGAGAAAAAGGTTATAGGCCGGCGTTTGTCTAGACCTACCAAGATGCATATAGTAGGAGGGCGTATGATGTAGATTAGTAGACAGTATTAGCGGTTGAGACTTTGAGATTAGGATATATTACCGGACCGGAAAGCGGTACAACGGCGAGCCAAGGTCAACAGCGGTGTGTAACACAGCATAATATTGGATGATTGATGTACGTACCGATGGGATGGGGGTAGTGCACCCTACAGACTACTATAGGCTGGCTATTAACACAAGACTTCTATATCAGAGTATCGATAACAGATTGTTATACTACATGTATGTACATGTGGCTTACCGCAGATGGTACAAATCCTTGTGCACCCCCAGTGCCCCTGGTTTGGTGACCGCGCTAGTATGGATCAGTGGATCGGCGCGGACTGTGCCGCCCCCGCACGCTGTAGTACCCTTCGGTGACCGCGCTAATATGGATGATTAGATCGGCGCGGGCTGTGCCGCACCCGCCCGCTGCGCCGTCCGTAATCTTATGTTGGCTCGAGCAAGCTCTGTTTGCAGCACCCCAAGGTTCTCCTCCTTTCCTAGCTTTACTTTGGTGCTTCCCATCAAAACATTAAGCCAAGCCTGGAGCTTTGATTTCCTCTACCTACAGCATCATGTCAGCCGCTGCACCAGCATCAGAAACTTCGCCGAGGACCATCTCCTTCATGGAGAAGCTTGACCCGCTCGTCTCCTTGTACCAGCCATCAGAGGCTTCAAGCACAAGCACAAGTACAGACCACCAACCACGACTCATCATCATCTCCAGTTGGACTGATGCCAGAGATGCCCACATCGTCAAGTACTTATCCAAATACCAGGCGTTGTATCCTACTGCGCAGATACTGCTTCTTAGGAGCACCATGAACTGCATTGTTCGCCCATCACAGATCGGCCCTGCCATGAGAGTCGCCGCTTCCGTCGTTCGCGCTGCGTTCCAGACACCCCTATTATCTCCTTCGCCACCTCTTCTCATTCACATCTTCTCCAATGGTGGATCCTCCAGCATCGCCAACTTGTACGAGCAATTCGCCGCGACAGCAGGCCCCAACGATGACAAGCGCCTTCCCCCACATGTCACCATTTTTGATTCGTGCCCAGGCCTCTTTCGCATTCCTCGTGCCGTGGCCTTCGTCAGCGTCGGTCTCCCATTCCTTCAACAACTGATTGCTGCGCCGTTCCTCTACGCCTTCGCCACTTTCTGGACTGCCTCTATGGCCCTTGGCCTCTTACCCAACTCGTTGCGCGACTGGTACAAGTCGCACAACAATTCCCCGGGCAATACGGCCGAAGTGCGACGTGTGTACATCTACAGTTCGACCGATACATTGACCGACTACAAAGATGTTGAAGCACATGCGACTGAGGCTAAGGCTAAAGGTTTCTCCGCTGCGTTGGAAGAATACGAGCATTCGGCACATGTTTCACATCTACGGAAGGATGAGAGTCGGTACTGGGAGATTGTCAGGAAAACTATGGAAGGATGAGAGTTGGGACTCGGAGATTACAATGGTGTTATTCAAGGTTCCGAGGTGCTGGTCTCATGGGAAAGACACGGTGGGTTCTCACGATCTCAGTATATGGTAGCTGCAAACAAACGAATCCACGTGTATTCTCTCTAGCAATGCTTACGAAATCACTTATCTTCTCTACCTACACCTATGATTACCTGAAAGACTGAACAGTTGAGCAACTATTCGTGTCGTCGCCGGTATTCGATTTAAGCAAGCACATAACTCATAACTCAGCTACATCCAATACCTGTTCTGCTTCTCATGCACTCATCTCTAGTTCATACATGATAATACCGTTGCTTCGATCCCCCTAAACCCTACCTCCTACATCATGTGGCAAAAAGTCCACATCAATCGATTCGTCAAGACGAATAAAATGGGACTTATCATCATCATCACGCCTTGACGAGGTCTTCGCCGCCGAGATCGATGTTCTGTGGCTGCCCTTGAGGTTTCTAAGAGATATCTCGGAGTGACCACTATTGTCTATGCCAGGGCTGTAGTAGCTGTCTACCTTGGTGTGAAGCCACCTGTAGACAGCTCTCAACAGGGGTCGAAGGGATGTGATACAAGAGCACATGAAATATGCGCTTGGCTCGATGACGGTGTACGAGAAAAGAGTCGGCGCGTACCATGTTGGATCTGACTCGAGATCAATCGTGTAGAAGCTGACGCAGCGGATGATGGCGGTGATGATGCCCCTGCAAACAAGCAAAAGACACTGGTCAGTTTTGTGACTAGATCATAGAGAGCACGAAACCAGCGGAGATCTCCCTTCTTTGCGAGTTGGAGAAGAACTTACAAGCCTCCCATAAGGAACGTGAGAAAGATTCCCAACTTCCTTCTCTTGTTCATCATCAAGGCAGACAGACTTGACAAGGGTAAGATAAGGATGGCGACGTCGGTAAGGATATGTGGCAGGCTAACGTAGCGATAGCTTGCCATGACATTAGAACAATGACCATCAATAGCCTTGTTCCACTTGAATTCGAAAGGTCGACATATGGTGAAGGACGCGATGATATTGGCAATGGCGTGAGCTACGCACACCCCAATAACAATCCACGTGAAGATTCGCACAATGCGTTCAGTAAAGATCCTGAGATACAAGACCAATACCGAGAGCTTTGGGAACAGGCACGCTGCCACGTAAATGAACTCGGCCGTCGTTTGTATTTTGAGATATGTCGGTATGACGGTCGGATCAGTAAGAAACCAGTAAGCCATATGACGACCAGCGCCTCCTTCAGCGACGAGTACTGTTAGATTGAAGTCAGTAAAAATGTCCTGGGGCGTACCTCTCCAAGGCGAGAGATGGGGTATGACTGGGACAACGTACGAAAGCTAAGCGCCCAGAGTCCCACACAGAAAATGTAGGATAACACCGGAAGTATCCAGATTTCCAAGTTGTTGCGCTCGGCACAAAACGCTCGAGAAGCAAGGAATGAGATGTACACGAGGGTAGTCACAGCCGTGAAGGAGATCGTAACGTTGAAGAGTATGCGACTGGTATCCTCGGCAAGGAACTCAGGCGGCAACGTCATGAGCTGCTCAGGAGTAGGGATCTGAGCCATGGTGGAGTAAGAGAATTATCCTCTGTGTTGGTCGGTGGAGCGTGCTAGTGAGGCTTTATTCCTGATCTTATCTTTGAAATTGGAGAATGCGGATGGCGTCGATAGGTCTGGTCGAGCTCAGCATAGTCCGCAGCTCGTCAGCGGTAATTAGCCGTTGTCTTGAGACACAGCGCCGACGGCGTAGTCCTCGCAAGGCATGAAAGGGAGGTTCGATGCAGGTCAATTATCGTCGGTGACCGAAATCCTTTCTCCACATGTTTGTTGTACCACATAGACCCCGCAAAAGGTCAATATTAACGCGTAGACCGAGAACCCTGTCTTGACTGTGCCGCACATCTCGAATGCACCAAGGTTACGATAAGCAATTTGCAATCGAGGTTGAGTTGCATCCAGGTTACGAGATGAATAGCTTATGCCAAATCCCGCCCCGACATCGGTAAAACACTAAAGCTGCAGCAAGTGCTGTGCTTATGTACAGGTTTTACTGTACGCCGTTCCATATGCTTCGATATATCGCCTCATTGTGAAGTGTGGCCGTATCTGATTCGAGTCTAAGGCAATTCCGGTATCATGACGATGCAGCTCTCGCAGGATAGCAATATGTCGGAACCTTAAGTAGGCTTTGGTCTGCTCGGGTGCATAATGGGTCATGACAGCAAACGTATATCTGAGACCAGTAGAACTAACAGTAGTGGACTACTTCAATGAACATACTATGGTTAGCCGGTATTACTAGGAATGAAAAGTCATCATAAACGGGAGTAGCTTGAGATCAGAAATGGATTGAAATTAAACAGCAAGAGAAGGACGGAAGCGAAACAGACCTCGGATTCATGATATTAATATTGATTGATTATCTCATCCCATCGATTCTCAGTAACGGTGGACTAAAGCAAAATTCCCAACCCCAACTCCGCAGTCTTCGCTTTCCATTCTCTACCGCAGCTCATGTTTAATCGAGTTTCGTTTCAGGAAATGACCTCTTCCTGAATTGAACTTCTGGGCCTTGCTTGACTGAGATGTATGCATCTACTACTTGAAACTGTTCCTTGTCTCTTTCACCCCAGCCCAGCTCAGGGCTACCTTCGCCCAACGTAGATCCCGGAGTTTTTCTCAAATCAAAACGGAGTAGTGTCCTCGCGACTACAAGGAGGATCTCCGCTAGTGCTATGTTCTTCCCAGCACAACTACCTGGTCCGGTGAGAAATGGGTGAAAGTTGGTCCGAATCTCGGCGACCATGTCCTTGGTGACTCCCGCAACCTCATCTACAATCCAGCGCTCGGGTCGGAAAACTCCTGGATCTCCATATACATCCACATTGAGAGAGTCGCACCAAGGTGCCGTGCCAACTATCGTTCCTTTGGGGTAATGGTCATTCAGAACGTTGAGACCACCGGCAAGGACCTCCCGGGGAGGTTCGCAAGGCCCGGGGGGAACAAGACGCATCCCCTCATCAATACATGCACGAAGATACGTGCAAAGTGTAAGCTTTTGACCGTAAATGACATCTTCTGCTGTCTTGAATGTTTTTTGCAACTCGTCGACAAGTTTCCGATAACACCTTGGCGCTCTGACCAGGTACCAGAAAATGCTAGCAAGGCTGGCAGTGGTAGTATCGGACCCAGCGATGATAAGTAAGGTAGCCTCTGCGCGAAGCTCATCTTCGGTATACGCCGGGCGACCTGTGCTAGGATTTTGAGATTTGCACAAGAAATAGAACATGTCTTGACGACGATCGTTCTCAGGAATATGCTCCTGCTTCTTATATAGCTCAAGTCGTTTCATAACACTGTCGAAGACAAATTCGTTGAATAGCCGTACAGCTCGCGGGGTGATAAGTTCCATGAGGCGATCTAAGCCTCGAGGCTTGAGCCAAATGATCAAGCTTAGGAAAGGCGAGCGGCACATCTTCATGCAAGGTTATTAATCATTCTCATGAGTCTGAAAAGAGCGGTTCTTACCGGGTAATAGAATTTCAAATACTGGATAATGTTATGCGGCACCTCCCTCAGAGGGTTGTCACCAGGTTCCTTGGTGTTGAACGATCTCCCAAAGCTGAGGTCACCCATGATGTCAAACACAAGATGGTCTATTCTCTCACCAAGGTCTACAGAAGTAGACCACTTGGTCGTGCTATCATGCTCATCCAACAGAATCTGGTGCCAACGGTCGATATGCTCACCGATAAAGGCAGAGACGGCAGTCACCGACTGATCAGTAAAGCATGTGTTGAGCATCTTGCGTCTCTGGGCGTGTTCCGCGGGGTCTATGGTGTTCAGAGTCGTTTTTTCGCGAATGTTCTTGGTCAATCCAACATAGAATGTGCTCCGGCGAACATTGGACTTCATACCATAGATTGCCGCATGAGCCTCTGGGTCACAGAACAGAACCAAATTAGGCGCGACGCGGATCCTCTTTCCATAGATCTGGAATAACTGCCACAGCCAGATATGGCGCTTCCCGCCAGACGCGTAATACCATGACGGTATAGCGCTTGCTCTGGCCCAAAATGGCCCTGGTACATGCCGTAGAGGGTGCAAGTGCACGTTGTAGAGTGCATTTGCGAAAATCTGGTGTGTGAATCAGCCAATCTGCTCTTATCCTACGAAGGGAACAGCGAAAAAAACGTACCAAGACTGGCACAAGCGCACAAAGCCAGAGGTATGTTTGCGCAAAGCTTAAAGCAGGAATCAACGTGTCCAACATTGTTAGAGCAGCCCGTCGGTTGTTGCGTGTATAGACGTTGTCAAAGTTGATACGGAGACTAAGAAAACTATTTCTTTGTTGATGGTTGAAATTGAAGATTGCTTGGTGTATCGCATGGGTCAAGCAGAAATGAAGGGAACACTAGAAAGCAAGAACTGTGCCACCAACGCCATCCTTCATCTTCTTACCTAGGTCGCTGAGCTGTTGACGCTCGTTGGTTCGGGTAATCAGAACCCTACAGTCACCCAACAGATGCAATGCAGACAGCTCGTGCATGCGCAAATGAAAGATAAGCCAACAAATCAGGCTACCCTTTCCTAGCCGATGGTGGTCAGCATATAAAGTGAAGCAGGGGGCTTGCAGTGTAACAGTGGCGGCCGAAGCCGGAACTTCACCTTTCATCTATCATGAAGTCTTTCCGCGCCTGATCACCTTACGCCAGTTGGTTGCTTTCTTTCGCGAGCTAGACATGGAACTTCCGGTTTTTCCAGCTAACATGATGCATTTTGCGACGTCTACACTCGCCCTCGGTGGTGTTATCGCATTTTTTCTGTTTGCTGTTACCAACTCGTACTCTATCCATCGCACTAGTCGGCGGTATAGCGTCTTGGGCGCAAAACCTCCAGCCGTAGTTTCGTCGAACCTGTTTGGTATAATTATCTTCCACGCTCTGAATATATTGGCATTGATTGCATTTAGGCCTTAACATGTTTATTGGCATGCTCAAAGCGGTGAAAAACCACAAATTTCATCTTTGGAGTCAACATCTTCTGGAGAAGCATAATCACACAATAGAACTGCGCATGTTTGGCGAGAAGCTTGTCATGACCGATGATCCCGAGAACATTAGGGCGATTCAGGAAACACAGGTATTTTCTATCCATCTAATAGTCAAAGCCTTCGCGTAGATCTGATAAAACCTAGTTCTCCGAGCTTGCCAAGTCAGAGGAGCAGCGTAAAATATTCAAGCACATCTTCGGCGATGCCATTTTTGGGAGTGTGTACCCTCTCGTAGGACTCATATAAGATCAGGTTAGAGCTGACAGATATAGTGAACGGAGAGGAGTGGAAAGCTGAAGCGGCATTGTACCGTGTGCATGTAAGTGGTTTGGTTGTACAACATTGCATCTTGAATAAGCTTCTCATCAAAGCAGTTGAGCTACGTTAGAGAAGCAGTTTTGGCCGTAACCGAGAGACATCTTGTGAACTCGTTTGCTCTCCTCGACAAGGAGGGTAACGATGCTGCAGATGTTGTAGATCGTTTACAGCTGGATGTGGTGACAGAGGTGTTCCTTGGGGAGTCAACTAACTCTCTAACTTCAAATCAGCAGCAATTTCGCACTGCAATGGAAATACTGCAGAAGATCGCTTGTCTCAGACAACTTTTAGGAAAAGTCGGCGTTTGGCTCGATGATAGATATCTCGCGCCGCAGGCCGTTCGTTTTCTTCACGATTACCAGAATACAATGGCGGAGAAAGCCTTCTCAAGGACGGGTAATGGTGCGACCTCGCCGACTTGTCTTATCGACGACCTCGTCCGCCGGGGAAAGAGTCGCCGAGACATTAGGAATGCAGTGACCAGCACTTTGAGTGCTGGTAAGGATCCTTGTGCCACCGCCCTTGCCTTCGCGATTTATGAAATAGCGAAAAGACCACATGTGTTCGCCAGAATGAAGGCCGAGGTGGAAGAACAGTGAGTCAAGAATGTTTCTCCTACTTGAATTTATGATTAACTCCCAAGCAGCATCGCTTCAAACACACTGCCGACCTTAGCTGACCTACGAAAGTTGAAGTACATTAGGATGGTCATCAAGGAAACTCTTCGAAACCATCATCCCCGTGAGTATATTTAAAACATTCTTTCGTAGGAACTGTGCTAAGCAAAGCCCTTCGGCATCATTCAATCAGTGGGATACAATCCTCGAGTGCCGGTCAAAGATATCACCTTGCCACGAGGAGGTGGACCCGACGGCCGATCACCCGTGGCTGTTTTGAAAGGCACCCAAATTAGCAAGTCCTGTCCCTTCGTAGTGACCACCAAACTCCCTCACTGACTAGATTGCGTAGTTTACAGCTTGTTGTCACTACAGAACCGCGAAGACCTCGGCGCCAATGACGCTAGTGAGTGGCGTCCGGAGAGATGGGGTGAGTGCTGCATATGGAGCCTAACGATCTTGGAACTGCAACTGAAAAATGCTCACCAGAAACCTGGAAGCCTGGAAGCAAGTGGGAGTTCGTTCCCTTCAATCACGGACCGCGGATTTGCCTCGGCCAACAATTTGCCAATGTTCAGATGGAGTACTTTCTCGCAAGGCTCTGCCAAGAGTACGAAAGCATGTCACTCATGAGCGAGTCTCGACCACAGGAGGGACTAATGAGGCTGGAGCTGAATACTAAATTGGCTTATCCCGTCTACGTAAAGTGTATGAGGAAAAACAACTAATGAACAAGACTCTTAATCTTCTGCTAGCAACTCGCACGCTCTGAGGAGCTTGTCCGATGTCTCGTTTGCCTGTAAGGCCTTGTCAGTGGTGCACAATCTATTACGCAAATATTCAACATACACTGCCCTTCTCAAAGAGCCCAAAATGATGTGTGGAAATTTCGAAGACAGCCACAATGAAGTTCTGATGTGGGAAGAAATCCCAGCCGTTTTTGGCTTCACGAAAATGATCGAACATAGCAACTGCCCCCGTCTCTGAATTGGTGACCGGAATGTACCTTGTCGCATGGATGAAAACTGTAGGTGGAGGTTCCTCAGCCTCGATACCATCTAACTGGTCTTTGTTTTCTATCCAATTTCGTGACACCCAATCGAGACAGTCTTCCTTTGTCCATCGCATGCAGCGCACCATCTCTTCCTTCATATCGGGGGGGCAAGATTCGAAGACAAGATCGACCGGGAAGTCCGCATGCACGGTTTCTGGGGGACCCCAGTATGGGTACAGAGTGTCGATCATGACAATGCCCACCACACGCAGTCGAGATCGTTTGTCTTTGCCGAGTACCCGACCAATGTCAAGACCAAGCTGCCCTCCGAGGGACCAACCTGACTATGTGTCAGCTTCGATATAGACTTGAAGTTGTGAACAAATTAGACGCACCTCCAACTAAGATATCCCCCTTGCGCTTTATGGTCTTGATTAATTCGATGTATGTTTCCACAAAAAGCATCGTACCACCATTCCATTTCTCGATGTTTTGGAACCATGGGTTATGGATAGTGTAGACAGGCCTGCCGAGAGGCCCAAGCTTGAAGTAATTAAAGACAGTCCCACTGGAATCGTGAATCAGGAATAGTGGCGTGCGGGAAGCATCACCTTGCTGCAACATCACAGGGTTTCCGTGGTTTTCCATCATAGATCTTTGGCAACCATGTGAAGGCTTCAGTCATGGGCTGTAGGTGTGAGTGACCTTATTCTAGAACTTAGGTCGCAACCTTATCTTAGCAGTAAATCATATGAACTGGGTACTTAAGCCGTTGCTGAAATTAATTAATTGATTTGCTGTGCAGTCTATCAATTACTGTCCATAATGACTGAGGTCCCTTTTCGCCGTGTAAGGGAAGCATTGGTAGAACGTTGATTGATTTGCGGCGCAGTCTATCAAAAGCTGTCCGCGGTGACCGAGGATCCTTGTTGCCGTGGAAGTGAAGCTTTAGCAGAGCATTGATTAAGTTTGCGGCGTAGTCTATCAAAGCTGTCCGCGGTGACCGAGGATCCTTGTCGCCGTAGAAGTGAAGCTTCAGCAGAGAATTGATTAAATTTGCGGCGTAGTCTATCAAACGCTGTTCGCGGTGACCGAGGATCCTTTTCGCCGTGTAAGGGAAGCATTGGTAGAACGTTGATTGATTTGCGGCGCAGTCTATCAAAGATGTCCGCGGTGACCGAGGATCCTTGTCGCCGTGGAAGTGAAGCTTCAGCAGGGCATTGATTAAGTTTGCGGCGTAGTCTACCAAAAGCTGTCCGCGGTGACCAAGGATCCTTGTCGTGTAAGTAAAGCCTTTGCGGCGTAGTTTACCAAAAGCTGTCTGCGATGACCGAGGTTCCTTGTCATGTAAGTGAAGCCTTGGTATGGCGGTAATTAAATTAATTTGATTTGCGGCGCAGTCTATCAACAGCTCTCCGCGATGACCAAGGTTCCTTATCGCCGTGTAAGCGAAGTATTTGCAGGACGTCGAAGTAGCCGGTTGAACTAAATGCTATTCTCGGGAATGCCGAGACATACATGATGGTGGGTTACATTGACTGTGCCACGGAAGTAGTATCCAATTGAAGAGCGCTCGCTGGGGATAATGGCAACAGCCAAGTCTATAGGACATTGATCAATACCTACTCGTCGCTCGGCTGCATGCAGCTGACAGAACCTTTCGCTGGGGTCATGGCGTATTTATTGATGTAAACCATAAAACCACATATAGCAGAAGCAAAAACTAGCTAAAAGGACAGTCTGGCTGTGCAAATGATCTATTGAGAAAGCAGGGCTAGTGGATGTACCGCATTTGCCATAGTTTACACCCCGCTTTACTTTGCGCCCCACCTCCTACGGTCCATGGAAATCGGGAGTGCACGCGAAGGCGAGACCCCGGTACCTCAAGCTCCTTCATTTCATCTTTTACACGATCCATAGCTTTACAGAAGTTACTTTCGCCGCGTCAACCAGGCCGCCACATTGGGCACGTTTCCTCGTCTGACCACAAACCATCAAACTACAAGTTCGACTCTTCCATTGTGATGCCTTTGTCCGCAATTCAGACGCAGGAGTACGTCTCTGGGATGTCCGTAGATCATATCAACGGCATGAACGATATATATAGCTACAGTTATGGCCACAGCGCTCGTCCGACCGGTCATGCAAACGGGTTTGTTGCCTCAGTTCCCCTCGCTCGAAATTTAGTGACTCTCTTAGCAATGTACTACCTGCGGACCCAATCGAGGCACCCGCCCCCATCGCCATTGTAGGTATGGGCATGAGATTACCAGGTGGTTGTCACGATGCCGAAACATTTTGGGACTTCCTCATGCACAAGAAGGAAGGCATGATTCCAGTCCCCAGTACTCGCTGGGATCTCCATGGCTTTCACGACAACTCAGGGCGTGCTGGCACAATCAAAGCTAAGGAGGGAAATTTCCTGGATATCGACTTGGGGGCTTTCGACGCACAGTTCTTCTCAATGACACCGTCTGCCATAGAGCAGGCGGATCCGCAACAGAGACTCTTCCTCGAGACTGTGTACGAGTCGTTAGAGAATGCTGGAGAGAAGAATATCAAAGGAAGAAATATTGGTGTCTACGTCGGGCTATTCGCGGAGGTATGACAGTATGCATATGTGGAAGAAGGAGACCAGAGCTGACTCCAAATTAGGATTGGATCGAGATGCATTCCAAAGATTCGGAACCGTTAGGATTCTTTAGTCTCACAGGCCACATCGACTTGATGAATAGTATGTAACGAAATAAATTGTTTGTGCGAGAGGACTAACGACCATAGGTAACCTTGTTTCTTATGAGTTCGACTGGACCGGCCCAAGGTAAAGCTTCCGATCTCGATTCCTGGAGGCTACGGTATTAACATTACTGCTAGCATGACCTTCAAGACGGGGTGCTCTGCTTCTATGGTCGCTCTTGATACAGCTTGTAAGGCCATCGCCAGAGGAGACTGCGAGTCGGCGGTTGTAGGGGGCACCAATTTGATTCTTAGTCCCGGTCTGTCGATGATCTTGAGCAAATACGGCGTTAACTCACCGGATGGGCGATGCAGATCATTTGATGCCGAGGCTTCGGGTTACGGAAGAGGAGAGGCTGTGTCGTCTCTTTACATCAAAAGACTCGACGATGCTATCCGTGATGGCAACCCCATTCGCGGCGTTATCCGTGCAACTCTCTGCAATGATGATGGGAGGACGCCCGGTATTACACAACCCAACATGCACGCCCACGAATCCCTAATACGCAAGACTTATGCATTAGCTGGTCTAACCGATAAGCATCACGAAACGGGATATTTCGAGTGCCACGGTACGGGAACCCCCGTTGGCGACCCTATCGAAGTGAATGCTGTAGCCAGAGTCTTTGGCAAGGAGGGCATGATTATCGGGTCTGTCAAGTCTAATCTTGGTCATTCAGAAGCTGGAAGTGGTAATACCTCGATCATCAAGAGCATTCTGGCTCTGGAACGCCGAATCATTCCCCCTAACGTTAACTTCAACACACCTAATCCCAGGATACCATGGAAAGAGGCCAAACTCAAAGTCCCCACTGAACCACTCCCATGGCCAGCAGATCGTCAGGAACGGATCAGCGTTAATTCGTTCGGTATCGGTGGATCCAATGCCCATGTCATCTTGGAGTCCTCGAGATTTCACGGCATCCAGGGACAGATGGGTTCAGCGTCCGAACAACGCAGACTTAATCTATTGCCTTTCTCGGCTAAGACTGCTCAATCTTTACAGGCTTCTTTGGAGAAGTACTCCCAGTATCTAGAAAAACACGGAGAGGCTTGCCTTAACGATCTTGCTTACACTTTGGGAAACAAGAGGGTCCAATTCGAACACAGAACCTTTGCCATCACTGGAGGTTTGGAAGGCCTTGAAGCTGAGACTACGACCCAAATATCTACCGAAGAGAAGTCTCTTGTCTTCGTTTTCACAGGCCAAGGCGCGCAGTGGGCAGAAATGGGGAAGCAACTTATGGATGACTTTCCTTCTGTTCGAGACGGCATCATCGAACTGGACAGCATTCTGACTAAGTGCCACTCTCCTCCGACATGGAAGATATACGAAGAGCTCAGGAAGCCAAAAGCGAAAAGTCAAATTTCCAAAGCCGAGTTCTCCCAGCCACTGTGCACTGCCATCCAGATTGTTCTCGTTGACCTCATGAAATCTTGGGGCGTCACACCAGCTGCCGTCGTTGGCCATTCGAGTGGTGAAATTGCGGCCGCATACACTACAGGAAGCTTGAGCAAGACAGAGGCCATCCTCGCCGCTTTTTTCCGCGGTGTTGTGACTAAGAATGAGCTTGTAAGCGGTACTATGGCTGCCGTTGGCTTAGGCGCGGATAGAGTAAGACCGCACCTAATAGAGGGTGTTGTTATTGGCTGCGAGAATAGTCCTGACAGCACGACTATTTCGGGCGATATCACTGCTCTGAAATCGATGATTGAATCTCTCAAGAGCGAGTTTCCAGATGTGTTTGTCCGCCACCTTCCAGTGGACAAAGCATACCATTCGCACCAGATGAAGGCTTATGGAGCAGCTTACGAGGAGTCTATAAGAGGTGTCACTTCCGAGGGCATACCCGGTGTTCCCCTTTTCTCTTCGGTCACTGGGAAGAAGTACAGTTCTCCAGGCGTTTTCAATGCTTCCTACTGGAGAAGCAATCTTGAAAGCCCTGTTCTCTTCCACACCGCTGTTCTGAACGTCATACATTCAGGCTTCAAAAACATCCTCCTTGTTGAAATTGGGCCTCATTCTGCTCTCGCAGGCCCTTTACGACAGATTTTTCAGGCCGAGGGCAAAACGTATGCATACGTTCGTTCTCTCTTAAGAGACCGCGATGATACTCAGTCGATGTACGAGTGCGTCGGTTCGCTCTGGTGTCACAATGTTCCCGTGGACTTTGAGGTTATAAGTCCTCCGGGAAGAGTCCTCACCGACCTGCCAGCTTATTGTTGGGATCATTCTAAGAGTTACTGGCAGGAAAGCCGAATATGCAGAGAATGGCGTGAGAGGAAGTTCCTCCCCCATGAAACACTGGGCAGTCGATTGCCAGGCGCCAGCCAACTTGAACCAACTTGGAGGAACATCGCGACCCTAGGAAAAATACCGTGGGTCCAGGACCATGTGGTCGGCAGCGATGTTGTCTTTCCAGGTGCTGGCTACATTGCCATGGCCGGCGAGGCCATCCGCCAACTCACCGGACAGTCCGATTATTCCGTGCGCAGCCTTACGATCAAGACAGCTATGATATTTACTGAGAAAGAGATTGACGTCGTTACCGCGTTCAAGAGAGCCAAACTCTCCTCTAAGGATGACACTGAGTGGTGGGAGTTCCGCATCACATCATTCAATGGGTCCACGTGGAACGAGCACTGCTCTGGCCAGGCCAAGGCAGGGCCTATCTACGGAAAAGATCGAAGCCCTCCTGAACAACCTTACCACCTTCGAAAGGTTCACGCTTCACGTTGGTACGGGACCATGCAGCGCATAGGATTCACTTACGGCCCTGAATTCTGTGGCATGAAGGATATCACCGTCGATCCGATCACCTTTGAGACAACTGCAAATATTGGGATTCCAACACGGCAAAGCTCTTCTTACGAGCTGCATCCCTGTGAAATTGACAAGGTTCTGCAGCTCCTCACTGTCACTCAACACCAAGGGGAGCCGAGCCTGTTCAAACAGCTTGCTATGCCTACATATTTTGACGAGGTGTATATTGGAGCTGGGAACGCCTCAGCAATTCGGGCTACCGCAGTCTCACATGTAGATCACATGGACACGTGGACTGGCAGCGCTTTCGGTACCTCCAAAGGCAAGATTGTGTTTGAGCTGAATAATCTCAGCGTCTCGCCTATGGGTGCAAGCAAAGACACCGAGGAGAAACTCAAAAATGCCGTCGAGCTTGTTTGGCAGCCTGATGCGGAGTTTACTAATGCCAACGATCTCATCCGAACTCCACTGGATATTCGCGAGCATCTGCTCAACCTCGAGATATATTTCTTCGTGCTGGCTCTCGAGACCATACCTGTCATTGCGAACGTTCAGACGAAAGTCGCTCACCTCGTAAAGTTTCGTGACTGGCTCGATCGTTTCGTGCAAATGACCTCCAGTGGTAACAACAAACTTATTCCTGGTGGTCTTGAGATTGCAGTACTAAAGAACGAAGACCGCCACATCCTACTCGAAAAGATGACCAAGGACCTGACGGCTTCACCAGTTGCCGCAGCCGCCACTGCCCTCCACCGTGTTTATATGAACGCTAGAGCTCTATACGATGGTACTATTGATGCGATTGACATACTTATGGAGGACGGGATCCTTGCGCAGATATATGCATTCTTTGATGAGAACTGGGATTACTCCTCTCTCATCTCCTCTCTGGGACACAAGAAGCCAACATTACGTATTTTAGAGATCGGAGCCGGAACTGGAGGCACCACTAACAATTTGCTCGAAGGACTTATTTCAGAATTCGGCGAACAGCTTTACAGCAAGTACATGTACACCGATATCTCACCGGGTTTCTTCGTGGGGGCTAAGGAGCGTTTCAAGGGATACGATGGCATAGAATTCCAGGTCCTAGACATCAGCAAATGTCCCATTGAGCAGGGTTTTGAGGAAGGCAGCTATGATTTGATCTTAGCAGCTAATGTCCTACATGCGACGTCTAATATACGGGAAACACTCAAAAACGTCAGGAAGCTGCTTCACCCTGAAGGCCGACTGCTCCTACAAGAGCTCGATATGCAAGCCAAGTGGATGAATTTCATCATGGGAGGTTTTCCCGGCTGGTGGCTTGGGGAAGACGATGGCCGTCCAGACGAGCCATATGTTTCTCCTGAGCGGTGGTTCCACGAGCTCAAGGCCAGCGGCTTTGCTGGTACTGGTTCCGTAGTCTTGGACAACGACCATCCGTATCAAGTGTGCGCGACAATGGTCGTAGAACCTGTCAAGGAACCAGTCGAAAAGAGAGCTGTCACATTTCTCTACCGGGAAGACGTTACACAACAAATCAAATCGTTTCAAAGCGAATTCGAAGCTGCCGGCCATACCGTTACTCTGGCTTCCTTTGGTAATGCTATTTCGCTTACGCAAGATGTTATTTGCTTGTTAGAGCTTGAAAGACCTTTCGTCAATGAAGTCTGCAAGGAGGACTTCGATAAGCTGATGAAGTTGATGACGAGCCTGGAGACCGCAAAGGTGGTATGGCTTACTCGGTCCTGTTCCATGCGAGTCACGGATCCTCGATTCGCCACAACGTTGGGCTTGGCCAGGACTTTGCGCTCGGAAAAGCATCTAAATTTCACTACACTTGAGATTGACGACATTAACCACCCCAATATCCATAACATGGCTGTTCAGATCTATGAGAAGACCCTACGGCCAGACGACAACGCTGAGTTTGACCCGGATTTTGAGTTTGCGATCGAGAACGGGATCGTCTACTTGCCTAGATTCCACTGGTACACCCCCACGGAGGAACTGCGCAAATTAGCTGCGGAGGTCACTGACAAAGTCCTTATGATCGGTCAAAAGGGCATGATCGACAGCCTGCGATGGGAGAAGAACTGGAAGGTACAGAGACCACTCAGAAACGGCGAGGTGCTTATAAAGCCGCACATCGTCGGTATCAACTTCAAGGATGTTCTCCAAGCACAGGGCGTTGTTGACGGCAACGACCTTGGTGGCGAGTGCTCTGGCACGATTATTGAAGTTGGCTCAGGTGTTATGGAGTTCAAGCCTGGCGACCGGGTCTTTACTGTCGCATCATACTGTTTCTCCAACAAGCTGATCGCCAGTCAAGATCTATTAGCCAAGATCCCCGACGGCCTCAGCATGGAGGGTGCAGGCACCATGGGCACCGTCTTCACCACAGCAATTTACGCTCTATGCCACCTGCGCCATCTCACAAAGGGCCAAACGATTCTCATCCACTCAGCCTGCGGCGCCGTTGGTCTCGCTGCGATTCAGCTTTCCCAGATGATTGGCGCCAAAATCTTCGCCACTGTCGGCAACCAGGAGAAGACTCAGTACCTTATGGACACCTTCCACATTCCTCGTGATCAGATCTTCGATTCTCACAGCAACTCCTTCGTGAAAGATTTGATGGCGGCCACGAATGGCCAGGGAGTTGATATAGCTTTAAACTCTCTAGCCGGGGAACTGCTTCACTCCACGTGGAGATGCATCGCCCCCTTTGGTGCCATGATTGAGATTGGAAAACGTGACTTCTATGGTCACGGTAAGGTCGACATGTACGGATGCACAGAGAACCGCGCCTTCCTCGGCCTGGACGCCCGCCACATACAAACTGCTCGTCCCGCCGTCTGCGGTCAGATGCTGCGTGAGTGCGCTAAGTTTTACGAACAAGGTTTTGTCAAGCCTATACATACATACAGGAATGTCCCTGTAGTGGATGTTATCGATGCCTTCCGTCACATGCAGAAAGGCACCCATATTGGCAAGTTTACAGTCAACATGCCAGAAGACTTCTCCCACCTCCATGTCAACACGAATGAGCCCGGTCTTGGGCTGCGGCATGATGCGAGCTACCTTCTTGTTGGGGGTCTTGGTGGTATTGGTCGGTCTATTGCCTCTTGGTTTGTCAGAAACGGAGCAAAAAGTCTGGTCTTCCTCTCGCGATCAGGCGACTCTAAGATGCACGAGGACTTTTGCAAAGAGCTCAGATTAAGGGGTTGCAAGGTGCAGGTCTTCCAAGGTTCTGTTGCTAACGCCGAAGACGTCAAGCGAGCTGTTGCTGAAGCTTGCGCTCCTATCCGTGGTGTCGTTAACCTTTCCATGGCCCTTCAAGATCGCGCCATCGATACTATGAGTTACGAAGACTGGTACACTGCCATTCGGCCCAAGGTTGATGGTACTTGGAACCTGCATGATGCCTTGAGCTCTGACCTGGACTTTTTCGTCCTCTTCAGTTCCACGAGCGGTCTCGTGGGCCAGTACGGCCAAGCCAATTACGCAGCTGCTAATACATTCCTTGACGCATTCGTACAGTACCGTCATGCTCAAGGCCTGGCTGCCTCAGTTATCGATCTCGGCGTCATGGAGGATGTTGGTTATGTGGCTGAGTCGTCTAACCTTCTTGACTACTTCCGCTTCTTGGATGCCGACCTACTCACCGAGGACGATATGCGGGAAGGTGTCAGGCTTGCCGTTGCCCGTTCGTTTATCAACCCGCAAGAGCAGGCTACACAGAGATACAGCAATCCTAGTCAGATTACTCTTGGAGTCCGCTCTCATCTACCCATTTCAGACCCAAAGAATCGAATTATATGGAAGCGCGATCGCCGATTTTCTGTCTACTACACCATCGAGTCCACCGCCCCGCGTCTCTCTACAACAGACGAGAGCCTAAGGACATTTCTCAATCAGCTAGCGTCTGGAGGTGCGAGCGGTGTAGGAGATGAGGAGGCTGAGTACTTAGCCAAGGAGATTGGAAGAGTTTTGTACGGATTTATGATGAAGAATTCAGAAGACATGGAGTTAGATCAACCACTTTCTACACTAGGATTGGACAGTCTTGTAGGCATCGAGCTTAGGAATTGGTGCAGAGCACAAATCGGGTTTGATATTAGTATTCTAGAGATTATGCAGAGTACACTAAGGACTATAGGTAGAAGGGCATTAGATTCTCTAGTGTTGAAATACACTCTAGTGAACTAAGCGCCTTTAATAGATATGGGATGGATCGCCTCGCTCGTTAATATTATACTACTTCTTCGTCTCTTAATATTCTACTACTACTTTACTTCTTAATTACGGATCGAGGTACGAGCGTAGCAATTTACGTTTAGAAGCTCGAAAATTAGAACTTAAGCGTACACGGTTTAGCTTTTACCGTTAACGTGTTTTATAAGCGAGCGGGCCATCTAAGCGAGCGGGCCACCCTACTAACTTTCTACGATACGTAAGCTTCTACCTACTATAGCTCTACCAATTCATGCCTAAATAACCTCTTCTAAGGCTAATATATACCTTATAATCTTAGCTATTTATTAAATCTAAATTTAGTCTAATAGCTATAGGTTAAACCATATCGACTTAATATAGTTTCTAAAATGGCCTATATATACCAAGGACTATATCGACTAATTAGAACTAGAGTTATAGTCTAGACCTAGATAAGATAAAACTAACTTAAAATAGACTAGCTTTAAAAATATAATAGAAATTACTATTAATATATTATTTATAGTTTATATCTAGATTTCGCTAGGCTCTTAGCCTTATACTCTATAATATTCTTTATAATTTCCTCGTCTTCTATATCTAGTTCCCTATCTAAAATCGCTTCTTATAGCTTTAGGGTTTTAGTTTTTTAGGGTTAGGGTTAGGGTTAGGGTTAGGGTTAGGGTTAGGGTTAGGGTTAGGGTTAGGGTTAGGGTTAGGGTTAGGGTTAGGGTTAGGGTTAGGGTTA